>WNFT01007430.1_pt1 | contig 14126 bp, 13 predicted proteins | sample 5400191 | NCBI WGS metagenome assembly WNFT01 (sample SAMN13153359, study PRJNA577476) | soil metagenome | isolation source: 80 cm saprolite under Madrone tree | place: USA:California | collected 2016-06-14
GAAGTAGTCGAGAGCTATCGGCAGAAGAAGTACGAGAGCCTCACGGGCGGCCGTTTCTCCGTCGAGAAGGGACACGGGGAATTGGTCGATCCCCATACGATTGCCGTGGGCAGCAAGCGCTTCAGGGGTCGGGCGCTGCTCATCGCCACGGGTTCGCGTCCAGTCATTCCGGACATCGACGGTCTCTCGGATGTGCCCTTCCTCACAAGTGACCTCTTGACCGTGGACGAAGGCGAGGAGCTCACGGAGCTGCCGCGATCACTGCTGATCCTCGGCGCCGGGTATGTCGCGCTGGAGCTGGGACAGATGTTTTCGCGCTTCGGCGTCGAGGTGACTCTGCTCGAGCGGAGCACCGAGCTTCTCCCGCACGGGTACGAGCCGGAGGTCGGTCCAACAGTACGCGAGATCCTCGAGGCGGAGGGCATCAAGGTCCTTCGGTGTGCGACCGTGACGCGCGTTCGCCAGGAAAGCGATTCAGTCGTCGCCGAGGTCGTTCATGCCGCCGGCCGCGAGATGTTGAGAGCAAGCCGGTTGCTGGTCGCCGCGGGTAGGCGGCCCAACACGGACCGCATCGGAATCGAGCGCAGCGGGTTCCAGCTCGGATCGCACGGGCAGATACGGGTGGACGAGTTCCTCCGCACCAGCGTGCCGCACATCTTCGCCGCCGGCGACGTCATCGGGACCGAACAAGATGCGCAGATGGCGACTCCAGTCGGCAGCCACGACGGAGGCATCGCGGCCCACAACGCGCTCGCGTCTGACGAACCGCCTCGCGCGGTGAATCACCGCGTCGTTCCGCGGGCCATCTTCATCGATCCGCCCATCGCCGTTGTTGGCATGACGGAGCAGGAGGCAGTTGCTGCGGGATACCCCTGTTGGTGTCGCACGCTCCCGATGTCTCTCGTGCCGCGCGCAGGCGCCATCCGCGATACGCGCGGCATCGTGAAGATGGTCGCCGACGCCAAGACCAACGAGGTCCTCGGCGTCACCATAATCGGAAACGGGGCGGCGGAGGTGATCCACGAGGCAGCCATGGCGCTGCGCTTTCGCGCCAGGCTCCACGACTTCATCGACCTCTTGCACATCTACCCGACGATGGCCGAGGCCCTGAAGATCGGGGCCATCTCCCGGTTCAAGGATCCGGCGAAGCTATCCTGCTGTGCCGAATGAGGGGACGCATGGGCGGAGATGTGGTGGTGAGGAAGGGCGACATGTTGTCCATGCCCTGGTTGACCGTGCTGGTCTGGCGGGCGCCACTGCTGCTCATCATCATCGGAGGATTCAGCGGCTCTGCAGTGCGTACCGCGCTCTGCTGCCTGGTTGAGCGATGCGGGCGACAAGTGCATGTACCGCATCGTGGTTGCGAGGTTCCGCGTGGCCGGCGAGTTCTGGATCACTTCGCGGGCACGCCGCGCATCGCGACCTGCGAGCAGAAGGTGTGGCGCAGGATATGGATCTGGTCCTTGTTCACCGCGAGTCCCGCTTGCCGCTGGGCGCGCTCCATCCAGCTCGCATCGTGGTCTCGTCCACGGCTGAGCCGTCGCGCTGGAAGAAGACGCGGTCGCCGCGCAGATGCCGAATCGCCGTGAGCGCCTTCTTCAGCGCCTCCGTCATGGGTACCACGCGGGAACGGCCGATCAGGGTTGGTAGGCAAGATGGGGTGATGTGATGAAGGCGCTGAAGACCTGAAAGGGAAAGAGCAGCGGGAGAATGAAGCCGTGGACTGACGAGCGGGAGGCTGACGCGCTTGGTGTTGTTTCGCCCGGCGGTTGTTGGGGCCGATTTCGGGGCGGGTGGGACTCGCGCAGACGGCGACGAGCATGCTCCTTTGAGCGACTGAAAGGATCTTTCGGCCGCAAATCGTTGCTGGAACGATGGCTCACAGGCTACGCGGATGTACTGCGCCCATCGCTGAGCTTCGGGTGCTTCGAATTCCGGAGGCCGCTCCCGCGCAGTGAAGCTGCTGACCCGCCCGTGCGAACGCGCAGCCGAAGCGGCTGAAGAAATCCGCGAGAAATACCTGAAGTACTTTGAGCCGTGATCGGGCGTGTAGCTTGGCACTGCGCCGAAGGTTGGAGGTCACGGGCGTCGCAAGACGAGGTGCACATCGGTACGCCCCGCTTTCACGCGGTTGAGGCGAGCCTTGGGGTTAGTGGGCGGGCGGCTGGTCGGATCCCTTGGCAGGAAGGGAAACGCCGGGCATCGCTACCCGCATGGCCACCGTCTCACTGCGCCAGGCCGGCACGAGGGCAACGAACCCGCCCAGGGCCATCACCGCGGTGGCGATCCAGATCCAGCCCACCATGGGGTTGACCAGGATGAGGAGGCCGGCGGTTTGCGAGGCGAGATCGATGGTGTGGATCGACAGGTACAGATCCTCGGTGAGGCTCGTGCGGACCGCCGGGGTGCCGATCGGTTCGCCGTGGCTCTCGTGCCGGCTCATCCGAGGGTAGGGCGTTCCCAGGCTGCGGCCGTTCTTGCTGATGTCCATCCGTGCGCGGACCGACTCGCGGTGGGGCTCGGCGACCCGGTCGGCGTTGACGAAGGTGAGGGTGTAGCCGGCCCAGGGCCGTGGTCTCCCCCTCGCGGAGTTGGATCTCCTTCGAAGTGCCATGGTGCTCGACACCGCGATGGCCACGATGACGAGCAGGGCGCCGGCATGGACGATGTACGCCCCGAACCGGCGCCGTCCCCGGCGCTGCGCCTGCCGGAATGCTTCGAGGAAGCCTTCGCCGTGCGCCCGCATCCTCTGGCGCACCGGCAGCAGGATCTCGGAGAGCGTGACCCGGGCGGTGAAGCCGCCGAAGAACAGTGCAAGCGCCGTCCACGCGTTGCGTACGCCGAGGGTGAAGCCGAGGACCGCGACCACCGAGGCGGCGAGAAGCGGTGGCAGCAACGCGCGTCGCACCTGCTGCTTGGTTGCGCGTCCCCAAGGCAACGCCGGCCCGACTCCCATGACGAAGAGCAGGGCCACGCCGATGGGCACCGACATCTTGTCGAAGTAACGCCGGCCGCCCACCAGGGCGCCTGCGCTGGCAACGAGGAGGGCGAGAAGGATCAGGGTACGACCGAGCGTGGGGACCATGCGGCTTCAGTCTCCGACTTGTGGCTCACGGTGCGGGCGAGCGGGCCGCCGCGGCGCGAGGCGCGGGCGGGTCGTCGAGGCCCTCCGTGGAGCGCATCAGCGTCTTGATGTCGACGTCCTTGTCGCCGGGAGCGCGGTACCGGTTGTCGTGGGACACCATCAGGCGTCGGCTCTCGAAGGTGCCGTCCCTCGTCATCGTACCCTCGACCACCACCCCGATCCGATCGCGGAAGAGCTGGGGGGGCACGCCACGGGAGACCACATGCACGGTGCCGGTGCCGTCGGTCACGTCGAACTCCAGGTTCGAGACGCCGCCGCCGCGCTTCACGGAGCCAACCGCCACTTGCCCGCCCAGCCGGATGGTGGCGCCGATCGCCTTGTGGCCCGCGGCGCGCAGTTCCTTCGGCCCCCAGTAGTAGACGAGGTTTTCGCCGATTCCGCCCAGAGCGATGAGGAAGAAGGCGGCCGCCGCCACCGCGACGGCACCGAAGGCGAACCACCTGGTCTTGCCCGGCTTCAACGAGGGAACCGGGGCCGCAATCCCCGGCATGCTCATCCCCTCGTGTGCCGCGCCGCATCGGTGGCGGCACGGTTCTTCACGGATCGGTAGCGCAGGAAGACCGAGGCGGCGTAGCCGGTGAGGACGACGGCAGTGAGGAGGTAGGCCGCGGCCACGAACTCCCAGCCACCCTCGACGACGCCGCTCACCGGGCACCTCCGGAGATGGGCGTGCCGGCAGTGGCCGACTTGCCTTCCGTCACCGCCTCCGGCAGAGGAGGTGCGATCTCGCTGCGCAGGCGCAGCGCCGCCTCCCGGGCGCGCAGCGCGACGAGGCCCGTCCAGAGAAAGAGGATCCCGAAGGCGTTGATGCGGAGAGGCCAGTGGAAGGCCTTCGAGACTGTCTCCGGCGTCGACTGCGCCTGGTGCAACGAGTTCCACCACCTCACGGAGAAATAGACGATGGGAACGTCCACGAAGGCCACGATGCAGGCCACCGCGCACCAGGCGGCGCGCTTGACGGGATCGTCCACGAACGCGCGCAGGGCCAGGATGCCGCCGAACGCGAATACCAGGACCGCGGTGGTGGTGAGCCGCGGGTCCCAGTCCCACCACACGCCCCACGTCGGCTTGGCCCAGATCGCCCCTTGCATGCAGAGGAGCAACGAGAGGACGACGCCCATCTCCATCGCGGCTTCCAGCCGGTTGTCCCACTTCCAGGCGTTCGTTAAGAGGGAGAAGAGCGCGCAGAAGGCGAAGGTGAGCGTGAGCATCGCGTTCCACGCCGTCGGCACGTGCACGTACATGATTCGCTGGACGTCGCCCATGAAGACTTCCCCGGGGGCCTTCACGAGCCCCCAAAAGGAGCCGACGAAAAGCAGCGCCACGCCCGGCGCGACGAGCGCCTTGGACGTGCGGCTCTCTGAGCGTGTGCTCATCAATCCTCCAGGGACGCGTCGTATTTTCGTCGCCGCTCGCGCGACATAGCGCAACCGTCCTGCGACCCCTTTCCCCCTGATCGCGGACGTTCATTCGTAGTCATCTGCATTCATGCGCCGTCATCTCGATCACAAGGGGCTTGTACGTCGTTCAGGCCCGTACGAATTCCTTCTTTGTGGGTCTTGAACGCTGCATCACGCGGCGCAGCCAGCAGTGATCCGCAGGAGGTCGCACGATGCGATCGAGAGAAAGAGCTTTCACGGCGATGATCGACGTCGCCGCGGCAGGCGGCCTTGAGGCTCGGCCGGCGCTGGCGGCGGGAATCCTCCTGGCGAACGCCGAAAGGCGGCGGTCCGTCCTCCGGAGACTCCGCTCCCTCGGCATCCTCTGCATCAGCGTCGTCGCAACGACGCTGATCGCCGGCGTGGTGTCCACGTTCGCCGGGATCCCGGTGTTCAGCTCCGCGCGCGCGTCCGGCGGACCTGGCCCCGGAGGAGGAGGTGGTGGTGGCGGAGACGGAGGCCTGGCTCCGCTGAGTACGGTACCGGTTCCGGAGCCGGCGAATTTCGCTGACTTCATCCGGGACCGGGGGGCGGCCATCGTGCTCGGAAAGGCCCTCTTCTGGGACATGCAGGCGGGGAGCGACGGCAAGACGGCCTGCGCGACCTGTCACTTCTCCGCGGGCGCCGACCTCCGGTCGAGGAACCAGCTGAACCCGCGCGTCGGGCCGTTCGTCGTGAACGGGCCGAATTTCCAGCTGTCGGCGGCCGATTTCCCAACCCACCGGCTTGCCGACCCGAACAATCCCGCCTCGGCGGTCCTCTTCGATACCGACAACGTCAGCGGGTCGCAGGGCGTCTTGCCCTCCAACTTCGTCTCGATCGTTCCCGGCAGCGCGGTCGACAACGTGATCTTCGACGGGCCCGATCCGATCTTCAGCATCAACGGCGTCAACGTCCGCCGCTCGACCGGCCGGAACACGCCCTCGAACATCAACGCCGTCTTCAACTTCCGCAACTTCTGGGACGGCCGTGCCCAGAACGACTTCAACGGCGTGAACCCGTTCGGCTCGCGCGATCCCAATGCCAGGGTCGCGCAGGTCAACGCCGCGGGCGGAACCGACCTGGTGACGGTGAGCCTGAACAACTCCTCTCTAGCGTCCCAGGCGGTCGGGCCGCCCGGCAACGACGTCGAGATGTCGGCCGCCGGGCGCACACTCAAAGACATCGGCGTGAAGCTGCTCGCGCTGCAACCGCTCGGCGAGCAGGGGGTCAGCGCGACCGACAGCGTGCTCGGGCCGTTCGCCTCGGCCTCCGGCCCGGGACTGAAGACGTCCTACGCCGACCTGATCCAGCAGGCCTTCCAGCCGGTGTGGTGGAACTCGACCGACATCCTCACCGACCCGGTGACCGGGCGCTCGTACACGATGATGGAGTTCAACTTCTCGCTCTTCTGGGGGCTCGCGATCCAGACCTGGGAAGCGACCCTCATCTCCGGCCAGTCCCGGTTCGACCGGTTCATGGGCGGAGACAGCACCGCCCTCAGCGACCTGGAAAAGAGTGGGTTCAGCGTCTTCGGCGGCAAGGGCCGTTGCAACAAGTGTCACGGCGGGGCCGAGATGACCAACGCCTCGGTCGCGAACGTGAACGGGCGCGGCCCGGTCGACAGCGAGGACGGTAGGTTCTTCGACACCGGCTTCACCAACAACGGCGTCAGGCCGACGGCCTCCGACCCCGGGAACGGCGGCACCGACCCGTTCGGCAACCCGCTCTCGATCACCAGGCTGACCGGCGTCACGCCCGAGATCGTCCAGGGGACCTTCAAGGTGCCGGGACTCCGCAACATCGAGCTGACCGCGCCCTACTTCCACAACGGCGGCGAGCTGACCCTGCGCCAGGTCGTGGACTTCTACAGCCGCGGCGGCGACTTCGCGAACGCCGAGCTGAACCCGAACATCCGCAACCTCGGCCTCTCCGACTCCGACAAGGACGCGCTCGTCGCCTTCCTCAAGTCGCTCACCGACGAGCGAGTCAGGGCCCAGGCGGCCCCCTTCGACCACCCGCAGCTGTTCGTCCCGGTCGGCGAGCAGACGAACCCCGACGGCTCGATCAAGACAGATGCCAACGGGGTGGCGGTGGACTGCATCCTCGAAGTCCCGACCACCGGTGCGGCGGGCGGAGCGCCACTCCCGACCTTCGAGAGCTTTCAGTTCACCGGGCCTCCGTGCTCGGGATAGGCGAGCAGGAATCTCTCGATGCGCGGGAGGGCGAGGGCGACTTCGCCTTCCCGCGTTTGCCTGCTATCTAGGGAAGAGCTGCCGCAGGACGGAGAAGCGTACTCGCACGCGTCGGTAGGGGCCGACCCGCTCGATCGGGAGCGCGCCCTTGCGGATCCAGCGGCGGATGCTTTCCTCGCTGTAGCCGGTGAGCTCGACGATCTGAGCGACGGTGAGCAGTCGGTCAATGTCGATCGTCGTCCCGGACCCTGAGTCGAGGCTGTTCTGAGGCCCGTCTCGCTCCGCGGCGCGGTGGTCGGCGCCTTGCACGCCGACAGCCTTAGTTCCCCGGGGATCCGCTTCGCGACTCTCAGCCATTTCCATCTCCGCAGCGCGTACATGTTCTTTGGATGATGCGGAACTGGTCTTCACGCACCATCACGGCGAACACCGGGAGGCAGATGGGCCTCCCGGCCCGCTCGCCTGATGCTTCGATGGCGAGCGGATGACCGGTCACGGTCCAGCGGTCGGGGCTGGTCGGCCGCTGGACCGGCGCTCTTCCTTCTGTCGGCGCCAACCTGGCAGCGGTGGTCGTGTCGGTCACGCGCGTCCTCTCGAAGTCTGCTCCGCCTTTTTCGCTCGGCCCGCTACTGACCCGTCACCCCGCTACTCTGAGACAACCCTAATTGGTCGGCGAAGGTGCCCAAACACGGCTGCTGGATTCCGGGAAGGCCGGAGCCTCCGACTGCCGGAACGAGCAGGAACGAGTCGGCAGCCTTGGTGCCGATGACCGGAGGATCTGCCACGACCGTGAACTGATCACCTGGATGCCCGTTCGGGACGAGCAGCGCCGGGTGATCAAAGGGTGCTTGTTCACACTGTACGCGGCGGTCCGTGAGAGATTCGAGGAAGGCGACCAGCGCCAACTGCTCGTCTCTGATCAAGCCCAGACGGTTGATGTCAGCATCCAGGTTGCTGGGGACACCCGTGCTGTCGCCACCTGGAACATCGACGCGATCGCCTCCCCGGTTGTAGAACGCGACGACCTGTCCCAAGGTCGCCTGCCCACCGTTGTGGAAATAGGGTCCGGTCAAGGCCACGTTCCTGAGGGATGGCGTCTTGAAGGAACCTATGACTGCCGTGCGCAGACCATCGATGTCTGCCGGGTTGAAAGGCACGCCGTGGCAGTCGGGGCTCGTCAGGGCGGAAGGCGAGAAGTCGACGGTGAACGGCTCCGCAAAGGTGCAGGCATCGACCTGGAACGGATCGGGCACGCCCCGACCTCGCAGGATGTCGACGTACTGCTCGGTGAACGAAAGCGGGTTCCCGAATGGATCCCGCCCGCCCACACCGGGGTCGTCCACACTCGGGCGTACGCCGATGTTGTAGAACCCGTTGTCGTAAAGCGCGATCCCGCCGTTGCCCATCAGCATGCGTTCCACGGGCCCCTCCTCCTGATTCCCGGGCTGGAGCTGGGTCGCCGCGCCGCTGAACTCCGCACCTTTGTGACAGGCGATGCAGTTCCCCTTCGTCATGAACACGTCCAATCCGCGTTGCTGCTGTGCGGTGAGCGCGTTCGGATCGGGAGGATTGACAGCGTCGCCTCGGAACTTGTCGAAGGGCGCTTCGTCGGAGACGAGCGTTGCTTCGTACAACATGACCGAAAGGCCCCAGAACAGCGAGAAGTTTGCCTCGATCTGTTTGAACGACCCGACCGGCAGCGTCGAGTTCCAGTACTTGTCCTGGAACGCCTTCATGACGAGCTGGGCATACGTGAGACTCAGGCCGGTGGGCGTCAGCACGTAAGGTCCCAGGACGCTGTCCTGCGGGTGCACGGCCTGGCTCGCAAGGGCCCGGCGCGCGAGCATCTTCCGGCCCAGGTCGGCGAAGGTCCTGCCGGCGCACGACATCTCGAAGTCGCTGAGCGGTGGGCCGACGGCTTGGGACGCGAGGCTGGCATTCTCGAGCGCCACCTGGACGGGCTCGACCGTTGGCAAGCCGAGCAAGGTCGTGCTCGCGACCCAGACACTCGCATTCGGATCCCGGCGGCCGAACGGATTGACGCCATTGAAGATGTTGTTGGCCCTGCCATCCCAGAAGTTCCGGAAGAAGAACCCCGCATTGATCATGGTCGGCGTATTCCGCGGCTCGACCTTCCGCACAAAGACGCCACCGACGTGGAACGGATTCGTAGCGGGATCGGGAGTGAGGCACAGGTCGGTGCCCAGGATGGGGGGAGGAACGGAGACGAATCCGCCGTTGAACGTCCCCTGGGAGGAGAACCGGTCGTTGGTGTCGTAGAGCACGAGCGATTCACGGTCCTCCGGGTTGGACAGGCGGTGCAGCGGGAAATCGCCGGCGACGACCGTGTAGTTCGGGCCCGCCGTGTTGCCCGAACCTGTCAGTCCCGATGCGTCGCCGAAGGTAAAGTCATCGGTGATCGGGAAGCCCGGGTTGAATTGGTTCTTGACCCGGTTGTCCGCCCCTGCGTGGAAGTGGCAGCTCCCGCAGGCCTGCCGATCGCTGCCGACATCCATGTCCCAGAACAGCGCCTTGCCCAAGACGACCGCCCACGCCCTGCTCTTGACGAACGCATCCAGGTCTTTTGGAAGCGGCACCGTGACCGTCTTGAGCGACGGTGGAAGGGTGGGTGGCGGATGCGGGGGGGGCGGCGCCTGAGCCGACGCAACCGAGGAGAGCCAGACCGCCCCGGTCAGAAAGAGCGCAGGCGTCGCCAATCCTTTCATCGCAGTTCTCCGATTCATTGCGGTTTCCAATGGTTTGTCGTTCAAAAATTCCGATGAATCCTCTCCGAGTCTCGGCGCAGAGCTGCCCATCCCCACGATCAATCGCGGGAGGTCCGATTCTCGAATCCAGTGAATTCCAAACTCCGTAGCTACATCCGGCGAGATCCGCCTCTCATCAGTACTGCCTCCTTCTCATCGACACGTGACAAGAGCTCGACTCTGGCCGGCTTCGGCCTCCATGGTCGAGCCGGACGGAACCAGGGTCGCGCACGCAACCCCGCGAGGCGTGCATGACCGAGGAGGGCGGCTACGATGGGCGGTCGAAGCAGGCGATCGCACAGCTCGCAAACTCGAAGCGTGCACCGACCTGCGGCAGGGAGCGGACCGCCGCCACGGAACACGTCGGCGGACCCCGAGGTGGTCGGCTCTTCGCGGCGGAGCTGGCGGCAGGGCGTGCGCATTTTCGCGCTCCCATTCGCCAATGTTGTAGTGCAAAGTACGTACCCGGTAAGGCGTACACTTTATTCACCAGACTCCCGACGCTCTCCGAGAGCGCGTCGGGCTCTCCTATACGCATGTAGTCGTTGAAGCCGACGCGCGTGCGCGTTTGGGCGGCGGCCATGTGCAGGGGTTTTTACCGTTTCTAGCGATCAGGACGCGGGAGGAATTACCGCTGGACTGTGTCATTCGGCTATCCCTGCTATCCGTGAGGCAGGTCGCGGACTTGCGCGCGGTGGCGCTGCACAAGCCACCTGGGGGTCGTACCTCGACCAGCGCGTCAGGCCGCCCGCCCCTGCCCGCCGAGAGGCAAGCGTTCCGCCGCCAGGATGACGTCGGCATGGCGCTGCGCAGTCTCGTGCGTGAAGAGGTCGTAGCTGGCGAGGAGATCGAGCGGTCGAGCGGTCGAGCGCTCCAATGACGCGGCCTCGCCGGCAGACGACGACAGCATGTCGGTGCCGAACAAGAGCAGCACGCGCACGCGCCCGTCCTCCAGCGCCTCCGTGATCCGCGACATCTGATGGGGACGTAGTCGCCGGGTGGGCCGCTCGCGCGCCGCGATGCTCGCGAGGCCCTGCCCGTAACGCTGCCCAGGAGCCTGACCAGGCTATTGTCTCGGCCGGCGGACCGGCGACCTCGCTCACCTGTTCGAAGAAGCCGTTGCAGGCTGGTAGCAGGCGTTCGCTGGGCGTGACGCCGGGCTCGAGACGCCCGCGGCCCGGAGCGCAAGCTGTGCGATCTGCGCGGCCCCCATCTGGGTCGACGCGACCTGCCACCTCCCACGCGGATCATCGCCGATTGCGACCAGCGAGCCGTGTTGCGAGCGGTCGGCGTCGACGCGCGGGTCGGGTTCGACGAAGCCGAGGAAGCGCCGGACGGTCTCGAGGTCTGCAGGAGCGCCGGTGAGGCAGGTCCAGCCGCCGGGCCCGCCGTGGGCCGCGACGAAGCGGCCCAGCACCTCGGGCGTATCGTGCTCGGGGTCCAGCGTCAGCGTAACGAGGCCGGGCGTGCAGCCGAGGCGGGGCAATAGGAGCGAGCGCGCCGCAAGGAGAGTCCGCAGGCCGCGCGGGCACTTCCCCTCGCAGCGCGTGTAGGCGAAGTTGAGGAGCACGAACCGGCCGCGGACGAGGTCGTCGTAAAGGCGGACGGCCCGACCGTCGTGCGAAGTGAGCACGGGATTCGGGAATCGGCGGCGGGAGCCTCCGATCACCGCCTCAGCGAAGGCTCTGGTCCCATCCGACGGCGCCGACGCCGGACGCCCCCGACAAGCGAGGGTGGCGGCGACGCCGGCGACGATTGCGAGGCGAGATCGATCCATCGATTCACCCCACGTCGAAGCGGATCATCATGCGCATGTCCTCGTGCTCGATGTTGTGGCAGTGCATCACGAATCGCCCGAGGTGGTCGCGGAACCGGATGAACACCTCTGCCTCATCGCCGGGTCCGAGGAGCGTCGTGTCCTTCTTGAACGAGTTGTAGACGGGGGGCGCCTGGCCGTTGAAGCTCTGCACCTGGTGCGCCTCGAGGTGGATGTGGATCGGGTGCCACCAGCCGCCGCCGCCGTTCTTCAGGATCCAGCGCTCGGCCGACCCGACCGCCGGGTTCGCGTCCGACCGGTTCTCGTCGAAGAAGAGCCCATTGACCTGCCAGGCGCCTTCGCTCCGGTTGAACTCGAACTGGCGAGTTGCGACGATCTCCTCTGCCCCGATGGGGGTGTTCGGGCGGAGCAGGTCGCCAGCCGTGATCGTCGCGTCGTTCGCTACGTTCGACCCTTCCACCACGAATTTCACCAGAGGCGTACCCGGGATCTGTACGTCGGGATTCTGGAGATCGCCGCCCGGCCCGCGGCCGGAGTCCTGCACGAGAATGTTCTCGAGGAAGACCACGTCGGGCGCGTTGTGGAAGTCCACCACCACGTCCGCGCGCTCCGCCATGCTGAGCAGGATGCGGTCGCGCTGGATTGCGAAAGGCAGCAGCCAGGTATCGTTCCCGATCTGCAGGAACGGGGCGTCGTTCGAGAGTCGCAAGAAGAACATCCGCGCGTTCGAGCCCGCCAGGATGCGGAACCGGTACTTGCGCCGCTGCACGCGGAAGAACGGCTGCGCCTTCCCGTTCGCCACGAAGACGTCGCCGAGAAAGCCGTCGTGGTCGAACGGGTTGTAGAAGAGCGAGCCGTCCGCGTTGAAGCGGCGGTCCTGGAGTACGAGCGGCACGTCGAACGCCGGAGCCGGGAGGTTGCCCGAGGCAATGAGCCCCTCCTCGAGCGAGTCCGTGATCAGATAGAAGCCCGCGAGCCCGTGGAAGACGTTTTGCCCCGTGATGTCCGTGGCGTGATCGTGGTACCAGGCCGTCGTCGGGTTGTCGTTCGGGTCGTCAGCGCCGGTGCTGAATCCCGCTGACGCGTTCGGATAGCAGTAGTCCTTGAAGTTGCCGGGGAAGACGAGCTGATCCTGGAAAGGAAGGCCGTCGGAGTCGCTCGGGTTGTGCCCCCCGTGCTGGTGCACGGATGTCTCCACGTCGAGTCCGTTGACTTGCCGGACGACATCCGGCCGTCCCATCCGGCCGCGGATGGTCGGTCCCGGATAAAGGCCCTCGTACCCCCAGATCTCGGTCTGCACCCCCGGGATGATCTCCGTGAATGCCTTGCGCATGAGCACCCTGTAGAAGTTCGGGGTGACCCCGGAGTGGAACTGGCAGTTCGTGGCGAAGGGGGGCACCGGGGCGAGCGTGGGCGGTATCGGGAGCTCCCTCGTGAACGGAGTGAACTGGATCGGTGTGGGCGGTGGGTCCTCCGCCCGCGCTGCGCGCGGACCTGCAATCTTTACTAGCGCCGCCGCACCTGCGACGCCGAACCCGAGCTTGACGAGATCGCGCCTGGTAAGGCGGATCGTCTTGGCGAAAGCGCCCATGGCGTACCTCCGTCATCCTGCTTCATCCGAACTGCCTCCTTCCCATCGACAGGCGGCAGGAGTTCGACTCGGCCCCCACCATCAGGCCGGAGGGAGCCCGGGTCGGGCACGCAACCGTGCGCTGCTCGGATGTCCGCCGGGCGCGCGCGCGAGGGGGCGTCGACCGCGGCGATCGCCAACTGGAAGCGTGCGCCAACCCGTAGGAGGGAACGGGCCGCCGGAACCAACCACGTCGGCGGCCCTGGAGGCGCTCCGCTCTTCGCCGCTTGAGGAGGGGTCGGCGAAGGTGATAACGGAGCGGGCCCATTTCGCCCCATGCTTCCCCACCCGATAACGCTATAGCTGCAAAACACATACCGTCTGAAGTACGCGTTATCGACGACACGTCGGTCGCTGCACGCGTCAGAGGGAGAAACCGGCTCGTGCAACCCCCTAAGGGGACGCACCGCTGGCTTTGCGCAAACACCTGTGGACGACAATTCTCCCGGCGGGGTACCCGAAGAATTACCGAAGCAGGTGTCCGCTCGGGTGCGTGTTCGTGCTGGCATGCCTGCTACCGGCTCAGCCAAGCCTCCGCGCTCTCGCAGCATCCGATCGACTTGCATGCGCTACTCGGTGCGCGGGTGCAGCCACCTCCCTGCTTCGACCGCTGCGCCCGCCCAGGGGCCTCACCTACCGCGTCGCGGGGTAAGACATCGCGAGCCAAGCGCCAGGGGAGGAGGCCCCGCCGAGCAGGCGCTCAGCGGGGCCTCGTCCGCTCAGTCGTCGTTGTCCTAGCAACCGCCGGTGCGAGAGATCGCGCGCAGCGCGATGTCGAGCGTGCGCGTGATGAGCTGCGGGTCGCGGGCGAGCAGGAAGCGTGCCCAGCGCGGCAGCGAGAGGACCCACTAGCGCACCGGCACGTGCGGGATCACCCGATCCACGAGGTGGGCCGCGTGTCGTGCATCCGGCGGGTGGTGCACGAAGGGCAGAGCCGCGTCCTTGCACGAAAACACCACCAGCAGTTCGTCGCCGCAGGCGGCGCAGCGCACTCGCGCAAAGCCGTGCTCAAGGACGCCGCAGGCGAAGTAGCTCTCGAACTCGCCCACCACGAATCGGGGGAGACTCGCGCCGGCATCGCCACCTTGCTCCACCTCGGCGAGGAATGTCTTCCCAATGGGCGAGCGCGGCCGCGTGCAAGAGTGTGCGCTCGGGCTCGCGCCGCCGGTAACGCGAGGCGCCGGCGGGACCGCGCG
>WNFT01015597.1_pt1 | contig 14123 bp, 13 predicted proteins | sample 5400191 | NCBI WGS metagenome assembly WNFT01 (sample SAMN13153359, study PRJNA577476) | soil metagenome | isolation source: 80 cm saprolite under Madrone tree | place: USA:California | collected 2016-06-14
TTCGATGGGAAAGACTGGAACGCGTACTCGATCGCGAGCGGGGCTACCGTGAATCTCACGAAGAATCTTACCGTGCGTTTCTTCAACGAAGACAACGACACGCCTGAGCTGCCACCGCCCTATGGCATCGCCGGTTGGACCAAAGACGATCGCGACGTGTTGATTTACGATCGCTACGACGTCTGGCAAGTGTCTCCTGATGGCAGCAGCGCGAAGACCCTTACCGATGGTGTCGGGCGGCGTGACAAGATCGCGTTTCGTTACGTGCGGCTCGATCCGAAAGAGCGTTCAATCGATCCGGCGAAACCTTTGCTGCTGCACGCGGAAAACGAAGAGACTCACGATTCGGGTTTCTATCGCGACCGAATCAACGGCGGCTTGCCGGAGAAACTCGTGATGGGCGCGAAGGACTTCAATAATCCGACTAAAGCGAAGGATGCGGACATGCTCATGTTCACGGCCTCGCGCTTCGACGAGTTCCCCGATATTTGGGTGACTGGTCTGGAGTTTAAGAATCCGAAAAAGGTCACTAGCGGCGACGAACAACGCGCACAGTTCAATTGGGGGACCGGCGAGCTGGTCGGTTTCAAAAATGCTGACGGCGTGGCGTTGAAAGGATTGCTGCTGAAGCCCGACAATTTCGATCCAAAGAAGAAGTACCCGATGATCGTTTATATTTACGAACGGCTCACGCAGGGCTTGCATGCTTTTCGTAATCCCGGCCCGGGCACTTCGATCAATCCGACTTACTATGTAAGCAACGGTTATCTCATCTTCATGCCGGACATCGTTTACACGACCGGCTACCCCGGACAGAGCGCTATGAAGTGCGTGCTGCCGGGAATTCAGGCCGTGGTCGACAAAGGTTTCGTCGACGAAAACGCGATCGGTATCCAGGGACACAGTTGGGGCGGCTATCAAATCGCTTACATGGTCACGCAAACCAATCGCTTCAAAGCCGCCGCGCCTGGCGCCGCCGTGTCGAACATGACCAGCGCCTACAGTGGTATCCGCTGGGGCTCAGGTCTGCCTCGTCAATTTCAATACGAACATTCGCAATCACGCATCGGCGGCAGCCTTTGGGAGTATCCGATGCGCTACTTCGAGAACTCGCCGGTGTTTCATGCCGACAAAGTGCAGACTCCGCTGTTAATGATCAATAACGACGAAGATGACGCGGTGCCATGGTATCAGGGGATCGAATTCTTCCTCGCGCTGCGACGCTTGAACAAAGAGGCCTACATGTTCAGCTACAACGGCGAGAAGCACGGTCTGCGCAAGCGCATCAACCAGAAGGACTACACGCACCGCTTGCAGGAATTCTTCGATCACTTCCTGAAAGGCGCGCCCGCGCCCGAATGGATGGAGAAAGGTATTCCTTATTTGCAGCGTGAGAAGGAAAAAGAAAAGTATCGGGTGGCGGGGGAATATGAGCAGCGGCCCTAGTTACAAGCTCAGCGACCAGGCTACGGCTTAAGGTCTTTACAAAACCGTGACTTCAGGGCAAGATATGCGAGCTTTCCTGACAGCTTGGAGTATTTTTCGCGCCCGGGACGGCCGCCGCGATTATTTTGAACATTTAGGCGTGCTGAACCTTAGTCCTCGGAGCCGGTCTGCTGACGGGTCCCTCATTTGGATTTAAGTTCAGCATAACCTTCAGTCCCAATGCCCCTCCGGTTTTGCCGGTCGTTTTGGGCTCCACCGACGGAATAAACCGGTTCTGAAAAGGAGAAAGAAAAATCATGAGTAAGACGATCAAGAAATACTGTAGACGCGAGACACTTGCCTTCGCGATACTTGGATTTGCTGTGATTGCGTTTGCTGTGATGTTTCTCAGCAGCACACCCGGGTCCGCTTCAGTGAAGCCGACAATGTCCACGCCGATCATCTCGTGCGGCGGTTCCGGCCAGGACTACCTTGACATCAACGTCACGGCCGGGTCTCCCACGGGCGCGCCTGCCGGGTTCACCATCCAGTGGCAGACGACAGGCGATTACAACCAATTCGGATGGCCGGCTAATTCAAGCTGTCCACTCGATGCAGAAGGCGTTCCAACATGCGGCGAGTCTTTCTGCACGGCGTCGTTTTCTGGCAATGCCTCCTCCTCGAACTACAACCTCGCGGCAGGCCAACCGGCCACCGTGCGGATCGGCGACTTGATGCTCGATAACGGGGTGTCCACTGATTGCCCGGAGGTGAGGCTCTTGTGCAGTCACAACTACGTGTTCCGTGTCTTTACTCATGCCAACAGCACGCGGCAGCGGAGCGCCTTCACGGAGAATTTGACCTGCTCCACCTTAGAGTGTCCCGTCAACTGCGATCCCAACATCAAGAGCGTGGACTTCTGGACCACCAATTATCCGGACGCCTGGCCCGCGGCTGTTCTGGAGGGCGGGTTGACCATCGGTTGCACCTCTTACACTGCCGAGCAACTGGAGGGTATCCTGCTCACAACGCCGGGTGAAGGCGATTGCACCACAGCCCTCTTGCACCAGGTCATCACTGCCAGGCTGAATATCGCGAACGGCGCCAATCAGGAGTACGTAAACTTGACTGCAGAGAGCCTTGCCGGGGCGGATGCGTTTCTGTGCGGCGGGGAAGCAGACTGCACCAGCCTGACGAACACTCTTGATTCACAGCGCGCGCAGTTTGAGTGCCCGGCGCGGTAATTTTTCCTTCCGGTGGTTTTCAAATCGGGTAGGAGGCGGTGTCACTAACCACTGTCCTCCTACCCCACCCTGCGTACGGCGTCGTATACGATGGTTCATAAAGTCCGCTGAAGCTTGCTTGGGCAACTCCATCGTAGACTCAATCACAACATCCTTGTCGTTCGGAAGTGAGAAGGGCCATCTGCCTTTCGCCGAGTCGGGGGTGGTTTTAGATTCCTATCGGTCTTCACTGCTTACCAAATTGAGGCTGTGCTAAAGTAGTTAAAGGATGAACTATCAAAACATCATCACCATCGAACCCGGCAAGCGCGGTGGGCGACCGACGATTCGAGGGATGCGGATTGCCGTTGCCGACGTGCTCGGTTGGCTGGCAGCGGGAATGACGCATGAAGAGATTCTCAGTGACTATCCGGAACTCACCGAAGAAGACATCCGGGCTTGTCTTGCTTACGCGGCTGAGTCGCCAACTGAACTCAAGCGACCTTAACCTCTGAAGTTATCTGCCGCCGGTTCGGAGTCTAACGAAAAGCGAGCCGCGTAGCGGCGAAATGTTTATAGCTAACGCGAAGACGATTTCATTTCCTGCCGAATCGACCGAGATGCCTGGCATCTCGGTCAATTCGGAAGAGTATGAGCCAGAGAATGCTTTTGTTCTATAGATATTTCGTGCCTACGGCACTTTCAACGAACCCACCGGAACGTTTGTTTTATACTGCCCATGATCAAAGAAGGCGGCCGATTGGCCGCCTTCTTCCCTGGAGGAGCCACCACCAGGTAGTAAGCCCGTCCTTGCGGTCGGGCTACTCCTTTACTGTGCTGTGAAGTTGTAGACAACCACTCCGCTCACTCTTACAGGTTCGCCCTGCAAACGTGAGGGTGCAAATTTTGCTTCACGCGCAGCGCTTACGGCTGCGGCTTGCAACAACGGATGTCCTGAAACGGCTTTCGCGGCCACGACATTCCCCTCTTCATCGATGGTGATGCGGACCTCGACTGGACCTTCAGCGTGCGCGGCCCGGGCGATGGCAGGATACGTCGGATTCGGCAGGCTGATGGCTTTTCCGTTTAGAGTCCCGCCCTGAATCGGCGCTCTGCCGGACGACTCTGCAAATCCGATGCGGCGCTCTTCTTTGCTCGTTCTGAAGATCGTTCCATCGAACGCGTTGACCAACACATGATAGGTTACCGGACTCGCGTCATCGCCGGACAAAACTACGACGTGATAGAGAACCAGGCTGTCCTTTCCCAATTTACCGGGAGCTTCCCAGCGTTCACCGACCAGGCTGCACTCCAAAACTTTTCCCGGTGTTTGGCTGGTCGCGATCTGAATCGCATGGTCCATCGTGATCCTCGCGTGACTGGCAAGTTCGGCTTTTTGTTTGGCCTCCATTTCGCGCTCAGCGCGCCGCTCTGCTTCTCGATTGAGTAGCACCCCGTATTCCTCGCCCTGAAGTTCGCCTTTGCGCTCACCCTCCGTTATGCCCCGACGAGTCGTGACTGTCGTTTCCTTACTGTTCCGTTCCTCCATCTCACGTTTTTCGCGCGCTTCGCGTTCGTTTTGATCTTGATCCAAGCCTTTGGTTCCAGGCCCGAAATAGATTTCCACTACAACCCACATGGAAACCGGCTGGCCGTTTTTCATCGCCGGTTCAAAGCGCCACTTGCGAATGGCGTCAACCGCGGCCTGATCCAGCGACGGGTCGAGTGATCTCTTGATTTGAATGTTCTGAGGCTCGCCGTCATGGTCAATCGTCAATCCGAGCTGCACTGAGCCTTCGATCTTTCTTGCGCGCGCGTCGTCCGGGTATTCGGGCTCAACTTTGTAAATCAACTTGGCTTTTCTGTTGCCGTCGTTCTTTTCCATCTGCGAAAGCTGTTCTCTCAACTCGCGCATCCGGGCTTCATCCGGCGGCTGGCTCTTTTCCATTTGCGCCAGAGCTGCGCGCAGGTCTTGCACTCTCTTTTCGTTTTTGAGCTTTTCCTCCTGCTGAACCATTCGCTCATGCTCTTCCAACTTCTGTTGGACTTCGCGCAGCCTCGCTTCAGCATCTGAGAATTGCCGCTGCTGTTCATCCAAGACTCGCTGCACCTCTTGTAGTTTCCCTTCGATCTCGGAACGTTGCGATGCCGGCGCAGTTCGCGCTTGTTCCTTTAGCGCCTGCATCTCACGCTTTAACTTCTCACTCTTTTGCTGCTGTTCTTGTCGCTCCAACAACTCCTGGCTCTGTCGCTGCGAGGCGCTCACAGCGAGGTCTTGTCGTTCGAGACTCGCAGCCGTGTCCTGCCGCTCGAAATCTAAACTGAGCCCGAGCTTTGCAGCCGCGACGCAAGGCGTCAGGAGCAGCAATGCGGCAGCGATTAGTAAAAGCGCTCTGCGGGGCGAACTAAGCTTTGGTGTTTTGAGCAATGACATGATTCGTACCTCCAAAGTGTCTGATTCGTCGATGCCAATGGTGGTGTCGATCGCCAGACGTCGCGTGGGCGGCGCCCAACCAATCATCCGTACTAATGAGCGTGCATAAACATCCGCTCTCATCAGTTTTGCGGCGACTGATTCATCGCAGCAAAGTTCCCGCGTCTGCTTGATGCGTCGCCGGACCAGGGCCGCCGCCGGATGAAACGACAGCGGCAAATAAATGAATTCATAGATCAAGTTCGCCAGATAATCTCTCCGCGCGACGTGAATTAATTCGTGGCCGACGGCCGTGGTGAGCAGCTCTTCGTCAATCTCATGTAACAAACGCTCGGGCAGAATGACAACCGGATTGATCAGGCCGAAGGTAATCGGCACCGGCACGTTCATCGAACAAAGAATGCGCACGCGTTGGGAACCGATCGCAGCCTGACATCTTTGGATTATCGTTTGAGCGCGTTGAGGAAATGTGAATTTGTATGCGCTCTTCACGATTACCCTGGTTCGGCGCCAGGCGCGGAGCAAGTTTGCCGTTCGCCAGAGAAGGAGAATCACATAGAGCGCCAGCAGCGCTTCCGCGAGGCTTGGCTTGACGTGAATTGGAGACATTGAGAATATCCGTCGCGCTGGCTCGGCCTTAATTGAAGAAGCCGGCGCCTCGGAGTTCGAGCTTTCTGTCTCATCAACATCAGGCGAGAGTATTCTACTGATCACAATTGGCTTCGCGGTCACTCCAATGTTCGCCCGCTGGTCGCGCCACAGTGTCTTTGTTAACGGTGCACAGCTCAGTAGCGGAAGAACCAGACACGAAACCAAAGTGATCACCCAGAGCAAGTGCCGGTAACGGGCGGCGAGTCCGCGCAAAAGCCAATCACATAAAATGGCGAACGCTACCAGCAATGCGCTCTGCCACGAAGCATTCAACAGAAACGTCAACACTAATTGAGCGATGACTCTCATTTCTCTTCTTCGCGAGTTTCTTCCAGCAGCTTCTGAAGTCGCGCCAGCTTCCGGGGCGTCAGATGTTTTGTCTCGACTAGACTCATGACCAAACTTTCCGCCGATCCGCCAAACAAGCGGTCGACGATGTCGCTCATATGCTGGCCGACGACCTGGCTGCGGCTGACTGCTGGTTTGTAAAAATATGCGCGATCTTTGAGCGTGCGCTTTACCTTGCCCTTGCGATGCAGAATGTTGAGCATGGTCTGAACGGTGGTGTACGCCAATTCGCGCTCGAGATGCTGCTGCACACTCTGCACATTGGCCGGGCCCGTTTCCCACAGAACGTGCATGATTTCGAGTTCCAGCGGCGTCAGATGTTCAGTTTTTCGCCTGGCCATTTGTTTTTAGCCTTGCTCCTAATGTTTTAGGACTTATACACGCCCCGAAGCAGATTGTCAACTAATTTTTTAGGAGTGTTTTGGTAAAGCAAACGTAGCGCACGCATGTGCGCCGGCACTATCAGTTAAGCGCACGCAGCTATGCAGATTAAGATTTCATTATCTTCGCCGCGCCTGTCTATCTAAAGTTGCGACAATTCGGCGCAGAGACTTTGAATGATGTGATGTCGTATTTAGCCAGACCTACTTATTTACGCGAGCCGACGTAGCTCGATGAACGGCACGCAATTATGGCGGCTTACTGATTGGGGACTTCATGTAACCAAGACCTGTCCATGAAGCCTCTGTTACTTTCGTCTAAGCCCCGGATTCCTAACAACTGCAGTATGTTTACTTTCGGAAGACGCTCGCTGGCTATTTGTTTTTGTGCGCTTAGCGCTTGTGCCGGACCTCGCTTCTCACTCAAGAGCACCACATCATAAGCCCAGCGACCGAGATCGGTGTGATTCTGATGATTCGGAAGTGCCATTGTGATTCGCATCCTGCCAGAGACGTAGGTAGGGAAAGATCTCGTCGTTCTTATCAATCACACCGTCGCCGTTACCGCCGTGGGCCGCCTTGTCATATTCGGCGAGCGCAAGAAACCCGATCCGGGAAGAGCCTGCTCGCGGCTGTGGCTGCGGAGACATGTTACTGAACATCTCCTTGCCGTTGTCAATGTTTCCATTCCTATTGCGATCGAGCACTAGCCAAGCGTCGTCAGATCCTGTGGCCGTCCATGATAAGCGCCGCGGCGTTCCGTGACCAAAGAAATCAAATGTCACTCCATTCGCAGCATCTGTCATATCAAAACCGTGTCCTGAAAGATCAACCAGCACTGGATCGATAGGTTGACACCAGTAGCCGTCGCAGTAATCGCATATGCAGTCCTCGTCCCAATAGCACTCATAATTGCACTCGTCGCCGCCACCGCCGCCGCCACCTCCGCTATAGCTGTAGCATTCGATAAAGAGATAATCACAATTTCCTGAGCAGCACTGGGGATCGTCGTTGCACCACCACCCGTCTGGCTGGCACGTAGGTCGTGATGCACAGACGCCGTCGGGAGTGGAGTACCCTGAACAGCATGGAGTGCCACCAAAGTATAAATACCCGTTGGGAAGACAGCTCATGGGTGTCGGCGTTGCCGATGCATTTGCTGCGCAGCGATAGCTACCATCGCAGTAGCCAGAACAGCATGCACCTTGAGTAAAGCAAGTAGAGCCATTTGGATAACAGGTAGGCTGGGGCGTCGGCGTTGGATTCGGAGTTGAGGCGGCTGGCCCACAGATGTCGCCGACATCGGGGTGCGCCCCAGAACAGCATGGAACATCACCATGGTATACATAGCCGTCTGGAAGACACGTCAGCGTTGGAGTCGGCGACGGCGACGCGCATGAAGGATCCGTTTGCAGGTCGTAATGTGTCGTCTGTTGCGTGCAGGTTACGCCGCTTTGTCCAGGCAGTTGTCGGCAGTCGCCGTTAACCGGAACGCTCGACGAGGTACCGTTCTCATAGGCACCCAGCCCCCTTATCGTGTAACACGAACTCGCATTGGGATCATCATTACAGTGCGGGGCATCATAACTTCCATTATTAACCACACATCTCTGTGCGTTGATTTGAATTGGCCGTGGACTAAATGTAGACGGCATACTCTCACTCCACGACCAATCAAGTCTCGTTTCATTCGACATAAAAGCAATCGCTTCAAAATTGGGTTGACGGAAGTGGTCGAGTTTACTGAGCCCTGGTGGCTTTTTCGTCTCAACGGGTATGTGCCGTTTCGGATTGTCGGGGTCAACACGAAGTGTGTGTCCCTTGTGCCACTGCAAACCATCGGTGAAGCCTACGATTCCTACAGATAAACTTACGCCAGCCGACCTCACCTCGCCACCATACCCCATCAGTCGAATAACTGCCCGCTCCCAAGATTCATCGTCAACTTTGGCCTCCACTTCTTCACCGGGAGGCAGAGCCGTTTCCTCCAAGTGCTTTGAACCCGTCAGGGTAACGCTAAATAGAACGTCCGAGCCTGCGGGTTTGAGATACAGGTAAGCTTGAAAACCGATGATCATTTTGCCAGAGACATTCCGCAGTCGGACCGTCACACGCCTTGCCCAATCATCAGCGTCACGGAAATGAACACTATCAAAGCCATCGTCGCCCCTCCTGAGCTTAACCTTTACATCATCTTTAAGGGATTTTCCGCTGATCCTGAGATCAACCAACTTCAAAGGCTCGTTGCCGTGTCTTTCAATATCCAATGATTTCTCGGCGCCTTGCGCTTCCGACTTCCCGGCAAATCCGATGGAGTAGAACAACAACCCCAGACCAACCACTACTATTAGAAGAGTAACGATTTGAGTTCTTACGCGAGACTGTTCCATGTTTTACCTCCTGGGAAGCAAGTGCTCCGGTTCAGCATTTTTGTCAACGGTGTCCCAGTTGTCGGTGTTATAGGGTTCCGCCGGATGAACACGCCTTGATCCAGCCACAGTCATAGCTGAAGTACGCAGTACGTACCACCGGATCACCGTGGACGGGTTTGCTTCGACGCCGTATTGCAGTATATACCGCATGGCGTCCTTAATCGATGCTTCGTTGACCTCAAGATCTATTTCATCCCCCGGCTGGAGTGGATGTCGTAAAAAGTTCCGCAGGTCTCTTGGTTTAAGCTGCATCTCAAACACCATACGCAGAAGGTATGGGAGGAATACTCTCCTTGTCGACGTCGTGCCAACTGGTAGGCGCGTTAGGATCAGGACGCATAAAAGCGCCTCGTCGCCATGCAAGGTCATCGGCGAATAGCACCCAATTGACCGACAGACCCACATTCGCTTCATTCGGTTCAACGCCGTCTTGTCTCATCCGGGCAACCATGGGGTTGTAGAATTCGTCACTAACTTGAAGATCTATTTCCTCACCAGGCTTAATAGGGTGTTGTTGCAAGTTCCTCGTTTGTGCCAAGGTCACCGGTATTCCGTAGAACAGACGTAGGCTAGAGGGCTTGAAATAGAGGTCGACCATCAATCCATAAATGGGCCTCCCGGAAATATTCCGTAACTTTATCTTCACGTTCCTAAACCAATTGTCGCTTTCATTAAACTTTACGTTATCGAACGAGTCTTGACTGCTGGGTATCTTAAACTTCAACCTAATTCCACTCTTAACGGAGCTTTGACCTATCTTAAGGTCAACCAACTCCAAAGGTTCGTTAGGATACCTATTGATGTCCAACGACTTCTCGGTGCCTTGTCACTGTGACTCGCGAGGGTGCGCGATGGAGTTGTAGGCCCATCCCGCTCCAACGGGTGATGCTGCCTTAAACAAGAGCGCAAGAGCGAGAGCAAGAACGAGCAACGCGAACAGCATTCTGGCAACAGCTGCAAGCTTTTGTGAAGAGTGCATGGCGACCTCCTTCGTTACGGACGCCAAGCTGGGCTGATCGGATAGCGTCCATGGAACCTGTGCCAACGAGGCAATTTGGGACCTCTTATACTCCCGTAATTAAGCGCAGTCAAGAGCTTTGTCGTTCAAGCAAGCTTAGTCACTGATCCTGAGGCAAACGACGATGCCGTCCACGTATAAAGGTTTCCAAACTCATCTTACCGCTGTTTCTTGTCCACGCTCGGAACCGAACTCCAGCCTCACATCGCTAGAGTTTCACGACCAACAGAGTCAGGCCTCCCTCCGCAACGTCCGACATGCTGGTCTGTATCAGATGAAAGATGCAGGCCTCGCCGGCATTGACCCCGGTTAGATTGGCTCCAAACGGGATTGGTACGACGCCTCGTGCGGGTAAAGCAACGTGCGCTTCAAAACTCGACGCCGTCGGACGAAGCGGAAGAGGGAGGATTTGATGCGAATGATCGATCACTTGCGAAACTGTGAAGCCGGTAAGATCGAACTCGAATCCGCCAGTCAAACCCTTGGTTCTGAGCCGTTGAAAACCGCTCGTCAGTTGCAGTCTCGCCATTACGGTACTGGCGATGAAATGATTCGGCGCGAGGTCGAGTAGCGCGCGCAGCTTGACCTGCGACGGCTGAAGCGGATTGGATGAAGGGTCCAAATTCAACGTATTGACTTTGAAGACCACACCATGCGTTGCCGTCGTCACCACGCAGAGGTTGCGTTGGGCCACGTGCTGATCATCAGGCAGAAAGAAGCTCGTGCCGCTCGGCGTTCCACTGTCGGGATAACATCTTGCCACCAGGCACTTCGGTCCGCCGGCCTGTGGATTATCGGCGGGCAGACCGGCTGGCGCCAACCAATCAAGCTGCTCTGTGCCGCTATCGCCTTCGGCCGGCACCGGCGAGCCAATGAATCCAACTCGCATAGCGCTTCCGCGTACGCGAGGCGCCATCACCAAGGAAGGATTGGCCACCCAAAGTTCAACGGTAATACTTTCGTCACCAGGAAAGTGACAGTTACTTGAGGCGGACTTTCGATGAAACTTGGCCTTAAGCGTATTGACTTGGCCCGAGTCGGCGGTGTCCGGACCCGACGCCGGACCGGTCAGGGTAATGTCGGCGCTCAGCCACCAAGGTCCCTGCGCATTGTGTGTCCCATGATCTCCGGGAACTGCTTCCATGAAGATGCACGTGTCGTTGGCCAAACCGGGATCGCCGGGCATGACTTAACCTCCTTCGTAGGTAAGAAATCTAAGAGTATGTAGTGCGCAAAGTATGCGCGCCCCGAGTAAAGGAGTCCAGCGTTTTCTCTGCTTCCACGACGGCTGTTTTTAAGCGGACTTCGCCTGCACCAGGACTTGAAACGACGACGCCATGCGGTGCGGCATGATCATCTCACGCGCGCTTATGCTTATGTGTAAAGCGTGGGCGTCGCTTTGATGGGTGCCGAAGAGTCTAGTGATTTCGTCCAAGAGTCCTTCGTCCAACAGAAAACGATTCAGACTTTCGTGTCGAACGGTTTGCAATCCAGCCCGTTTGCCGGTTTCCTTAATCTGGGTCCAGTCAACCGTGGTCGTGAGATCATATTCGCCGGGTTTTGCTAATACATCATCGATCATTTGATGACGATGAAAAGCCTCAGCATCAAGATTAATTTCAGCAATCTGATTTTCGGCAAGATTCAAACCTTGACTCTGACAATATTTGACGACGCGTTCGTCCGGCTCACACTCGAGCCAAACGAAATTTGTTTTATCCAATCCGACGCAAAGCTCACGCAGCTTGCCGTGGCGAAAGGTGACGCGATGGACCGCAAACGCATCGATAAGTTCGTTGGAAAAAATGATCAGGTTAGCGGTTGGCTCGGCAACTTCAGCAATTCTGAGAAACTCCACGCGATCAGAAAACTCTGCCAGACGCAAAGCGGCACGCGCCCGGCAATCGGGACTGATTTCGTCTATAGCATAACGCGTGGCAGCGAAAATGTCCGGACGATTTGACTTAAGACTTCTCAATACGCCGCGCGCGAATTCTCCCGAGCCCGCGCCGGCTTCGAGGATGGTCCACAATGAGGGCGAGCCCAACTCGGTAAACAGTTTCGCAAAGTAGCGTGCGAAAGCTGCGGCGAACAACGGGCTGGTTTCGGGGGCGGTGCGATAGTCGCCTTGTCGGCCCTGTCGATCCAGATCGCTTCGGCAATAGTAGCCTTCCCTTTTGTCATAGAGCGCAGCCTGCATCCACTCATGAAAACTTATTGGACCTTTGCGCCTGATGCGAGCGCCCAATCGCTCTTTGAGACTCGAGATTGATCCTTCGTTCAAAGTGGGCTGACGAGACGATGCAGGTGTTAGAGTACCAACTTTAGTTGGGCGCATGTGTCAGAACCGCGAGCGGTAGCGACCGGGTTACATTTAACTTAGCGGGAACCATCAGAGGGCGCCGCGATCCGGTCGCTACCGCTCGCGGTTCTGACACAAGGCCCGACTAAAGTCGGTACTCTAACACGCGTTATCGTTCCCTACGTACTTCACTCTTTAGTGCTGAGTAATGGCACAATCTCAGTCGCCCTCGGGCTCTGGTTTTTCCAGCAGCCGTGTGGTGCTGTCAGTAACACTGGGAGGCTGGATGATCTCGGCCGTGTGCGGACGCGCTGACCATTGGCCCGCGGTATTTACCGATGGCGGAGGCAATGCCGTTATTCGTGCTGGTCCTACTGGCGGCACCGAGATTATTGGCGGCGCGTAACCGGACATCGGCACAAACCCCGACGACGCGGCGGCTTCTTCGAAGATTGCCGCAAAGAGCATTCGCAAAGGACCACCGACAAAGCAAATGATCGCTGAAAGTGCGGCAAAGAAAGCAAAAACGTTCTCCAGTCTGCCTGGAGCAAACCCTGACATTACTCCGAGTATTGGTACCAGTATGGCGCCGATAAGCATCAAGGACGCGCCTTGCTTTACCCCTTTGCGACGAGGCGAAATAGTCTTCTCGCCCTGAGGCTGATACTGCGGCAGTATTCCGCCGTGTGCCAGCAGGTGCATGACGCCTTCCATGGCAAAGCCGCAACGCGAGCAGAACCGCATTGAGTCGGTCGCTTGCTGTTGGCCGCAACGTGGACAGAACATAAATTCAGTTCTTTGATCTCAGCGCTTCGTTCTTAGTTCTTCGTTATTACTATCGGGCTTTTTCTGCCTTCTGATTGCCGACCTCTGACTTCTGACCGCTGACAATGTCGAACGTCGCGAAGGCTTTGCCCTGATAATGCACGGCTCGAACCAGTGTGTCCAGCAACAGCGGCAGCAACTGTGTCTCGCCCGCCGGCGCCAGGATCTCTTTTAGAAGATCGCCGTCGCTCTTGAAAAGCTCGCAGCCGTGTATTCTCGTGACTTCGACTTCATCCAAATAGCCGGCGACCTTTTCCGGCGTCGATAGAGTTTCGGGCAGCGTCCACTCGAAAGGATCGTCCCAAAGATTCGCTGTGATGCCACCGAAGGTCTGCTCGACTGTGGCCGCGCTGCGCAGGATCTGCTCGCCAAAGGAAAGTAGAGAACCAAATCCACGCGGTGGTTTGCTAAAAAGCAATTCCGGCGAAGCGCTACGGACCAATTCGCGCGAGCGGAGATGAAGTTGAGCAAACTGCCGATCGAGACACTCAATTAATTCTATCACTGCGATTTGGTGCGTCGATGTTCTTCTCTCATGCCGATGCCGTAGTTCTTGCCACCATATTGTAGACCCGTGTATACCTGGCCCGACACTCCGACACGAGCGCCCTTCGATGGCACGCCGTGCGTAGTCATCACCCAAATCCGGCCTGTACCATCGTCAAGTTCATAGACACCGGTGCCGAGCGCTCCGTAGCTGTCGGTAACTGTGCCGATCAGCGCAATATCCTTTTTCTGGTATTTGCCTGGATTCTGATTGATCTTAGAAATCGTGACCTGATTCGGGCACGCGGTCATCGCCAACGCGCCCCCAAGAATAGCGGAGAGAAAAAGTGCTTTACGAAGTAGATGCATTGCGTCTCCTTTCATGTTTCGGGAATTCATTTCGGGAGAGCACGGGCATGATAACACGAGATAACGGATCGATGAATTGACAGGATTTTCAAGATGGACAAGATGAAAACGTTCTTTCTGACCATCATGTAAATCTTGTTAATCCTGTCAAATTATTTCTTACCGTCTCAAGCTTCCGCCTTAGTTTCAAACGGCAAATCCGGTTGCGCATCAAACGCGCGATCGCGGGC
>WNFT01013883.1_pt1 | contig 14119 bp, 5 predicted proteins | sample 5400191 | NCBI WGS metagenome assembly WNFT01 (sample SAMN13153359, study PRJNA577476) | soil metagenome | isolation source: 80 cm saprolite under Madrone tree | place: USA:California | collected 2016-06-14
AGGCGTTCCGCCCAAGGCTGCCGTTGCAGCCAGCAGGCGGGGAAATAATTGGGAAGCCTGGAATCTGGGGGACCGTAAACGGGTTTCCGCTGTTGTCCAAACACACATCCGCAACGCCAAATGTTACGCCAGGAATGTACTTGGAGGTCGTCCCTGTGCCGCTGGCCAGGATGGACGGCCGGGCCTGAGAAGCGCCCAGGTCCAGTCGTGTGTCTTTGGCCGTTATGACGTTGAACGGCCGACCCGAAGAGAATTCGATAATCGGAGAAACGGTGAAATCGGCAATGAAGTGCTTGAAGAAACCTTCGCCGGACTTGGAACCGGGTGATTGAAACACGGCGCTTGTAACCCAGCGATGGCGCTGGTCGTTCACCGAATTGGAGCGCTCGAGATTGGGGAATCGGCTGTCTTGCGGCTCGAGAGGAGATTGCAGGTCTGTCGAGTCGTCGATGGAGTGTGACCAGGTGTAGCTCGAGAGCATCTCAAAACCCTTGGAAAATCGCTTCGACACGTCAAAGGTCAAAGCGTTGTACCAGGAGTTGCCATTTGAAAGCTGCGCATCCACGCTGTTAAACGCCACGGGAACTCCGAAGCCAGCTGGGTATCCGGCAGCATTCGCCAACTGAACCAGCCCAGCATACGCCGGGAGTCCTCCAAAGGACGGATTTGGCCCCGAGGGCCTGAAGAAGTTGAACGCCGCAGGGGTGCTGACAAACGCGCCGTTGAAAGAGGATAGTGCAGCTGGGCATCCGCCAAGCACACCCAGGATCCCACCTGCACCAGGCACGGGGCCGTAACCACATGTGTTCGCTGTGGGTGCTCTAGCCGTAGAGGGCACAGATACGCCGAGAGGGCTTGACGTGCATGTGGTGATACCCGCCGCCAGACAGTTCGCATAGTTCTGTGTTAGCAATACGGGATCGGTAGAATTGACATCCTGAGGACGGTTCAGATGCAATCCACGAGTCCACTGGTAACCCAGGCTGAATTTCCAGGAGCCTGCGATTTGCCGTTCGATCGTGAGGTTCGCCTGGTGCGCATAACCGTAGACGAAGTTCTTCCCCACAGGAAGCGTGAACGGCAGGACGCCAAGCGGGAATCCTACCTTTACATAATTCTGATCCGCAAAGAGGGAACCGGCGGCAAATGGATCGAAGCGCTGTTCACCCGGGATATAGCCCAAAGTCAGCGTGGGTGGGAAGGCGATATATATCGAGTTGGCATTGAGTACGCCCTGGAAGATAGAAGATCCATTCAAGTTTCCTGGGCCGTCTGCCCCGCCTCCGCAATAGCCCGAGGGCGTCGGGCTCCCCGCAGGTAACGGCAGCAAACCGCAAGCCGAGGGGGTGGTGCCCCCCGAGAGCAATTGTGTGGAACGCCCGCCGTCTGCGGTGGCAGAGTCGAAAGCGACGGCCAGCAGCGGATGGTCATAAAACATACCGTAACCTGCGCGAATGACGGTCTTGCCGTTGCCAGAAGGGTCCCAGGCCACGCCGAAACGTGGCGCCACGTTGTTATAGTCCCGCGGGATGCCTTCGGTGACGCCGAGGGCCTTTTCCGCCGCGGCGTTGATCCCCGGGAATGGAGAAAATAGCGGAGAAATCTCCACATCGTAGCGAACGCCATAATTGAAGGTCAGATGGCGGTTGACGCGCCAATTGTCTTGCCAGAAGAAGCCGAAAGGAAGGTTATCGAAGGGCTGGTTCGAATTGCCGATACCCTGGATGTAGGTACTCGGTATTCCAAGACCGTAGGATTGCAGTGGGGTCGTCCCCGGGAGGTTCAAGGGGATCTCGCCGGGCGAGCAAATCCCGGTGTGTGAAGTGCCTGTCGCTGGATTTACGCAGTCCGGGAATTTGAAGTTATCCGCGGCCAAGCCTCCGAAGTTTACGTCGCCACCAAAGTCGAGTTCGAAAATTTGTTTCTTGGAAGAGCGGAGTTGAATTACGTTAGCATCCACGCCCATCTTGAAAGTGTGCTTCCCGCGAATAAGGCTCAGGTTGTCTGTAAATTCAAACCGTCGTTCGATGCGATTGACGGGAGAATAGGGCTCGCGGCCGAAATAGGCGGTCCCCGGGATATTGACGCCGATCTGGTCGCCGCCCGGGAGTTGCGAAAAGCCGAAGTGCAGGCCGCGCCGAGCAATCTGCATGCGGAATTGATTGACGTCCGTGCTGCCGAGAACGGTTTGATGCTGGAAAGTGAAGTTGAGGTCGCGGGACTGGTTGTACCCGGCGCGTGAGCCCGAGTTCTGGCCGAACACCTGGTTTTGCGATGTAGACGGCAGGCCGGTGACCAGTGAAGGAGAGACTCCCACGCGGAGGAATGAAGTGTTGCGATCACTCCAGTGGTGATCGATACGCGCGGACCACAGACTGGTCTTTTCCATGACCGGATAGTTGCCGCGGATATTTCTTAGGCCGACGAAAGAGCTGGGTAGAGGAGCAACGTACACTCCAAACATAGAGCATGTCGCGCCGTTGTTAACTGACTGGCTCGCCGGGCAGGCCACCGGAATTGGAAATTGTGCAACTCCCTGCGGAGAAGGTGGCAGCGCACCACCTGTGAAGCCTGCTGCGACAAGACCAAGATCCGTCCGGTTCAAAGCGACGCTCGAAGCAGAACCCATGAAGATGCCGTACTGCACACCGAGTTGTGCAAGAGCGGGACTTCCGGAATTGATTAGAGCACTCACGGCAGCGGCCTGCGGCCCCGTCAACTGGAAAGTCTCGGGCCCGATCGGCGTCGGCAGTGTGACATCCTGCATGCCGAATTTGTCAGCTCCGATGCTGGAGAAGCCCGTCTCTTCGCGTTGCGTGTATTCGTAGGAAAAGAAATAAAAGGTCTTGTCCTTCTTCAGCGGGCCTCCAAAAGTGAGGCCGCTCTGGGTGCGCGTGTAGGCTTGCTTTGTCGGCTGAAGCACACCGTTCGCGTCGACCTCACCGGAAAATGCATTGCGCGCCTGGAAGGCCTTGTTCCGGAAGTAACCGAAGGCGTTTCCGTGAAATTCATTCCCGCCGCCCTTGGTCACGATGTTGATGACGCCGCCGGTCGCGCGCCCATACTCGGCGTTGTAGTTGCTGAGGATGAGCTGAAATTCCTGGACGCCTTCTTGCGAAATCGTCGAGCGAATGCCGTTGATGGAGTTGTCGCCGGCGTCGGTGCCGTCCACGCTGACCATGTTCCCACGGGCGCGTGCACCTCCCACATTGAATCCGCTGTTGGGCGCCGGGCCGATCGTCGGTGAGACGTCGCGAGTGGTCTTCGAGTTCGTCAACGTGAAGTTGAGGAAGTTCCTTCCGTTGATGGGCAGGTTGTCAATGCGGCGCTCCGTGATCGTATCGGAGACTTCCGTTTTACCGGGTTCAATGGGCGACGCCTCGGTCGTTACAACGATGGACTGCTGCTGCCCTTTCAGAACGAGCTGCGGGTCAAACCCGGCGTTTTCGCCAACCGTCAGCGTGAGGGACGGGTACTCGTACAACGCAAAATTCTCTCCGCCGTCCACCGTCAGTTTGTACCGGCCGGGCGGCAATCCGACCAGGTTGTAGCGGCCGGAATCGTCCGAGACTGCCGTTCGCGTTGCCCCGGTGGCGGCACTGGCCACCGTGACTTTTGCTCCCTTAAGGGGGGCTTTCGAGGGATCGACGACCGTTCCCGCGAGGGTGGCCGTGTTTACACCCTGCGCATGGGATATTCCGGCGCAAGCAAGCACACACGCCGCCAGCAGCGCCATGGCCCGCAGCGAAGCTGCCCATCGAGAACGCATTCCCGCGTTCCCCGAAGTTGACGCACACACACCCTGCCTGCGTTCCATGAGTCCTCCTAATTTGGCACCTGCGAATCTTCCGCTACCCCTAGCGGTGGCGGGTCACCCCGCCGCTTCCCTGCGTACGCAATTGAATACTCGGCTTTTACTGCAATGCAGCGTTGCTTTCAACTGAAAACTTCCAAGCCGGTGTTGCGAAGCAACTCCTCCGCGAACGTCCCCCCCGTTAGGTGGTCAGATGCATTCGAGTCTTGGAGGGATCTTCCGACGCCCCCGCAGCATCACCCAAGTCTGGGGAACTGGCAAGAGACAAGGAACGAAACCGGAGGCACAAAGCGGAATGTCGTCATTTGTCGCCATCAAGGTACTCAATCTTAGTTCCGGAATTGAAATAGGAGCCCGTTTGACACGGAAGCATACCTGGATGACGGTTCCTACGCTTTTCTGGATTGGAGGGGGAGCGGGCTACAGCTGCAGGTTACGCTGAACCAGCTTGCGAAGCTTTTCGCGGTCTTGGTCGCGCATATGCACAAATTCCACACCGCTGCCGTCCGGCCCGATGTTTCGGACCACGGCCGTAAAATTGATCTTGCGCAGGCCGGAGCGAACCTCAAGTTTGATCGAATCGCCAACGCTCAGTTTCCTCGGCGATTCCAGATAGGCGCCACCCAGGCTGATGGTCTTCACTCGCGCCAGGCCCGCCTGTGACCCTTCGATGTGAGCCCGGAGCGGCGATTCCAATGGCACGCGAGTGTAGCGCCGCGGCACCACATAGCTGGCGCTTGGCTGTGCTGTGGATTCATACGCGGCACGCGTCCGCGCGGACGCCGGGCGATCCTCGATCATCGCCAACGCATCTTCGGCTGCAGCGCGCAAGCCGGAAGGTTCGGCATAGGTCAGCCCTTCGCGGCCTTCCGCCAGGCTGCGAAGAAGCTCCCCCGCCTCCGTGGCCCGCATGCGTCCCAGTGCTTCGATGGCTTTGATGCGCACAAACTGATCGCGCAGAATCTCGTGTTCGCCCGCAGCGATCTCCATCAGTTGCGCCACTGCCGCGGTTTCCTGCGCCAGTCCGATCTGATCGATCATCATGGGCACGACCAGCGGATGGGCATCCGCGAGGATCGCCGAAAACACGAAGGCAGCGCTGTGTATCGATGTCGAATTGGCAGGACGCGAAAGTTCGCTCACCGCCAAATCCTGTAAGTTCCATTCCCAGCTTGCCATCGCGCGCGCCAACCCGCGCAGCAGACGCTCCGGGTCCGCCGCCGCGAGCAGCTTGATAGCCGCAGTTACGCGCTGGCGTCGTGCTTCGTAAAGCCGCGCCTCGAGCAGATTCAAAACCGGCACGCCAATCGCGCGCAACAGCCGCGCCATCGGCGGCACCAGCTCAGCACCGCGCGGATCCGTTAGCAGCAGGGTCAAGCGATCCAGCAGCCGTTCTGAATCGCGCTGCAGCAAGCGAGGCAGCACGGGATCCAACGCACGGTTTGCCAGCGCCGCATCCACCAGCAAGAGCCAGCGGTCCTGCGCGACCAGGCGGCTCGCCAGCGCGGCCATGTGGTCGTGCTCTTTGTCCCGTGGCGCATTTTCCAGATTCGTCAGGATCGCTTCGAATCCGCCATAGTCCGCGCGGTTTACCGCAATGCGGCCCAGCGATTCCACAAATGCCGCGAGCAAACCCGCCGTTTCGGGAGCCGTTTCCTTATCCAGGGCCTTCATCGCACCGCGGCTCATATCTTCGGGCACCTGATTGGGCCACAGCGATTCGATGATGGATGTCAGTTCGTTCAATCCTGCGGCGACGTAGCGCCGGGCGGACACGTCCATATGTTCGAGGCGTCGCGCGTAATTCAGCACGATGTTTCGTGCCTCGCGTCGCGGTGCATCCGCCCCGGCCTCCGCAAGTTGGCCCAGCGTCTGCCGCAGCGCCGGAACAGGAACACACCAAACATCCGCTCCGCGCAGAACTGCGGATTTTTCCCGCGCTGGCAGCTCCATCCAGAATCGATCCATCAATTTTTCGCGCTGCGTGTCCGTCGCCCACGTCACCGCCAGCGAAGACAGATGCTGCGAGGAATGCGGCCCGGAATACGCGCCCGCGCCCACAATCACGTCGCCGAGCCGATGGAACGTCGGCCGCACTGACGTCGGCGTCAGCGACCCGCTCGAGAACTCCGCATTCAGAAACTCCAAAATGATATTTTCGGATAGCCTCAGCAAATAAGGTTGTGGCCGCTCGCCTTCCCGTGGGCCGTATTGGGAGACCGAGCTGAGCATCATGCAAACGCTGTCGCGGCTGGCTTCTTCCATCGCGCCATGAATCGCTCGCGCCGCTTCTTCCGGCGAAAGCCCCCGTTCGCTCTCCAGCGGAGGAGTCAGGCGCGCCAGCAGCCGCAGACTTGCCACCAGGTCGTCAAAATCCGGCACGTGAATCGGCGTATCGGACTTTTCGCGAGGCGAATGACCGCCATAGGCCACCAGCGCGGCGATCAGGCTTGCCAGCACCGTGTCCACTCTGCGCTCCGTTTGTGTATTGACGGAAATTCCTTCCACGCGGTGCTCCAGGAGTCGTGCCGGCCACCACGCGCTTCCCACGTCCTTCGCCGGCTCCTCCGATCTTAGCAACGATGCTTTCACGAGTCGTGCGAGCGTGTCCAGTTCGCCTACATGAAATTTATTCGAGAACACCAGCGCTTCAATCCCGGCGCGCTGCAGCTCGCCTGCCAGCGCCTGCATTTCTCCACGCACGTCCGGGAGGTGCGCGTCACTGATTCTTGGCACTACCAAGCCACCGCGCTCGATTCGAATCTCGATTCCGCCCAGGATCTCAGCTGTGTTCTTCAGGGAATCATACGCCCCATCCAGGCTGTCCAGCCGGCGGGGATGATTCTGGTCATACAGACGCTCCGCTCGAAGCAGCAGATGTAAGCTTTGGAGGGCGCGACGAACTTCAAGGACCTTGTGATCAGTTGCCACCGCAGGAGTTTGCTTAGCCGGAGCTGCCGCCAAACGCTGCGATGAATTTGGGCCCACCGCCGCGCTCGTTTTCGGCGAGGCTTCGCGCACTAACTTCTGCATCGAGATGGCTGCCCGTGAAACCAAATGAGACTCTCCGCTTCAGTACGCTGTCGTTCCTTCACGCTGTTGCGAACTGCGAGGGGGCCTGTCGCAGCCTGCGACCAATTCGCGGCTGGGCAGGTGCTCCCTACAGATAAGGAAAGCACGCTTCCGGCCTGGTTCGGTGGCAGCTAAGTACTTTGTCTTGAATGAATATTTGACCTAGTCCTAGGACTATTGATGTCTTGATGTAACAAATCGTTACGTTTCCGGGAGTGGGTCTGAGGCGCTCCTGGGAACTCGAGGAGGGGCTAACTTTGTGTTTTTGCGGGCTCTTAGACCCTACTTGGGCCGCAGCGATTCATCAACAACGACAGTGCCGCCCTCGCTTACTTGCACCGTACGCTTCGCCTGCTGGTACCCGTTCAGGCGCAGGGTTACGTTGTGCAATCCCGACGGTATCTGCACGGTTACGTTGTGCAATCCCGACGGTATCTGCACGCGCCCCGGCGTGAATTGCCCGGTGGACACCCCGTCCACAAAGATCTCCGCGCCTTTTGGATTCGTGTTCACCTGTGCCCAAGCAACGTGTGTCGCGGACTTTTCATTCAATGTCGCGTCGAGTTGCGTCTGGATGTTGTCCTTGACCTGGATGCCTCCGGCATATACTTCATAGCCGGGCAGCCGCAACACCAGATTGTACTGTCCCGGCGCGAGCGGGAGCGTCACCGGCGTTTGCCCTGATTGTTTGGCTCCGTTAATAAATACGTCGGCTCCCGGCGGCTTGCTGGTGATGAAGATACCCTTTGCAAGCGATTCGAGTCTGATCTTCTGATCCTGGACGTCGCCCGTCTTCACTAGCAGCGCCGTCTGGACCGATTGATACCCTTCCTTCTGCACTTCGAGGCTGTACTGCGCCGGTGAAAGATTGTTGAAGCTGCACGGCGTCGCGCATTTGCTCAATACGCGGCCCGCCTGCCCGCGCAAAATTGCGCTCGCTCCGATGACGTCCGTAACCACGTGGATCGCGCCGTGCCCCAGCTCGGGCACGGGGTGCGCGCCTTCGTCCCCGTTGCCTGAAGCGCTCACCGGCGCATCGTCGTATTCGATGTGATCGATCACTCGCACGTCCGATGGAGCATTTCGCAGTAGGCTCAACAGTCCTGCGTGCTCCGCGGGGTGCAGCTTTCCTGCCAGTGTCAGTGTGTTTCCCGATGCTTGAACCCTCGCTCGCCCGCTCAGGCCCTTCTCAGTGATAGCTTCCTCGATGCGTCCCTTGAACTGCGCTGCTTTCACGCTGATAGCGGGCTCCAACTTCTTGGGAGCGATTCTTTCCGTCTTTAGCCCCGCAGATTTCGTTTCTCCACCGGAAGCAGGCGCCTCCACCGCATCTTTCGGCTGCGTCGAATTCTCTGGTTCATTCGCATTCGCGGCTGGATTCGCACTCGAATTTTCCAGAGTCGTATTCGTTGGCGCCGCCGTCGGCGGCTGTCTGCCGCTCTTCACCTGCGCTTCATGCAGCTCCCGCGCTGCTTCGAAGACCGGCCGGATCTTGTTGGCGCCGTAGGCGATCACTCCTAGCAGCAGAATTGCCGCGAGTATCGTCGCGAACAGACTCTTCTTTTTCGGCGGCTCTTTAATTGGGGCAATCATTCCCGTCCGCCGCACCACCGGTGTCTGGCCGGGGCCCGCGGCCCGCGCATTCAGCGAATGTGCTGCCGCATTTACGGCTGCATCGTCGCGGCTCATGCCTCGGCCGCCGGCGTTTCCGGAAATCACCGTCGCCGCCGGCGAACCGCTTCCCATCACCATCGTCGATTGCGGATTGCCGCCCGGTGCGATGGAGCGGTAATTCTTCAAATCCTCCAGCATCTCCCGGCAGCTCTGATATCTCTGCTCCGGTTCTTTTTCCAGCGCCCGCATGACCACCGCGCTGATCCCCGGATGAATCGATGGATCAATCTGCCGCGGCGGCACGGGAGCTTCGTTCACAATTTTGTAAATCACCGTGGTGATGTTTTGTCCGGGGAACGGCTTTTCACCGGTCACCATCTCGTACAGCATTACGCCCAGCGAAAAAATGTCGCTGCGGCCATCCACCGCGCGGCCTTTCACCTGTTCCGGGGACATGTAGCTGGGCGTGCCCATCACGTGCGCCGTTTGCTGCACCGTCCCGAACTGCAGAATCTTCGCCGTCCCAAAGTCCGTAATCTTCACCGAATCGTCGGCGGTCAGCATCAAGTTCGCCGGTTTGATGTCGCGGTGCACCACGCTGCGCTCGTGTGCGAATTGCAGCGCGCTGCAAGTCTGCTCCATGATGCGCAGCGTCCGCGGAAGTGGAAACGCCTGCCCGGCATCCAGCAGTGCTTGCAAGCTCTTTCCTTCCACCAATTCCATCGTGATGTAGTAGAGGCCGTCTTCTTCGCCCGCATCGAAAACTACAACGATATTGGGGTGCGTGAGCAATCCCGCCGCGCGCGCTTCCGTCTGGAATCGCGCCAGCAACTCTGGGCGAGAGAGTCCCGTGCCCGCTTCGTTCAGCTTGATAGTTTTGACGGCGACGGTGCGCCCGATAACGGGGTCGACGGCCTTATAAACGACGCCCATCGCGCCGCGGCCCAGCTCACTGACGATCTCGTATCTTCCTGCTTTTGTTACAGTTGGCATCGTAATTTCAATTTGCCGACAGGCACAGTCGCCCTTAGTTCGCAGCGGACACGCATCCGCCGACACCCGGCCACCCTACCATCCACGGTACGCACTCAATTTTCACTTGGTCAACGCTACCGCCGTACTAGTGTTTCGCACTCGATACGGGAGCGCTGCTTCTAAGCCGGGCTTCCAGCATGCCTACGGGTTGCGCACGGGCTCGCGGGGCGACATCGTTCGTTCCGGCATCGGCACGTTGGTTTCGCGCACCGGCCGGTCCACCTCACCCGGCCGGGCTGGTGCTTCTAGTCCGTCCGTTAGCAGATAACCCTGGAGCGAGAGGCCGTTGGTCCAGACACTTTCCAGCGCCGCGATATATTCGATCTGCAATTCGTAGAGTTTCCGCTGCACATCGAGGACCCGCCGGTACGATGCAAGCATCTGTCCGTATTTGTCTACCATCAATCCATACGCTTTCTTCGCCCTTGGCAAGATCTCGTCCCGATATTCCGTCGCCATCAACCGCGCATTTGCGTATTGGTCGACCGCGGACGCGGCGCGTTCGCGCAGCGTCAACGCAATCCGTTTTTTCTCCTGCCCCGCGCGCTCGATGTCGGCTCTCGCCGCCGCCACATTCCCTTGATTGCGATTGAACAGCGGAATCTCGACGGCCACTTCTGCAATTCCTTCCCAGCCTTTCGCGTAAGGCACGCTCCCGAGCGTTTCGTGGTTGTACTCCATCCCGCCGCGCAACTGCACATCCGGAATTGCTCCGCGCCTTGCTTGCATAAGCACACTCTGAGCCCGCCCCTCCGCCTCCTCGGCGATTCGGACCGCCGGACTCTCCTTCGAAATGGCCTCCACCACTTGTTCCTCGTTCAATTCTGGCCAATCCTTTTCCAGGTCTCCCGCCACCGTCGCCATTGGCATTTCCGGCTGCCCGATCACTGCCGCAAGCGACCGCCATTCCTCCCGCAGAGTGTTCTCCTGCATTCGCGCGCTCATTCGCATGCGCTGCGCTGCTACTTCCGCTTCCAGCACTTCGCTTTCGTCCGCCTGTCCCGTGTTCATCAGCCGCCGCTCGGTTTCGGCTGAATCCTGCGCAATCTTCGCTATATCCCGCCGCGCGTCGAGCAATTCCTGCGCCGCCAGCACGCGCAGGAACGCGATCTTCACCGCGCTCTGCACCCTTATCTTTTGCTCCTCCGCCTCCAGCTCCGCCAATTTCACTTCTTTTCCAAAAACGTCTCGGCTCAATCCCAGTTTTCCGCCCGTCACGATCGTTTGCTGCACAAAGAGTCCTTGCTTTCCGCCCCCCACCGATCCGCCTCGAATTTCATCCCCCGTGTATCCCACCGTCGGATTCGGATAGAGCCCCGCTTGCTGCTGCCGCGCCTTCGCCGCGCGAATCTCCACTTCCACCTGCCGCAAGGTAGGATTCAATTCACTCGCAATCTTTTGCATCTGCTCCAGCGTGACGAGTTGCCCTTGCGCCCGCTCTTGCGCTCGCCCCAATCGCGGATACTCCGGCTTTGCCACCGGAGTTTCACCGGGCCGGTGTGTGCCATGTTCCTGTTTGGGCATCTGCATTTCCTGCGCTCGAGCGCTGCCTGTCATCGCCATCGCGCTTGCAAACAGGATCGCCCTGAACCTCGTCATAACTTGCATGGTGTCTCCTCTTCTTCTCTGCGTGCTCTGTGTCCTCTGCGATCTGCGCGTTAAGTCTTTTTCTTCTGACTTACGATTCATGTCCCTATTCTTTAGGCGCTAGCGTTCTCGCCATCCTTTTCTTCATCAGAATGGCGTCGTACTCTTTTCCCGGCAACACGCGAACCATCGTCATCATCCCCATCATTCCCGCGCTCCAATTTTTCGGCAGCCCATCGGTCTCCGGCTTTTCCACCGCTTCATCCATTCCCATCTCCATGAACGCGTCTTGCGGAAACCCCGACACGCTCGACGCATTCGGAGCGATTGGAGAAGGATGCACGTGTTCGAACGGCACGCTCTTCGCCAGCGACATCATCTGCCCGACCGCTTTTTCTTCCGTCTGGTCTGCCGTCTGAATCGCCCGGTCCCGCAGCAAATCCATCATGCTGTTCATCATGTGGTGCGGCAGGTGACAGTGAATCATCCACGCGCCAGGATATTTCGCTTCGAACTCCACCACCCGCGCCTGCGCCACCCCCACCAGTACCGTATTCATCGGATACCACGTTGATTCCGGCGCGCGACCGCCCTCCGTGCCCGTCATCACGAACTGGTGCCCATGAAGATGGATCGGATGGTGATCCATTCCCAGGTTCAAGATGCGCAGCCGCACCCGGCTGCCCAGCCGCGCCAGCAGTGGCGTCGTCATCGGCGCCGAAACACCATTAAGAGTCAGCCAGTTGAATTCCATCGCCGCCGTATTTGGCACAGTGTTGTTCGGCAGCACCGCCCATTCCTGCAAGACCAGGCCGTAGTCGTGATCCACGCGCTGCTTATAATCCTTCTCCGGGTGTGCCACGAAAAATCCAACCAGGCCCATCATTTCCTGCATCGCGCTATGCGCGTGATAGAAAAATGTCCCTTCCTGATGAACCGCAAATTCGTAAACATATTTTTCACCCGGCGCCACCGGCTTCTGACTGATGTACGGCACGCCATCCTGCTCGATGGGAAGTTCCAGCCCATGCCAGTGCATGGAAGTCGATTCCGGCAGACGGTTCTCAAAAATGACGCGCACGCGCTCGCCCTGCTGCACCTGAATCGTCGGTCCCGGACAGCTCCCGTTGTAACCCCATGCATTAATCGTCTTGAACGGCGCGATCTTCCTTTTCACCGGCTCGGCCACCAGCTTGAAAACCCTTACACCGCCATCCATCTCATGCGGCAAGTCGCTGACGTCCGGCGTCACCATCGGCTGGAACCCGCGGGGCGCCGCGGGCATCGCATGCGCCACGTGTTTTGCTTGCTCGCCTTCCGGCTCTGCCGCCCGCAGCGTTTCGCGCAAGCTGAACAATCCCGCGCCCAGCACCGCCGCATCCTGAAAAAATCTTCTTCTCGTTCCACTCATGCCTGCCTCCTGAATTCTCCATCAGCACTAAGCACAGCTTTTCTCAAACGGAATCAAGAACATTTCAGAGTCGTCTTGCCACGATTGGAATATTCATTCGACGACAGCTCGCACTCGAACCAGCTTAGCTAGAGATCTGGCTGTCAGTTTTTCAGAAAGGAATTCTCAGATCCGAAGGACACTCGTGAGGGATAAAGCAAAACATCTTTGAGGCGAGCTTGCACAAGCGAAGCAACAATCTCGGTGCTGGTCTGATGCGGAAAAGGCTCCTTGCGATGCAACGTCCACAGCCACGCCAAATGCTTCGAAACGGTCGTTCTGCAGCGATCCATTTTTATTTGTGGAATTCAATGCGGCTGCAGGCAGTTCGGGTGCCCCGCAGCCCTGCGCACCATGGACGTGAGTTGCGCCGCCACCGGCGACTTTCATGAGGTGACAAGGCGAATCTATTTCGGCAGAGCTCAAAGCTTGCGAACAAACTCTAGCGGCGCACAAGGGCGAGCAAACTGGAGTAACAACGAGAGCCAGGATGGTCACAACCCCACAAACCTGCGCCAGCAACGCGTTCGTTCGTCCTGATGCCGCGAACCGCTTCATCTATCTCACGCTACGCCGCCGCATCACCCGAGTCAACCGGCCCGGTGAAGGAACTGCACGGGCAACTTCCTAGTCGCCATATCCATGCGAGTCTTTGTCTACCACCACTTTGCCTGCGAACGAACGGTAAATGTACGTGGAATATCCCGCAGCGAGGATCATTCCCGCAATCCACCAGATCAGCCCGATCTTCAAGCCGTAGTCACTCGCTTTGGCAGTGCTCACCGTCAACGAGTACGCCGCATTCCGGGCGGGCAGCACCATCGGATACACGCCGAAAACGACGCTCGTCAGCATCCCCGTCAAGTAGGCACAGGACGCCAAGAACGCCTTTCGCTCATCGTGTCTTCGCAATTCGAACACAACGCCGGCAATTCCCGTCACTGCCAGCAGCGGGAAAAAATATCCCACGGGCCAGGCCGCGAAGTTTTCCTTCACTTGAGGTTGCACGCGGAATGTCACCGCCGTCACCAGCGCCGTGAAAACAAGTACGCCCCACCAGGCTTGCCCAGCCAGTTTTCCCGCTCGCGAACTCACTGCGCCACTGGTTTTCATTTGCACCCACAGCCCGCCATGCATCGCCAGCGCGAGCAACGCGAGCACGCCGACGAGAATCGTGTACCAGTCCAGGATTCCGGTTTCTTCCCCCAGGCGGAAATTGGTCCATAGCGGCTCGAAAAAATAACCGCTGGCGTCCAGCGGTACGCCGCGCACCACGTTGCCCAGCGCCGCTCCGAAGAATACGGCCAGTAGCAGACTCGATGCGCAGAACAGAAAATCCCACAGCGGATCCCACACTGCGCTTTTGATGTGATTCCGGAACTCGATCGACGCTCCACGAAGAATTAGAAGCCACAAAACAATCATCAGCGGCAGGTAAAAACCGCTGAACCCGCTGGCATAGAGCGCGGGGAAAGCAAAATACATCGTTCCGCCCGCCGCGATCAGCCACACTTCGTTTCCGTCCCACACCGGGCCGATGCTCGCCA
>WNFT01005948.1_pt1 | contig 14118 bp, 4 predicted proteins | sample 5400191 | NCBI WGS metagenome assembly WNFT01 (sample SAMN13153359, study PRJNA577476) | soil metagenome | isolation source: 80 cm saprolite under Madrone tree | place: USA:California | collected 2016-06-14
ATTTCTGGGACGGCGTTAAGACCGGGCAGCCCGTCACCATCTCCGGCGAGCTGCTGCTGCCGAAAGGCGAGGGCCGGGTGCCCGTCGTCGTCCTGTCGCATGGCGGCGGCGGCGTGGGTCGCGCGGAGGACACCTGGGCTCGTGAGCTGCGATCACAGGGCGTGGCCGTGTTTGTCGTCGACAGCTTCACCGGCCGCGGGATCAAACAGTTTCCGCCCGAGACGCAACTGAGTCGCACCGGGCAGGTGTACAACGTATACCAAGCCCTCGCGCTCCTGGCGACCCATCCAAGGGTCGACCCTGCCCGTATCGCCCTGATGGGCGGATCACGTGGCGGCGGGCTGACGCTCCTGGCCGCAATGACGAGATCCCTGAAGGCGCAGGCGCCCGAGAACCTCGAGTTCTGCGCGTACCTGGCGCTCTACCCCTCGATCAACGCCACGCTTGACTCCGGGACGCTGGTGGGCCGCCCGATCCGCCTCTTCACGGGCACAGTCGACGAGGCCACCCCGATCACCACGGTCCGGGGCTTCGCCGAGAAGCACCGGACGGCCGGCGCGGACGTTACCCTGTTCGAATACGAAGGCGCTCACCACGCATTCGACAACCCCGACTTCCGGGCGCCGGTCGTCGCGACGATCCGGAATACCTCGTTCACCGTGCTCTACCACCCGCAGGCGCACGCGAAGCTCAAGAAGGACGTGAAGGAGACGCTGGCCGAAGTCTTTGCGAAGCCGTGACCATCGGGTCGACGCGGAAGGACCCTGACCGTTTTCTACGGCGACCTGGCCGGGAAGCATTGGATTCGCGCCGGAGGCGCCGTGATCGTTGGGGCGACAGTCCTGATGGCTGTGGCGGGATGGGTTCGCGCATCCCATGCGCATACGTGCACCGCCGTTGGGAGATCCTCAAGGTCGCTCTGAAAGCTCGGCGTCAGCCGAACAACAAAACGAGCCGGCATATCTTAGCCAGCCCGGCGGGCAAGTCGCCTTCCCACGTACTCCTTCAGTGTGACGCTCTTTCCGGTCCTCATCGAAGTCGGCCGCGCTGAGCAGGACAGCGGTAGGCTTGCCGCTCTTCGTAATCACAAACCGCGCCTTTCGCTGGCTGACCCGCTTGAGGAGGGCACCCAGTTGCGTCCGGGCGACGTACGCGGGAATGGTAATGGTCAACGTCGAAGAGCGTTTCGACACGCTTGCCTCCAGCGGGAGGAATCGATTAATCAATTCCGAGGATAGCTAGCCCCATAGGGGGAGTCAAGGAAGCCGAAGGCTGAGTGAAGCCGAAGGCTGAGGTGGACAGCGCTCTGCCAATACCAGGCGCCGACCTGACGACGCTCTTTCCGGTCCGGTATTCCCTGGCCGCAACCTTCAGGCTCTTCTGGAACTCCGGATCGAGTTCTTCGAGGATGTCATCGAAGTCGGTCGCCCTGGGCAGGACAGCGGTAAGCTTGCGAACCCGCCGAGGTCCAGGGCCTCGAGGACGCGTCGTAGGAACCGCTCGAAGGGGGCGAGTCGACGGTCAGCGTAAGCGCCAACTTCGAAGCCGCCGACGGCACGAGGACCTCTACACCGGTAGCGCGACGGATAGCGTCGAGAGGGCCTCCTCGGCGGGGGTCGCGTCGAACGTTGCCGAGACGAGCCCACCCTGGACACGTACCAGCGCCTGGCCCGCGAGCGCGGCGGCCGGGAGCGCCACAAGCGGGACGAGGAGGCAGGTGCCGATCGCCAGTGTTATCGCTCGTATCCTCCAGCCGCTGTTCGCCGTCAGCGAAAATGGGAGTGCCGAGGGAGGCGAGCTACCTGCCTATGGGAAACGCTGTGAACGGCGATCCGTGCAGTATTCTAGTTAGGTAGTCTCACCGACTCGCCGCGGCAAGCATTTTCATCTGGTCGCTGTGTCGCACCTTAGCGCGGATCGTCTCTCGAGACGATGTCCAAAGGTCGATATTTCTAGAGCGCTCGATGAACATCACGACGATGCCGGCCGATCTGAAAGCGTCGTCACCCGCTTCAACGTCAGCCCGGTCATGGTCGTCTCGGCGATCTGCGCCCTCTACGTGCTCCTGGGCACCGCGATGGAGGAGCTGTCGATGTGGGCGGACGTGATCCGCCTCGCGATCCTGATCGCATTCCCGATCTTGAGCCTGTGGCTGCCGAGCATGACGAAGTAAGTTGACAGTCCGGGCGACGAAACGCTATGTCTATTTATTGCAGTCATTTCATTGTAGTCATTGCGCCGACGCAGGAGGACACAGCATGACGTCACCGAAGGCGGCGATCCGCTTTGGATTGGTGGTCCTGGCCTTAGTGCTCACGGGCTGCATGGAGCAGGGCGCCATCCAGACGGGAGCGGACAACCCACTGACGGTCGAGGGCCTCACGCCCAGCGTGAAGATCACGAAGTACAAGGTCATCGCGGTCGAGAAGTTCCCGGTCACGGACACGGCCGTCAAGGATGGCGAGGACCGTCAGTTCGCCGACCAGATGACCGGGATCCTCCAGGTCCAGCTGGTGCGACGCCTGCGCGACAGCAAGCTGTTCGATCAGGTCGTGAACGTCGGTGACGGTCAATACACGGCAAGCACCGGGCAACCGACCCTGCGCTTGCAAGGTGCCGTCACGCGGCTGGGCCGCGGTGACCGGGCCCTCCGGATGTGGGTCGGTGGTGGCGCAGGCGCGGCACGCACGCAAGCCGAAATGCGTTTCGTCGACGTCCAGACCGGGAAGGTCGTGATGGCGACGGCCGACCGGCGGATTGCGAAGATCGGCGGGGGCTCGTCCGACCTGATGGGCGAGGCCTACGACGATATGGCGCGCGACCTCGGAAGGTTCCTCACGCGGCTGTCCAGGGGCGAAGCGCCGAAGGACTGAGCGCAGTTACACGCTCGACGTCTCCGTCCGGACGTGTCGCCGGGCGCAGACGTTGAGTGCTCATCGTGGGCCCGCCATCCCTCTGTGGCGCATCACCAGGAAGCGCTATGAGCGCATGGTCGACGCCGGTATCTTCGGCGAGAACGATCGCAAGGAAGCATTCACGCAATGGCCGGTGGCGCTGGATACTTGCGAGGAGACTCCAGCGATGCTGTTCTAAGACAGCCATCGCCACGCCATGACGTGGGTCGTGGGGTCTAAGCTCGGGATAGCCGATGAGTTTTTTACCGACCGCTCGCCGGTCCCAAGCGTCCCGAGTCTTGCCGCCCCTTAACCCTCACACCGGAGTATGCGTCAGAACTGCCGTCCCTTGACGGAGTGGGGCGGGCTTCCGGCCGGGTTGACACGCTCTGGGCCGTGTAAAATGCTCAAACTACTGCTCGGACTTCTGGCCGGAGGCCGGCCCGGGGACAAGCCAGCGTAGAAAAGGAACTCTGTCAGCCCTGCTCACTACTGGCGCTCTGCAAGCATCTCGCGCACGGTCACCGAGAGCTTATCGATCGGAAGGTTCGAGTAGACGACCTGGCCATCGGCCGCCTCGTAGCGGTGGAGCACTCGTGCGTCGGCACTCGCCGACTGCGCCGCTCGCTGGAGGAGCCGAAGCACGCGCGCCACGTACGCCTGCGTTTCTGGATACGGCGGGATACCTCCGTACCGCCCGACCGCCTCCCCGCCCGCGTTGTAGGCCGCGAGCGCGAGCGTAAGGTCGCCGCCGTAGCGGTCGACCAGATGCCGCAGGTGGCGGACCCCGCCCTCGATGTTCTCGCGCGCGTCGAAGACATTGCGGACGCGGAGCTTCGCCGCCGTCGAGGGCATGAGCTGCATCAGGCCGCGCGCGCCCTTCGGCGACACGGCGCGCGCCTCGAAGTTCGACTCGACGCGGATAACGGACTCGACCAGCTCGGGTGCGAGCCCGTGCCGCACCGCCGCCGCGCGGATCAGGTCGCGGTACGGCGTGGCGGTTTTTGTGAGGACGCGTTCGCCGGGTGGAGACGCCGACTGCGGTGCGACGACGGGCGGCGGCTGGACGTCTCGGACGTAGAGGACGCCGTCACGCTCCTCCATGCGGATCTCGGCGATGGCGACCGCGTGCACCGAGAGGATCGCGGCGATGACGAGGCCGGTGCGCCGTATCAAGGGTTCGGCCTTAGTTTAGTCGGCGTCCATGTTGCCGCCGCCAAGCAAGTTTCTCTACGGTTGCGGGCGAACTACCCACCCAGTTGGTGGAGAACCAGATTCCGCCGGTTCCATTCCAGAGCGTGATGCCGATGGTGTTGCTGCTGCCCAGAGTGCCGTAGTAGAGCGACTGCCAGCCCGCCGGTTCCTTCGTCGTCACTTCTTCATCTGGAAGTCCGCCACGTGCGTCGTACCGTCCTTAAGCGTGAGGACCAGGACATAGCAGGCATTCGACGTGCTTGGCGTCTGCCAGTTGTAGATGAACTGATTGCTGGTGGCATCGTATCGCAGTACCGTGCCACCGGTCGCTGTCACTTCGACGAGCGCGTCAGTCGAATACCCCACGAACGCGCCGCAGCCGACGGTGGTGTATTGCAGCGACGTGAACGATGTCAGATCGCTGATGTAGTTGCCATTGGAGCCCTTGAGCTGCCACTTGACGGGATACGTCCGCCCCGGATTGCCAACGTTGAGAGTCGGCGGGTTGTCAACGGGCGCCAGGAACCCAATGAAGGTGTAGACAGCGTTGATGGAGACGGTCTTGGTGGCCGCGTTGTAGTTGGCGATATCCGTCGGCGTGAAGTCAGTTCTCAGCGCCTGGCCGGACCCAGGGCTCAGCACAGTCCCAGCTCCTGGAGTGTATGTGAATGTGCCGGGTACGTTGGCCGTTGCGTTCTGTTGCACCGCGCCTAACGCGGTTCCGTACACGATGTCGGCGGGGTTGGCCCAGGTGATGACGGGGGTGCCCTTGAGGACGTTGATGGAGACGATCTTGGTCGCCGGGTTGTAGTTGGCGGTGTCCGTCGGCGTGAAGTCGACCTTCAGCGCCTGACTGGAGCCGGCGTTCAGTTTCGTGCCCACTGCCGGTGTGTAGACGAACGTGCCGGGGACGTCAGCGGTGGCGTTGAGCTGAGTCGTGCTCAGCAGCGTGGGATAGGTGATGTCCGCGGGGTTGGCCCAGGTGATGACGGGATTGCCCTTGAGGACGTTGATGGAGACGGTCTTGGTCGCCGGGTTGTAGTTGGCGGTGTCCGTCGGTGTGAAGTCGACCTTCAGCGCCTGACTGGAGCTGGCGTTCAGTTTCGTGCCCACTGCCGGCATGTACACGAAGCCGCCCGCCACGTCGGCGGTGGCGTTGAGCTGAGTCGTGCTCAGCAGGGTGGGATAGGTGATGTCCGCGGGGTTGGCCCACGTGATGACGGGATTGCCCTTGAGGACGTTGACGGAGACGGTCTTGGTCGCCGGGTTGTAGTTGGCCGTATCTGTCGGGGTGAAATCAGCCTTCAGCGCCTGGCCGGGGCCGGCGGTCAGTTTCGTGCCGGCCGCCGGTGCGTAGACGAACGTGCCGGGGACGTCAGCGGTGGCGTTGAGCTGGGTCCCGCTCAGCAGCGTCGGATAGGTGATGTCCGCGGGGTTGGCCCAGGTGATGACCGGGGTGCCCTTGAGGACGTTGATGGAGACGATCTTGGTCGCCGGGTTGTAGTTGGCGGTGTCCGTCGGTGTGAAGTCGACCTTCAGCGCCTGACTGGAGCCGGCGTTCAGTTTCGTGCCCACTGCCGGTGTGTAGACGAACGTGCCGGGGACGTCGGCGGTGGCGTTGAGCTGGGTCCCGCTTAGCAGCGTCGGATAGGGGATGTCCGCGGGGTTGGCCCAGGTGATCGTCGGCGTCGCCTTGTTCACGACCAGCGAGCCGGTGCCCGTGCTCGAGCCGTTGTAGGCGGGATTCGTGTACGTCGCGGTCAGCGCATGCGGGGAATTCGCCGCCGTCGGCTGCGTGATCGTGAACGTCGCCTGGCCGTTGATATCGAGTGTCTTGATAGTCGGCGCCGCGACCGTCGCGTTGGCGGCGCTCAGCGACACGCTGCCCACCGCCGGCCCATGACCCGCGATCGTCACGGTCACCGTGATCGTCGCGTCGCTGCCGTACGTCACGGGCCCACCGCTCACGGCGATGTCCGGCCGGCGGATCGTGACCATGGCCAGGTTGCCTGCGTTCGTGCCACCGCTCGCCCGATACGTGAAGCTGTCCACACCCGCGAAGCTGAGGCCCGGCGTGTAGGTAAACGTCCCGTCGCCGGGGAACGACACTGTGCCGTACACCGGCGGGGTCACGACCGCCGCTGCGGTCGGGCCGCCATCGTCATTGCCCAGCACGGTGCCGCTCGCCGTGCCGTCCGTCGTCAGGTAGTAGTCGTTCACGGCCTCCGCGTTGGCGGCGGCGAGCACCGTGATCGTCACCATCGCCACGTTGCTCGTGTGGGTCCCGTCACTCGCCTGGTACAGGAAGCTGTCAACGCCCGTGAAGCCTAGGGTCGGCGTATACGTGAACGATCCGTCAGCGTTCGGCACCAGCGTGCCGTGGCGCGTGCCTTCGGTCGCGACCACCGTCGCGGTCAATGTGCCCGCACCGTGGTCGTTGGCGAGCACCGGCAGCGTCAGCGCGCCACCCGTCGTCAGGCTGTACGCGTCGTTCAAAGCCACTGGCGACTCGTTGCCCTCGAGCACCGTGATCGTCACCGTCGCCTCCGGGCTATACAGCACACCGTCGAAGACCGAGTACTTGAACGTGAAGACCCCGAGCCCAGCCCCGCCCGAAGCCGGCACGTAGGTGAACGAGCCATCGGTGTTGAGGGTCAGCGTCCCCTGCGCGGGTGGCTGGGTGACGAAGGCCTGCAGCGTCTGCCCGTTGTCTGCGTCCGCGTCGTTGAGGAGCACGCCGGGTGCGCCGACCACGAGCGTCGAGCTCTGCAGCGTCGCGTAGGCGTCGTCGGCCACCGCCGAGGCCGTGTCGGTCAGGGTCCCGGTGCTCGTCTTATAGTTCGTATTGCCGCTGTAGACGGCGCTGATCGTGTGCGAGCCCGCCGTCTCCGGCGTGCTAAGGACGATGCTGGTCGCGTGGCCCGAGCCGTCCAGCGCCACCGGCCCGCCGATCGGATTGTTGTCGATGCTGAACTGCACTGTACCGGTTGGCACCGACGTCGCCGGCGCCACCGGGCTGACCGTCGCCGTATAAGTCCCGCGCGTCGTGCCCGCAACCATCGTGGTGGACGTGCCAGCCTGGGTGATTGTAATGCTCTTGCTATCGCTGCTGCCGTTGTGGTTGGTGTCGCCAGCGTACGTCGCGGTTGCGGTGCAGCCGTTCGCCACCGTCACGTTGGTGCAGTCGCCCGTATAGACCACCGTGACCGGCGCATTCAGACCACCCACACCCGTCACCGACGCGGTCGCAGTGAAGGACGAGCTACGGTAGGTGTACGGGCCGGATTCGAAGGTCACCGTCGTGGTCGAGCTCGCCTTGTCGATCGTGATGCTCTTGCTATCCGTGCTGCCGTTGTGGTTGGTGTCGCCGGCGTACGTCGCGGTAGCGATGCAGCCGTTCGCTGCCGTCACGTTGGCGCAATCACCGCTGTAGACCACCGGCACGGACTGGTCCAGGCCACCCACACCGGTCACCGTCGCCGTCGCCGTGAACGCCGTCGCGCGGTACACGTACGGCCCAGCCTCGAATGTCACCACCGTCGTCGAGCTGGCCTTGGTGATCGTGATGCTCTTGCTGTCAGTGCTCCCCAGGTGGTTCCCGTCGCCGCCGAACGTCGCCGTCGCCGTGCATCCGTTCGCGACCGTCACGTTCGTGCAGTCGCCGCTGTAGACCACCGCCACCGGCGAATTCAGCCCGCCCACGCCCGTCACCGTCGCCGTCGCCGTGAACGCCGTCGCGCGGTACACGTACGGTCCAGGCTCGAAGGTCACCATTGTCGTTGAGCTGGCCTTGGTGATCGTGATGCTCTTGCTGTCACCGCTCCCCAGGTGGTTCGTGTCGCCGCCATACGTCGCCGTCGCCGTGCATCCGTTGGCGACCGTCACGTTCGTGCAGTCGCCGCTGTAGACCACCGCCACCGGCGAATTCAGCCCGCCCACGCCCATCACCACCGCCGTCGCCGTGAACGCCGTCGCACGGTACACGTACGGTCCAAGCTCGAAGGTCACCACCGTCGTCGATGCAGCCTTATTGATCGTGTAAGTCCCGCCCCTGAACGTGATGTCGTAGTTGCTGCTCGTCAGCCCGCTCGGCCTGATCGCGTACGTCCCCGCGTCTGTCGGCACGACCATCGACGGCCCGTAGCTCGTCGGTGGCTTGCCGGCGAAGTTGTATGTCAGCGTCCCACCCAGCCCGCCCGGACCCTCGCCGTTCACGAATCCGCTGTAGCTCACGTCGAACCCCGGATCCGGGTCGCCAAAGGTCTTGGTCTTGTCGTTCGCCGTCACCGTCAACGGAGCCTTGTTCACCGTCAGACCGTTCGTGGCGGTGTTCTTGGTGATGGCGTAGTTCGACGCGCTGCCCACCGTGAACGTCACAGTGTCCACGGTGATGTCGTAGCTACCGGCCCCCGCCGCCGCCGCTGCGCCAGCCGATGCGTACGTAACCGTCACCTGATCGGCGCCCTTCAGCCCCACCACGTTGCCCGTGAAGGCCGTGAACGTCTGACCGTAGAATTTGCTCTTGCCGCCGTCCGGCGCGATCGTCAGCGGCGCCGGGTTGATCGTATAGGTCCCGCCCTTGAACGTGATGTCGTAGTTGCTGCTCGTCAGGCCGCTTGGCCGGACGGCGTAGGTCCCCGCATTCACCGGCACGATCGCCGAGGGCCCGTAGCTCGTCGGCGGCTTGCCGGCGAAGTTGAACGCCAGCGTCCCACCAAGCACGCCCGCGCCCTCACCGTTCACGAACCCGCTGTAGCTCACGTCGAACCCCGGGTCCGGGTCGCCGTAGGTCTTGGTCTTGTCGTTCGTGGTCACCGTCAACGGGGCCTTGTTGACGTTGATGAAGACGTCCTTGGACGCGTTGTTGAAGTTCGAGGTGTCCGTCGGCACGAAGGCAACGTGCAGCGTCTGGCCCAGGCCGGCATTCAGCACCGTTCCGGCCGCGGGGGTGTACGTGAACGCCCCTGCTACCGCGTTGTTCTTGAACGTCGCCGTGGCGTTGAGCTGCGTGGCGCTCAGCGCGGTCCCGTACGTGATGTCCGCCGGGTTCGCCCAGGTTATGACCGGGGTGCCCTTGAGCACATTGATGTACACGGTCTTCGAGGCCGTCTTGTAGTTCACGCTGTCGTTCGGCGTGAAGTCCACCTTCAGCGCCTGGTTGTTGCCTGCGGTGAGGACGTTGCCGCTGGCCGGCGTGTAGAGGAAGCTCCCGGCCACGTCGGCCGTCGCGTTTAGCTGAGTATTACTCAGCGCCGTCGGATAGGTGATGTCCACGGGCGTGGCCCACGTGAGCACCGGGTCGATCGTCGTGATCGTCCACGTGGCGGTCGCCGGCGTTGGATCAACATTGCCTGCCTGGTCCTTCGCGCGCACTGCGAACGTATGGCTGGTGCGGCTCAAACCGGAATAAAACACGGGAGTAGTGCACGAGGAGAAGGCTCCGCCGTCGAGGCTACACTCGAAGCTGAGCGCACCTGGCGCGGTCAAGTTGTCCAAGCCCTCGAACTCGAAGCTGGCGGACGTGTTCGTGGTGCTTGAGCCATCGGAAGGCCCGCTGGAAATGGTGGTGTCTGGCGGCGTAACGTCGATCGTCCAAGCGAACGAGGCGGCGCTCTGGTCGGTGTTGCCGGCTGCATCCGTCGCCGCCACCGTGAAGAGGTGCTCGCCGGCAGCGAGACCCGAGTAGGTGACCGTGCCGCTGTTGCAAGCGGTCGGCGTCTGACCGTCGAGCTGGCACTGGAAGGTATCGCCGCTAGCTAGGTCGCCATGGAACGTGAACGTCGCGGTGTTGCTGTTGGTCGGATCAGCGGGCGCGCTATCAATGACCGTGTCTGGCGCCTGCGTGTCCACCGTCCAGGTGAAGCTGGCCGGCGTCGGATCCGGGTTATGGGCCTGGTCGATGGCGCGGACCCGGAAGGTATGGCTGCCATCCACAACCGTGTATTGGGCGGGGCTTGAGCAGGGCGCAAAAGCACTACCATTGAGGCTGCACTCGAAGGTGCTGCCCGGCTCGGTCGCGTGGAAGGTGAAGTTCGCCGTCGTCTGGTTGGTCGGATTGAACGGCATGCTGTCGAGGAGCGTGTCCGGCGGGGCCGTGTCAACCGACCAGCTGAACTGCGCCGGCGTGGGATCGACGTTGCCGGCGGCGTCCCTGGCCCGTACGTAGAACGTGTGCGGTCCATCGGCGAGACTGTTGTACGTCACGGGACTGGTGCAGACGCCAAAACCGTTGCTATCGAGCTTGCATTCGAAGGTCAGATTCGCGGGCGCGGTGGCATTGTCAGTGCCCGAGAACGTAAACGTGGCGGTGGTGGCGTTCGTCGGGCTCGTCGGTCCGCTATCGACCGTCGTGTCGGGCGGCGTGGCATCCACAAAGCTCGCCGCGATCGTGTGGTTGACCGTCACGTTCGTGAGCGTGTAGCTCGTCACCCCGCCCACTGAGGTGCCATCGACCAGCACGTCGGCCACGTGGTAACCGGCGTCGGGCGTGATGGTGAAGATCTGGTTCGCCCCGTGGGTCACCGACACGTTACCGGACGGGGCGATGCTCCCGTTAGCGCCGGCCGAGGCGGCGATGGTGTAGGTGTTGATGGCGAAGCTGGCGGCGATGCTGTGGTTGGCCGTCACGTTGGTGAAGGTGTAGGTCGTCACCGCGCCCACTGAGCTGCCATCGACCAGCACGTCGGCCACGTGGTAGCCGGCCGCCGCCGTGACCGTGAAGCTCTGGTTCGCTCCGTGATTCACCGTCACGTTGCCCGACGGGCTGATGCTCCCGTTGGCGCCGGCCGAGGCGGCGATGGTGTAGGTGTTGATGGCGAAACTGGCGGCGATGCTGTGGTTGGCCGTCACATTCATGAACGTGTAGGAGCTGGCCGCACCCACTGAGCTGCCATCGACCAGCACGTCCGCCACGTGGTAGCCGGGGTCGGGCGTGATGGTGAAGGTCTGGTTGGTCCCGTGATTCACCGTCACGTTGCCCGACGGACTGATACTCCCGTTGGCGACGGCCGAGGCGGCGATGCTGTAGGTGTTGACGGTGAAGCTGGCGGCGATGGTGTGACTCGCCGTCACGTTGGTGAACGTGTAGGTTGTCACCGCACCCACCGAGCTGCCGTCGACCAGCACGTCGGCGACGTGGTAGCCGATGCTCGGCGTGATCGTGAAGGTCTGATTACTCCCGTGGGTTACGCTGACCGCGCCAGACGGCGCGATGTTGCCGTTCGCGCCCGCCGAGACGGTGATCGTGTAGGTGTTGATCGCGAAGCTGGCGCTGATGGTGTGGTTGGCCGTCACGTTCGTGAACGTGTACGACGTAACGGCGCCCACCGAGCTGCCGTCCACCAACACGTCGGCGACGTGGTACCCGGTGCCCGGCGTGATCGTGAAGGTCTGATTACTCCCGTGGGTTACGCTGACCGCGCCGGCCGGCGCGACGTTGCCGTTCGCTCCCGCCGAGGCGGCGATCGTGTAGGTGTTGATCGCGAAGCTGGCGCTGATTGTGTGGTTGGCCGTCACGGTGGTGAACGTGTAGGTCGTCACCGCACCCACTGAGCTGCCATCGACCAGCACGTCGGCCACGTGGTAGCCGGTGTCCGGCGTGATGGTGAACGGTTGGTTCGTGCCGGAATTCACCGTCACGGAACCGGACGGCGAGATGCTGCCGCCCGACCCCGCAGCCGCGCTGATGGTGAAGGTGGAGGGCGGACAGTTCGTTGTCCCGATCGTGAACCCGCTGTTGACGTTAGCCGTACCGCCGCCGGGAATTCCGTTCGTCGTCATGAAATTGCGCGAGCCGGTACTGGCAGTCGAGCCGATGGTAAAGGTCGCGGTGAGTTGCGTCGGGCTGTTGACCGTCGTCACGATGCTGATGTTGTTCTGGGACATGTTGACGCTGACCGTCGTCACACCGCTGATGAAGCCCGTCCCCGTCACGATGACGTTGAGGATCTGCCCCGTGCACGCATGATCAGGGCTAATACTCGAGATGGTCGGCGCCGGGTTATTGATGTTGAATGCACTGCTCGTGACTCCAGTGAGTCCGGCCGACGACGCCGCCAGCGTGTAATTCGTCCCCACCTTGTCGATGGACAGGTCGCTGAACGTCGCGACGCCATTCACCGTCCCTACCGACGTTGTCCCGCCGAGCGTGCCACCGCCGGGATTCGCCGCGATCGCCATCGTGATGCTCCGACTGTTGTCGGTTGGCACCAGATTCCCCAAGCTGTCCTGCACCTGCACCGTCATCGCCGGGCTGATCGTCTGCCCAACCGTCGTGGTCGTCGGCTGCTGTCCGAATCCGAGCTTGTTCGCGGCCCCCGCGGTGATAGTGAAGGCCGCGCTGACCGCGGTTTTGGCATTGCTCGTCGCGGTGAGATTCTTAGGACCGACCTGGTTGATGCTCAGGTTGCCGAACGTGGCGATACCGCTGGCGTCCGTTGACTGCGTCAATGTTCCGCTGAGCGTCCCCGTGCCCGAGGACTTCGACATCGTGACAGAGACGTTCGGCACGTCGTTCCCGAACTGGTCTCTCGCCTGCACGGTCACCGCCGGCGTGATGCTCTGCCCAGCCACCGTGTCCGTCGGTTGCTGCACGAATGCCACCGTGTTCACCGCGGCCGCCGTGATGGTGAAGGCATTGCTGTCAACCGACAGCGCTCCAGCGGACGCCGTCAGCTTCTTCGTGCCCGTCAGGTTGATGCTGAGGGTGTTGAATGTGGCGATACCGCTCGTGCCGACCCCGGTCGGCGTCGTCTGAGTCAGCGTTCCGCTTAACGTCCCTGATCCGCTAGTTAGCGCAACGGTGATCGACAGGCTCGGCACGTTATTGCCGAACTGATCTTGCGCCGCGTTGATCGTGAACGCGCTGCTCACCGCCGAGGTCAGCCCCGCGCTCGACGCCGTCAGGTTCTTCGAGCCCGAGAGATTAATGCTCAAGTCGCTGAAGGTGGCGAGGCCGTTCGCGTCCGTCAATTGCGTCGTAGTTCCGCCGAGCGTGCCCGTGCCCGTCGTCAGGGTGATGCTGATCGATACGCCAGTGCTGGAGACGTTGTTGCTGAACAAATCCTGCAGCCGAACCGTGACGGCAGGAGAAATAGCTTGCCCAGCCGTCGCCGTCGTCGGCTGTTGCACAAAGACGACTTTGTTCGCCGCCGCAGCTGTGATGTTGAACGAATCGCTCGCGGCGGTCTTCGCGTTGCTGGTCGCCGTAACGACCTTCGCGCCGATCAGGTTGATGCTCAGATTCGCGAAGGTCGCGACACCGTTGGAGTTCGTCGTCTGAGTCAGCGTTCCACTGAACGTTCCGCTACCGGACGTCTTCGACATCACCACGGATGCACCGGAGACGTTGTTGCCGAATGAGTCTTGCGCCCGCACCGTCACCGCCGGCGTAACGTTCTGCCCCGCCACTGTGTCCGTAGCCTGCTGCACGAAGGCCACCGAGTTGACTGCTCCCGCCGTGATGTTGAACGCGTTGCTCACCACCGTCCCTGGCGTGGTCGACACGGTCGACCCCGTCGCGGTCAACGTGTATCCCGTGCCGGCTTTGTCGATCGACAGGCCGCTGAACGTTGCCTGGCCGGAACTGGTGTTCACCGCCACCGTCGTCGTGCCGCTCAGCGTGCCGCCACCGGGATTGTTCTGGATCGCCAGCGTCACGGTCTGCGCGGTCCCGGTCACCGTATTGCCTACGGCGTCCTGCAGCGTCACCGCCGCGCTAAAAGCGCCGCCGGCGGTGCTGTTACTCGGGCTGGTAGTAAAAGCGAGTTGCGCTGCGGGTCCGATGACCGAGAAGTTCGCCGAAACGCTATTGCCGGTGTTGTTCTGCTGGGTCGCCACCACCGTGTGGGACCCGGGGGTGCTCGAGGGGACGGTGAAGGTGCAACTAATGTTGCCGCTGCCGCCACCCGTCGAGCAGGTGGTCAGCAGCGTCCCATTCGTAGTGTTGAGAGTGCCATCCCAGTAGATCCCGATGTTGGATACGTTCTTGTCAAACGGATTACCGCCAGAAGTCACCGTGACCACAGTCCCG
>WNFT01009478.1_pt1 | contig 14118 bp, 18 predicted proteins | sample 5400191 | NCBI WGS metagenome assembly WNFT01 (sample SAMN13153359, study PRJNA577476) | soil metagenome | isolation source: 80 cm saprolite under Madrone tree | place: USA:California | collected 2016-06-14
AGCGACAGATAACGGCGCAGGCAGAGTCAGATAAAATTGACGCCGTAAAGGCCGAAGGCTTGCAACCGCAACAGTACAATCACGTGATAGAGCTTGCTCAGGCCGACAAGGCCCTTCAACAGAAGTTCTTGTCCTACGTCAACGAGGTGAAGAGTTCACCAAGCTGAGCCCAGCTTAGTTCAATCAGATTAAGACCTGTCGATAAACACGTATTCGTCCGATTGCACGTGAACTTGGAGCGCATGATGGATGAAGATTTCTGGACCTAACGGTAATCGCGCCAGCTGGTAGGGAGCGCCCCAGCCGGGACCCTCTACGGCCCCTTCTGGGGGGTAGGATTTATGGATCAAGCCTTGACCAGACAAAAACTTGAGAAGCTTCGCACGATCGTGAGCGAAGGCGACCGCGTGGCGATCCTGCTGCAGGACGATCCCGACCCCGATGCGATGTCGAGCGCTATAGCGCTGCGGGTATTGCTTGGCCGCAACAAGCTCACGACCCCGATCTTCGCCTTCACCCCGGTCACGCGGCCCGAAAACCGCACCATGACTCGTCTGCTCGAAATCGAGGTCGCTCCGGCCGATACCAAGACGCTCGAGGAGTTCGACAAGATCGCGATGGTTGACGTCGAGCCGCCTTACTTTGGCGACCGGCTGCCGCGCGCCGATATCGTGATCGACCATCATCCTGGCTACGAGACGGGTATAGCGCCGTTCGAGGATATCCGGGTCGGCTACGGCGCCACCGCGACCATCATGACGGAGTACCTTGTGAGTGCCGGCGAGAGTGTAAGCGAACGGCTCGCGACTGCGCTGTTGTATGGTATCCACAGCGACACGCTTGCCCTTTCGCGGCGCGTGACGGAAGGCGACATCGAGGCATTTACGCATCTCTACCCGCTCGCGAACTATAATTTGCTGAAGCGCATGGACCGCCCCGAATTGCCGCTCGGGTTCGCGCGCATACTCTCGCGTGCTATGCGACGATTGGCGGTCCGCGACGGGTTAATAGTGCTCCATCTGGGCCGGGTTGAACGTGACGACCTGATCGTGCAGATGGCGGACTTCTGCCTGCAGTTCGAATCGGTGGAGTGGGCCGCCGTGTCAGGCAGGCTGGGTCGTAATCTGGTCATCGCGGTGCGCAATCACGGACTCGGCCATGCCAATGCCGGCGAGACGGTCAAGCGGCTCTTCGGCGATCTCGGCAGCGCCGGGGGCCATCGCAACATGGCCAAGGCCGTAGTTCCGCTCATGGCCTGGCGCAAGCGCGAGGGAACGATGCGGGACAAAATGATCGAAGTGCGCTTGAGCGAGCTCTTCAACGCCGCGATGCCGGGTGAGCACGAAGATTCGGCACCATCGCCGCAGAACCCGCATCAAGATCATAATCGTTCCGCCTATAACCAACATCGCAGTTCTGGAAAGGAATTATTTCAAAGGCAATCTCGAAAGAGGACCGGGCAGAAAAGAGAGCGCACGGCCAAACCCGATGGTAAAAGCCTGAGAAGCGGAGGGAAAAGATGAAGCGCACTGCATCCGCGTTGATCGAAGTGTTGCTGCTTGGTGCTCTTGCGGCGCCGGCCCTGGCTCAAAATCCCGCACCGGAATCACCCCCAGCGGAAGCTCCATCGATGGCAGCGCCGAGTCCGGAAACTTCGCCGGCACCGGAGTCCACCACACCTAAGCATCGGCGTCGCCACCTACACGCCCGTCATCACGAGAAGAAGTCTACCGAAGCGAGTCCGGCTGCGGAATCGAGTCCAGCTGCGCCCGGCCAACCATCCCCAATGGCCCCAAGCGGCCAATAAGGGCGGTCGTGAACTCCGGCCATTGTACCGGGCGCACCATGAGGAGCCCGCCTATCCGATCGCGTTCCGGCTAGAGCGGCGAGCGGATCGCAGCACTGAGTACGGCAGTTTGCCCGAGATCATGAATACGAGCTTTTAGCTGTGCTTCGACAATGTCGATCATCCTCTCACTCGGCTCTTGGCCTTTTTACTTGGTCGACCGGTGACGCGATGTGGGCGCGGATATTGGGTTGGCGTTGGCGGTGATACTCTCGCTGGAGCTTGTGGCAAGAACTCTCGAAGGAAACGTCATGCCATTCGAAAGCACCCCATATCCTTGGGGACGCGATTCCGTTGTCGAAAATGCACCGCACCGCTCCGGTATCCATGGTCTCTATTCCGCGCTGTGGATTTACATTGGCGAGGCCGATGGACCTTGGCGAGCGTCTGATGAAACACTTCGATGGCGACAGTCCCTGCATCGCGAGATACGGTCCGAGCCGTTTCGTGTTCGAATTGATTGACGAGCCAACAGCCCGAGAGGCGCGCTACCGCGAGTTGGTCCGCCAACATGGGCCAGTTTGCAATACCAAACAACCGAACCAGGAGCTGATACATCGGATTACGCAGGCGCGCGGATCTACCCGGTAACGAAAGATTGCAGCGCAACAAGGAAGTTTCTCTGATCGCAGGTGATGTGCTGAAATCTGAAAGCAATCGCGCTTAGCCGATAAAGCTGCGCGATGGTTAACGCGCAGAGAGTCTCGATGGATTTCGCTCGATTCGGCTCGCTAATTAGTGAGGCCCCGACTATTTTTAGCCGCAGAATTCTCTTTGACGAGAATTTCGTTTCGGGCTTGCCGAAAATGCTGCAACACCAAATCCTTCTTGTGCTGATTTAGAGACCTCGCACCTCGTCGTCAAGATGAGGCCAAAGAAAAGGCCCGTAACCCGATTCTACGGCTGCAAACAATTCTGCTTCACGACTCTCATAAGGGAGCCGAAATCGACGGGTTTATGGACCACAGCATTCGCTTCGACATCGTGCACAAGCCCGCTGCCAGTTACGACCACTACAGGGACCGAGCGCACCCTAGCGTCACGCTTTTGCTGCGCGAGGAATTCCCAGCCACTCATTACCGGCATCATCAAATCGAGGATGATGAGGGCGGGTGTCATACCGCTCAAGCAATCGAGTGCCTGGCGGCCGTTCTCAGCGCATACAACCGTGTAGCCTTCGTTCGAGAGCAGCTCTGCAAGAGCCTCGCGGCCCTCGGCCTCGTCATCAACCACTAAAATTTCTAATTTTTCGCTGGGATCTTTCATTTAGCATTTGCCTAACCTGTTCGTCGTTCCAGCGGAGGGCAAATTGGGAGGGAGGCAAAATACTTACGCAAGCCATGTGCCGTGATTATCGAAATTGTTGAAAGCGAGCATTAGCCTGATGCGCCAAGCTTTAAGTAAGGAGTGTACACTGTTCCCGGTTGAATAGGAATCCAGAAATTTCAAAGAAGCTGCACTTTGACCAGCTCCCGAAGGGCGGCTAGACGATATCCGCTTTTTCGAAAGAACCGCTTTACGCTGCAAAACTGGGCGACACCGCGTTGTCTTCCGGAAGGTACCGCGCATCGCCCCTGAAGTGCGATCTAACGTGCTGGTACGGTGATTTGGAATAGCTTCAAGCGTGGTTGTTCAGCAGGTCTAGTGACGGGGTAGGCTCACCGAGAACGTGGTTCCCGCATCCTCCGACGAGGCCACTGAAACCGTTCCATTGTGCGCCGACACGATCTCTTTGACGATGAAGAGACCCAGCCCGAGCCCGGTTGGGTTCTGAGTCGAGCCTCTGCCTTGAACGAGCGGATCGAACATCGTTCCCAACAGTTCTTTTCGTATTGGTGGTCCTTCGTTGTGCACCTCGAGGAACACGAGATTTTCTTCGCCTTTGACGCTTAATCCGACCTTTTTCGCCCCGCCGTGCTGAATTGCGTTCGTCAGCAGATTCGAGAGCAACTGTTTCAACCTTTCGCCGTCCCAATCTCCATCCGAATCGCCGTGCGTATCGACATCGACCAGAAACTCAGGATTGGCCGAACGAACTTCATCGGCAACCTCACGAGCGAGGGTTCCCAGATTCGCTCTCACCCGAGTGATCGGCATCGGACTTCCTAAACGGCCGCGGGCAAAGTCAAGGATGTCGTTCACCATCTGGTTCAAGCGGCGCGCGCTGCTCCCTATGCGCGACACCGTCCCGAGCTGCTTTTCGTTCAGGCCTTCCGCTCCGGCAAGTGACGACGCACTCAGCAAAATGGAATTGAGCGGATTGCGCAGGTCGTGACCCAACATGGCAAGAAATCGGTCACGGTATCGAGCATCACGCTGTTCGTAGGCGGGCACCGTCTCTGCCACGGCGCGATCGACGGCGTCGCCGAACCTGATTATCTCTTCTGCCCCGTGGACAAAACCATCCGGGTCGGTTTCACGCCATAGGCGCAATACGCAAGCACGTAAAGCTCGGTATTCCGACATTATTTGAACAAGATCAAATCCCGATTCGATTCGCAGATCGACGTGAGCGGCTGCGACATGCTCGATTGGCCCGGGTGTGCCCTCACCCTTTCCCTTCGCTTGCTGCTCAAAAGGAAGCTCAGGCCTCTCGATGTCTTCAGCGATAGATTGAAGGATTGCTGCGACATGAACTCGAAGAAACCATCGAGGCAGATCGGCTTCTGCACCGAGAGTTTTCGTAAGCTCTTCCCACTCTCGAACGATCCTTTCGCTGTCAGTCCTAATGAATTCGGATAGTCGCACCACTCGCCTCGTTTCAGGCAACATAGCGTATCGACAGGGCATCTCTAAGTAAATGGTGCGGGCGCTTGCCGTCACTATCATGCCGGGTTCTATGCGCTGATGCGCATTTCGATCCCGCTTGTCGTGAGGGCTTTCTCCGGTTTTCTTCCGGAGACTGAGGAGTGGATGAGGAGAAAGACGGCGAAGCTGCTGGAAAAACGCCTCGCACGAGTCCTGCAATCAGGCTCACAATCAATCCCCGTTAACCAGTCGCCGGGAACGCACAGACGTTCGACTGTGGAAAGAGATAATCGGCTGGCTGGTGGAAGAAGAACTCTTCGAATATTTCCGGTATATTCAAATCATCAAATGGCGCCACTGGAGCTGGCGAATGCTGATGACCCGAGCACTCGCGCGTTGACGGCTTTCCATTGTGCTCTACACTGAAAGAAATGCAAACAAACTCCAAGCGTGGCGACCGTGATACTTAGAAATTTTGAGTGGGCGGATACTCTTGGTTGACCGCCGCTACCACGGGTCGTCCAGAAACTGTGCTGGCACAGAAGCGTTCCGACCACCAAGAGAAACCGGAACTTTGCGTATCGCTGGTTGTTAAGAATTGCACTAAGATCGTGAGCGAATCAGATCCGAAATCTACCGGCTATCTGACGCCGCGCGATGAGGAGCTGTTAAGCCAAGCTCGATCGGAGACCGCTTAGGTTGTTGGCAGCCATGCTGTGAGTTCGGTTCATTCCGGTCTGATGCTGTTCCGTTGCACTCCGAGGCTGTGAGCCTCTTCCCTCATTATGAATGTCATTCGAAGCGTTACGACGGCAGACCCGTACTAGAAACCGCACCTTTGTCAACATGAACGAAGACGGCGTCGTGGACTTTCTTGAGCCGTCTCGATAAGTTTTCGAAATCTCTGATTACTCCAACAATTGCACATAAGTATAAAGTCCTGATAGTATAGTAGCAACTGCATGAACCTAAAGGAGCTGGTCGGAGGCTATAACGACATCAAGGGAAGCTACAGTCGGTCGCAATACCTCTGGAGGGAGACTCATTAATGGCATCTACTTACTACTCATAATGCTCATAGCCATCAATCACTATAGAATTCTTTTTTAGTTTGCTTGGCGATACTTCCAGTTGAGCAAACGATCTATAGACTTTCAGTAATACGAAGGCTGCGCGATTTGGGATGTTCCGAAAGGAGAGGTGAATACCACCTTTTGGATGCCACTTTGTAACTACAAGACGCAGTGGCGGCTTGTATTCGAGAAAGGCAGAAAATGACCCAGCTTTTTGCTACTTCTGTCGTCATTGTATCTGTGGTGGAGCGACCGGCACAGCAACACTGGGCGTGGTGACGGGTAATTTATCCGGAGCTGCGGGAATCCGAGAGATTGTATCTGCAGCGAAGAGCGGAGCGCTATTTCTCCCGCCTTACAGTACGTAATGTTAGCATGACTGCAAAGGCCGACTGCCAATCCTCCGGCATCTATTATGATTGATGCCCACTTAGACCAGGCGTTCGGTTCCGCGTTATCACGGTTGAACTCCACGCCGAATTCTGTCAGCGAAAGGCCGATGCCTACTGGACCTTGGAAATTAAAGATTAAACCGAATCCCGACAGGAAATAGGACACACAATCCGACTGTCCTGTACAGAAGGCAGGGTCAACACCCTGAGCAGCAGCTTGCGGGTTAAGGATCGTATTGGGAAGGAGAAAGTCCAGCGCAGTGGGGGTCCAGCGTGATGCCCCAGCGGTGTCCTGGGGAGCCAAACCACTAGGGTCGCCGAAACGAATAGGATCGCTCAATGCGTAAAGGTAACGGTTCCTCGTAAGCGGAGTTCTTGGAGAACCACGGAGCGGATCGCGGCTGAGAAATCGCCCGGTGGTGGCGTCATAATACCTCGCCCTCAGATAGTAGAGCCCCGTTCCCGGGTCCAGCGCCTCGCCCGTAAATCGGAACTTGTCCTGGTCCCGACGACGAACAGGTCCTGGGTTCTTAACAAATCCGTGTTACCCCAGGCGTCGTAGGCGTATTGCGCGGCAAGATTTCCGTTCACGTCGGTTAAACCAATGACGCTGCCCAGCGCATCGTACTGGTAGAAGTATTTGAACTTTGCACTTGATTCCTCTATTAGCCCGAGTCCATGCGCGTCGCTGATCTGGCTGTCCGGACCCTGCTCCTGCAGCACCACTGGCAGGCCGGTGGCGACGTCATTCACGTAGCTGTACGCGTCCTGGGTTACCCGATTGCCGTCACCGTCGTAGCCGAACTTGTCGGTAAAGAGTCCGTTGCTGGCGGTGATAAGACGGTTGGCTGCGTCGTAGCCGTAGGTATTGGTAATCAGACCGCCCAGAGTCCTTCCGATCTGATTCCCATTCGCGTCGTATTTGTAAGCGACGGTTGCAATCGGTGGCCCGGCCGAGGCGGTGTTGAGTCGGTCGTCTGCATCGTAGGAATAGGCGATGTTAAGAAGGCCAATCTTAACGCTAAGGCGGTTGCCGACCGGATCGTAACTCAAGTTCGTCGCAAGGTTGCCCTTTTTGACGGATGCGAGTTCGTTGAGGGCGTCGTAGGCGTACGCGGTTGTCACACCGGTACCGTCGGTGATTTTGAGCCGGTTCCCGACTGGGTCAAGCGCGTAGGTGAAGCTGGAGATGGGATTGTTGGGGGCGCTGCTCCCCCGGTAGGTGTTATTTACGCGGAGGAGGCGATTCGCCGAATCGTAGGCGAAGGCGAGCGCCGCGTTGTTCGGATAACTGACCCCGACCAGATTGTTGGCCGCATCGTACGCATACCCTGCGCTTTTGCCGAACCAGTCGGTGATGCCAGCGAGTCGGTTCGCCGCGTCATATCCGTAAATCAACACCTTGCCAGACAGAAGGTGCTGGGGACCGGTTCAGTCGAGGCGTGCCCAATGGCTGTCAACCGCCCGGTGGCGTCAACGGCGAACCCCGCGATGCTGTTCTGGCCTCGGTTGGCCACATACAGGAATTGCCCCGAAGATGCGAGGTGTATCTGGGAGCAGGTGTTGCGTGCGGTGTACCTGTCGGGCAAGGTCGTGATCGTTTGCACAGCGGAGAGGGTGCCCGTCGCGGGATCCAGACGATAGCTCGTGACACTGCAACCCTGCTCGTTCGAAAAATAGACGAGATCTTGGGTGGGATGAAAGCAATAGTGGCGGGGACCAAGGCGGTCTGCTGCCTCGACCCGGAAGGGCGAATTGGGGGTCAGATGGCCGGTATGTGCGTCGAACTTGAACTGCAAAATCATATTGGGGTCATAGGTCTCCTTCGGAGGTTCCAAGACGTTATCGTTGAGACGGGCGATGTGCGGCACGAAGGCAAAGCGGTTGGAGGGGTCGGTCTGTATGGCATGAGCGCCCGTGGCCGTGGCCAGCCGGTTGAGAGCTGGAGCGCCCACCGCGCCATCCTCTGCAAGCGGATGGACCGCCGCGTACCCGCCTTGATAGTAGGCCGACAGCAAATACCTGCCCGTTTCGATCAGTGGCCAGAAACGTGGGCGCGTGTTCCGGTGAGACCGTCCCCTGTAGCGTGAGCCCTCCGGTGGCGTGGTCGATCCGAAAGCTTGAGATCGCTGGCAGGACGCGATGCCCGACGTAGAGCACGTGCCGGTCCGGGCTGATCGCCAGCCCCGACGGTCCCCCCGGGGCCAGCACCTCAGCCTGCGGCGTGAGCCGGCCGGTGTCGGTATCCATAGTGAAGGCCGCGATCTTATTCTCGTCTTGCAGGCAAACGTACAAAGAGTATGGCATCTTTTCCTCTCCTTGGGGTTCCTGTCGTAGGCGATTGTTGCCGTACTTTACAACAATGGGTGCCCAGCTTTATAAGGAGTTTGGCGAGTTTCTTTGGGGAAGTTTTGCCAATCGGATGGGAGTTAATTGCTCCCGAAGACTCCTCGAAGAACGATCGCACTCAGGCCGCACGTCGCGGTTTTCTCACTCAGTGGGGAACCGAAGCGATCGCGCTTCGCCGCCGCGGCCTTAATCGCTTCGGACCTCTGCTTGCCGATGGCTAGAGTTTCACGAATTCAACTCCCTCCGCCAGTCAGTCTGGCAGTTGAAGAGTTCTCGCGAGAGTTGTGCGAAATAACCCACATTCGCGGCAGACCGAGTTGCAAGACCAAGTTTTGACCTTGAGTGCGTGCGGGGATGGTGGCAGAACGCAGAGTTATGGAGGTCGATCAGCTCACGCCCGAATACATTGCGATGAATCCTAATAGCAGAAATCTGCGCACACGCGCGAATTCCGCGAGCTTGCCGGAGATTAAATCGAATTGGGTCCGTGAACACTCTGGCCAAGCTGGGCCGAGGCGGGCTCCGGCGCCACCATGATTTGTGCGTGAGTCTCGTAAGGCTGACAGGCCAGCGCGGCCGCCGCCCCGATCGCGTTCAAAAGGACGAAGAGCTCGAAGGTGTTGATGTAACTGCCCGTCAGATCGAAGATTCGCCCGGCTACCAGCGGCCCTGCCGTGGCTCCGAACGTCCCCGCCAAAGCGGCTAGCGCATTCAGGATGCCGTAGCGCCGAAGCCCCAACGATTCGGCCAGCAGCATGGGCAACAACGCCACCGGCGCGGCAAAGCCAACTCCGGACACTAAAATGAAAAGTACCAGCAGGAAAACATTCGCGGCGCCGAATACCATTAGAAACGCAAGCGCGTTCGCGGCAAAGTCGAGCGCCAGCGCCAGTCGCGCACCGATTCGATCCGCCGCGTGGCCTATGACCACTTTGCCCAGCCCGCCCATACCGAAAAGTACACTCATCGATAGCGCAGCGCTGCCGGCCTTGTAGCCAAGCCCTTCGAGATAGGCGATCAAGTGGACCACTGTGCCGACCGCCACGAAGCCGAAGCAAAAATTCGCGATTACCAGCATCCAGAAGGAGCGCGTGTGCGATGCCTCAACGGCTTCGAAACCTTCTAAAAGGGAGGCTCCCTGAGCGACGGTCATCTTCACCGCTCCCGGCGGGCGGCTGCGCACCGTCAAAACTGTCAGCGGGACCACCACCACGATCATCGGCACGCCTAGCACGAGATATGCGGCGCGCCATCCTGGCCCCTGAATGACGTGATTAGCCACCAGGGTCATCACCATTCCACCCGCCGTGGTGCCGGACATCGCTATTCCCATCGCGAGTCCCCGATGGGCCTGGAACCAGTTGGCGATTACGAACGCGGCCGGGGCTAATGTACCCGCCGAAATACCGACGCCGAGCAGCGAATAGGCGGCAATCATCGGAGCGAGTGAGTTAGAACGGCTGGCGATCAGAAAGGCAGCTCCCGCGGCAACTGCCCCTACGATCATCACGATTCTGGCTTCTACCCGATCGAGCAACCATCCGACCGGGATGACGGTAGCGCCCCATGAAAAAACAGAGCGCTTGGCAACAGTGCCACCCTGGCCCTGCTCCAATGCGGAAATGCCTTCAGCAGCGTCGGCAAAAACACACCGAAGGTATTAGCGCCGGACCCAGCGATCAGAAGCAGGACGAGAAACAAGCTGGCGACGATGAACCATGCCCGACGTTCATGCTGAGCCATTGTTACCTCCGGCAAATCGTGGCCCGTCGCGTGCGCCCGTCGTGCAGCACATGCACAGGCTTTCGCCTCTGCCACCCGAGGTCAGCTTCTGTCCGCGGCCAGATCCATGCACATTTCCACTTCGGATTCGGCGCCCCGAGCTCGCCGAGCGGTGCCTCCGCCTCTGGAGCTACCCCACTTCTGTTAATGGGCTGCGGTAACTATTCCATCACCAACTGACTCGTTCGTAGTCAGAATCGCAAGACACCTGTCTCCTTTCACATGTGAAGAGATCATTTTGAGAAACGTCTAAAAGGACCTCTCTTCCGCCAGGGTCGCACCGAGTGGACGCTCGCCGCGATTCTACGATAAATTCGTCGCTTCCCGATTAAATAACCTGTCGAAAAAGCAATATTGCCCGTCCGTACCTGCCTTGCACTTGGGATCCGCCCACCGGTCAGAACATGGCGCGAGTTCTCGATGAAATCATTGCGCAGGCGCGAGCCGTGGAAGCGAGCGGATGGGACGGTCTTCTCGCACCGATAACTGTGAAGCTACTCGCTCCGGCACCGCTTGAATCCGCCATAGTTAGACTTCCTAATTCGCAGAAGATCCGCTTCGCAAAGTCCTCGCGAGCCTTTGCGGCTGTGATAGAAACTCGCCTAGAAACCGAGTCGTCGCCGGATCCGGCACTTGCGGAGACTTATTCGTGCCTTCGCGGATAGCAACCCTCTCACCGCACGTAAACTCAATCACATGGGGTGCTGGCGTTGCCTGCCACCTCCCAACTGAATGGGTCGAGGTTGGCAAACCCACTTTAAACAAATTGACCAGGATCGGAATTCTGAGTTCGAATTCACTTCCGCCACCCTGACAGTCCGTCTGCGAACTCTGGTCAGGTAACGACATCGGTCCGGACGGTGCACGGGTTTTTGACGTTTGCGCCTATTCCGTCATAATGATCGCTAGGCTTTTTCAAAGCGCGGGAGGCGACTTTTATGGCGCGAGTTCCTTACGTCGAAAAAGGGACAGCGGATCCCGAAATCAGAAAACTCTACGAGGGGTTCGAAGCGCAATTCGGAGTGCGCGGCGTGCCGAACGTCGCCAAAGCGCTGGCTAACAGCCCGGGCCTCGCCAGCAAGGTCTTTCAGCTCGGCAACTATTTTATGAACCAGTCAGCCCTCGAGCCGCGTGTGCGTGAACTAGCCGTATTGATGCTGATGAAGCGATGCGATTGCGAGTACGGCTTCGTCCGGCACGTCGATATCGCGAAGCGGGTCGGCCTGACACAGGAGCAAATCGATGACATCGGCTCGTACTCCACTAGCAGCCGCTTCAACGACGATGACAAACTGATCCTGCGGTACGCCGAGGAACTTACCACCAAGGCTCGCGCCGATGACGACCTTTTCCGCAAAGTCGAAACGCTCGTGGGCAAGGACAAAATTATCGATCTTACGGGTGCGATTGCTTTCTGGAACATGATGGCCCGTAATCTCAACGCGCTGCAGGTCGGTCTCGAACCATAGCGGCTCACGGCGGCCATGGCCAAGAGGAATTGTGACAAGTCAATAACGTGGTTGACCCGGCCGCGGTTCCGTGGAAGCCAGGCAGGTCGCGGGTATCACCTTTAAGTGCGTGCTACTCGGCGGGGCTGACGGCGGCCCGGAAGTAATCCGCTTTCGGTTCGATCCTTGCCCCTCGGTCTTTGCTCTTATGTATCTCACCTCGCAATTCCAGCTATTGCTTCGTGGGATGCATTTTCCAAAGGCGACCATGAAGTTGTGCGGCATTGCGGCGCACTACACTGATCGCAATTTTCCCTACGGTGTGCGTTAAGGAGAAATTTATCCGCGCCAGAATTCTCGAAGTAGCGCGAATTCCTATCCTGGTTGATCACGCTGATGTCTGGATTCCTCCACGAGACTAGGCGACGACCGTGCCGGCCAGGTCTTCCATTTCACGCAATATACTGTCGAGGTCGTGACCGACCAAAAAGAGCACGACCCGATTGGCCCCGAGCCGCTCAAACCCCTGGATCTGGCTCGGGGAACGCCATTGGCCTTCCACCCCGAATACGGTGAAGTCGAACCCGTTCGGGTCACGCCCGTTATCCTTGGCCATAGCCTTGACGCGCTTTACTCCATCAGCGAACTCATCGACGCTTTGGATGACTGGGATCCAGCCATCGCCCCACTCAGCTACACGCTTGAGCGCGCGCGGATTGTTGACGCTCCCGATGAGGATCGGTGGATGGGGCTTGCTCATGGGCTTAGGGAAGCAACGCACGGCGGGGAAGTCCACGTACCGACCGTGATACTCGGAATTGTGGTCCCGCCACAGCACCTTCATCGCCGCGACGTAATCCTTGACCTGGCTCCAGCGATGTTCGAAGTCGCCGCCGAGGATAGTCGATTCCTCCGGGTTCCATCCCGCGCCGATGCCAAACAGGAAACGGCCGCCGCACGCATCATCGAGGGTTGCCACCTGCTTGGCAGTAAGAATCGGATTGCGCTCGGGGATCAGGCAGATTCCGGTCCCAAGCTTGATGCGGCTGGTTGTCGCGCCGGCGCGCGCCAGCGCGATCAGCGGGTCTGGGAGTTGCCAGAGGTAGTCGGGCTCGCGACCGCCGTCCTTTACGCCCGGATATTCAATACTTGATGTGACCGGGACGATCGTGTGGTCGCCTACCCAATAGGATTCGAAGCCGAGTTCCTCCGCTCGTTTGGCGACGATCGCCGGATCGGCCTTGCTGTACGGAGTCACGTGCATAAGCCCGATTTTCATTTGCTTCCCCTCAGTGCTTTGTCGCATCGGTGCGTCAATTCAAAGTTCAACACAGCACACCGCGGTGACTTCGCCAAGGATTCGAGACGGTCAAACGTCAACACGATTATTCTGTCCAGGTGAGAGGTGGTCACAGCGAGTGGGGTTGCGTTCGTAGGCCCGGAGGTTGGGGTCACCGGCAGCCGCTGGTCGGGCAGACAACTTGGCGGAGAGAGTGGATGCGAACCGGCGGTGCTGACTGATTGACGGGCCGGGTTGAACTGGCGCTGGACTGGCGAGCACAAAGACGGCGCTCCAGATCTGAGGGCGCAAACGCCGCGCCAGCCTTTTAGTGTGAACCGCTATGAAAGGCCCGTCGATCTCTCCGTCACGAATCACTTACCTCGCTCGTTCTGTGCGCTCGTGCCCATTGCCGGTTAGCTTGAATTCGCCAGTGATTAGGGTAGATCGTGCGAATTGACATTGGCGGGTCGACACAAAGTTCACCGCCTAATTTGCGATCATAGAGAAGCAGCCCACTTATACACAGCATCGCAGAGAATCGACTTTCTCCGGTGCACTTTAATCGCGGCTAAGCGCCGCACACGCGCCGATTCCACGACTCTGTCGGGATAATCGCCAGCCGGCCAGACTGCTTGGCGGAGCGAGATGGATTCGAACTCTCGAGCGACTTTGTAAGCGGTCAGCAAGTCAATGGGCGTGCCAAGAAGCAGGATTCGCGCGGCGCTGAGGACACAGTGGAATTGCGCAGGTGACGCTTCCATCGAAGTTCGCCCGAGAGTTCGAATTGCCTGTCGGCGTCATGCCCCTGGGCCCTCAGTTGGACAAACGAAAGTTCTCCGGTGGCGGTGCGATCCCCCTTGGCAACGCCTGGCGCAGATGCGCGCTCGGGATGCCGCCTCTGGTAGGGATTCGATGCACCCCCTGGCCTCGAGCGATCGCTTCGGTTGACCTCGTCGTGTCACGCGGGTCTCGTTTAAGCTGCTCACAGCCTGGCGATCTTCCGCGACGGCCGAGTCCGATCTGGCGGTCGAATCGGCTATAGTCACAGCTAATGGCGCGCCGGCATGAAAGTTTGATTCCGCTTTCGCGCGAGCATCATGACGCGTTGCTGCTGGCGTGGCGATTGCGCAGCGGCGATTTGTCCAAGCGCGAACCCGAACTGCGCGCAAAGCACGTTAGTGCGTTCTTCGAATATCGG
>WNFT01003199.1_pt1 | contig 14116 bp, 13 predicted proteins | sample 5400191 | NCBI WGS metagenome assembly WNFT01 (sample SAMN13153359, study PRJNA577476) | soil metagenome | isolation source: 80 cm saprolite under Madrone tree | place: USA:California | collected 2016-06-14
CCCCTGATGGAAATTCCGGACCTTGTGCAGCTCGGACCAGATCCAGGACTCCTTCACGCGGCGATCATAGGCGGCCATCGCATCGGCGCCGAAATCGCCGCGCACTAGCGCATCGAACGCGGTCTCGGCGGCGAGCATCCCCGATTTCATCGCGAGGTGCACGCCCTTCAAGCGTTCGGAATTCAGTAGCGCGGTGCTCTCACCGCAATGCAATCCGCCGGGCCATGAAAGCCGCGGCACGGAGTAGTAGCCCCCCTCGGAGATCGCCTTCGCGCCGTAGGAGTGGATGGTTCCGCCTTCCAGGAGCGCCGCGACGAAAGGGTGCCGCTTGAATTCCTGCATCAGTCCGTGCGGATCGGTGAGGGGGTTCCAGTAGTCAAGGCCGACAACGAAGCCCACGGACCAGAGATCCCGCCCCATGCCGTAGATGAACCCGCCACCGAACGTATTCGAATCCAGGGGCGCGCCCATCGTGTGGATGACGCGCCCCTTCGGAACGCGTCCTTCGGGCATGCGCCAGACTTCCTTGATCCCGGTGGCGTAGATCTGGGGCGGGCGATTTTCTTGTAGTCGCAGGGGCGCATTCAGCCGCTTCGCCAGGGAGCCGCGCGCGCCTTCGCACAGCACGGTGACCTTGGCTCGAACGTCGGCGCCCGGCTCGAAATTCGACTTCTTCTCTCCGCGACGATCGATCCCCTTGTCGCCGGTGCGCACGCCGACCATCTGATCGCCCTCGAAGAGCGCGTCCACGGCCGCCATTCCCGGCAGCACGTAGGCGCCGGTCGGCTCGAGCAAGGAGCCGAGCCATTTCTCGAGATTTCCGAGCGAGACCACGTAGTTGCCGTGATTCTGGAGCGGGGGCGGCATGATGGGGAAGCGGATCTTCCCGCCCTTCGTGAAGTAGTAGAGGTCGTCGCTCGTGACGGGGCTTTCGACGGGGGCGCCCTTCGCGAGAAAATCGGGGAGCAGCTCTTGCAGCGCGCGGGGATCGAGCACGCATCCGGAGATGCCGTGCGCGCCGATCTCCGAGGCCTTCTCGAGGACCGCGATCGAAATGTCCCCCAGCGGAGGTCCGCCGCCCGCGGCCGCGTCCTGCTTGTGACGCTCGAGGAGCTGGGTCAAGCGGAGCGCGCCGGCGAGCCCCGCGGGGCCGCCGCCGACGAAGAGGACGTCGACTTCGAGGACATCGCGGTCGCTCATCGCGACCGGGAATCCTCGCTGCCGAGCGCCACCGCCGGGGGAAGCGTGTGGATGGGATGCTTCAGCTCTTCGAGATAGCGCTCGGCGTCGAGCGCGGCCATGCAGCCGCTGCCGGCGGCTGTGACCGCTTGCCGGTAGACGGAGTCCTGAACGTCCCCCGCCGCGAAGACGCCGGGCACGCTCGTGCGCGTGCCCGTAAACGTCCGGATATAGCCGGCCGAGGTCAACTCCAGCTGGCCCTCGAATATCTTCGTGTTCGGCTTGTGGCCGATGCCGATGAACAGCCCTTCCAGGTCATGGTTGCTGCTCTTGCCCGACTTCAGATTCAGGAGCTTGATGCCGGTGACCTTGCCCTTATCGGACCCCAGCACCTCCTCCACCTCGGAGTCCCAGATGAAGGAGATCTTGGGGTTCGCCTTGGCCCGGTCCTGCATGATCTTTGAGGCGCGCAGCTCGTCCCGGCGGTGCACCACCTTCACGTCGTCCGCGAATTTCGTCAGGAAGTTCGCTTCCTCCATGGCGGTGTCCCCGCCGCCCACCACGGCGACGCGCTGATTCTTGAAGAAATAACCGTCGCAGGTGGCGCAGGCGGACACGCCGTGTCCCATGAGCTTGGCCTCGCTCTTCAACCCGAGAAGCTTCGCCTCGGCGCCGGTCGCGACGATCACCGTCTGTGCCGTGTACCGCACGCCGTGGGCGACCACCTCGAAGGGCGTCACCTTGAGGTTAACCGACTCGACTTCAGCGGTGATGATCTCGGTCCCGAATCGCAGTGCCTGGGCGTGCATGCGTTTCATGAGGTCCGGCCCCATGATCGCGTCCTCGAAGCCCGGATAGTTCTCGACCTCGGTGGTGATGGTGAGCTGGCCGCCGGGCTGCCGCCCTTCGAAGAGGAGAGGATGCAGGTTCGCGCGCGCGGCGTAGATGGCCGCCGTCAGACCGGCGGCGCCCGAGCCCAGGATGATGACTTGGCGCGTGTCCATGGAACCTCTGTTCCCCTTACGGGTTAGCACCTTTGTGGTCGCGTCCGGCGGGCGCCGGAATCGCGGCTCCCAGCGCCGCATCCAACCACAAGCTTCTCGAATATAGGTAATGGGCGCTGCCCGTTCAACTTACTACTTGGACGCGGTCACGGGCCCAAAAGGATCGTGGTAGAGTGCCCGGCATCACAACGACGGACCACGCGCTCCCGCCTAAAGCCATCCGGAGGATGAAGAAGCCATGAAACGGCTCCGCTATCTCGCCGCATCGTCTTTGCTCGCAAGCGCGCTTCTTTTCGCCGCCCCGGTCCTGGCGGCGCCGCAGACCTACGAGATCGATCCCGTGCATTCGCGCGTGGAGTTCACCATCAGACATATGTTCACCAGGGTGACGGGCAGCTTCGGAGGCTTCCACGGAACCATCCAGTACGACGCGGCCGCTCCGGCTTCTTCCACCGTGAACGCGGAGATCGATGCCGGAACCATCGACACGGGCAACGACAAGCGCGACGGGCACCTCAAGAGCCCCGATTTCTTCGATGTCGCGAAGTTCCCCACGCTCACCTTCATCAGCTCCAAAGTCACGCCGGGAGAAGGCGGCAAGCTCAAGGTCGCGGGAACGCTGACCATGCACGGCGTCACGAGGCCGGTCGAGCTGGATGCCGCGTTCCTGGGATCAGGTCCCGGGCTGGACGGTGTGACGCGCTCCGGCTTCGAGGCATCCACGAAGCTGGACCGCAAGGAATTCGGGATCGTATGGAACAAGGCCCTGGATCAGGGCGGGACGCTCCTCGGGGACGACGTGCAGATCAACCTCGAGATCGAAGCGGTCGCGTCCAAGCCGGGGGCCGAGAAGACCGAGACAAAGAGGGCCGACAAGGCCGAGAAGAAAGAGACCGCGAAAAGCGGGAAGTAATCGAAGTCAGACGACCTTGGCGGTCAGGTCCCGGGCGAGGTCGGGAAGGACCGGGAGATCTCCCTCAACAAAGGGGTGATCGCGGAGCTGCGCCGGAGCGATCCAGCGCAGCTCGTCGCATTGAAGGGGCGTGGGCGTTCCACGAAGCAGATCGCAGAAATGAAAGTAGAGGCTGACCCTGCGATCAGGATAAACGTGGGTCAGCGCGCGCCACAGGGGTCCCACCTCGATTTCGATTCCGATCTCCTCGAGCATCTCACGCTTCAAGCAGTCGGCGATGCTCTCTCCCCTGTGGCGCTTCCCTCCGGGGAATTCCCAACGCCCGCCCTGGTGATCCCCGGCCTGTCTCCGGGCGATCAGGACCTCGGATCCGTTCCAAAGAATCCCCGCGGCGACTTCGTACAGACGCACCCCGGCGATCAACCCGATTTCCCCGGCAGCGAGGCGCGCTTCAGCTCTTTGTTCAGGAACACCAGGGTTCTGTCCCAGGCGTCCCTCGCCGCGCCGGGCCGATAGCCTCCCCAGGGGTTGTTCTCGTTCGCGAAGGCGTGTCCGGCTCCCGGGTAGATCTTGAAATCCACCTTCTTGCCCGCCTTCCGCAGCGCCGCCTCGAACTGCCTCACCTGATCGGGGGAGATGCCCTTGTCCTCCGCTCCGTAGTTTCCGAGCATCGCGGCCTGAATTCCCCGGATCGCTCTCGGATCGCTGATGGGAGCGCCGTAGTAGGCGACGCACGCCCGGATCCCGGGATCCGCCGCGGCCAGACGGATCGCGTACGCGCCGCCCATGCACCACCCGATGACGCCGATCGCGTTCGCGCGGACGTCCCGCCGCGAGCGGAGGAGGTCCGCGGCGGCGCGAACCGTGGCCATGGCCTCGTCCTCATTGAGGCCGCTCATGAGCTGATGCGCCGTCGCCTCGTCGTACGCCACCTTCCCTTTGTAGAGATCGGGCGCGAACGCCACGTATCCGTGCGAGGCGAGACTGTCCGTCTGCTGTTTCACCCAGTCGTTGAGCCCCCACCATTCCTGGACCACGACGAGCCCCGGATGGGTTCCGTCTCCCTTGGGAAGGGAGAGATACCCCATGAGCGGGATCCCGTCCTGCGTGGTCTTGAGCATATGCCCCATTCCGAAAGAGCCGGCCCGGGGGAGCGTGGCGCCGGCCCCCGGCACTGACGCGAGGGCGCATGCGAGAAGGAGCGCTGGCGCGTGCACGGCGCGAAGAGCCCTTTGGATCCGGTTCATGGTCAGGAATCTCCTTCCATGCGGGTATTGGATCCGGCATCCGGGAAGGAACCCAGCGCCGCGTGAATTTCCTCCAGCACTTCCTGCGAGCTCTCCCGCTCGCGCGCTCCTCTGAGCGCGCGGCGCGCCGCCTCCCCGCCGATCCGGCCGAGGGCCCAAGCCGCATGTCCCCGGACCAGCGGCTCGGGATCCTGGTTGAGCGCGCGGGCGAGCGGTCCGACCGATCGCAGATCTCCGAGATTCCCCAGCGCCACCGCCACGTTCCGCACGAAGCCGGCCCTCTTCGCGCGCAACAGAGCCGTGCCCTGGTAGCGCGCGCGGAAGCCCTCCTCGTCCAGGGATAATAGCGGAATCAGCTCCGGCGTTTGCTGCTCGGGGCGCTCGGCGAAGTCCGGGTCGCTCGTCTTCACCGCGAACCGGTTCCAGGGGCAGACCTCCTGGCAGTCGTCGCACCCAAAGATCCTCGTCCCGATGGCGGGGCGAAGCTCGAGCGGGATCGATCCCCGATGCTCGATGGTGAGATAGCTGATGCATCGCCGCGCATCCAGCTGGTAGGGCCCGACGATCGCGCCCGTGGGGCAGGCGGCGATGCATCGCGCGCACGTGCCGCAATGATTGCGCGCGGGCGCGTCCGGCTCGATCCTGAGATCGGTCAGGATCTCGCCCAGGAACATCCAGGAGCCCTGACCCTGGACGATGACGTTCGTGTTCTTCCCGATCCAGCCGACTCCGGAGCGCTCCGCCCACGCCCGGTCCAGCATCGGTCCGGTATCCACGTAGGCGAGCCACCGCGCTTCGGGGCATGCTGCCACGATCGCTCGGGCGAGGAGCTTCAGCCGGCGGCGGATCCGCTTGTGGTAGTCGCGTCCCCAGGCATAGCGCGCGATCCGGCCGCGCGGCTCCGCTCCCTCCCCGGCGGGCCAGTCCCCGCGGTAATAGGGAACGGTGACGGAGATCACCGTCTCAGCACTCGCGAGCACGGCGCGGGGATCGGAACGGCGCCCGGGGTCGCGCGCCATCCAGCGCATCGTGCCGTGGCGCCCGGCCGCGAGCCAGGCCTCGAGCCTTTCTAAGTGCGGGGACCGCGAGGTGCTCGCGAATCCGACCGCTCCGAATCCCAATGAGCGCGCCTCCATCCGGATGCGCTGTTTCCACTCGTCCGCGGCCGCTGCTGTGCTAGCATTCGCCTGTGACGGATCCATCGAACGTGACGCCCCTTTTCCCGCTGCCGGACGTTGTCTTTTTCCCGAAGACGCTGCTGCCGCTCCACGTCTACGAGCCGCGCTATCGCGCGCTGGCGTCCGAAGCGCTGGAGCAGGATCGGATCATCTGCACGGCGCTTCTGAAACCGGGTTGGGAATCCGATTACTACGGCTCGCCGGAAGTGTACCCTGTCGGGTGCGTCGGGAAAATCGTGCAACATCAAAAACTGCCGGACGGCCGCTACAACATCACGCTCGACGGCATCGCCAAGGTGCGCATCGAGTCCTCCGTCCAGCTCACGCCCTACCGCCTGGTCCGCGTCTCGCCGGTGGAGGACGATGCCACATGGGCCCGGGGGAGAACGCGGCCGAGGAGGCGGCCGAGCTGGTCCGGCTCTTCCGACAGGTCCACGAAGGGCAGGCGCCCCCGGTCCTCCTCGCCGAGATGTTCGGGCAGAACATGACCCCCGAGTCCATCCTCAATACGGTGGCGCTGCACCTGAACGCGGAGCCGGAGCTGAAGGAGCAGCTGCTCGAGATGGACAGCCTCGACCTGCGCTATCAGACGTTGGTCCAGATTCTCCGCAACGCCACGAAGACCCAGGAGCGGATCGAGCGTGTGCGCCATCTCTACCCACGCGACAAGCGAATCAACTGAAACGCGGGTTCTGGAGCTGATCGATCGCCTCAAGGCGGCCTATCCTGACGCCACCACGGCGCTCCGGCACGAGAATCCATTCCAGCTTCTTATCGCGACCATTCTCTCTGCCCAGTGCACGGACGAGCGCGTCAACAAGGTGACCCCCGCCCTGTTCGCGCGCTTTCCCGACGCTGCCTCGATGAAGGACGCCGGAATCCTCGAGCTGGAGGAGCTGATCCGCACCACGGGCTTCTACCACAACAAGACCAATCCCTTCGCGGCGCCTCGCAGAGGATCGCCGAGGCCTATCAGGGGAAAGTACCCTCGACGATGGAGGATCTCCTCACGCTGCCCGGAGTCGCAAGGAAGACCGCGAACGTGGTTCTGGGCACCGGCTTCGGGATCGCGGACGGGATCGTGGTGGACACTCACGTGGACCGGCTCGCCCACCGCCTCGGCCTGACGCGCGGCCGGACTCCGGGACAGGTGGAGCAGGACCTCATGAAGGTCGTGCCTCGGTCGGAGTGGATCCTCTTCGCGCACCTTCTCATCTTCCATGGCCGGCGGATCTGCGTCGCTCGGAAGCCCCGGTGCGGGACCTGCCCGGTCCAGGATCTCTGCCCCAGCGCTCCCTATTTCCTGAGCGGCAAGCTCCCGCCCTGGGAGCGCGCGAAGGTGAAGAAAGCGAAGAGGAAAGCCGTGGCGAAGAAGAAGCCCGTGGCGAAGAGAGCCACGCCGAAGAGGGCCGGACGCAGGTGAGCGCCCGCGTGGTACCCGGCGCGCGCGCGCCGGACTTCAACCTGCCGCTGATCGGCGGAGGCTACCGCGGACTCCGCGACCTGTTCGAGCCGGGGGGCGGCGTGCTGATCTTCTTCAAGGAGGACTGTCCCGCGAGCGAGCTGGTCGTTCCGCGGCTCGGGCCGCTCGCGAAAGCGCTCGAGCGCGAGGACCGGTTTTTCCTCGCAGTGGCCGAAGATCCCGAGGAGACGGCGCGCGCGTTCCGCGACCGCCACGGCCTGAAATTCCCGATCGCATGGCAGGCTCCGCCCTACCCGGCCTCGACGGCCTACGAGGTCGTCACGGTGCCCGCCCTCTTCGTGGTGGACGGCACCGGGGCGATCGCCGAACGGGTGGAAGGCTTCATCAAATCGGAATACGAGGCGCTGGGGGAGGCCATCGAGCAGGCGCTCGCCCTGGGCTCGGCTCCTCCCGTGCTGGAGCGTCCCGAGGAGCTTCCGCAACTACGTCCCGGCTGAATGTCGCGCGCGACCGCCGGGTGACGGCTGGAGGAGGAACATGAAAAGAGATCTGGGTGTCTCGATCACGTGGATCGGACACGGAACGGTGCTCTACCGCTCGGCCAAGGGGAAGACGGTGCTCGCGGACGCGTGGGTGGACGGCAATCCCGCGGCCCCACCCTCGGCCAAGGCGCTGCCGAAGATCGACCTCGTGCTCATCACGCACGCGCACGGCGATCACGTCGGCGACCTGGCCGAGATCGCGAAGGAACACAGCCCGGACATCGTCTGCATCCACGAGATCGCTCAGTTCTTCGGAGCGAAGGGCGTGCAGAAGCTCCACGGCATGAACAAAGGGGGCACGCAGGCACTGCACGGGATCCGCGTCACCATGGTCCACGCGGTCCACTCGAGCACCCTCATGGACGGGGAACGTCTCGTGCCCGCGGGGGAGGCGGCCGGCTTCGTGATCGAGTTCGAGAACGGCACGCGCGTCTACCACGCGGGGGACACGGACGTCTTCTCGGATATGAAGTTGATCGGCGAGATCTACAAACCCACGATCGCCGCGCTCCCGATCGGGGACCTCTACACTATGTCGCCGCTCCAGGCCTCCTACGCGGCGAAGATGCTCGGGGTGAAGTGGGTGCTCCCCATCCATCACTCCACGTTTCCCGCCCTGACCGGCAGACCCGAGACCCTTCGGGAGCTCTTGCAGGGATCGGGGATCGAGGTGCTGGCCGTGAAGCCCGGAGAATCGGTGTAGGACTCAGGACCTGCGACTCCCGAACAGAGGGAGCGCGCGGTCCACGGGCAGGGTGTTCACGACGTCCTCCTTGGTGAGCCACGCCTTCCGCGCCGCGCCGATCCCGTAGCGGAGATCCGCGTAGCCGCTCGCGTGGTGCGCGTCGGGATTGACTGCGAACCGGACGCCCCGCGCCTTGGCCTGGATGACCTGACGCCAGTCGAGGTCGAGCCGGTGCGGGTTGGAGTTGATCTCGACGAACACCCCTTCTCCTGAGGCGACCCGAAAGACCTCCTCGAGTCCGATGGCGTACCCGTCGCGATCCAGGAGCAGCCGCCCCGTCGGATGCGCCAGAATCGAGACGTGCTTGTTCCGGAGCGCGCGCGTCACCCGCTTCGTCATGTCCGCCTCGCTCATCGTGAAGTGCGTGTGCACCGAGACCACCACGTAATCCAGCTTTTCGAGGATGCTGTCCGGATAGTCCAGCGTCCCGTCCGGCAGAATGTCCACCTCGGAGCCTTTCAGGATCCGGAGCTTCTTCGATTTCGCGTTCCACGCGTCGATCTCGGCCCACTGACGCTCGAGATCCGCCTCGCTCAACCCTCCCGCGTAGCGGGCGGTCGCGCTGTGGTCGGCGATTCCCAGATACGTGGCGCCCCATGCCGTCGCGGCCTCCGCCATCTCGATCAGGCTGGACCGTCCATCGCTGTAGGTAGAATGGCAGTGCAGGATCCCCCGCATGTCTTCCATCGTGACGAGCCTGGGGAGCGCCTTTTTCTCGGCGGCCTCGATCTCCCCGCGGTCCTCGCGCAGCTCGGGCTCGATGTACTCGAGATCGAGCGTCTCGAAGAGATCCTTCTCGCTCCGGATCGGCCCGTGCGGCTTCCCGGAGAGTTCGTATTCATTCAGGCTCATGCCCCGTTCCAGCGCGCGCGAGCGCACCCGGACATTGTGGGCCACGCTGCCCGTGAAGTAGTGGAGCGCGAAGGGGAACTGCTCCGGCGTGACCAGCCTGAGATCTACGGCGAGCCCTGTGCGGAGCCGGACCGAAGTCTTGGTGTCGCCGCTTCCGATGAGATCGGCGGTGGGAAGGAGTTTCAGAAACTCCTTGGTGACCTTGTCGGGCTTCCGGGTGGCAACGAGGAGATCCACGTCCTTCACCGTCTCGAGCCAGCGCCTGAGGCTGCCGCCGACTTCAGAGGCTTCGACCGGGGCGGTCTCGCGGAGCTTACCCAGAAGCTCCTCGGCGAGGGGACGCACATCCCCCGCGAGGTGGCGGCCCGCTCCCTTCTCCAAGATCGCGATCCCCGCGAGGATCTTCTTCTCGGACTGCTCGCCGAAGCCCTTGAGCGAGCGGATGAGGCCCTGCTCCGCGGCGGCCTTGAGCCCCGCCACCGTCGTGACCTCGAGCTTCTCACCGAGAACGCGCACGCGCTTCGCGCCGAGCCCGGGTATCCGGACCATCTCGACGTATCCGGGAGGGATTGCCTGGAGCAGCTCCTCGTGGAACACCATGCGCCCGGTCTTCCACAGCTCGACGATGCGGAGCGCGATGCTACTGCCTATTCCGGGCACCTCGGTCAGCGTGCCCGCCTCGATGATCCCGCCCAGGTCCTCCGTCAGGCCGTCGAGCGCCCGCGCTGCGTTTTCATAGGCACGGACCTTGAACGGGTTCTCGCCTTTGAGCTCCAGGAGACCGGCGATCTCCTCGAGGATGCGGGCGACGGCGCGGACATCTACGGTGGGTTGGCTCAGGGAACGGTCCCCCGCCGGGCTAGGGAAGCTCGGACAGAGGTCTCCGGCCCGAAAACCCTTCATCCGTGGCGTGCCAATGCTCAACACTTCTTTCGCCGGCACGCCAGCAGAGGCAGACGATCCGGTCCCGCGCCATGGTGTAGAAGTCGACCAGGCCCAGGTCAAGGTCGCGGAGGATGCAGCCACGTGAGGCGAGGTCGTGGAGCGCCCCGCGGAACTCTTCGAGCATCCGCGCGCAGCGCGCCTCCCTCTCGCGCAGGTCCCTGACGTCGAGGTTCTTGCTCGTCGCGCCCGAGGACTCGATGGCGGCAAGGACCGAGACTTCCCTCTGGAGTGCTGCGACCTCGCGGCCGCTCTGGGCGAGCGTGTCCAGCGCCAGCTCGAGGTAGGGGATGAGGCGATTCGCTTCCTCCACCGAGAAGATCTTGTTCCGGATTCGTTCCATTTTGCCCTCAGGGAATCGCCTCGCCCCGCATGCTTACCCGCGCACAACACGTTATCAGAGGCCCCCGAGCCCTTGCAACCGGCGTGGGAATCTGCAAGGCTTCACGCAATGCTCCCCGATCGATCGATGTCCCGCCGGGACTTCCTCCGTCGCGGCGCCCTCATCACCGGTGCTTTGGCCGCGGGCCTTCCCGAAGCCGTATCCCTCCTCCATCCCAAGGTGGCCGAAGCGGCGATCATGGGTATCGGCCAGGAGCTGCGCGACGTCCTGAACGAGGAGACGGTGAACCGGATTCTCCAGGAGGCGCTCGCGCGCGGCGGGGACGCCGCCGATGTCTTCGCCGAGCAGCGGTTCCGCACATCGGTCGTGCTCGACGCGGGCAAGATCGACTCCGTGACGTACGGATATCCTCGCGGAGCCGGGGTGCGTGTCGTGCGGCGAAACCAGACGGGCTACGCCTTCTCCGATGAAATCTCCTTCTCTTCGCTCCTGGACGCCGCGCGCATCGCGTCCAGCGTCGTGGAGACACAGAGCCGCACCAATCCAATCGACGTCAGGCTCCGGAACGTCGAGCCGCCGTTCACGCTGGTGAATCCCCAGCCGCTCATGCTCGAGGCGGTGAAGCTGGGCATCTTGCAGCGCATGGACGCGGCCGCGCGGTCCACCGACCCCCGCATCGTGTCGGTCCGGATCGACTACATGGACGAAACGCGCGACGTCCTGATCGGGACCTCCGAGGGCATCTACGTTCTCGACCGCCAGTACCTGACCGGCATCGCATGCTTCGTGACCGCGCAGGCCGCGGGGAAGCGCGGGAGCGGGATGGCGACGCTGGGGGGTCGCATCGATTCGGGATATTTCGAGCATGTGAGCCCCGAGGACGCCGCCAGGGACGCGGCCCGGCAGGCGCTGCGTCTCCTCGAGGCCGGGCCCGCGCCCGCGGGGCCCATGCCCGTGGTGGTGGCCCCGGGATGGGGGGGCGTCCTCATCCACGAATCGCTCGGCCACGCGCTCGAGGCGGACGGAATCCGGCGCGGCACATCGCTACTCGCCGGGCTCGCCGGGACGCGCGTCGCCTCTCCGCTCGTTCGCGTCGTGGACGACGCGCGCTGGCCGAACGGCCGCGGGTCCTACGCCTTCGACGACGAGGGGACGCCGGGGCAGAGAACGATCGCGGTGGAGGGAGGGGTCATACAGTCCTATCTCATCGACAAGCAGAACGGGTGGCTGCTGACCCAGCGGTCCACGGGGAACGGCCGGAGGATGTCCTATCGGAACTGGCCCATCCCGCGCATGACCAATACCTACCTCGACGCCGGCACCAGCGATCCGAACTCGCTCCTGAGCGGGATCACCAAGGGTTTCTACGCGGCGGAGCTGGCCGGGGGCTCCGTCGAGACCACGAGCGGGAATTTCAATTTCGCCGTGCATGAGGGGTACTGGATCGAGAACGGGAAGCTGACGCGTCCCGTGCGCGGGGCGGTGCTCGTGGGCAACTCCCTCGAGACGATGAAGCGGATCGAAGGAATCGGCACCGATCTCAGGATCGATCAGACGCGCGGAACGTGCGGAAAGGACGGGCAGATGGTGCCGGTCGGGGTGGGGCAGCCCACGGTGCGATTCTCCTCGATGACGGTCGGGGGGCCCGCGATCTAACATGGCCCGCCAGTCCGCGGTCGATCTCGCCGAGAAGGTGCGCGTCCAGGCCGAGCGCTCCGGCGCCCAGGAAGCCGAGACCTATCTGGAATCGAGCACCACGACCGAGGTGCGCCTCCGCCAGGGACAGATCGAGCTCCTGCAGCAGTCGATCGTGCAGGGGATCGGCCTCCGCGTATTCCGCGACCGCCGCATGGGGTTTCTCTACACCACCGATCTGCGAGACAACGTGCTCACCGAGCTGGTGAACCGGACGCTGGCGCTCACCAATCAGGCCACACCCCGCGACGAGAACCGGATCGCGGAGAACCTCTCGGTCTCCCAGTCCGATCTGGAGATCCGGGATCCGGCCGTCGAGGCACTCCGCCCCGAGGACCTCATCAAGCTCGCGCGGGCCGCCGAGGAGAGCGCCTTCGCGCAGGACAAGCGCATCCAGACCACGCGCGACGTGCGCTGCGGCACTTCGGTCGGAGAGATCTTCTTCTCGAACACCTTCATCCCCCGGCAGACCTACGCGGCCACGTCGATCTGGCTCTCCGCCACCCCGATCGCCACGCAGGGAACCCAGAAGCGCGAGGGCACCTACGAGGAGCGCAAGCGGTTCCTGAGCGATCTCTTGAGGCCCGAGCAGATAGGCCAGCTCGCGGTGGCGCGGGCGCTCGCGAGGCTCGGGGCCGCGCCAGTTCCGTCCGCCCGTGTTCCAGTCGTCTTCGCGGCGGAGGCCGCCGGCATGTTCCTACGCGGGCTCTTCCAGGCGTTCAGCGCGCTCAACGTGATCGAGCAGCGCTCCTTCCTCGCCGGAAGGATGGGTCAGCAGATCGCGAGCCCCGCCGTGACGATCATCGACGACGGAACGATGCGTCGCGGACTGGGCTCTGTCTACTTCGACGGGGAAGGCGTGCAAACCCACCGGACCGTGGTCGTGGACCGCGGCGTGCTGCGCCAGCTCCTCCATTCGGGACCGACCGCGCGGCGGATGAACACCACGCCCACCGGGAACGGTATCCGCTCCTACGACTCCCTCCCCACGATCGGTCCCACGAACTTCTACATCGACAACGGCTCCTCGACGCACAAGCTCGTGGAAGAGGTGGACCGCGGCCTCCATGTCACCGGACTTGCGGGGTTCGGCCTCGACATCGTCTCGGGGGAGTACTCGCAGCAGGTGGACGGGCAGTGGATCGAGAAGGGCGTGCTCACCAAGGCGGTGGAAGGCGTGACCGTGGCGGGGAGGCTGGACGAGATGCTGCTCGGGATCACCGGGGTGGGGAGGGACCTCGAGTTCCGCTCCAACGTGGCGTCTCCGGCAATCCGCTTCAAGGAGCTCACGGTGGGGGGCGTCGCCTGAGCCCTCCCACGGCCGCGTGGGGCTACGCCGGCGATTCGGACGCCTTGGGCTGCGTGTCCCCTTCTTCCTTCGGCGCCGCGTAGAGCTCTCCGACGGTGAATTTCTTCGGCTGCTTCACGTAGATGTAGGCGGTGTTCGCGGCCGCCGCCCCTTCGCTGCACGCGGTGATCAGAAGCTTGTATTTCCCCGGGTAGGTCGCGATGTCCCCGCAGCTGAACACGCCCTTGATGTTCGTGTTCATGATGTTGTCCACCTTGATCTGGTTTCCCTCGAGCGTGAGCCCCCACGAGCGGATGATCTTGGTGTCCATCAGGAATCCGATGTTGATCGAGACCAGGTCGATGGGAAGCTCCTGGGTCTCCTCGGTCTTCTTGCTCTTCACCAGCACGCTCTGGACCTTGCCGTCGCCGCGGATCTCCACGGTCTCCGTCTCGAGCATGGCGCGGATCTTCGATTCGTTGATCTCCTCCACGTAGGTGTCCATGCCCTGCCACTTGTCCAGCATGTGGATCAGGGTCACGTCCGCCACGTCCTTCACCGAAAGGGCGGACTCCAGGGCCGAGTCGCCGCCGCCGATGACGAGGAGCCTCTTTCCCTTGCTCTCCTCCACGTCGGGCATGCCGTAGAAGAGCCCCTTGCCCTTGAGCTCGACCTCTCCCGGCTTGTTGATCTTCCGGGGCTCGAACGCGCCGCCCCCCGTGGCCACGATCACGCTACGGGCTTCATACTCGCCCTTGGTGGAGG
>WNFT01007939.1_pt1 | contig 14114 bp, 14 predicted proteins | sample 5400191 | NCBI WGS metagenome assembly WNFT01 (sample SAMN13153359, study PRJNA577476) | soil metagenome | isolation source: 80 cm saprolite under Madrone tree | place: USA:California | collected 2016-06-14
TCCTTATTGTCGCCCTGTTGCTGGCCGCCGGCAACAATAGCGCGGGAGCCGCAGGGACCGCGCTCGTTGTTGACCTGGCAGCTCCCGAGGATCGTGATCGCTGGTACGCACTCAACCGCATGGCCTTCAATGCGGGAGCGGGAGCAGGCGCGCTGCTGGCCGGGATACTCGTTGCCGTCGGAGGAACGGCAGGCTATCGTTGGGTTGCCGGCCTCAATGGGCTGAGTTTCGCTCTGGCGGCGGGTCTCCTCCTCCTTGTGCGGGTCCATCGTGCTACTGTGGCAACGGAAGCTGGGCGCGGCACCTATCGCACGGTGCTGCGAGATCGCCCCTTCCTGGGGCTCGTGGGAGCAAACACTATCCTCTGGATAAGTGTCGTGGCTCAGGAGGTAGCGCTACCACCATACCTGATCCTGGTAGTCCACGCGCCTGCCTGGATAGTTGGGCTGTTGTTCGGCCTCAATACGGGAATGGTCGTGGTGCTTCAGATGCCGGTCATGCGGGTGGTGAACTCCTGGCAGCGAACGCGCAATATAGCTGCCAGCGGCCTTGGGTATGGCCTGTCCTTTCTGCTCTTTGCGGTAGCACCGTTCGTGGCGACGGGCTTGCTTCCCATCTATCTCTGCACGTGTATGATCCTGTACACGCTGGCAGAGATCATCTACGGCCCGACCTCCAGCGCGCTGGCGGCCGCGATTGCTCCTATCGGCATGCAGGGTCGGTACCTGGCGATCTTCCAGCTTTCACTGGCGAGCGCGGCGACGGTCACGCCTGCTCTGGCCGGCTCATTGCTGGCCACTAGCCCACAGGGGTTGTGGCTGCTGCTGGCGCTACTAATGGTGGGAGCAGCCGCATTGATCGTTTTGCTGGAACGTGGATTGCCACAGGCCGCACTCCGAACTGCGAAGGGAGCAACCACGACGAGTGTACAGCAAAGGGCTGGCGATCTCGAATGCTCCAAACCCTGTGCCTGTAAATCTGGGCTGAGTTAACACTACCTGAAAGGCTGGTTTTTTGTATGATTAGCAAACAGACTGCGGAGCATTTTAACTGGCGCGAGGTCTGCGACGGTTGGTATTTGCTCAAACAGCCGACCCGCCTGACCATTTTGCAAGAAAGTATGCCTCCCGGCACAAGCGAGGTTCGGCACTATCACCGCGAAGCGTACCAATTCTTTTTCATCCTTTCTGGAGTCGCCACACTGGAAATCAATGGGAAGCCGGAGATCCTGCACCCACAAGAGGGTGCCGAAGTGCCACCTCTGACGCCGCATCAGATGTGGAACCTCTCCGATGCGCCTGTGGAATTTTTGGTCATTTCCCAGCCCAACAGCAGAGACGATCGCGTCTTTGTCGCTGCGCCTTCGGATGGTGGAGAGTGACAGGAGAGCGCCAAATGGTCAGTATAAGCAAGCTCATGCCATCTGACAGGGCGGCCTGGGAAGCCCTGTTCCGCGCGTACATCGACTTCTATCAGCGGGTTGAGCCGCCTGAGATGTACGAGCGGGCGTGGCGCGAATTCCAGACGGACGCGCGCCTGCACGCCTTCGGGGCAAGACTAGATGGCAGGCTTGTCGGGATCACCCACTTCCTCATCCATCCCAGCACGTCAGGACCAGATGTTTGCTATCTCCAGGACCTTTTCACCGCCCCAGACGCCCGCGGCAAAGGCGTGGCTCGCACCCTGAACAAGGTGGCTGAGAACCGTGGCTTCATCCGATACCAAATTGACCTGTCGCGCTAGTGCAGGAGCGTTCCGGCTTAGCCGGTTGTGGGGCAGGCAGGCTGCGCGTTCTATGCCGAGGCGGGCTGAAAGAATGAGCGAAAGAAGTGAGGAAAGCATATGCGAACTGAGATTGAAGATGCGAGCACAAGATTAGCTGACTATGTCCGAAAGACACCGGTCATTTCTCTCGAAGGTGGAGCCTGGGGGTTCGATGCGCACCTGGTGCTCAAACTCGAACAGCTTCAACACACCGGTTCTTTTAAGGTGCGAGGGGCCTTCAACCGCATTCTGAGCCATCACGTGCCTCCGGCCGGAGTCATCGCGGCTTCGGGCGGCAATCATGGGATAGCCGTCGCCTATGTCGCGAAACAGCTCGGCTATCGAGCAGAAATTTTTGTCCCGGAAGCATGCCCTCCCGTGAAAGTGGAGCGTCTCCGCAGCTACAGTGCGCAGGTCCGTCTTGTTGGAGCCAACTACGCTGAGGCCCTGCTGGCAAGTCAAACGCGGGCGGCGCAGACGGATGCTCTGGTGGTCCATGCCTACGATCAGCCCGAAATCGTAGCCGGCCAGGGCACCGTTGGCTACGAATTTGCCCGGCAGGCGCCTTCGCTTGATACCGTGCTGGTCGCAGTGGGGGGAGGAGGCCTGGTTGGGGGCATTGCGGCCTGGTTCGAGGGAAGGGTGCGCGTCATCGGGGTGGAGCCCGAGTCGGCCCCAACCCTGGCAGCCGCGCTCAAGGCGGGTGAGCCCATCGATGTCGAGGTCGGCGGGATAGCTCTTGATTCCTTAGGGGCAAGGCGCGTCGGAACGCTCGCCTTCTCGCTGGCCAAACGCTACGTGAACCGCGTCGTTCTGGTCAGTGACGAGACGATCCGGGCAGCGCAGCGCGCACTATGGAATGATTTGCGCATTGTCGCAGAGCCAGGAGGGGCGGCTCCCGTCGCGGCGCTGATCGGAGGGGCGTACCGACCTGCACGCGGTGAACGAGTGGGTGTGGTGATAAGCGGCGGCAATACCGATCCGAGCCAGCTTGTGTAGGGGGAATGGGTGAATTAAGCGGACACTGAGAGGAAATATGGAACTGAACAACCCAAAAGTGACGCACATTACTGATTCACAGATTTCCTCCGCCGGAATATTGCTAGCAGAGACGTTCTTTACCGATCCTCTGAATCAGTACGTTTTCCCTGATCCGGAGGAGAGAAGCCGGGTCCTCTCGTGGTATTTCGCCGCAAGTGTCCGCGAGGGAGCTTTCTTGCAGAGTGTGTATGTCACCGGTGAGCCAATCAAGGGCGTTGCCGTCTGGACTCCTCCTGGTTTTCATGAGAGAACGCCGGAGAGGGCAAGACACAGCGGTTTGGATCAGATACAGAGGCAGTTTGGTCCACAGGCGTATCAGCGCTTTACAGGCGTCATCAATCACCTCGCGCGTTTCAGCTCACAAGTCGTACCACCTGCTCACTGGTATCTTTCTCTGATCGGGGTCTTTCCCGCTTGTCAGGGACAGGGAATCGGAGGAGCCTTACTCGCCCCGGTCCTCTTGAAGGCTGACAAGGAAGGCACTTGTTGCTCACTAGAAACCTTTGAAGAGAAAAATCTTTCCTTCTACCACCGCCATGGGTTTCAGGTGGTGGTAGCAGAGATCGAACTATACAGCCAGCTACGTTTCTGGACTATGCGTAGATCTCCACGCACCAGTCCCAGACCTGTAAGACCCCTCTCCTTAGCTGGCATAAGCTTCTGCCCCAAGGAAATGAAGGGACACATAGGGTTCATCTCCGATGACCCAGCTATCATGACCCGGCGCAATAGCAAAGACATCGCCGGGGGCCAGTTCATAGACCGTGCCATCTTCCATGGCAACGGCTGCCCTCCCAGAAATCACCATCCCCACATGCGCGACCTGGCAGATGGCGGTGCCAGCCACCGGACCAACATGTGTTGACCATTTCCACCCAGGCTCATAGGTGGCTTGCCCAATGGTCATGCCGCCGAGATGGACTAACGCGAAGGTTCCTTTTTCAAAGGTGCGAAGCTCGTCGGGGGCGTCAAACCGTTTCAAGATTACGGAGTCCATCGATCACCTCTTAGTAAGAGTGTTTAATCAAAAAGCACGCCAGCAGATATTGCTGCATCAAAGATGCCATATTCCGATCGTCCCTGCTAGAGGTAGAAATGACGCGGAGCAGCAAAAAACTGCCAATAACGGGCGGAGCGTTCTACGCCGAGGCGGACTGAAAGGTGGTGCGGTACGACTGGGGCGAGAGGTGCAGGAAGCGCCGGAAGTGCAGGCGCAGCGTGGCCGCAGAACTGAAGCCACAGCGGGTGGCAATGCGCTCGACGGGCTCATCCGTGGTTTCCAGGAGGCGCTGGGCGAGGGCGATGCGCTGCTGGAGGAGCCAGTGATAAGGGCTGGCACCCAGCGTGGAGCGGAAGCGGCGCGCAAAGGTGCGCGGACTCATGACGGCGCGGGCGGCCATTGCTTCGACGGTGAGGTCTTCGTGCAGGTGGGCGGCCATCCAGCTCAGTGTGGTGCCGAAGGGGTCGTCTTCGGAGACGTCGACCAGCGGCGTTTCGATATACTGCGCCTGGCCGCCAGGGCGCTGCGGGGGCACGACCATGCGGCGGGCCACGGCGGCGGCAATGGCCGCTCCGTAGTCCTGGCGTACGACGTGCAGCGAGAGGTCGATAGCGGCGGCGGTTCCGGCGGAGGTGAGGATTTGCCCATCATCGATGAAGAGCACGCTGGGATCGACTTGCACCCGGGGGTAACGCGCGGCTAGTTCAGCGGCCCAGCGCCAGTGCGTGGTGACGCGCCGGCCATCTAGCAGCCCGGCTTCGGCCAGCACAAACGTGCCGGTACAGAAGGAGAGGATGCGCGCTCTGCGCTGATAGGCCAGGCGCAGGGCATCGAGCAGGGCTGGAGGTAAGGGCACCAGGCCGGGGCGTGGGCCGGGGACAATGACGATGTCGGCCTCGGCCGCGTCCGAGAGCAAATAGGGGGCCGTGATCTGGAGGCCCGCAAAGGCGTGCACGGGGCCCGGCTCGGCGGCACAGAGCAGAAAACGATACCAGGGGACGCCCAGTTCGGGACGTTCCACGGCAAAGACCTCGGTGGCCACGCCCAGTTCAAAGGGATTGACGCTGTCGTAGATGAAGGTGGCGACGGTGGACATGGCGGTTTATTGCTGCTCCTTGTCTGTTCTCCTGCTGGCAGAGCGAAGCTCTTCCTGGCAAGATTATAGCAGAACGTATCTTTTCTGCCAAGAGAAGGAACTGCTCATGAGCGACGCACGACCGTTTCGATTTGGTCTCGCAGTGACAGGAGGCGTCTCATCACGGGAAGAGTGGATCGGGCTGGCACGCCGGGCCGAGGACATGGGCTATGCGACGCTGCTGGTGGCCGATCACTACGTCAATGAATACCTGCCCATCGCGGCCCTCATGGCGGCAGCCGATGCCACCAGCACGCTGCGGGTCGGCAGTTATGTGTTCAACAACGACTTTCGCCACCCGGTGCAGCTGGCGAAAGAAGTGGCTGCGCTTGATCGGCTCTCGGGTGGGCGCTTTGAACTGGGCCTGGGAGCCGGATGGTACCGGCCAGAATACGACCAGGTGGGCCTTCCTTTCGAGAGCGCCGGCGTCCGCATCCGGCGTTTAGCGGAAGGGGTGTCCATCATCAAGCAATTCTTCACCCAGGATTCCGTCACCTTTTCCGGCGACCACTATACCGTGGCCGATCTGAAAGCCTTCCCGAAACCGACTCAGCGTCCCTATCCCCCCATCCTCATTGGCGGTGGAGGCAGGCAAGTGCTCACGCTGGCGGGCCGAGAGGCCGACATCGTTGGCCTGGAACTCCGGGAGAAAAATGACGGCACCGTCGATGCCAGCGAGCGTACGGAGGCGGCTCTAGCACAAAAAGTGGAGTGGGTGCAGCAGGCAGCAAGCGAGCGCTTCTCGACAATGGAACTGAACCTGCTGATCCGTGCAGTCATTCTCACCGAGGACCGGCAGCAAGCCGCTGAGAAGCGTGCCCGCGAACAGTGGACAGGGGAGACAGTGACAGCAGAAGAGATCTTAGCCAACCCCTACCTGCTCATCGGCCCGGTCGAGCACGTCGTAGAAGCGCTTCTACGACGGCGCGAACAGTTTGGCATCTCGTATCTGACAGTTCATGTTAGAGACGCAGAAGTGTTCGCGCCTGTGGTTGCGCACCTGGCAGGCTTATAAAACAAAGGGTGAGGGAAACGAGGAGCTTCATGAGCAACGAGTGTGTCTTTTGCCGGATCATCCAGCGCCAGCTTCCTGCTTGGATTCTCAAGGAAGACAAGCACATTATCGTCTTTCTTTCCAAAAACAACCATCCGCTCGTGGTGCCCAAAAAGCATCTTCCCACGATTTATGAGTTGGATGAGCTGACGGCGGCCCAGGTGATGCAGGCGGCGGTGCAGATTGCGCGGGCCGTGAAAACTGGATTACCGTGTGAGGGCGTCTATCTCACGCAGGCCAACGAAGCCGCGGCAGGGCAAGACGTGTTCCACTTTCATCTGCATGTGTATCCCCGCTGGAGCAATGTCGACTTTGCGCAGCAACAGGCGCCTGAGGAGGTGTCTGAAGAAGAAAGACGAGCGGCCTGGCAGAAAATACGGAGCGCATTAGCAAAGCGGTGACGGACCCCTCCTTGCCAGATCGGTGGGGCACCGCTTCGTATCTCCCACCGCTTCCGAACATGCGGCGACGCGGATGCCACCGGCAAGAACGATCCGTCCCCACTGGGTGGGATACGGCTCGGCAAAGCCAGCTAGATCGAAGAAGAGGCAGGAAAAGGGCCGCGGCTCGGTTCTCTATAATCGCTTGTTCCCGAACATCCTAGGCCTGTTCCGGGTGCGTATGATTACACTGATTACACTGCTGCCATTGATTACGGCGTTGACACTTCTTCCGTTTCCTTCACGCCGGAACGTCCTCTACACTATGCGGCCGATGTGCAGGAGAGAATGACCTCGATAACGCTTAGCAAGGAGAGCGCAATGTTGCAAGGGGAAGACCATCAACAAGAACTTGCTGCTATGAGTGTCATCAATCGTAATCAGCGTAATCCACGAGACGCTCATGTAGGACTACACCACCCAGGATGAAAGTGCCGTTTTCAGTAGAGATGCGCAACGAGATGGTCTCCTCAAGCGGAGAAGTGGCAAGGTGGGTGATGATCCTATCCGCATCTCCTTCTGCTGTGGTCTGCTCTCGCTCATTTCTCCTGCTGGTTCTCAGCACGTTTGCCAGCCTGGAAGAAACCCGGATCGGATGAGGCCACTCGTTCCCCACGCATGAACCCGGTCAGGAAGGAAGGGGTGGGATGACGGGAGTGCTCGATGGCTGTGATGACTGCCTCGCGGTCGTAATCCACGCGCCGCAATTGGATGCGGTAGCCCTGCTCGTCGGCATCCAGAAGGACATAGGTCGCCTGGAGGCCCGGCGTGACCGGATTGCTGATGCTGCCCAGATTGATGACATGTCTCCTGCCAACCCGGCGATCGAGCGGAACATGGGTATGCCCAACGATAACCAGGTCCGCCTCGCAGCCAGCCAGCCGGTGCTCCAGTTGGTCATCGCTGTGCCTGGGCTGCAGACCCGGTCCGTCGTCTCTGCCTGGAGAAGCATGCACGCCGAGCACGCGCGTGCCATCGGGTAAGGTCAAACGAACTTCCAGCGGCAAGTTCATGAGCCAGTCCAGCCAGCCCGCAGCGCTGAGATAGCCTCTGGTCCAGGAGAAGCTTCTTACCGCCTCGATGACCTCTGGCAGCAGCGTGGGGTCTTGTAGTGCTTTCTCCGGTTGCACCGGGAGATCCCCCGTCACCACATAGCGATCCGTGTTGCCACGAGTGAAACTGGCATGAGAAAGGGCGGTAATTTTCTCAAGCGGGGTCACCGGATCGTAGCCAAGCGCGGCGAAATCACCCAGCACCCAGTACGCATCCACCTTGCCCTGGCTCTGAATATCGGCTAGCACAGCATCCAAGGCGAGCGGATTGCCGTGAATATCTGAGAGGATGGCCAGACGCATCAGCACCTCCTGTGTGCTCTTCTGCTATGAGAGTGGCTGATCCTGCATTGTATCACGGCAGAAAGTTGCCTATCATCTGATACTCGTTGAGCATCTCGTGGGATGAGCCATTCCATGAGGTAATTTTTTGACAATTATCTGAGGTCATACCTGGGAGGAAATATCTCGCTTGATTGAGCATGATCTGCTCTTCAGTTCGGCCTCTTCGGCCCGCTGGAGATATGTACAACGCGAAGACTTTTTCGAACCGAGACCTACCGGTAGGAACTGAAAAGCCTTCCCGCCGTTTTCTGATCTGGCTGGCTTTGTTCTTTGAACGCGGGTGATCCACCTTTACTTTTCCCTCTGTCGTCCGCATCCTTGTCCCTGGCTGGCCGCGTCCAGATGAGGCCGGTGAGAACGGCGAGCAGGACGGTCGCGGCGCCAGAGGCCGTCAGCGTTTGTGCCGCGCCGATTGTTCCGACAAGTGGACCCCCGATCGCCGTGCCGAGCGGCGTGGCGACCATGATGATGGCGCTGCGGGCCGCGAGCACTGTGGGCAGGTGAGAGCCAGTCGTGGAGGATTGGAACAGGGCGTAGGTCAGCGGAATGAACGGGCCGTAGATCAGCCCACCCAGAGCAAAGCACACCAGCGTCACGCCAACCGGGGCGAAGACGAAGGGCAGCAGGCACGCACCCCAGCCCGCGACGATGAGAAGGGTGACCCGCCGGATGTTCCGGTTGCGCAGCGTGCCCGTAATTAACGCAGCGACGAGCGCGCCGATGCCGAAGGCCGTCCAATAGGTGCCGAGCAATCCGGCATCAGCGTGCAGGTCATGTGCGACATAGACGGGTAGCGCGACTTCGACCGGGCCATACAAGAAGAAGAACAGCCAGGTCAGGATGATCAGGCTCATCAAATGGAGTCGGCGGAGCAGCCGGAAGCCAGATTCCGCCGTCCGGGTATTGACCGGCTCGTCGGCAGTGGCTGTACTCACCTGAGTACGCCAGGCCATGATGCCCAGGAAGGCGAACGAAGCAGCGTCCAACGCGATGAGCGCTCCTATCCCCAGCGGCCTCAAGAGCAGTCCGGCAAGCACCGGCCCGACGATCACGGCAATGGCTACCTGCGCGCTAGAGAGGGAGTTCGCGCCAAGACGGCCTTCCGGCCCGCCCAGCTCTGAGAGCATCGTATACTGCCCGGCGTTGCCCCAGGCATTCAGGACCGACGAGCCAGCGAGGAGTGCCACGTACACATCCGGCACCAGGTTCCCGGTTGCCCACAGGATGGCGATCGTGGCAAGGAAGCCAGCTCGCAGCCAGGTGTGGGCGAGGACGAGGACCCGCGCAGGACGGTGGCGCAGGAAACGACCCAGCGCCAAAGCTCCCACGACGCCCGGCAACGTGTACGCAGCTACGGCGATCCCGACAAACACTCCGACATGGCCGGATGGGGCAAGCAGCACTGCCAGCCAGGCGATGCTCACCGTACTCATCCCATCGCCCAGGGCCGAGACACCCAGCCCAAGCAGAAGGCGGCGGGTCTGCGCGTCGCTCAAAAGCCTCCGGTATACCGCAGGGATCAGGCTCCGTCTCTTCTGAGAAACTGCCACCAGGGCACCGCTCTCTCCTTGTCTTCTTACTTCTTCTGTCCTGCTGCTCATTGGCTCTCTCCTTGTGCAATTGGTGAGATCTCTCCACCATCTCTTCCTCGTCAAGACAGCTTTCTACTGCTTCAGGGGAAGCTCATCTTCCTGGAGATCCTCCCCTGCCTCGCCAGCGGCGTCAGCCAGCATCTATCCCAAATACTGGCTCGTCAGCGAATGCTTTGCGCCGAGTAGTTCTCGCGGGGTCCCCTCGAAGATGACCATGCCGCCCTTATTGCCGCCTTCTGGACCCATATCAATGATCCAGTCTGCGTTGCGAATCACCTCGAGATGGTGCTCAATCACAATCACGGTGTTCCCGCCATCGACCAGCCGGTTCATAATGGTGAGCAGGCGACCAATATCCGACAGGTGCAGCCCAGTCGTTGGCTCATCCATGACATAGATACTGCCCTGCTTGTGCAGTTCGCTAGCCAACTTCATTCGTTGGCATTCGCCGCCAGAGAGCGTGCTCAAGGGCTGACCCAGCGTCAAGTAGTCCAGACCAACATCACTCATCGCCTGAAGTTTTGGCAGCACTTCTTTGATGGTAAAAAACTCCAGGGCTTGATGGATCGTCATGCCCAGGACATCAGCAATGGATTTCCCATCTAACTTATAGCCCAGGACCTCATCCTTAAAACGCTTTCCGCCACACACTTCGCAAGGAAGCTTGACGCCCTCAAGAAAGCCCAGGTCGGTATAGGTAACGCCAAGACCCTGACAGTTAGGACAAGCACCCTTTGAGTTAAAGCTAAACAGACCCGCATCGACGTGGTTCACCGCCGCAAAAGCCTTGCGCACGTCATCCATGATGCCGGTATAGGTAGCAGGATTGGAGCGGCTGGAGATGCCCACAGGCATCTGGTCAATCACCACCGCTTGTTGATGCTGGCTGAGGAACGCTTCATTGATCAATGAACTCTTGCCCGAGCCAGCTACGCCAGTGACCACTGTTAAGATGCCTGTGGGAATATCTACGCTGACATCTTTCAGATTGTTGACGATAGCATGAGTTACCGAGAGCTTGCCTCTCGCTTGCCGAAATTCAGTCTTGAGTGGCCTTTTGTACTGCAAATGGGTGCCAGTGAGGGTATCAGCTTTGAGCAGGCCCGCGAAGTCACCTTCGTAAACAATCTGGCCGCCTTCACTTCCTGCCTTCGGCCCCATATCTATGACATAATCTGCTACTTTGATGACATCCGGATCATGCTCTACCACCATCACCGTATTGCCTTTATCACGCAATTTTTCGAGCAGCTCGTTCAAACGATGGACATCGCGCGGGTGTAAGCCGACACTCGGTTCGTCGAAGATGTACATGACATCCACCAGGCTCCCGCTGAGATGCTTGACGATCTTCACCCGCTGCGACTCACCGCCGGATAGCGTATCAGTTGCTCGATCCAGGCTCAGGTATTCCAGGCCAATCTCCACCAGGTGTCGCAGCCGTTCGGTCAACGTGCGAACGATTGGCACCGCCACCGGTTCTGTGATCCCCTTGACTACCTCTAAAAGCTCATCAACCTCCATCGCTGCCATGTCGGCAATAGTGTACCCCTTGACCTTACAGCTTAAGGCGGCCTGGTTGAGCCGGGCACCCTTGCAGAGCGGACAGGGGCCGAGCTTCAAAAAAGAGTCCTGGGGCGATGACAGCACCTTCATTCAAAGACCTGGTTTTATCAATCAGCGCTTCCGGGGGAATGCCGATCTTGCGGCCCAGGCCATTACACTCCGGACACATGCCCTGGGGGTCGTTGAAGGAAAATGCATTTGCAGAGCCCACGTAGGGTTTCCCGATGCGCGAAAAGAGCAGGCGCAACACAGACGCGATGTCAGTCACCGTGCCCACCGTCGAGTGCGATCCCCCACCCAGGCGTTTCTGATCAACAAGCACCGCCATGCTCAGGTTCTCAATCGCATCGGCGTCTGGTTGAGGATAGCGCGGCAGCAAGTTACGAATGAACAGGCTAAAATTCTCGAACAACAGTCGTTGTGCTTCGTTGGCAATGGTGTCAAACACCATTGAGGACTTCCCCGAACCAGATACACCGGTAAACATGATGATTTTGCGCTTGGGCAGCCGCAGCGAGACATCCTTGAGATTGTTCTCGCGGGCACCACGAATCTCGATATATTCTTGAACCATGCTGACCTCTGTTCCCTCCGGATCTTTTCACCAGGCTTTCCCTGGCTTGCGCTGGCGGAACGCCTGTGTTCAGGCCCTTCGCCTCTCCGCTCCTGGCTGTACAAAGGAGCAGTAGCACACAGAAGCGGAGACGCGATTTAGCGTGTGAGAAGCTTGAGCGCCAGATGACGGGTGCCCTGGCTGTGCGAGAGAGTAAACCAGAAGCGCAGGAGACTATCAACCAGGTCCGCCTGATCGGCGTCGCCTACCCGTACCGGGCGCAAACCAACCTCGCTGATCAGTTGTTCTACCACCGTCTGCGACGAACCCGCGGGGCCGCAATAAAAGAGATCGCCCGGAACTCCCTGGTAGAGTGGATCGGCAAAGTTCTCCCAACCATAGGTGTTAAAGGCGCGATAGATCGCAGCATGAGGGGTGTGAGCGCGAAAAACCGCCAGACTGTTCACGTTGTTCATGTCGCTGCTACTGATGTTATTGGCCGCGTCGATGAGGATCTTGCCATCAAGCTGAGCTGCGTGACGTACGATGGTTTCCTCCATGCTTGCGCCTGAAATGGCAAAGAGAACTACCTCAGCGTTCTCCAGCGCCTGAGCGAGCGTGCGAACCATCAGGGGCGTGCCCGACTCGCTCTGCAACGACTGGAGGCGCGAACTGCCTGGATCTCTCACTCCAAAGGTGACCTCGTGACCAGCAGCAAGCCATTTCTTGCCCAGCGTGCCGCCGACCTTGCCTGCGCCTAACACAGCGATCCGATATGTTTCCATTGATCGTGTCCTCCTTCATGAACTACTGGAAAAGCCGGGATGTTTAACACCATCAAAGAGGCCCCCCAGAGGGAGGACCAGAATCTCTACCAATTCTGACTACCTGCTCCCTGTCTTATCGTGGCATTGAGGCGGTTGAAGAGATTGGTACTGGCGATCATGGGAAGAATGATCGCCAGAAGATCGCGCAGGCGACTAGGACTGAACCACCAGCCACCGGTTTTCATCGGGATCATGGAGGTTAAACCACTTGACGCCAGAGCCCGGGCCATACAGGTCATCCTTAATTTCGTTGACCTTGACGCCCTTTGCTTTGAGATCGTTGTATGTCGCTTCAATATCTGAAGTCGAGAGGTAGAGCGTCATCGTACCCGGTTTCATCTTTCCATGCATCGTCGACAGAGTCAGCGTGGCACCTCCTCCTGGGAGCGAAAGCGTGACCCAGTGCTGATCGCCTTGTCCGTAGTCTGTGGTGACAGACCAGCCCAATTGCTCCGCGTAGAACGCTTTGGCCTTCGCCATCTCGGTGACTGCCATCAGCACCATCAGAAGTTTTTCATTAGCCATTGTGATAAACCTACCTTTCACCTGTCGTAAAACAGCGTGTTGTGTGTCCTTCTCGCGCTTTTCCGCAGTCGGCTCTTTGAGCCAGACTCCAGGTGTTTTTCTTCGTCACTCCTCTGACTGCTCATCGCGCGAGATCTGTGACCGCTGGATGTGCGTATGCGGGAGGACCATTCGCGGCCCGTGCTCACGCAACCAGAAAAGCTTCTGCCTTCCCGCGAGCTTCTGTCAGAGATCATCCCCTGTCTCGTGCGGCGCCTCGCTCGTTTCAAGCGAGAGCAGGGTCAGACCGAGACGGATGATCTGGAGGAGCACTCCATGCAGCGCGGCCTGATCCGGCAGCGTCCCCGAGAGCAGCGTCGTCCCGGTCTCCTGCTGCTCGATGCAGAGTCCGCCAAAGCGGTCTTGCCAGGACGGGCCCAGGTGTCCCTGGACACGTATCGCGTAGTACATCTGCCTCCTCCGCATGCTGCGCGTTTCAAGCCTTCGCGCCGTGCTCTCAAAGGCGACCAATGGAAGATCACCATTGTCTCTCCACCGCTCTGGGAAAAGCATAGCAGAACGCGAGCCATTCCACAGTCGTCAAAAGTATGCCAAAAGGAGTAGTTTTCCGAAGAAGGAGGTGGACTGTTGGGAGGAATCTGGTTAGAGCAGTGAGAGGGCACGTGCCCGGCTAATCGCCTGCGTGCGGCTAGAGGCTCGCAGCTTGCCGAGCAGGTTGCTGACATGTTTCTTGACCGTGGGCAGCTCGATCACCAGGGTCTGGGCGATCTCCTGATTGGAGGCCCCGGTGGCCAGCAGGCGCAAGACTTCCTGCTCACGCCAGGTCAGGGAGGCACCCGGCGCGGAGAAGACAGCCGATGCTTGCTGCGCAGAGGGAAGAGCAGGCTCGGGAGTGGGTGCCGCCAGGGATGTGCCTGCGCCTTGCCGCTCCTGCTCGAAAACGGCCAGCAGCTTTGAGATGTAGGCTCTGGTGGAGGGAGCCAACTCATGCTGCTGGGAGTGCGGAGTGAGCAATGCCAGGAGCGCCTCTCTCATCGGTTCGCCTTCATCCAGGTACACGCGCAGGTAGCCCTCTGGTTCGGTCAAGGCAAACAGGCGCGCCGCGACCTCGTGGGCTTGCTCGTTCTGGCCTGCGTGGTGCAGCGCCACCAGGTACTGGGCCAGATACGTGAGGGTGATCCTGCTGTTGGCCGAACGACCCAGGCCCCCGCTAAAGCGCT
>WNFT01008910.1_pt1 | contig 14114 bp, 15 predicted proteins | sample 5400191 | NCBI WGS metagenome assembly WNFT01 (sample SAMN13153359, study PRJNA577476) | soil metagenome | isolation source: 80 cm saprolite under Madrone tree | place: USA:California | collected 2016-06-14
CTCGGCAAGGGCAAGGTCGAGGAGATCGTCGGCCTCATCACCGGTCACGAGATCGAACTGGTGGTGATGGATTGCGCGCTGTCGCCGATCCAGCAACGCAACCTTGAGAAAGCCTGGAACACGAAAGTTCTCGACCGCACCGGACTGATCCTCGAAATCTTCGGCCGCCGCGCCAAGACCAGGGAAGGCGCGTTGCAGGTCGAGCTCGCGCACCTGAATTATCAGCGCAGCCGGCTGGTGCGGTCATGGACCCATCTCGAGCGCCAGCGCGGCGGATTCGGATTCATGGGCGGTCCCGGCGAAACCCAGATCGAGGCCGACCGCCGCCTGATCGGGGAGCGCATCACGCGGCTAGAGAACGAAATCAAGAAGGTGCAGGCGACGCGGCGGTTGCATCGGGCAGGCAGGCAGCGGGTGCCGTATCGCGTGGTGGCGCTGGTCGGCTACACCAATGCCGGAAAGTCGACGCTGTTCAACCGCCTGACCCGGGCCGATGTGCAGGCCGCCGACATGCTGTTTGCAACGCTCGATCCGACGCTGCGCGCGCTCAATCTGCCGCTTGGCGGCAAGGCGATGCTGTCGGATACCGTCGGATTCATCTCCAACCTGCCGACGCAACTGGTTGCGGCATTTCGTGCGACGCTGGAGGAGGTGCTGCAAGCCGATCTGATCCTCCACGTCCGCGACATCTCGCATGAAGACGCCGACGCTCAGCAGCGCGACGTCGATACCGTGCTGCGCCAGCTTGGCATCGATCCGGATGCGGGGCAGCGTATTCTCGAAGTCTGGAACAAGATCGACCGTTTCGATTCCGAGGAGCGCGAAAACTTGCGAAACATCGCCACCCGCCGGCCGGCGGAGCTTCCGGTTTTCCTGGTTTCCGCCGAAACCGGGGAGGGGATCGACGCGCTGCTCGCCGCGATCGAAGCGCGGCTGGCCGCAACGCGCATGACGCTTGACCTCTCGATCGACGCATCCGACGGCGCCGGCATCAGCTGGCTGCATCGCAACTCAGAAATCCTCAACAAGGAATTTCACGACGGCCGCTATGACATGACCGTGCGGGTCGACGAGACAAAACGCGACATCGTGGTCAATCGTTTCGACGCGGTGCCGCACGATCTCGCAGTCGTCCCCGCGAAAGCGGGGACCCATAACCACAGGCGCTAGTTGTTACGAAAGGTTCTACCCGAGTGCCCAAACGACAGGCTGCGGCGTATGGGTCCCTGCTTTCGCGGGGACGACATCAAGATAATTTACTCTTTGCCCTTCGCCTCATTCCACAGCGCGTCCATCTCATTGAGCGAAGCGCTCTCAAGCGAACGTCCCTTCGCCGCAAGCGCGCGTTCGATGTAGCCAAAGCGGCGTTCGAACTTTGCATTCGTGCCGCGCAGGGCATGTTCCGGATCGGCGCCGATATGGCGCGCGAGGTTGACCAACGCAAACAGGAGATCGCCCGTTTCTTCGGCGAGCGCTTCGGCGTCGCCACGATCGAGGGCGGTCTCGATCTCGTCGGCCTCCTCGCGAATTTTGTGCAGCACCGCGCGCGGGTCGTTCCAGTCGAAACCGACCTGTGAGGCCTTGCGCTGCAATTCCATCGCCCGCGCCAGCGCCGGCTGACCGGTCTTGACGCTCGACAACAAGGATTTGTGTGCCGCCTCTACCGGCGGCCGCCGCGCGGCGCGTTCGGCTTTCTCCTCGGCCTTGATGCGGTCCCAGGCGCCTTTGACGTCCGACGGGCTCAGCCGTCCGTCCTTGTCGGCGAACACATGCGGATGCCTTCTGATCATTTTGCGCGTGATCGCCTCGACCACGTCGCCGAACGAAAACGCATTCCGTTCTTCGGCCATGCGGGCATGAAACACCACCTGCAGCAGGAGATCGCCGAGCTCGTCCCGCAAATCGTCGAGATCGCCGCGCGCGATGGCATCGGCGACTTCATAGGCTTCCTCGATCGTGTAGGGCGCGATGGTTGAAAAATTCTGTTCGAGATCCCACGGGCATCCGCTGCCGGGCGTGCGCAGCATCGCCATGATTTCGAGCAAGCGGGAAATATCGCGGGACGGGGTCATCGCGCACCTGGCCTTGAAGAAGATCAGGCTTTATGCCGCAAGACGCGCGGCCATCCCAGCGAAACGAACCGAACCGGCGGCTCTTTCCACCGGTTGGTGGGCGACACCGTCGTTGCGAGCCAACGGGTCGCGCGAATGCGCACCCGATGACAGGCTCCGCGAAGCAATCCAGACTCCGTCATTCCGGGATGGTGCGTAAGCACCAGACCTCAGATGCGCAATTGCGCATCGGGGAATCTCGAGATTCCGGGTTCGATGCTTCGCATCGCCCCGGAATGACGGCCTCTGGATTACTTCGTCGCTAGCGCTCCGCGCAATGACGATTCTACCTAACTGAAATCCTCCCGCTTCAATTCGATCGGCGAACCATGCGGCGTGCGATCGGCGGCATGATCCCAGGCATCGCGATAGCGGTGCAGGGTCGCGGATGTCGCGACGCCCTTGGCGGCGATCAGTCTTTCCAGCGTCGCCAGCCAATGCCGGTAATAGGTCTCGCCGGTGTCGGGATCGCCCTGTGCCTGCGCGCGCTTGATTTCTTCGGCAAGCGTCACGGCCCATTCGTTCCAGGTGAATAGACCACGCGCGTGCAGCGCAAGCGCCATGGCAAAGGCCTGCGCTTCCCATGGCTCGCGAAACACCGGCCCATCGGCGTCACGGGGAACGCCGGGCACGGCGCTGGTCGCTTCAAGCGCGGCGGCCGTGTCCATCATGCCGCCTCCAGATATGGCTCGAACGCATCGATGGAAACCGTCAGGTTCGGATCGGAAGCTTCGCCCCACAGCTCGGCGCCATCGAACCTCACGGTGTAGAGCCATTGCGGATTTTCGCCGGCGCCCGTGGCGTTGCTGTCGGGAAAGACATGGCACCCAAGCACGCGGTCGATGATGCCGACATGACCCCGCACGTAACGCGGCAGCCGCGTATGGGTCGGTGGATGGATCATTTTCGCGCGCACGCGGTCGCCCGCGGCGAAGCGCGCAGGGGCCTTGGCCTCGCGCTCGGTCGGTCCGCCCCGGTGCAGCACCTTGGCAACGTCGTCCGGCGTAAGCGTCTTCGTCACCGGCTTTACGGGATGCAGCGGTCGTCCGGCTTCGATCTCGTCAGGTGCGATCAGGTTACGCTCCAGCATCAGGCGCTCAAGGCCGGCGAGCCAAATCTGGTAATAGCTTTTGCTTAAGTAGTCCTCGGGCGGACGATCCTCGCGGGCGAAGCGCGACATGTCGATGTTCCACCCGCCGGGCATTCCCATCGCCATCGTGATCGCGAACGCCCGACGCTCCCATTCGGCGTGAAACACGGGTTCGTCCGGTTCCGGCTGCACCGGACCAAACCACTTCACGCCGCCCATATCATGCGCGCCATCCATCAGGCGACCTCGTGCGGCTGTTTGGGCAATCCCGTGCCGATCATGCTGTCGCGGGTGACGAGGTCCGCCAAACGTTCCTCGCTCCAGCCGTCGGTGCCTGAGGGGCGCATCGGCAGCACGAGATATCGAATTTCCGCAGTCGAATCCCAGACGCGAATCTTCGTGCTTTCGGGCAGTTCAAAGCCGAAATCCCGGAGTACGCCGCGCGGGTCCTTCACCGCCTTGGAGCGATAGGGCGCGGACTTGTACCAGACCGGCGGTAGTCCGAGTACCGGCCACGGATAGCAGGAGCACAGCGTGCACACGACCATGTTGTGGAGGTGAGGGGTGTTCTCAAGCGCTACAATGTGTTCGCCCTGGCGTCCGGCATAGCCGAGTTCGGCGATCGCAGGCGTGGCATCGTTCAGGAGCCGGGCGCGATAGGCAGGGTCGGCCCATGCGCGCGCCACCACGCGGGCGCCGTTGCGGGGTCCGACCTTGGTCTCGTAGGTTTCAATCAGGAGATCGAGCGCGGCGGGATCGACATAACCTTTCTCGGTTAAAATCGTCTCGAGGGCGCGCACGCGCAGCTCGGTCTCGGAGAGTTCCGAATGGTCGTGATCGTGGTGATGATCGTGATCGTGGCTGGTCATGGCTCAAGCATAGGCGCAATATTCCTCCGCTGTCGAGATGCGATGCGCTCGTTCTGTCCGGCGATCGAAGGATGACGGGGATGAGCTGAGTATGCCGCTTTCGCCTGGGTCGAAGCGGTTGAAAGGCCGGCGATGATGATGTTGCGGAGTAAAGACTCTGCTAGCCTTTCCGCATGGGGGTTATGGGGCTAGCGATAATCTTCGTCGCGACGGCGGCCATTTCATTGTTGCTGGCGGCCTGCGATGCGCGGGCAGCCAATGGCGCGTATGCGGTGGATACTGCCGACATTTCCGAAACCGGATCATGCAAGGTCGAGAGCTGGATATCTGCGGCGACCAACACCGATTTTTCGGCCGTGGCCAATCCCTCCTGCGTGGTGGATATCCTTAAGCCGGTGGAACTAAGCCTGCTGACCAACAGGTTTCGCAGCGATGGCGACTGGAGCACCAACATCGTCCCCAAAGCCAAGACCAACCTCGTTCCGACCGGCATCGGAAAATTCGGCTTTTCGTTTTATGCGGGCGGCGCGTTCGATGCGCTGACCGGGGAGAATCTCACAGCGTTCGCGGTCGTGCCTGCAACTTACCGGCTATCCGAGACCATGCGGATCAACCTCAACGGCGGCTGGCTGTGGGACCGCACCGTCGATCGGCATTACCTGATCTATGGCGTTGGCTTGGACTGGAAGTTCACCGATGTCTTGCAGTGGACGATCGAGGCATTCGGTCAGGCCGGCGCGTCCGATGTTCCGAGCGTGGTCCGGCCCCGGTTTCAGACCGGCGTCCGTTACCGGCCCAACGAGATTTTCTCGGTCGATGTCATCTACGGCCGCAACATCATGGGCGAGAATGCCAACTGGATCACGATCGGCACGACGATCCGGTTTCCCGTACCGGAGGGCAAACCCGCGCGCGAGCGTTCCGGCCATTTATGAGCTATCGTTAAAAAAATAGCGGGCAGGGAGCGCAGGCGTTGACGGATCTTGTGAAGATCGAAAAGGGCCTCGGGCCGGAGGGGAGGATCGCCGTGGTGCGCTTCGACCGCGGCGACAACATCAACGCGCTGTCGCCCGAGGCGCTGCGTCAGCTCACCAAGGCCGCGCGCAGTTTTGAGGACGATGGCGACACCTCGGTCGTCGTTCTTACAATCACAGCGATGGCGGTACGCGGCAGCGCGCAGATCGCCACTGGAGTGAGACGTCTAAGGTTGAAGCAGGCATCATAAGCGGCGAGTGAATCGAACAATGGCCAGCTCCACCGAAACGACCTTGAATCAATCCACTTCTCTGCTGCCCTCTCCCGCACGTCCGGTAGCCGAACTTCACCCGTCACAATCTCGATTGAATAGGGTGGGGCAGGAACTGCGTCCGGGCGTTGAAGCCTGGCGTTTCTATTGTGTCGGCGGCGGTCATAAGCTTCTACTTCGGCGCATACTGCATCTCCCCGTTTCCAAACGACCAATCCTCACGTGCGTTGTCTGCCAGAGTGATCCAGACATCTTGCTTCCGAACCCCAATCTTGGCGTGAAGGTCATCCGCGATCCTGCGATAAAAGGCCTTCTTTACGTCCGTGGTCCGGCCAGCAACCCAGAACACCTGAATGAGGATGATTTTTGGCGTGTAATCGATGCCGAGATACCCATCCTTCGGATAGATCAGCTCGCCGTCAGCGTGGACCGTGAGGATCTGAAACTTGTCGTGTACCGGCACGTTCGCTATGTCGATCATCGCGGAATAGACGACATCGCTGACGATCAGCCGTTGTTCCCGCGAGTAGGCGTTGCTGAGATCGATTCGGACTAGGGGCATTTCAAACCTCAAGGGTTAGATCGAAAATACTATTTGTAGACCTCGGCGACAAAATCGATGAAGGCACGAAGTTTCGGCGTCATTCTTCGGTTCTCCAGCCAGACGATGTGCCGCGGGCGAGATTGGATCTTGTAGTTTGAGAGCAGCACCTGCAGACGTCCCTCTGCGATATCCGCGGCGACGAGCTCGGCACGCATCATGACGATGCCTGCACCTGCCAGCGCCGCATACCGAATCCCGAATCCGTTATTGATCTGAAGACGGCTTTTAATGTCGACATACACCTCGCCTTCGGGGCCGAAAAAACTCCACCGTTGTCCGTCGGGCCAATCCGGATAGCTCAGGCATTCGTGCTCGACGAGATCGCTCGGGTGCGCGGGCGTGCCGCGCTCTGCGAGATAGTCCGGCGCCGCGCAAACGACCGCTTTGTAGGGCGAGAGCGACCTCGACATCATCGTGGAATCGGTGAGCGCGCCGACGCGTATGGCGGCATCGATCCCTTCCTCGACCAGGTCGACCATGCGGTCACTCAGCATCAACTCCACCGTCACGTCTGGATAGATCTTCATGAACTTCACGATCGCCGGCGCCAGACTGTGAGATCCAAAGGCGATAGGCGCCGCCACCCGCAACCTTCCACGCGGCGCCCTCAAGGCTTCTTCAGCCAGTGCATCTCCGGCTTCGGCTTCCTCCAGCAAACGACGACAATGATCGAGGTAGTTTCGCCCGAGTTCGCTCAGGCTCTGCCGGCGGGTCGAGCGGTTGATCAACAGTGATCCCAGCCGCTCCTCGAGATGACGCATGTGTTTGCCGATCATGGTCGGCGACAGCCGAAGATCCTTGGCGGCGGCGGCAAACGAGCCGAGATCGGCGACCTTCACGAAGACGGACATGCTCGTCAGTCGGTCCATGATCGTAAACCAATGGTGTTTTAAGAACAAACCGTTCGCTGGTTTATAGCCAGATAGTAACGATTTAACATAGATCAGTCAGCGCGTGGAGACGGAAGATGCAGTTCGATTTCAAGGAAATGTCCCCGCCTGAGCGATACAAGTTGCTGTTGGCGACCGTGCTGCCCCGGCCCATTGCATGGATTACGACCAGGGACGCCAGCGGCGCCATCAACGCCGCCCCGTTTTCATTCTTCAATGTCTTTGGCAACGACCCCGCGACGGTTGGGGTTGGCATCGGCAGCAAAGGGCCGCGTGAACCCAAGGACACGCGCGCAAACATTCGCGCCAACGAGCAGTTCGTCGTCAATCTTGTGCCGTTCTCACTCGCGCAGGAAATGCGCATCACCTCGATCGCGTTTCCAAAGGGCGTCGAGGAGGCAAAGGAGGCCGGGCTCAATCTGGCACCGTCCGAACGGATTGAAGTCCCCGGCATCGCGCAAGCTCCGGTTTCGATGGAATGCACGCTGATGCAAGAAATTCGGTTAGGCGGCTTCAGCCTGGTGCTCGGGCAGATTCTGCTGGTTCACGTTCACGACGAGGCGGTCATTGATCGGGAGCGTCAATACATCGACGCGAGCAAGCTCGATCTGATCGGCCGGATGGAAGGGGCCTGGTACACAAAAACAACCGATCGATTTGAAATGCCTCCGATCGCTCTGAACGATTGGAACAGTCGAACGGTCGCCGATGTCGTGTCCTGATTCGACGTGTAAATGACCTTTGCCGCGCGCAGACGCAATCTTAACTCTGCAACGTAATGGACGCGGCAGCGACGCTGCCGTCGGCCCCAGTGTTCGTTCGATTCTGCAGGGAGCTCGCTTTGGCCTTCAACGTAAATATCAACGGTTCGCGACATTCCGTCGATGTCGACGGTGACACGCCGTTACTATGGGTGCTGCGCGATGTGCTGGGCATGACCGGCACCAAGTTCGGATGCGGCATCGCGCAATGCGGCGCATGCACGGTGCACATCGACGGCGCCGCCACGCGGTCCTGCATCACGACGATCGACAGCATCGGAAATTCCACGGTCACGACGATCGAAGCGATCGGCCGTACCTCGGCGGGGCAGAAAATCCAGCAGGCCTGGCTCGACCGCGAGGTCGTGCAATGCGGCTACTGTCAATCCGGCCAGATCATGTCGGCGACCGCGTTGCTGACGGTCAATCCCCATCCGACCGATGCCGACATCAATGACGCGATGGCGGGCAACATCTGCCGCTGCGGCACTTATCCGCGCATTCGCGACGCCATCAAGCAGGCGGCGGGGACGGGCGCCAAGCAGGGAGCGCGCGAATGATCATCGATCGATTATTGACGGCGATGGCGATGGATGGCGGTCCGGCGAAGAGCGACCTGTCGCGGCGGACGCTGCTGAAGGCCGGTCTTGCCAGCGGTGGCGGTCTGCTTCTCAGCCTGCGCATGCCAGTGCTCACAGCCCACGCGGCCGCGTCATCAACCGATTTCGTTCCCAACGCCTTCATCCGGATCGCGCCGAGCGGGCAGATCACGCTGACCATGCCGTATGTCGAGATGGGGCAGGGCACCTATACCTCGATCCCGATGCTGATCGCGGAAGAGCTCGAAGTGGAACTCGGCCAGGTCGCGCTTGAACACGCCCCGCCGGATGAAAAGCGTTACGGCAATCCGCTGCTCGGCGGTGTGCAGGCGACCGGCGGCTCGACCGCCATCCGTGCGGTGTGGCAACCGCTGCGGGAAGCCGGCGCGACCGCGCGCACCATGCTGGTGACGGCCGCCGCGAAGCAGTGGAATGTCGACCCTGCGTCGTGCCGTGCCGAAAAGGGCGCGGTCGTTCATGCCCCAAGCCGCCGCAATCTCAGCTATGGCGCCCTGCTGGAAGCCGCCGCCGCCTTGCCTGTGCCGGAAAAAGTGCCGCTGAAGCGGCCGGAGGATTTCAAGCTGATCGGCACGCCGGCCAAACGGCTCGACACCCCGGCGAAGGTCAACGGCAGCGCCAAGTTCGGCATCGATGCAAGGCCGGCCGGGGTGAAGATCGCGACGCTCGCGCAATCGCCGGTGTTCGGCGGGCGGCTGAAGAGCGTCGACGACAGCAAGGCGAAAGCCGTCCGCGGCGTGTCACATGGGCGCCGCCAAAAAGGGGCTCGCAGCGCTGGTCATCGCATGGGACGATGGCCCGCATGCGGCGCTGAGCACCGAAGACATCGCCCGTGACTATGCCGCGACACTCGAAAATCCCGGCGCGGTGGCGGAAAGCCGCGGCGACGTTGAGCGCGCGATGGCGGCCGCCGTGACCAAAGTGACGGCCCAATATCAGGTGCCGTTTCTGGCGCATGCCGCGCTCGAGCCGATGAACTGCACGGTGCACGTCCGCAAGGACGCTTGCGAAATCTGGGTCGGCAACCAGGTGCTGGCGCGCGCACAAGCCACCGCCGCTGACGTTACCGGCCTGCCGCTGGACAAGGTCATCGTGCACAACCATCTGATCGGCGGCGGTTTTGGGCGGCGACTGGAAATCGACGGCGTCACCCGCGCGGTGCAGATCGCCAAGCAGGTCGACGGGCCCGTAAAAGTGGTGTGGACCCGCGAGGAAGACATCCAGCACGACATGTACCGGCCGTTCTTCTCGGACACCTTCGCAGCAGGTCTCGACGACAAGGGTCTGCCGATTGCCTGGCGACATCGCTTTGCCGGTTCATCGATCCTGGCGCGATGGCTGCCGCCGGCCTTCAACAACGGGCTCGATCCGGAGACGATCGACGGCGCGGTGCATCTCGTCTACTCCCTGCCAAATTTTCATGTGGAGTACATTCGTAAAGAGCCGCCGGGGATTCCGACCGCGTTCTGGCGCAGCGTCGGGCCCTCGCACAGCGTGTTCGTGGTCGAGAGCTTTATCGACGAACTGGCGGCTGCCGCCAAACGCGATCCGGTCGCCTACCGGCGGGGGCTGCTGGACAACGAGCCGCGAGCCCGTGCCGTGCTGGACCTCGCCGCGGAAAAGGGCGGTTGGGGCCAGCCGCTGCCGAAAGGTGCCGGCCGCGGGGTGTCGCTGCAGCACGTGTTCGGCAGCTATATGGCGCAGGTCGCCGAGGTCGAGGTGGCGAACGATGGCAGCATCCGGGTCAAGCGCGTAGTGTGCGCGGTCGATTGCGGCAGCGTCGTAAACCCGAATACCATCGAGGCGCAGGTGCAGGGCGCGGTGATCTTCGGCATTTCGGCGGCGCTGCATGGCGAGATCACGCTCAGGAACGGCCGCGTCCAGCAGAGCAATTTTGACGACTACCAGGTGCTGCGCATCAACGAGGCGCCTGCGATCGAGGTGCACATCGTCAGGAACAATGAGGCGCCGGGCGGCATGGGCGAGCCCGGTACCTCGGCGATCATGCCCGCGATCGCGAACGCAGTCTTTGCGGCAACCGGTAAGCGCCTGCGAAAACTGCCGATCGACACCGCGGCGTTGAAGCAGACCCTCTGAACGGAAGACCAGGCCCATGAACGAATTGCTTGCCAGAATTCTTGACGCGCACGGCGGCATGGATCGCTGGCAGGGCTACGAAAAGGTCGAGGCCACGATTGTCAGCGGCGGCGGTTTCTTCGCGCTCAAGGGCGTGCTGCAGGATTCAAACCCGCGCCGCATGACGGCGTGGCTGCATGAGGAACGCTCCTCGGTGTTGCCCTACGGGGCTCCCGATCAACGCACGATGTTCACACCAGAGCGGATCGCCATCGAGAAGCTCGATGGCACGCTGGTTGCCGAGCGCCGCGCGCCAAAGGACTCGTTTGCCGGCCATCAGATGCACACGCCATGGGACCCGCTGCATCGGGCTTATTTCAACGGCGAGGCCATGTGGACCTATCTCACCACGCCGTTTCTGCTTGCGATGGACGGCGTGCGGGTCGAGGAGACCGAGCCGTGGCGGGAGGGCGCAGAGACGTGGCGCGTGCTACGCGCCCATTTTCCCGGTTCGATCGAGACGCATAGCCTGATCCAGGATTTTTTCTTCGGGGAGGATCTGCTGCTGCGGCGTCACGACTATAGCGTAAATGTCGCGGGCGGATTTCCGGCCGCGCAACTCACCTCAGACTATGTGATGGCGAACGGCATTCGCCTGCCCACCAAGCGCCGTGCCTACACGCGCGGTCCTGACCGCCGGCCGATTACGGAAATGCTGATGGTGTCGATCGACATCAGCGAGGTCGGGTTCCAGTAGCGGCGTTGTCCTCCAATTATTGAGGGGTGACCCGACTGCTGCGACTGGAACTTATCGATCTCGGATTTCTGATCGGGATCCCAGGTTTCGCTGGCCGCGATCAATTACAATTGTTGGAAGCCGTGCGACGATCCCGGTTGCGGGAGCAGAGATCGTTGTATGTTTTGCACGGTAGGCCTGGTCCCGCGCTTAGCTGATCGCAATCGCGTCAACCGCTGGCCATCGAGCGCAGGAGACCGCTTTATGTATATCGCAATGAACCGCTTTCGCGTTGCCAAGGGCTCTGAGACAGCTTTCGAGCAGGTCTGGACGTCTCGCGACAGTCATCTCGATAAGGTGCCTGGCTTTATCGAGTTTCATCTTCTTAAAGGGCCCGAGGCTGAGGACCACACGCTTTACGCCTCTCACACCGTCTGGGAAAACCGTAAGGTCTTTGAAGCTTGGACCAAGTCAGAAGCCTTTCGGGCGGCGCATCACAAGGCCGGCGACAATAAGCCGCTCTATCTCGAGCACCCGCAGTTCGAGGGGTTCGAGGTGCGCCAGACGGTGAGGCGGGGCGAGGCCGAGGTGGCGTGACGCTTCCGCGCAAGCGCCTCGAGTGGGCGCGGGAGGGCAGGCGGTCCGCGTTGACGGCCACCAAGGTCCAGAACGGAGGGATAGCATGCGTATCGAACCGGTCTTCCTGTTTGATCTCGACGGCACGCTCGTTGACAGCGTCTATCAGCACGCCCTTGCCTGGAAGCAGGCGCTCGACGCTGAGGGCATCGAACTGTCGGTCTGGCGCATCCATCGCAAGATCGGCATGAGCGGGGGCCTGTTCACCAACCAGCTTCTCCGCGAGACGGGAATCGAAATCAGCGCTAAACGCGTCGAACGGCTTCGCCAGGCCCATGCTGCCGCTTACCGGCAGCAGGCAAATGATATCCGGCCTCTGCCCGGAGCTCGCGAGTTGCTCAATTGGTTGCTGGAGGCCGGCATTCCCTGTGCGATTGCGACCAGCGGCCGCATGGAAACCGCAGCGGTCAATTTGGACTCGCTCGGCGTCGATCCGGATCGGATCCCGGTCGTCACGCGCGATCAGGTCAAATATGCCAAGCCCGACCCGGACTTGTTTCTCGCGGCCGCTGAACGCTTGAACGCACCGATCGAAACGGCCGTGGTCGTCGGCGACAGCATCTGGGATATGTTGGCTGCGGTACGATGCCGCGCGCTCGGCGTTGGTCTTTTAAGCGGCGGCTACGGGCCGGACGAGTTGAGACAATCCGGCGCGTTTCGCGTCTACGAGGATCCGGCTGATCTGCTGCGCCGTATCGATGAAGTCGGAGGTCGGCGCTGAAATGAAACAGCGCTGTACGGCATCATCTACAGCGGTCGGCTTTTGCAGTTCCTTTGAGCGGGTAGGTTCCTGATCTTGGGGGGTTGCCGGAAGATCGCAAAATAGCCTGTTGCCGCCGTTTAGGGAAGTCACGATTAGCGCCAGTTAGAAATGTCACTCGGTGGGAGCAGGATAGCCGCCTTTCTGTGGGTTGGGGTTGATACCTGCTTCTCGAGAGGGCGTCGCGTGAAGCTTCCAGATCGCGCAACGCGACGCCCGGGTGTCCGATCTATCCGACCTTGAACATATGATTCTTCTGGCCACGTCGCCGCGGCGCCTTGGCCGAGCGGGACATGTCGAGTTTCTTTTGCTGCTCGGCGATGTAGGCCAGGATCGGGCCCAGGCGCTTGTTCTCGACAATGGCTGCCTGGTTGACCTGCGGCCGTTTGTCGAAGGTGCGATAAGGGAGATCGACCCCTTTGTGCCGGAGCGCGAGCCGCCCGTCGGGGTAGTCAATCACCGTGACCCGCTTGCGCGCCAGCGATCGTGCGATCCCGGTCGGCTCAAGGATAAATAGTACCTGGTCGTATTGCAGTGTCAGATTCACCGAGACCGTGCGTTCTTCCTTCCAGGCAAACGCATCATCAAGATCGTCATGCCCGACGACCAGGGCGCGGTGGACGTCACGATCATCGAAGGGAGCCTTGGCAAAGCGGGCGTTGTACTTCTCTATGAACGCCGGCAGGAACGCATTGCCGGCCGCAATCGTATCGATGCCGGATAATCGCATCTCCTTCACCAGCCGGTCCTGCAGCGTGCCATTGGCGCGCTCGACACGACCCTTGGCCTGTGAGGAGTTGGCGCAAATGATGTCGATGTTCAGCGCATGCAGAGCCCGGCCGAACTGGGTCATACCGTCGCCGCTGACCGCATCCTTCTTGTTGACCCGGAACACACCGTGCTTGTCGGAATAGAACGCCACCGGCTTGCCGTAACGCTCCAGATACGCCCGTGTCGCTGTAAAATAATCGAAGGTGCTCTCGCTCTCGACAAACTGCAGATGCATCAGGCGGCTGGTAGCATCGTCGACGAAGACGAGCAGGGTGCATTGTGGCCCCCGAGCCTCGAACCACCAGTGTTCCGAACCGTCGATCTGGATCAGCTCACCCAGGCAATCGCGGCGATACCGCGGCTGATGAACAGCCTTCAGCCGGGCCCGGCGATCCTTCCATAGACCCGCCGTGATCATCCATTGCCGAACCGTCTCGCGCGCCAGGTGAATGTCATGAAGCTCCGCGAGCTTCTCCGCCGCCAGCGTCGGGCCAAAGTCCGGGTAACGCTCCCTGATGATGCCAATGGCCGCATCGCGTAAATCCGCAGGGTAGGCGTGATTGCTCGGCCGGCCGCGCTTCCGGGAAACCAAGGCCTCCGGGCCCCGCTGAGCGTAGGCCTTGGCCAGTCGGAACACCTGACGCCGACCAATGCTCATCAGCGTCGCGGCTTCCGTTACTTTGATCCTGTTTGCAGCCAGATCCTGCAACACGCTCATCCGGTCGATCTCCGTCCGGCTCATCGCAATCACCGTCATCGGCCCAATGCTCCCCAACCGAAACTGTGGAGAGTGACATCTCTAACTGGGCCAACGGTGACTTCTCTATCTGGCGTCTACATGGCCTGTTCGCATAATGACCGGTTATGGAATGTCCGCTTCTGAGGGGATTGTGTTGCAAAACTCCCGTTGAGACGACTCGCGATCCAAGATTCGGTTGGGTGGCGAG
>WNFT01003200.1_pt1 | contig 14113 bp, 10 predicted proteins | sample 5400191 | NCBI WGS metagenome assembly WNFT01 (sample SAMN13153359, study PRJNA577476) | soil metagenome | isolation source: 80 cm saprolite under Madrone tree | place: USA:California | collected 2016-06-14
ACGAGTGGCGCTGCGCGAGCGGTATTCGCGCGGCGGCATGCCCGAATACATGCAGGGCGCCGACTTGCACGTCGTCGATCACTGGACCTATCTCGGAACGGCGCGGACCGAGGAGGAACTCGCCGAGCTCGGGTCCAGGGAATCGAGCGCGGCCTTCGACGTCGACATCTACCGGATTCTGGTGCGCTATTTCACCAAGCACCCAAAGCTCGATTGGCTCGATCTACGGCATACGGAGCGGCCCGTCTCTTAAAGTCATGGGCCAGGCGCACGGGCCTACGGATACCACTGCGCGCGGATATCGACGTGGAAGGATGCCGGGATGCACGGATACCAATACCTCTCCGGCGGCGTACAATGTCACGCGTGAAATGAGATGTACGGGGCGGCAATGGTCCTAAAGAGACGCGTTTGCTGCCGCGCATCCAACGCCTGTACACGTTCAATTCGAAGCAATAACTAAATTTGTACGCAAGCCTGTTTTCTCATCGAAGCACAAGCCAACAATCGGGGATCAATCACATGCATCCGCTCAATTCCGTCAAGGGTGCGATCACCACCGGTGTCGTGATCGCGATAATCATCAGCATTTGGCTCACCGCCTCGGGCGGAATGAGTCTCTCTATCCACTGGGGGCATCTCGACCGGTGGCTGCACATTGTCGCCGGCGTCACCTGGATCGGTCTCCTGTACTACTTCAACGTCGTGCAGACGCCGGGGCTTGCGGCCGCGGCCGCCGACTCGGGCGGACCGGGCGGTGCCGGTATCTCCAAGTACATCGCGCCTCGGGCGCTGTTATGGTTCCGCTGGTCCGCGGTCGTCACCTGGGTGTCGGGAGCGATCTACCTGCTGGGCGGGTTCGGGAGCGCGAACGTTCTCGTCCTAGCCTTTGCGCTGCAGCCGGGATTCCGGACCTTGGGCGTCGGTGCATGGCTCGGCACGATCATGTTGTTCAACGTGTGGGTCTTCATTTGGCCGAACCAAAAGAAAATCCTCGGGATCGTGCCGGCGACGGATGAGGAGAAGGCGGCGGCACGCAAGATTGCGGGCCGGGCATCGCGCATCAATTTCATCCTCTCCCTGCCCATGCTCATGTGCATGGGCGCTCAGTCGCATGGTTTGCCGTTCTAAGTAGCGGGCGAGAGTCGCGCGATCGGCCATCCCCGGTCGCGCGACCCTAGCGCCTGAGCGAATACCGCGGCGTTGCACCGTCAAATGTTTGATCGGCTCGGCGTGCGCGGTAGTACGATTCGCACGTGAACGACAACGTGCGCTATTGGATCGCAACGGCGCCGGTGGGCGCGGCCTCGGTCCTGGCCGAGGAACTCGCGCAATTCGGCGCCCAGGATGTTCGTGAGCGCAGCCACGATGTGAAGTTCCAGAGCACGCTCGAAGTGGGCTATCGCGCCTGCCTGTGGTCGCGTACCGCAACCCGCGTGCTGCTGAGCTTGGGATCGATCGATGCGAGCAGCTCGAAGAGTGTGTACGAAGCCGTCAAGCGAATCGACTGGCGGGAACATTTTAGCCTAAGTGCGACACTGGCCTGCGACTGCAGCGGCGGCAACGAATCGATCAGGCACACCATCTACGGTTCCCAGTTGCTCAAGGACGCGGTCTGCGACAATCTGCGCGACGCCACCGGCGAACGGCCGAACATCCAGCCCGAGCGACCCGACGTGCTATTGCATCTGCATGTCGAAGGACCTACGGCGCTGCTGTCCGTGGATTTCTCGGGCGAGAGTCTGCATCGGCGCGGCTACCGCACCGAAGGCGGCCGCGCGCCGCTCAAGGAGAACGTCGCCGCCGCCGTGCTCCTGCGCGCGGGCTGGCCGGCTATCTGTGAACGGGGCGGCACGCTGCTCGACCCCATGTGCGGTTCCGGCACCTTTCTCACCGAAGGCGCCTTGATCGCCGCGGACGCTGCGCCGGCGCTCGACCGCGACTATTTCGGCTTCACGGGTTGGCGCGGCCACGATGCGCAGCTCTGGGAGCAGTTGCGCGCAGAGGCCCGCGAGCGGCGCGGCGCGCGGGCCGCGCGGCGCTGCATTCTGGGTTCCGACGTCGACGCGGATGCCGTGCGTATGGCGATCGCCAACGGCGAGCGTGCCGGCGTTGCCGATTGGCTGCACGTGGAGAAGCGTTCTCTCCGCGAGATCGACCGTCCCAAGGGCGGCGCCGGCCTGGTGGTGGCCAATCCGCCCTACGGCGAACGCATCGGCGCGGAATCGGGGCTCCCGGCCCTGTACTCAGAATTGGGAAGTACGCTGCGCGATCGATTCCAAGGCTGGCAGGCGGCGATTCTCACGGGCAATCCGCCGCTTGCCAGAAATCTGGGGATTTATGCCAAGCGCACGCATCGGTTCTTCAACGGCACCATCGAGTGCCGCCTGCTGCGCTTCGAATTGAATGAGGCCAGTGAGCAACGGCCGGCTGAAGCGGTCCGCGCGGATTGGTCGAGCCGGCCCGGCGCCCAGATGTTCGCGAATCGGCTGCGCAAGAATCTGCAGCGCCTGGACCCGTGGGCCGAACGTGAGCACATCCACTGCTTTCGCGTGTACGACGCGGACATGCCGGAATACGCCTTCGCGATCGACCTCTATGGCCAAGGCGCGCCCGAACTTGGCCTTCCTGGTTCGCGGCACGTGTATGTGCAGGAATATGCTCCGCCAAAGTCCGTCAATCAGGAGAGTGCCCGGGAGCGCCGCCGCGAGGCGCTGGCAGTACTGCCGGAGGTCCTGGCCGTGCCGATTGCTCACGTTCACTCTCGAGTGCGCAAGCCGCAGAAGGGCAGCGAGCAGTACGAAAAGCATGACGCCAAAGCCGAGCGCCATGCCGTGCAGGAAGGCGGCCTCAAATTCTGGGTCAATTTCCGCGATTACTTGGACACGGGACTGTTTCTCGATCATCGCATCGTGCGCGCCCGCTTGCGCGAATGGGCGATGGGCGCGGATTTCCTGAATCTATTCTGCTACACCGGCAGCGCCACGGTGTATGCGGCCGCCGGCGGTGCGCGCAGCACCACGAGCGTCGATCTATCGAATACCTACTTGGATTGGGCGCACGAGAATCTGCTGCTCAACGGCTTTCGCGATACCAAGCACGAGTTGTACCGCGCGGACTGTCTGCAGTGGCTGGAGGAACAGGAGCCCAAAGGCCCGCGCTTCGATCTGATCTTCGTGGATCCGCCGACTTTCTCCAATTCCAAACGCATGGAGGGGGTGCTGGACGTGCAGCGCGATCATGTGGGCATGATTCGCCGGTCGTTGAAGCTGCTGCGCCCGTCCGGCCGCCTGGTGTTCTCGACCAATTACACCCGTTTCAAGCTCGATGCGGAGGCGCTCGCGGACCTGAGCGTCGAGGATATCAGTGCCCAAACCATCCCGAAGGACTTCGAGCGCCACGCGCGGATCCATCGCTGCTTCAGCGTGAAGTTCAAATGACGAGTGCGCGCCTTTCGAATAACGGGGCCGGTGCTTCGAATAACGGACCGGTGCACCGAACGGGCCGGCGTACCAAATGATTGGCAACGGGAGTGCGATCCGGTTATCTTCATGGCCATGTTGAAACGCACACATCGCATCATTGTCGGCCTGAGCCTGATCGCTTGCGCGCGGCTCGCGCCATTGCCCGCCAACGCGGCGGACAGTGACGCGATCAACCCCCCGCCGAGTGCGCAGGACTGGCAGGCGCTTGCGAAGCTGCCGGACTGGAGTGGAGTCTGGACGCCGGTCATCAGCGATCAGGTCGCCCAGGAGAAGACCAATCGGCCCCCCTGGACGCCCCAGGTTGCGAAGCAGATCGATCACATGTACGCGGAAGAAGCGGCCGGCCGCCCCTTCCCCATCATCGATCACTGTTTCCCGACCGGCATGCCGAGCTGGATGCTCATCACTCACAATGCCTTCGAAATTCTGCTCACGCCGGGCCGGGTCACGATACTCGGCGAGGGCGACGGCAATCGGCTGCGGCGCATCTATACCGATGGCCGCCCGCATCCGGCCGATCCCGACCCGAGCTTTCATGGCCATTCCATCGGGCACTGGGAGAAAGACACGCTCGTGGTCGACACGGTGGCGCTCCTGCCGCAGGCGTACCTGGCGGTGAACGAAGCGGTTGGGGTGCCGAACAACGGCGACATGCACATCATCGAGCACCTCCATCTGGGGGCGCCCGATACCCTGCTCGACGATCTGGACATCACCTCGAACAAACTGCTCTCCAAACCCTGGCATACGACCCGCAAGTACTATCGCCAGCGCGCGAAGAAGTACGACATCGTCGAAGGTGTGTGTACCCAGGGTTCGTTTACGGATGCCGTCGACAAGAACGGCAATGCGATTTTCGCACCCGTTCAATTTCACAATGGCGTCCCCGTAGGATCTGACTCGAAATGAAACTTGCATCGTTGAAGCGGGCCTCGATGGGGGTCGTTCTGGCCGCCGTCGTGGGCGCCGCGTCGCCCGCAGCGGCGCATCATTCCTTTGCCATGTACGAGCCCACCAAGACATTGACGTTCAAGGGCACCGTCAAGTCGTTTCAGTGGACCAATCCCCACGTCATCCTCTGGGTGCTGGTGCAGCCGGAAGACGGCGGCGCTCCCCAGGAATGGTCGCTTGAAACGACGAGCCCCGGTGTATTGACCCGCAACGGATGGACTCGCCAATCCCTCAAAACCGGCGATCGCGTGAGCGTGACGTTCAGTCCGCTGCGGGACGGATCGCGCGGCGGGGGATTGAACTCGGTAACGCTGCTCGATACCGGTCAGACCTTGATACCGAAGTTCGGGAAGGAAGAGCCGGGTTTGAAATAGCGCTCGCCCGACATGCGTGACGGGCGAAATAGCGCCGTCGCCGAATTTTCCTCAGAGCGCGCCGTCAGAGCGCACCGTCAGATCGGCGCCGTCAGAGCAGGTCGCGCAGCCGGTAGTACATCATCGCCGCCATGAGCGACGGCCGCCTGAATAGACGGCCTCCCGGAAAGTCTCGATGCGGGATGCGCGCGAAGACATCAAAGCGTTCCGCGGTGCCGGCGACGGCCTCCGCCACCAGCTTTCCCGCGAGACCGGTGAGAGTCATGCCGTGACCGGAGAATCCTTGGCAGTAGAACACATTGGGCGCGAGGCGTCCGAAATCGGGCGCGCGGTTCATGGTGATGTCCAAGTAGCCGCCCCAGGCATACGCCACGCGGACACCGGCGAGCGCCGGGAATATGCGCAGCATGCGCTTGGCCATGGACTCGGCCAGCCGCGGCGGCTGCACGGCGCTGTAGCTGACGCGGCCGCCGAATAACAAACGGTGATCGGCCGAACGTCTGAAGTAATCCAAGATCCAATTGATGTCGGCGATCGCGGCATTGCTCGGCAAGAGCGCGCGAACGCGATCCTCGCCCAGCGGCTCCGTTGCGATGATGTAGGTGCCGACACCCAATATTCGCCGCGCGAGCGCCGGCGCGACGGCGCCGATGTAGGCATTCCCGCAGAGCACCAGATGGGCGCAGCGCACGCTGCCGCGCGCCGTGTGTACGGTGACTTCGGGTCCGTCCTCATAGCGCAGCACCTGCGAATTCTCGAAGATCTTGGCGCCGGCTGCCTCGGCGGCGCGCGCCAACCCTTGAGTGAACTTGAGCGGGTGCAGGTGGCCGCTGCGCGGGTCGATCAGCCCTCCGAGATAGCGGCCGCTCCGTACATGCGCCTGCAATTCGTCGCGATTCAACAGGCGGGCGGATGGGTAGTCGTACTCTTCGTGCAATTCACGGGCCCAATCGGCCAGCTCCTCGAGATGCCGCGGCTTGACCGCAACGTGAACATGGTTGGCGTGGTAGTGGCAATCGATGGCGTTCTCGGCGATCAGCGACTGTGTGAGATCCAAGGCCTCGACGGACAGATCGAACAGACGCCGGGCATCATCGCGGCCGACTTCGGCGGCCAGCGCCTTTTGACTCGCGGCGAGGCCGAAGATCGTCTGTCCGCCGCTGCGGCCCGAGGCTCCGTAGCCGACGACGCGCGCCTCGAGCAGGGCGACCTGAAGCCCACGCTTCGCCAAGTGCAGGGCGGCTGAACAGCCGGCAATGCCGCCGCCGAGAACCACCACATCGGCCCGAATCGCGCCGCGCAGCGTTTCGCGATGGGTCGGCGCGCCGTCAACGGCGAGCGTCGCCGAGGACGCGGCGGAGGCGGCGTAGTAGGAAAGGGCGGGTGGGTCGAACAGGCGCAAGACGACTCGTTCTTATGGGTAGTGTTTAAAATCTTGTGGCTATTGACAGGATTGGGTGCCTGTGAGCCTACCGGGTTATCCGACCATGACGCAATGTTGCCGCACTGCACCAAACGACGCTAAGTCATGGAAATGCCTAAATCTTAGCCAATTATCACACCTCTAGCAGGACGAGTCACCGGGGGTGTGGTGTAATACCGTCGTTAAGGAAGTCCAATCGTCCATCTGGACGTTTAATATATTAAACATGTCTCGGTTGCCTCTCATCGGAATTCCGGCCGATCGCAGGCTGTGTGGAAAGCATTACTTCCACATGGCCGGCGAGAAGTACATCGAAGCCGTCGCGGCAGGCGCGAACGCGGTGCCGGTGCTCATCCCGGCCCTCGGGTCCGAGATTGATTTGGCGTCCTTGCTGGATGCCTGTGACGGGTTGCTGCTGACCGGGAGTGCATCGAATGTCGAACCTCACCACTATGGAGGCCCGGCGAGTGTGCCGGGAACGCTACATGATCCAAATCGGGATGCTACGACGCTTCCGCTGATTCCGCGGGCCATAGCCTCAGGCTTGCCGGTGCTTGCGATTTGCCGCGGATTTCAGGAAATGAACGTCGCCTTCGGCGGCACACTGCACCAGCGGCTGCACGAGGTACAGGGATACTCCGACCACCGCGAAGACGAATCCACGCCGCTGGACGTGCAATACGGGCCGGCTCACGAAGTCCTCCTGGAGCCTGGAGGAACTCTGCGAAAAATCGCCGGACAGGATCGCCTGCAAGTCAACTCCCTGCATTGGCAGGGAATCGAAACGCTGGGTAAGGATTTGGCTGTCGAGGCGCGCGCACCGGACGGAGTCATCGAGGCATTCCGGGTCGCCGACGCACCGAATTTCGCCTTGGGCGTGCAATGGCATCCGGAATGGCAGTTTGCAAAGAATCCATTTTCTCGCGCGCTGTTTGCGGCATTCGGTGAAGCCAGTCGGGCGCGCAAAGTCGAAGGGTGATTTATGGCGAGTACGATTCAGCAATTCTTGAGAGAGCACGGTATTTCGGAAGTCGAAGCCATCATCCCGGACATGGCCGGCGTGGCGCGCGGCAAGCTCATGCCCGCGGAAAAATTTGCCGAAGAGGAGGGCATGCGCCTGCCGGAAGCGATCTTCCTGCAGACGGTCACCGGCGACTATCCGGACGATCAGAGCGCCATGAATCCTTCGGATATCGACATCGTGTTGAAAGCGGATCCGAAAACCGTGCGCGTGGTGCCCTGGGCCGCGGAACCCACCGCTCAAGTCATTCATGATTGTTTTTATGGCGACGGCCGGCCGGTCACCATGGCGCCGCGCCATGTGCTGCGGCGGGTTCTCGAGCTCTATGAAGCGCAGGGCTGGGAACCGGTGGTGGCGCCGGAACTCGAATTCTTTCTGGTGGAACCCAACGTCGATTCCGACTATCCCTTGAAGCCGCCGGTGGGCCGCTCGGGCCGTCCGGAGATCGGCCGCCAGGCATACAGCATCGCGGCGGTCAACGAATTCGATCCGCTGTTCGACGACATGTACTCGTTCTGCGAGGCCCAGGACATCGAAATCGATACCCTGATCCACGAAGCCGGCGCGGCGCAGATGGAAATCAACCTGCTGCACGGCTATCCCATGAGCCTCGCCGACCAGGCTTTCTTGTTCAAACGCACCGCCCGCGAGGCGGCCATGCGGCACAAAATGTATGCCACGTTCATGGCAAAGCCGATGGCCAAGGAACCGGGCAGCGCCATGCACCTGCATCAAAGCATCGTCGACGTGGAGACCCGCAAGAACATATTCAGCAATGGCGACGGCTCACCCTCGCCGCTGTTTTTCGGGCATATCGCCGGATTGCAGAAATATCTCCCCGGCGCGATGTCGCTGTTCGCGCCGAACGTGAACAGCTATCGGCGCATCAGCCGCCATTCGTCGGCGCCCATCAACGTGCATTGGGGCTACGACAATCGAACGGCGGGTCTGCGGGTACCCATGTCCGGCGCCGAGGCCCGGCGCGTCGAGAATCGCGTGGGAGGCGCCGACGCGAATCCCTACCTCGCGATTGCGGCATCCCTGGCCTGCGGCTATCTCGGAATGGTCGAGGGGCTTCGGCCCTCAGAACCGATCGCCGGCAGCGCCTACGACCTGGCGATCGCCCTGCCGCGTACCTTGGCAGAGGCGTTGCGCCTGCTGCGCGAGTCCAAGCCGCTGGTGGACTTGTTCGGCGATCGTTTCGTGCTGGCCTATACGGCCGTCAAGGAAGCCGAGTACGAGACATTCGCGCAGGTCATCAGTTCGTGGGAGCGCGAGCATCTGCTATTGAACGTTTAGGCCCGAGCCAGCCTCCTTCGAACTTTCAACTGTTCATGGCTATTCCGGTTAAGCAGCTTTCATTGGCTTGGCTCTGTCCCCCGGTCGCCGGCTGCGATATAAAGCGGACATGGGTCCAGTCCAGACGCAACGCATATGACCCTGGACTTAAGGTCGTAGTCTCGGGAATAAGAAGGGGAAGCGTTTGATGTTCAGCGTTCGTCGGATGGCGATTCTGGCGCTTGGGTGTGTGTTGATTTTGAGTTCTTGCGGCGATCGTAAATCGTCATCTTCCGCGGCGCCCGACGCCGGGACGGGAACCCATTCGGCGGACAAGGCCGGCGCCGTCGCCAACAGCGGAAAGGTGCTGAACCTCTATATCTGGTCCGATTACCTGGCCGCGGACACTCTGTCGAACTTCGAGAAGCAAACGGGCATCAAGGTGCACGCCGCCTATTTCGACACCAATGAGACGCTGGAGACCAAGCTGCTCGCGGGCAGCAGCGGCTACGATGTGGTCGTGCCCACGGCGTCGTACTTCGAGAGACAGATCAAAGCCGGGGTCTATCTGACGCTGGATAAGTCGAAGCTGCCGAATCTCAAGAACATGGACCCTCAGCTCATGTCGAAGGTGGCATTGCACGACCCGGGCAACGCCCATGGGATCATTTACACCTGGGGCACCAACGGTATCGGCTACAACGAGAAGATGGTCAAGGAACTGCTGCCGGATACGCCGCTCGACAGCTGGCGCCTGGTGTTCGATCCCGCCGTGGCGTCGAAGGTGGCCAAGTGCGGCATCAGCGTGCTCGATTCGCCCGCCGAAGTGATGCGCGGCGTGTACAGCTACCTGGGCAAGGATCCGAACTCGCAGAGTCCGGATGATCTGGTGCTCGGGGAAGCCGTGCTCACCAAGATCCGGCCCTACATCCGCAACATCAATTCCTCCGAATATATCGAGGCGCTGGCCAACGGCGACCTATGCATTGCAGTGGGCTACAACGGCGATGTGATGCAGGCTCGCGACCGGGCCCACGACGCCAACAAGGGGATCGAAATCAAGTACTTCGTGCCCAAGGAGGGATCGATACTGTGGTTCGACATGCTGGCCATCCCGAAGGATGCGCCGGACCCCGACAGCGCTTATGCTTATCTCAACTACATCATGACGCCGCAAGTCATCGCCGACATATCGAACTTCAAGCGCTATGCCAACGCCAACGCGGCGTCGCAGCCGCTGGTGCTGCCGTCCGTCAGGGATGATCCCGGGATCTATCCTCCGCCCGAACAGCGGCAAAAGCTGGCGGTGCAGCTGGCGGATTCGGCCGATCAGACCCGCGCCATTACCCGCATCTGGCAAAAATTCAAGACGGGCCAATAACCCATGTCGACATCCGGCGGAGCGGCCGTCAAGGCGGCACCTTGGAGGGACCCGAGCGCTCGTCCCTACGTGCAGGTGGACGGCATCACCAAGTCGTTCGGCGATTTCAAAGCGGTCAATGACGTCAGTCTGAAGATCTACAAGGGCGAAATATTCTGCTTGCTGGGCGCGTCGGGTTGCGGCAAGACCACGCTGCTGCGCATGCTGGGCGGATTCGAAACGCCGAGCGCCGGAAAAATATTCATCGACGGCGAGGACATGACGGGTGTACCGCCCTACGAACGGCCGGTGAACATGATGTTCCAATCCTACGCGCTGTTTCCGCACATGAATGTCGAACAGAACGTCGCCTTCGGCCTGAAACAGGACCGCGTGCCCAAAGCCGAGATTCAAGAACGCGTGGCGACCATGCTTGACCTCGTGAAATTGGGCGGTTTCGCCAAGCGCAAGCCGCATCAGCTGTCGGGCGGCCAGCGCCAACGCGTGGCGCTGGCGCGTTCGCTGGTCAAGCGCCCCAAACTGCTGCTGCTCGACGAACCCTTGGGCGCGCTCGACAAGAAATTGCGCGAACACACGCAATTCGAGCTGATCAGCCTGCAAGACAAGCTCGGCGTGACCTTCGTCGTCGTGACCCACGATCAGGAGGAGGCCATGACCTTGGCGAGCCGGATCGGGGTCATGAATCACGGCGAAATCGTTCAGGCCGGCACGCCGTCGGAGATCTACGAATTTCCGAGTTCGAAATTCGTCGCCGATTTCGTCGGCTCGGTGAACATGTTCGAAGGCAAGCTGATCGAAGACGAACCGGAATACGTGCGAATCGGGTCGGACGAACTGGGCGGCACGATATACGTCAGCCACGGAATCAGCGCGCCTCCGGAAGCCGTCGTGTGGGCGGCGGTGCGGCCGGAGAAAATCTTCATGTCCACGGCGCCGCCGGAGGGCGGCACCGACAATGTGGTACGGGGCGCGGTGCAGGACATCGCGTATCTCGGCGACCTGTCGATTTATCTGGTCAAGCTGCCGACCGGCAAGGTGGTGCGCGTGACTCAGCCCAATACGTCGCGCCATGCCGAGGCGATCACCTGGGACCAGCAGGTGTACCTCTCGTGGGACGCGACCAGTCCGGTGGTGGTGACCCGCTAATGTCCTGTCCCATCAATAACTCACTCGCTGCGCCGCGTCTTTTCGCGCCGGGCGGCGTTGCGCCTCCTCGCCATAGTACCCACTATGACTCGTCGGCGCGCCTTGCCCGGCACGAAAATCCGCGGGCGGATCGAGTGAGTTATTGATGGGACAGGACATTGGCTCCATGGGCACAGCGGGACGTTTGCGGCGCTTCGGCGTCACGGGGCGCGGCCTCGTCGTCGTGCTTCCCTTTCTCTGGCTGCTGCTGTTCTTCGTCGTCCCCTTCGTCATCGTTCTGAAGATATCCTTTTCGGACATCGACCTCGCGATACCGCCGTACAAGCCCCTGCTGGAGTGGGTCGGCAAGAATTCTCTCGCCATCAAGCTCAATTTCAACAACTACGCATTTCTGTTCACCGACCGGTTGTATATCAACGCCTTGTTGAACTCCATCAAAGTCGCGTTCATCTCCACGGTGCTGTGTCTCCTTATCGGTTACCCCATGGCCTACGGCATCGCTCGAGCCAAACCGGCGACTCGCAATCTGCTCCTGTTGCTGGTCATCCTGCCGTTTTGGACTTCGTTGCTGCTGCGGGTCTATGCCTGGATCGGCCTCTTGAAGGCCAACGGCGTCATCAACAATGTGCTGATGCGGCTCGGGCTCATCCACGATCCCTTGACCATGCTGTACACGCCCTTTGCCATGTACGTCGGCATCGTCTATTCGTACCTGCCGTTCTTCATTCTGCCGCTGTACGCCAACCTCGAAAAAATGGACTGGCAATTGCTCGAAGCCGCCGAGGACCTGGGGTGCCGCCCCTGGCAGGCGTTTTACAAAATCACGCTCCCGCTGTCGCGCAACGGGGTCCTGGCGGGCTCCATGCTGGTGTTCATTCCGGCGGTGGGCGAGTTCGTCATCCCGGCGCTGCTCGGCGGCCCCAACGCGTTGATGATCGGCCGCGTGCTGTGGGACGAGTTTTTCTCGAATCGCGCCTGGCCGGTGGCGAGCGCGGTGGCGATTCTGCTGCTCATTCTCTTGGTGCCCTTCATGATGTGGTACCAGAGCGTGCAGGCGCGCGAGTCGGCGGGGGCGCGATGAGCGCAAGGTACGCGATGAAGGCGGGGGCGCGATGAAGGCGGGGACACGATGAACTATCGACGCTCGTACTTCATTCTGACGTGCCTGGGATTCGGCTTCGCCTTTCTCTACATTCCCATCCTGTCGATGGTGGTGTTCTCGTTCAACGCATCCAAGCTGGTGACGGTGTGGGATACGGCCAATTCGCCGACGCTCAAGTGGTACTACGCGCTCCTCAACAACGAGGAAATACTCGATGCCGCCTGGATTTCCCTCAAAGTGGCCGTCATCAACGCCTCGGGTTCGGTCATCCTCGGCACTCTGGCGGGCTTCGGATTGGCGCGGTTCAGTCAATTCAGGGGACGCTTCACGCTCAACGCCATGACCACGGCGCCGTTGGTCATGCCCGAGGTCATCACCGGATTGTCGCTGCTGTTGCTGTTCGTCGCCCTGGAACAGTTGATCGGTTGGCCGGCGGGACGCGGCATCACCACCATGACCATCGGGCACATGACGTTTTCGATGGCCTATGTCACGGTCATCGTGAATTCGCGCCTGTCGACTTTCGACACGGCGCTCGAGGAAGCCGCCATGGATCTGGGCGCCCGTCCGGTCAAGGTGTTCTTCGTCATTACTCTGCCCATCATTTTCCCCGCGATTCTGTCGGGATGGCTGCTGGCCTTCACTCTATCGTGGGACGATCTGGTGATTTCGAGTTTCACGTCGGGGCCCGGCAGCAGTACCCTGCCCATGGTGGTGTTCTCGAAAGTCCGGCTGGGAGTCAGTCCGGAGATCAACGTGCTCGCGACCATCACCATCACCGTGGTGACGACGATGATCGTGGGCGTGAGTTTGTGGATGTCTCGGATGGCCAAGCTGGATAAGGCGGCCGCTTAGAGTCGTTCGCGCGCGCAACGCGCAAGGGGAAACCGATGAACAATCAGCTCGATCCGCTGGCGCACGCCAAGGACACTCTGCTGGATCTTGCGGTCCGCTTCGGACCGAAGCTGCTGGTGGCGATACTCATCATGACGGTTGGGTTCTTCGTGGCAGGCTGGGTGGCGCGCGCGACCCTTCGGGGCCTCCGCCGACTCGAACTCGAGCCGCCGGTGCGGCAGCTCCTGACCCGGGTGGCACGCGTGCTGATAGTGGCTCTGTTCGCCATCATGGCGCTGCAGAATCTCGGCGTCGAGCTTCTGCCGCTGATCGCCGGGCTGGGAGTCGCCGGCGCCGGCGTCGCCCTCGCGACTCAGGGCGTATTGAGCAACATGGTCGCCGGCCTCACCATCATATTCACCAAACCGTACCGCGTCGGCGAATACATTGCCATCGCCGGCGTCGAGGGCCAGGTGGAGGCCATCACGCTGTTCAACACGGCGCTCGCGCATCCCGACCGCTCGCGGATCATCGTTCCAAACCGAAAAGTGGCGGGTGAAATCCTGCACAACTACGGCAAGATCCGCCAGTCCGAGATCCAGGTGGGGGTGGCCTATGAATCGAATCTGACTCTTGCGCTCGGCACCATTCGTGATCTGGTGCAGGCGAATCCGCGCGTCCTGCCGGAGCCGACACCCGTGATCCAAGTAGTCGCACTGGCTGATTCAGCGGTGCAAATTACGGTCAAACCGTGGGTCGCGGTCGCCGACTTCGGTGCCGTCGCAGGCGAGCTCAATTTGTCCCTGGTCGAGGAACTGCGCCGGCGCGGCATCGGCATTCCGTATCCGCAAATGGAGGTGCGTCTGATCGGCGGCGATGCCCGGACGCAGGGCACCTCGAGCGGAATGTCATGAGGACAAAGCCGATGAGAGACTTCGCGCTCGAGGTTTATTTCTCGAAGTGGGAATTCGCCGCCAAGTACAACCTGGCGGGGTCGGACGGCGAAAACATGACCCTCGCGGAGCTGCTCGAGCTCGCCGGTCCCGAGGATCGCGCAGCCTTCGAGAGCGTCAGTCTCGGCTATACGGAGACATTCGGTGCGCCCGCGCTGCGCGCGG
>WNFT01007169.1_pt1 | contig 14111 bp, 15 predicted proteins | sample 5400191 | NCBI WGS metagenome assembly WNFT01 (sample SAMN13153359, study PRJNA577476) | soil metagenome | isolation source: 80 cm saprolite under Madrone tree | place: USA:California | collected 2016-06-14
TGGTGGAGCTGAAGGCCCGCATGGACGAGGAGGCCAACATCGTCTGGGCGCGCGCCCTCGAGCAGTCCGGCGTCCATGTGGTGTACGGGCTGATCGGGATCAAGACCCATTGCAAGATCGCCATGGTGGTCCGCCGCGAGAACGGCCGGCTCTGCCGGTACGTGCATCTCGGGACCGGGAACTACAACACGCAGACCGCCCGCGCGTACGCCGATCTGTCGTTCCTCACCTCGCGCGAGGAGTTCGCGGCGGACGCGGCGCGTCTGTTCAACCTGCTCACCAGCTCCTCCCGCCCTCGCGGCTGGAGCCGGTTCATGGTCAGCCCGCTGCACATGCGCGGCGCGCTGCTGGATCTGATCGACCGGGAAGCGCGCCACGCGGCGCAGGGACAGCCGGCGCGCATCGCGGTGAAGGTGAACGCGCTGGTGGACCCGGAGGTGATCCGGGCCTTGTACCGCGCTTCGCAGGCGGGCGTGCAGGTCGATCTGCTGGTGCGCGGCATCTGCTGCCTGCGGCCGGGCTTGCCGGGAGTCAGCGAGCGAATCCGCGTCATCAGCATCGTCGACCGCTTCCTGGAGCACGCGCGCTGCTTCTACTTCGAGGCGGGCGGGCGGCAGGAGGTCTGGCTTTCGTCGGCCGACTGGATGCCGCGCAACTTCCAGCGCCGGGTGGAGGTGGCGTTTCCGGTCGAGGACCCTCGCCTCAAGGCGCGAATCATCGCCGAGGTCCTCCAGCTCAGCCTCGCGGACGACGTCAAGGCCCGCCGCCTGCGGCCGGACGGAGTCTGGGAGCGGGTTGCGACGCAGGCTTCGCTCCGGAGCCAGGAGTCGCTGCTCGCGGCGGCGCGGAAGGCGGCCGCCGCCGAGGAAGGCGAGATGCGCCTGCTCGAACCGCTCGCGCTGGGGACGCCACGGACGGCCCGCAGGCGCCGGCGCCCATGACACCGGCAAGTCACCTGGATGTTGCGGCTCGCTGGTCGTTGCGCGATCCGGAGGACCCTATCGGCGCGTGAGGCCGTGCCGTGCCGGACTGGTGGACACTGCCGGCGCTTGCGCGGTGGCCCGATGCTGCGCAACATGCGCACCGCATGAAAGCGCCGATACTCGAGATCGCCAGCGCAGCCGCGCTGGAGCGGCGCCTCTCGCGCACTCTGCGCGACCTGGCGGCCATCGGCGACAAGCGCGCGGGCAGCGCCGCTGGAGCCGCCAGCGCCACCGGGGACGGGCACGCCGGTGCCGGGCGGGATGACTTCGCGCGAGGCGTTCCATCTCCTGCGGTCGCTGAAAGGCGTGAAGCTCGCCGGCATGGACCTCGTCGAAGTGTGTCCCGCGCTCGATCACGCCGACATCACTTCCCATCTCGGGGCCCATCTGCTGTTCGAGGGGCTGGCGCTGCTGGCGTAGCCGAGATCAGGGCTTCGCCATTAGTTCTAGCGCCGAGAGCGTCAAGACGGTCGCGGCGGCCTTGATCGTCCGCTCCCGGTCGGGCGCGAACCCGGAGGAGTGCAGCGAAGGGAGCGGCGTCCCCGCCTTCTTGGACGCCTCGTACCTCGACGGCTCCACGGCGCCCACCCGCAGCTGCACCGACGGCACGCCCGCCGCCCTCCCGAATTCACCGAAGTCCTCCGCCACCATCTCCGGACGGATCTCCTGGACGTTCTCGGCCCCCAGTTGCCTGGCGAGAACGGCGGCCAGCCGTCTGGTGAGCGCCGGATCGTTGTATGTCGAGTCCTGCGATTCGCTGACCTTCAGCACCGGCTCCTTCGGGGCGCGCGCGGAGGCGGCTTCGGTCTTCGCCATCCGCTCGATGCCGGAGAGCAGCAGCTTGCGGACCTCCGGGTTGAAGGTACGCAAGGTGATCTGCAGCTTCACCTCGTCGGGAATGATGTTGTACTTCGTGCCGCCGTGGATGGAGCCGACGGTCAGGACCGCGGGCTCGAGCGGATCCTTCTCCCGGGAGATCAGCGTCTGGAAAGCGAGGACCGTCCGGGCAGCGATCAGGACCGGGTCGACGGTCGTGTCCGGCTTGGCGCCGTGGCCGCCGCGTCCGAAGATGGTGACGTCGACGGAATCGACGCTCGCCATCGCAGGGCCGGGGACGAAGTAGACCTTCCCCGCCGGCAGATCCGAGCTGTCGTGCACCGCCAGCGCGAAATCGGGCTTGGGGAAGCGCGCGAAGAGCCCGTCCGCGATCATCGCCCGCGCGCCTTGTACCGTCTCCTCGCCCGGCTGGGCGATCATCAGCACCGTTCCGCGCCAGCGGTCCTTCATCCGCGCCAGGAGCGCCGCGGCGCCCGTCCAGCCGGCCATGTGCACGTCGTGCCCGCAGGCGTGCATGACGGGGACCGTCTGTCCTTGGGGATTCACTCCGGTCGCGGTGCTCGCATACGGGAGCCCCGTCTTCTCCTCCACGGGGAGCGCGTCCAGCTCGGTGCGGAGGAGGACCGTGGGACCCTTGCCGTTGCGCAGGACACCCACCACCCCCGTGCCCCCGACGCCGGCGGTCACCTCATACCCGAGCTTGCGCAGCTCTTCCGCCATCCGAGCGGAGGTGCGCTGCTCCTTCATCGACAGCTCGGGGTTCTTGTGGAGATCGATGTAGAGCGCGTCGAGCTGGGGATAGATCTGATCGAGGCCGTCCAGCGGCGACGCGGCGAGAACGAGCGCGAGGAGCGTGAGCATGCGCCAACATACTCCGCTTGCCTCATTTGACACGACCTCCGCTGGAGGAGAAACCAGTCGGCATGCTGCTCTTCGCCGTGCTCCTCCTCGCCGCGCCGCACCGGGTCTACACGAGCAACGAGGCGTCCGACGACGTCGCGGTGATCGAGGACGACGCGCTGGTCACGCGCATCCCCGTCGGCAAGCGGCCCCGTGGCCTGAAGCTAGGTCCGGGAGGGAAGCTGTACGTCGCCGTCAGCGGTTCGCCCCGCGGCGGTCCCGGACAGCGCGACGAGGACCTGCCGCCAGCCGATCGCGCGCAGGACGGAATCGCGGTGGTCGATCTCGCCCTCGGAAAGGTGGTCGGACGGCTTCCGGGGGGGCCCGATCCCGAGTCGTTCGACCTGAGCCCCGACGGCAGGCTGCTCTACGTCTCCAACGAGGACGCCGCGGCCCTGAGCGTGGTCGACATCGCGGCCGGCCGCGTGGTGCGCACGGTGAAGGTCGGCGCCGAGCCCGAGGGCGTCACGGTCGCGCCGGACGGGAAGGCGATCTACGTCACCAGCGAGGGGAACGACGAAGTGGACGTGATCGACGCCGAGAGCTTCACCTTGCTGGCCCGGCCGGCGGTCGCGGCTCGGCCGCGGGCGGTCGTATTCACCCCGGATGGAGCGCGGGCGTTCGTCAGCGCGGAGCAGGGCGCGGCCGTCGACGTGATCGACGCGCGCACGCACCGCCGGACCGGCCGCATTCCCATCGCCGGCAAGGGCGCCAAGCCCATGGGGTTGGCGATGTCGCGCGACGGATCGCGCCTCTTCGTCTCCACCGGCCGGGGCGGCAGCGTGGTGTGCGTCGACGTGAAGGCCTTGCGCGTGTTGCAGACCTTCGATGCGGTGGGTCCGCGGCCGTGGGGGGTGGCGCTGAGCCCGGCTGGCGACCGCCTCTACACGGCCAATGGACCCTCCGACGACGTCTCCGTCATCGATCTCCAGAGCGGCCGGATGCTGAGGCGGATCGCGGCGGGCAAATCGCCTTGGGGCGTGGTCGTCGCGCCGTGAAGCGAGTGTCGGTCCCACCCGGAAGCGGTGGTCTGGCAAAGCGTGGCGGTGTACATCTGCGCGATGCCCCATTCCGCCCTGGCAGGCATCCGCGTGGTCGAGGTCGGCAACTTCATGGCGGCGCCGTTCTGCACCCTGCAGCTGGCGGACCTGGGCGCCGACGTGGTGAAGGTCGAGAATCCGGACGGCGGCGATCAGGTGCGGACCACCGCGCCGTTTTTGCAGGGGGAATCCTCCAGCTTCATCCGGCTGAACCGCAACAAGCGCTCGCTGGCGCTGGACCTCAAGTCGGCGGGCGGGAAGGAAGCGTTCCGCCGACTGATCCGGCGTGCCGACGTGCTGGTCGAGAACCTGCGCCCGGGGACGATGGCCGATCTCGAGCTGGACTACCCCCGCCTGTCGGAGCTCAATCCGCGGCTGGTCTATGTCGCTGCTTCCGGCTGGGGCCAGGATGGCCCCTACGCGCAGCGCCCCGGGCTGGACATCATGGCGCAAGGGATGAGCGGGCTGATGTCGATCACGGGAGAGGAAGGGGGCAAGGCCCCGGTGAAGGTCGGAGTGCCGCTCACCGATCTCACCTGCGCGCTCTACGGCGCCCTTGCCGCGCTCGCGGCCCTCCGCGTCCGCGAGCAGACCGGCCGGGGCCAGTTCATCGACGTCTGTCTGTTCGAGTCGGGGGTCTCGCTGGCGGTCTGGGAAGCGGGCCGCTACTTCGCCACCGGCGAGGTGCCTGCGCCGCTCGGTTCGGCGCACCAGACGTCCGCGCCCTACCAGGCGTTGCGCGCGTCCGACGGGTTCTTCACGCTGGGCGCGACGTCGGCGCGGAACTGGGAGGCCTGCTGCGAGGTGTTCGGGCTTGCCGAGCTGAAGCAGGATCCGCGCTTCGCCAAGAACCACCTGCGCCACCAGAACCGCCGCGAGCTGATCCCCCTGATCGAACGGGTCACATCGGATCGGCCGGCGCGGCACTGGGTAGAGACGCTCGAGCGCGCAGGGGTGCCCTGCGGGCTGCTGCAGACGTACGATCAGGTGTTCAACGATCCGCACCTGAACGCGCGCAAGTTCTTCCCCGAGGCGCCGCACGCGAAGCTGGGACCGGTGAAGCAGATCGGATCGCCGATGCGGCTCTCGGAGACGCCGCCACGCATGGCGCGGGCAGGGCCGCTCCTCGGCGAGCATTCGGCCGAGGTGCTGGGCGAGCTCGGGTACTCGCAGGACGAGATCGGCAAGCTCGCGGCGGCGGGCGTCATCCGGGGGGCTCGATGAGCGCGGACGAGATCCTGTTCCAGGTCGGGGACGACGGCATCGCCTGGTTGACCTTCAACCGGCCCGAGGCGCGCAATGCGATGACCTTCGGGATGTACCGGCGCCTCGGCGACATCTGCCGCTCGCCCGATGCGCGGATGAAGGTCCTGATCCTCCGCGGCGCCGGCGACAAGGCGTTCGTCTCCGGCACGGACATCGCGCAGTTCCGCAGCTTCAAGACGGGAAAGGACGCGCTCGACTACGAGGCCACCATGGACGGGGTCTTCGACGCGCTGGAAGACCTGCCGGTGCCCACCATCGCCGCCATCCAGGGCGCTTGCACCGGCGGGGGAGCGGGCATCGCCGCGGCATGCGATCTGCGGCTCGGCGCCTCGTCGGCGAAGTTCGGGTTCCCCATCGCGCGCACGCTGGGCAACACGCTTTCGATGCGCAACCATGCGCGGCTGGCGGCGCTGATCGGCGTCGCCAGGACCAAGGACATCCTTTTCCTCGCGCGCCTGATGGATGCGGAGGAGATGCGCGCGATCGGCCTCCTCAACGAGGTCACCAGCGAAGACGGCCTCTACCAGCGCGCCTCCGAGCTGGCGCGCACGCTCCTCGAGCACGCGCCGCTCACGCTACGGGCCGCGAAGGAGGCGCTCAATCGCGTCGTCCGGCACTGGGCCCCGCCGGGAGGCGGAGACGAGTTCGTGGTGCGCAACTACACGAGCGCGGATTTTCGCGAAGGCGTGGAATCGTTCCTCGCCAAGCGCAAGCCGCGCTGGACGGGAAAGTAGGAGCGACCCCATGGCATTTCCCGCCGGTCGTCATTTCCTGCAGATTCCGGGGCCCAGCAACGTGCCCGACCGGGTGCTGCGCGCGATCGATCGCCCGACCATCGATCATCGGGGGCCTGCGTTCGCGAAGCTGGCAGGAGAAGTCCTGGCCGGCTTGCAGCGCGTCTTCCGTACCAGGCAGCCGGTGATGGTCTTTGCCGCCTCGGGCACGGGCGCGTGGGAAGCCGCGCTGGCGAACACCCTTTCCCCGGGCGACCGGATCCTGATGTTCGAGACGGGCCACTTCGCCACGCTCTGGAAGGAGATGGCGGAACGACTGGGGCTGTCGGTCGAGCTCGTTCCCGGGGACTGGCGGCGCGGCGTCGATCCCGCGGCCCTGGAGGACAAGCTCCGGGCCGATGCGCAGCGCAAGCTGCGCGCCGTCTGCGTGGTGCACAACGAGACTTCCACCGGCGTGGTCACGCGCCTGCCGGAGGTGAGGGCGGCGATGGACCGCGCCGGCCATCCCGCCCTCTTGATCACCGACACCATCTCCTCGCTGGCCTCGATGGATTACCGTCACGATGAGTGGAAGGTGGACGTGACGGTGGCAGGTTCGCAGAAGGGACTCATGCTCCCCCCGGGGCTCTCCTTCAACGCCGTCTCGGAGAAAGCGCTGGCGGCGTCGCGCAATGCCGGGCTGCGGCGGTCGTACTGGGACTGGGCACCGATGCTCCGCGCCAACGAGAGCGGCTTCTTCCCCTCTACTCCGGCGACGAATCTGCTCTACGGGCTGCGGGAGTCCCTCGCCATGCTGGAAGAAGAGGGTCTCGAGAACGTCTTCCAGAGGCATGCCCGCCATGGCGAGGCCACGAGGCGCGCGGTCCACGCCTGGGGGCTGGAGCTGAACTGCGCGGACGAACGCGAGCACTCGGCTTCGCTGACCGCAATCCTTCTGCCTGCAGGTCACGATGCGGACCGCCTGCGCGACCTCATCCTCGACCGCTTCGACATGTCCTTGGGCCAGGGCCTGGGCAAGCTGAAAGGCAAGCTCTTCCGGATCGGCCATCTGGGCGCGTTCAATGACCTCATGCTCTGCGGCGCGCTCGCGGGGGTCGAGATGGGGCTGGCGCTTGCCGGAATCCCGCACCGGGCTGGAGGTGTGGCGGCCGCGATGGAGCACCTGGCTGCGACGGCGAAGTAGGGCAACGGAGCAGTTGCGCCGTCCGACGTGCGACGGGGACCCCACGCGCTGCAGACCCATGCCTTGCAGCCGCACCCGCACGCCGTCGTACTCCACGGAGCGGGAGTCAGGCCATGAGCAACACCAATCTGCCCCGCGTTCCCGCGCCGAAACCGCGGTCGCTATTCTCCGTAAGCGGGTGGGCGCTTCTGATCGCAGTTGCCTTGCTCGCCGGCGCCGTGCTCGGCCTGCGCGCGACCGCGCGCCCGGCGTCCCCGGTGGACCTGCCCGGCGAAATCGCCGCCAAACCGGCCGCGCGATGAGAGCGTCACCCGGCGATCGCGCGCAGCCCCGCCTCGGCGCAATCGAGGTCCTGCTCCGATTTCGCGCCGCTCACGCCGACAGCGCCCAGGACGGCGTCCCTTCGCCGGATCAGGGCCGAGCCGAGCCCTGGCATGATGGGCACCCGGACCATCCGGCCGACCGCCTCGAAGAAGGCGGGTCGGTCCTGGGCAACCTGCGCGAGCGAGGCCCCGTCGCGGTGCCAGAGCGCCGCGCCGCACGCCTTTCCCTCGGCGATCTGGGAGGACAGCGGCGCTGCGCCATCCATCCGCGCCAGCGCGAGCAGCAGGCCGCCCTCATCCACGACGGCGACAGTCACCCGGATCCCGATCTGCGTAGCGCGGGCCTGCGCCGCCTCTATCAGGCGGCGGCATTCTTCGGCGGACAGTGGCATTTCTCGCCTCCCGGAGGTTGGGCTGACGAATCCTACCGGATCCCGCGGGAATGCGTTCGCGGCAGTGCGCCCGTGGGGCGAGGTGCGAGCCCGAGGCCTAGCGATCCCACCCCGGCAGGTGATTCATTTTTCGAGCTATGCGGCAAATTCGCCGCGCGTCGGATTACGGGGGCGCTGTGCTGAGTGTTCTGGAAGTCGCCGGATGCGCATTCGTCGGGTTCCTCTATTTCGCCATTCTCGCGACCGCCGTGACGCGGAAGACCCGGCGGAACCCGGCGCAGCCTGCGCATCCCGAGAGCGACCCACGCCCGGGGCTCGATCGCGTCGCGTAGCGAGAGCGTGCGCTCGCCCCTTCGCCCCTGTGCCTGAATGCCGCAGGGCGTCAACGGTGACCAACCCGTGACGCCGCCGGAGCTTAATGAGCCCCGAGACAAGGAGGCTCAGCCAAATGCTGTACGTGTTCTTCTTGGGGCACTGGCTCGCGAGCGTGTTCTTTCAAAGCTTTTTCCACCACCGGTATGCCGCGCACAAGATGTTCACCATGAAACCGGCCGTGGAGCGCCGTCTGCACCTGCTCGCGTACCTCGTGCAGGGCCCCTCCTATCTGTCGCCCCGCGGGTACGCCATCCTCCACCGGCAACACCACGCGTTCTCCGACACGGAGCGCGACCCGCACTCCCCGCGCTACTTCCGCGACGCGCTGCGGATGATGCTGCACACCAAGCATCGCTACGACGCCTACGCCTACCGGCGAGAAGAGCCGGAACCGCGCTTCGCCGGCGGATACCCGGAGTGGAAGCTCATCGACGAGACGCTCGGGCAGTCCTGGGTGATGCGCGTGGGCTGGGGCGCTCTCTACGCCGTGCCGTACTTCTTCCTCGCGACGCACTGGTGGCAGTGGGCACTGTTGCCGCTGCAGTGGGTGATGGGTCCGATCCACGGGGCCATCGTCAACTGGTGCGGTCACAAGTATGGCTACCGCAGCTTCGACAATGGCGACCAGTCTCGCAACACGTTGCCCTTCGACGTGGTGACCATGGGCGAGCTCTTCCAGAACAACCATCACAAGTACCCGATGAGCCCCAACTTCGCGGCTCGCCGGTTCGAGATCGATCCCACCTGGCAAGTGATGCGACTGCTCGCCAGGGTCGGAGTGATCCAGATCGCGACGCCCCAGCGCGCCGTCTACCCGCAGATGCGGGAAGCTGCCGCCTGACTTGCGGCAGCCGCCGGTCAGCGATCGGGCACTGGATGCTGCTGGGGGAGGCCGCTGTTGCGGATGAAGTCGGCCACCCGCTGCGACACAGCCAGGGTTTCCGCCAGCGCATCGAGGTCGGCGCCGACCGCCTCGTCCACGAACCAGCCGTCGCTGCGCAGGGTCACGACCAGGGCGTGATCCTCGTGCGTCAGCACGGCCTCGAGCTGACCCTTGTACGGCTCATGGTCGACCAGGTTGAACCCGCGCGCCACGAGCGCCCGGGCGAACGCTGCTCGCTCCGAGGGATCCGCGGCCTTGACCGTCAGCTCATAGAACGCGAGCTCCGCGCGGGTCGGCGGATGCTCGGCGGGCCGCGGAGGCCAGTGACCCTGCGGCGCGCAGGCAAGGCATGCGACCAGCGCCCACACGCGGAACATGCCCGCTGCTTGCTCCTGGCGGGCGCCTTCGTCAATCCGGGCTCGAGCAGACCCGGTGAGCTCCGCCGCTCCGCTGCGCCTATCCACCGCAAATTGGGGTAGATTTGAATGCCAATCGGCACCACCCCGCGCTTGCTGCAAGGGAGAGGCGGATGGAACAGGCCACGAACGCCATCATCCTCGTCGTCGATGACGAGTCGGGCGTGCGCAACGCGCTCCGCCGGCTTCTCGAGGGCGATGATTATTCCGTCCTGCTGGCCGAGAACGGCGAAGATGCCTTGAAGGTCCTTCAAGACACGCCGGTTCACATCATCATCAGCGACCAGAACATGCCGGGTCTCTCCGGGATCGATCTGCTGAAGCTCGTTCGCGTGCGCCATCCGCGCATCGTCCGGATCCTCTTGACCGCGGACGAGGACCCCGAGGTCCCGGTCCGGTCGATCAATGAGAGCGAGGTCTACCGGTTCATCCGCAAGCCCTGGAACAACGCCGACGTCCGCACCATCGTGTCGCTCGCATTCGAGATCGCGCGGCTGGAGCAGGAGAAGCGGCACCTACGAGATCGGCAACGACTGAGGGCCTCCGCGTCCGACCGCTCGATCAGGCTTCGGCCTCGGCGAGCTTGAGCCCGCTCGCGTCCAGCGCCTTGCGCAGCTCCGCCTTCGACACAGACTTGGACAGCGCCTCCTCGGGTAGCACCAGCTTCTTGCGGACCAGATCGAGGAGCGCATCGTTGAGCGTCACCATGCCTTGACCACGGCCCGTCTGCATCGTGGATGCGAGCTGGAACGTCTTTCCTTCCCGGATCAGGTTGGACACCGCGCTGTTGGCGAGCAGCACCTCGCGCGCCGCCACCCGGCCGCCGCCGACTTTCTTGCAAAGGGTCTGCGTCACCACCGCCTTCAAGGATTCCGACAGCATGATGCGGATCTGCGACTGCCGGTCGGCGGGAAACTGGTCGATGATCCGGTCGACGGTGGAAGGGGCGGTGTTGGTGTGGAGGGTGCCGAACACCAGGTGCCCGGTCTCGGCGGTCTCCAGGGCGATGGAGACCGTTTCCAGGTCGCGCATCTCGCCGATGAGCACGACGTCCGGATCTTCGCGCAGCGCAGCCCGCAACGCGGCCTTGAAGCCCTGGGTGTGGACGCCCACCTCGCGCTGGTGGATCTGGCAGCGCTTGGGCGCGTGCACGAACTCGATCGGGTCTTCGATGGTGATGATGTTGTCGTCGCGGCTGCGGTTCACGTGGTCGATCATCGCTGCCAGCGTGGTGGACTTTCCCGAGCCCGTGGGCCCGGTGACCAGGATCAGGCCCTTGGGCAAGAAGCAGAGGTCCAGCAGCTCCTTGGGAATCCCCATCTCCTCGGCGGTGAAGACCTTTCCCGGGATGCGGCGCATCACCGCCGCGATGCCCGAGCGGTCGCAGAAGAGGTTGACGCGGAATCGGGCGTCTCCGACCTCGTAGGCAAAGTCGGCGTCCTTGGTGGTGGTCCATTGCTCGCGGTTGCGCTCGGGGGTGATGGTCCAGAGGATCTCTTCCAGCTCTTCCGCGGACGGCTCGCCCCAGCCCTGCAAGGGCCGGACGTCGCCGTCGATGCGCAAAGCAGGCGTCCGGCCGCTGGTGAGGTGCAGGTCGGATGCTCCCTTGGAGCTGCACAGCTCCAGCAGCTGGAGCATGGCGGCGGCCGGATCGCCAGGGGCCTTCCCGACGGCGACCGTCGGCGGGCCGGAACCCTCGCGCGTGGTGGTGGCCCGCGCGGGAGCGCGAGAAGCCGCCGACACGGCGTGCAAGGTGGGCTCCGGACGCGAGGCGGGAGCGGGCGGCCTTCCGCGCGGCTTCGCCTCGGCGCGCTGGAACGTGTCGACGATCTCGAGCACCTCGTCGGGCTCCTGCGGCTCGGGAGGAGGGATCTCGATCGCGCCGGCGGGCCAAGCGGGGGCGGCATCCGCGGCCCGCCGCAACTCCGCGAGCACGCCGTCCCCCGCCGGCGCGAACTGGACGTGCACCTTGCCGGCAGGGGCCTGGTACTCGAACTCCTCAGACTCCGCGCCCGAGAATGTCGCGGAGAGGTATTCGGGCATCAGCTCGGCGATCGCGGAGATGACGTGCGCGCTCGAGAGCGCCCGCTGCATCACGGGCTGCCTCGCGCTGCCGGGTCCCACCACATAGGCGGCCGAGCCGCTGGTGAGGACCAGCTTGTCGCCCTTGCGCAGGAACAGCACTTCCACGAACTTGTCGAGGCGCTTCATCTCAGGTCTCGAGAAGATCTGCTTCCGCCAGCAGCAGCAGCTCGGCTTCGAGGCTGGGCGGCGGATCGCCCCGCTCGCGCGCGGCCCGATATCGCCGGACGATCTCGAGAAGCTGGCGCTTCTCGTCCTCGAGCACGATCACGTCGAATGCCAGCTGCACGATGGTGCGCAGGTCGGCATTGTTCCAGGGCTTGCGAATGAACCGGTAGACCTCGGCCTCGTTGATCGAGCGCACGGTGAGCTCGGGATCGGTGTCTCCCGTGAGCATGACGCGCAAGATCTGTGGATGGCGCCGCCGGACGTCCTTGAACAGATCGAGGCCCGAGATCCCGGGCATGTTGTTGTCGCTGATCAAGAGCTTCACCGGCTGCTCGCGGAGGACCTCGAGCGCCTCCTCCCCGCTTTCGGCGGCGAGGACCGTGTATCCGGCGTCGCCGAGGACCCGGCTCAGCGCCGTGCGCACGTGCTCTTCGTCGTCGACGACGAGGATCGTCCTTGCCGGTAGCATGTCGTTCACTGGCCACTCCGCGTCTGGAGTCCACGGTTGCTCGCGGTCCCGCTCGGTTCCTCGCCGTTGATCGCTTCCTTCAACCGCACGCGGAAGACCGCGCCGCCTCCATCGCGATCCAGGACCTCGGCCATCCCCTGGTGCCCGTCCGCGACCAGCTTCACCATGTAGAGCCCGAGCCCGAATCCCTTTCGCGATCCGCCTTTCTTCGCCTCGACCGAACCGTACTTCTGGAACATCCCTTGCTTGAGATCGCCGGGAATGCCAGGGCCTCGATCGGAGACCTCGATCTCCACCGTGCCCTCGTGGTTCCGCATCGCTATCGAGACGTCCTTGCCGCTGGGCGTGTACTTGAGGGCGTTGCCGAGGAGGTTCTCGATCGCACGCCGGACCAGCTTCCCGTCGATGGACGCGACCGGGTTTCCGTCCACGGCGGTGGAGAGATCGATGCGCTTGCGCCTTGCGGTCGGCTCGAGCGTCGCCGCCGCATCAGCGATCAGCGCTCGCAGGTTGACCGGGGAACGCGCGATGGGAAGGTGCCCCGCCTCCAGGAGGCGGATCTGCAAGGCCTCCTCGAGCGATCCGAGCATCGAGTCGGCCCCGCGCAAGGCGGCTTGCACGTCTTCCCGCAGGCGGCCTTCGGGCACGTCCTCGAGGACCAGGTTGAGGTGCGCGATGATGCCCGCGAGCGGGCTGCGCATGTCGTGGACCATGAGGGAGAGCATCTCGTCCTTGGTGTTCTGCAATTCGGCCAGCTGCTTGAGCTGGAGCCGGATGAGCGCGTCCTGCGAACGGAGCCTGAGGAAGGAGCGCACCCGGAGCAGCAGCTCCCGCCGGTCCACCGGCTTGGTCAGGAAGTCGTCCGCCCCGGCCTGCAATCCCAGGTTCCGCTGCTCCTGCTCCGAGAGCGCCGTCACCAGCAGCACGGGCAGGAACGGCTCGCCCGGGCGTTCCTTCACTCGTTTGCAGACCTCGTATCCGGTCATTCCCGGCATCATCACGTCGAGCAGCACCAGGTCGATGCGCTCCGTCCCGAGCAGCTTGAGGGCTTCGGGTCCGTCGATGGCCTCGAGGACGCGGTGGTTGCTGCCGAGCATGGCGCGTAGCAACGAGCGGTTCTGCTCCTCGTCGTCGACGATCAGGATGGAGGGGCCGGCCTTCATGCCTCTTCTCCGCCTTTGTCGGCATGGGCGAGCAGCAGCTCCGCTTCCTCCTGCCGGGCGAGCGCGGCCAGGTAGGGAAAGTCGCGCTCCAGGGTACGGACGAACTGCAGCTGCCGGCGGAGCGCCCTGAGCAGCCGACGGTTCTCCTCCTCGAGCTGGATGGCCTCGAAGGCGAAATACACGGTCACCCGCAGCATGGTGTTGTCCCATGGCTTGGGAATGAAGCGGTAGATTTCGCCCTCATTGACCGCGCGGATGATCGTTTCTCGCGTCGGGTCCGCGGTCAGCATGATCCGGCACACGTGCGGATGGCGCTCGCGGATCAGCCGGAAGAATTCGACGCCGGTCATGTCGGGCATGTTGTGGTCGCTGATGACGAGCTTGATCGGCTGATTGCGGAGGATCTCCAGCCCCTCCGTGGGCCCGTCCACCGCGGTGACCGCGTATCCCTCTCGCTCCAGGAGCCGCGTCAGCGCCGTCCGGACGTGCTCTTCGTCGTCGACCACCAGGACGGTGCGCCCGGGGAGCTTCGATCCGTTGGGGGCGCTTTCCATCTCCTGGTTCCATGGCTGATGCGCAGGGGTGAAAGCAAGTTCCTGGATGTAGACCAACGTATGCCAAAGATTGGTCAATCACGGGGTAGCCAGATTCGAGACTGGATCTCTTGCACCCACCCCGTCCGGTTTGCTGTCCTGCCCTCAGAGGGTCCATGGGAGTCTTCCGCCGATTTCGCGATTGGCCGCTGCGGTCCAAGCTCCTCGCGCTCCTCGTGGCCGGGTCCGCGCTGCCCCTGGCGGTCACCACCCTCCTCGAATCGCGCAGCGCAGGCGCGCTCATCCACCGATCGACGATCGCGCTGCTGGCGGCGCGGGCCGATCAGCTCGCCGAGAGCCTCGA
>WNFT01003201.1_pt1 | contig 14106 bp, 10 predicted proteins | sample 5400191 | NCBI WGS metagenome assembly WNFT01 (sample SAMN13153359, study PRJNA577476) | soil metagenome | isolation source: 80 cm saprolite under Madrone tree | place: USA:California | collected 2016-06-14
TGAGCGTGGTGGACTTGCCCGCGCCGTTGCGCCCGAGCAGCGAGACGACCTCGCCCTCGCGCGCCTCGAGCGTCACACCGTGGAGCACCCGGGAGAGGCCGTAGGCCGCCTCGACGCCGTCAAGGCGCAGCATGGGCATGTCCGTGTGGCGGCGTCGAGATGCCGACGCTTCCCGACGCTGTCAATGGTATCCGGCCGGACACGCGCGGTATCACTCTGCCTCTCCCAGGTAGACCTTCTGGACCTGCGAATCCGCGCGGACCGCATCGGGGCGACCCTCGGCGATGACGCGCCCCTGGTGGAGCACCATGATACGGTCGGCGACCGAGAAGACCACGTCCATATCGTGCTCTGTGAAGAGCACCGTCAGGCCTCGCGCGCGCGCGATGCGCTCGGTCAGCGCCATCAGCGCACCGCGCTCCGCGGGCGCCATGCCGGCGGTCGGCTCGTCCAGCAGGAGCAGCTCCGGCTCGTTTGCCAGCGCCACGGCCAGCTCGAGCTTCTTGAGGTCGCCGTAGGCCAGCACTCCTGCCACCCGTCCGGCCTGGGCGGCGAGCCCGACCTGGTCCAGGAGCGCGACCGCCGCGTCCTCGTCCAGTCCCTTGGCGTGACGGAGCAGCGAATACGTGCGCCGCCCGTGAGAGAAGAGCGCCACCTGCACATTCTCGAGCACGGTCAGGGTGACGAACGTGGCCGTGATCTGGAAGGTACGGCTCACGCCGCGGCGCCACACCGCGTGCGGGGGCAGCCCCGAGAGGCGCTCGCCCTTGAAGCGCACCTCGCCCGAGTCGGCCAGGAGCTGGCCCGTCAGCATGTTGAAAAAGGTTGTCTTGCCCGCCCCGTTGGGTCCGATCAGCGCGCGAATCTCGCCGCGCGGCATGGCAAGGTCCACGCCCGCCACGGCCTGCACGCCACCGAAGGACTTCGCGAGCCTTCGGGTCTCGAGAACGGGAGCGCTCACGAGCGCTTCCAATCGAGCATGCCGATCATGCCGCGCGGGAAGACCAGCACCAACGCGATCAGGATGCCGCCCAGCCCCGCCTGCCAGTAGTCGGTGTAGCGCGTGATCAAGGTGTCGAGGAGCTTGTAGGCGGCGGCGCCGAGCAGCGGGCCGGAGGGCGCGCCAACTCCACCGAGCAGCACCATGACGAGCGGCTGCACGGACATCGGGGCCTCGGCGTAGACGGGGAAGGCGCTACCCTTGAGGAAGACGAAGAGGGCACCCGCGAGACCGGCGAAGAAGCCCGCGACCACGAAGGCCGTCCATTGCAGCGCGCGAATGTCAATTCCAACGGCTTCCGCCCGCCTGGCGTGATCCCGGGCAGCCCGGAGCGCCAGGCCGAAGGGCGAGGCAGCCACGAGCCGAAGCAGGGCGACGCCGGCCCCCGCGAAGACAAGCGCCCAGTAGTAGTAGCGGATCGGCGACTTGAGCCACGGCGGTGGCCAGACGGAGAGGACGCCGTTGTCTCCGCCGGTCACTGCGTCCCACTGGTGGACCACGGCGAATACGATCTGGGCGAAGGCGAGGGTCAGCATGGCGAAGTAGATGCTGGTCAATCTCACACTGAAATAGCCGAAGAGGCCGGCGGCGGCCGCGGCCACGACCGGCGCCGCAAGAAAGGCCAGCGGCATCGGCCAGCCGGCCAGCTTCAGCAACAGCGCGGCGCCGTACGCACCGAGGCCGAAATAGGCGGCGTGCCCGAACGACACCATGCCAGCCGGGCCCATCAGCAGGTGCAGGCTCGCCGCGAAAAGGCCGAAGGCGAAGATCTCGATCGCCATCCACACCCAGAAGGTCGGTAGCAGGAGCGGCAGCGCCAGCAAGACCACGCCGGCCGCGCCGAGCCAAGCCGGGTGCCACCGGGCTCCACGCTCCTCGGCAACGGCGCCGCCCGCCATGCGAAGCTGGATCTCGGGCCGGCCGAGGAGCCCCCACGGCCGCACGATGAGCACCACGGCCATCACCACGAACATGAGGACGATGGAGACCTTGGGCAGCACCAGGACACCGTAGGCATTGAGCACGCCGATCAGGAGAGAAGCGAGGAGAGCGCCCCACACCGAGCCCATGCCTCCGATCACGACCACGACGAATGCCTCGACGATAACCGTGGTGTCCATGACCGTCGTCAGCGCGAGCCGGGGCACCTGGAGCGCGCCCGCAAGCCCCGCGAGGAAGGAGCCCAGGACGAAGACACCCGTGAAGAGGCGCCGCTGGTCCACGCCGAGCGCGGCGACCATCTCGCGGTCCTGGGTCGCCGCACGAATCAGGACGCCCCAGCGCGTCCGGTGGAAGAGGAGCCAGAGCCCGAGCGCTACCAGCGGGCCGAAGACGATCACCGCGAGGTCATAGCTCGGGAAGAGCTGGCCCGCGATCGGCACCGAGCCCGCCAGTCCCGGCGCGGCGGGCCCCGTCTTGTTGTCCGCGCCCCAGAAGAAGCGCACGGCGTCGGCGACGACCAGGACCAGGGCGAAGGTGAGGAGCAGCTGGTAGAGCTCGGGCGCTCGGTAAACGCGGCGGAGCAGAAGCACCTCGACGAGCCCGCCGAGCGCGGCGACCAGCAGCGCCGCGAGGAATGCCGCCGCGTAGAAGGCGCCCGGGCCGAGGGGAAGCGCGGCGGTCAGCGAGTACGTGAAATACGCCGCCAGCATGTAGAAGGACCCGTGGGCGAAGTTGACGATGCGCGTGACCCCGAAGATGAGCGAGAGCCCCGACGCGATGAGGAAGAGGAACATCGCGTTGGCGAGGCCGCTCAGCAGCTGGACGAGGAGGAGGGACATATTACCCCCTCACCCTACCCTCTCCCCCGATTGGGGGAGAGGGGCGAGCAAGGAGTGGATCTGTCAGGAGCCCGAGCGCATCTTCTTCACTTCGTCGTCGGAGGGCAGGACTTTCTCGCCGGGGACGTACTCGTGGTTGACCATGATCCCGACGCCCCGCGCCGTATCGATCTTCGTGGTGCCCACCCACGCGCCCATGGTGGACTGGCCGTCCACCGCCCGGAACGTGATGGGCCCGATGGGCGTCTCCACTTTCAGCCCCTTGAAGGCGGCGACGAGCTTGGCCGTGTCGGTGCTGCCCGCCTTCCGGATGCCATCGGCGATGGCCTGATAGGTGACGTACCCGATCAGCGAGCCGAGCGTGGGCGGCTTGTCGCCGCGCTTCGTATAGCGGGCGACCCAGTCCAGATGCGCGGGACTCTTGATGTCGTACCAGGGATAGCCCGTCACGAGCATGCCCTCGGGCGCCTCGAGCTTGAGCGGGTCGATGTACTCGGGCTCGCCGAGGAGGATGCCCACCACGAACATCTTCTGAAAGAGCCCGCGCTTCTGCGCTTCCCGCACGAAGGCGAGCCAGTCGCTGCCGAAGAGCGAGACGTAGAGCGCGTCGGGATTCTGGCTCAGGATGGCCGTGACGAGCGGGCCCGGCTCGATCTTCCCGAGGGTCGGCCAGTGCTCGCCCACGACCTGGACGTCGGGCTTCATCTCCTTCAGCCGGTCGCGGAAGGTCTCCCACGCGCGCTTGCCGTATTCGTAGTTGGGCCCGATCGTCGCCCACTTGACGTACTTCATCTTCCCGGCTTTCTCGGCGAGCATGCGCCCCTGCTCGTAGGTGTTGGGCCGGAGGCGCACGGCGTGGTCGTGCCCCTTGGACCAGGTCAGCGCCTCCGTCAGCGCCTCGGCGGCGACGAACATCACCTTGTTCTGCTTCGCCCAGTCGGACACCGCGAGCCCTACGTTCGAGAGGAAGGTGCCCGCGATGAGCGCGACCTTCTCCGACTCGACCAGCTCCTGAGCGTGCTTCACGGCTTCGGCGGGCTGGCCCTTGTCGTCCCGGAAGAGGACCTCGAGCTTGCGCCCGAGGACGCCGCCCTTGGCGTTGATCTCCTCGACGGCCATCTCGACGCCGGCCTTGTACGGTCCCGTGAAGGCCGCGCCGATCCCGCTATAGGAATTGATCTCACCGATCTTGATGGGCTGAGCCGCCGCCGGGCCCGACCACGAAAGCGCCAAGCCGGCGGTGATGAGGAACAGGAGTCGTCGTGAGCGCATCGAAAGCCTCCCCTGGGTTCGCGTTGCGCTTGAGTAAAGCGACAAGCCCGTCGAGTGTCAAGCCGAATCCCCGCGCGGCGACCTGAGGGGCGCTCCGGTTTGATCGCTCCCGCGCCCTCGGGCAGGATCGGCGCACGATGAGCGGACCCGGCTCATCTGGGCACGCTCGGTTTGGCGGCCCGGTGCGGTAGTGTAGACTCTCAGTCTGCCGGGAAGGGAAGGTCGGTCAGTCCAGCCCAAGTGGTGCTGGACGAGCTGCTCATGCTGGCGAAGGCGGCCGCCGAGTCCGCTGCCTGAGGTGCGCCGATGAGACGAGGTCCCGCCGCTCTCGCTTTCCTCTCGACGCTCGCATGGATGGCCGAAGCAGAGCCTGTTCTCGCCCAGAGGCCGAGCGCCGAGCGCCCAACCTACGAGGTGGGCATGCGCTGGCTCCTCAATGATGGCGCCTACGACCTGATACGCGCGACGAGCGACGTCTACTTCTTTGCCGCCGGCCCCAACCGCCAGATCCAGCTGACCCGCGACCTCGGGCTCTATCGGGTGCTCAAGGACGGCCGCGTGGATTGGCAGATCGACCCGCCGCCTCCGATCAAATGGCCGCTCGAGGTCGGGAAGTTTGGCACGCTCTTCAATGCCATCCTGCACAGTCGTGAATACCCCAGCGGCCTGCCGGTACAGCTAACCTGGCAGGTCAAGGCCTACGAGAGCGTGCAGGTACCCGCCGGCGCCTACCAGGCCTTCCGGATCCTCTACCTGGCCGAGTACATCGGGGATCCGCTGAAACGTTCAGGCGCCATCGCGGGCCGGCAGTCGTGGAGCGTGGAAATGTGGTACGCGCCCGAGGCCAGGCAGATCGTGAAAGCGGAAGGCGCGGGGCTTCGTGGCCTGGACTTCCAGCTGGTCGCCGCGGATCAATCCGCGCCGGCGGCTCTTCAGGTGATCCTCGACGACCCGAAAGACCAGGTCCACACGGGCAGTGCTGAAACCATCGTGGGAGGCAAGGTCACGGCAGGCGCGGGCGTGGCGCGCGTGTTGGCCACGCTCAACGGCGCCGAGATTCTCGCCCGCGCCGAGCGCTCACCGCCGCAGGAAGTCGCCCTGAGCTTCTCGGTCCCCCTCCGGGAGGGCAAGAATGTCCTGCTGGTCACCGTCACGGACACGAAGGGTCAGACCAAGCAGGAAGCCCGCGTCATCTTCCGCGACCGCTCGACGGGGCCGCCCGTCGCGACCGGGCCGCGGCCGCCCTCGCCAGCGCCGGCCCCGGTCACTCCCGCGCCGCCACCGGTCGCGCCCGCGCCGAAGCCCGCGCCTGCTTCTCCCCTCCAGGTTGCCATCTCCTCGCCGAGGGACCAGGCCCGCGTGGACCAGGAGAGCATAGCCCTGGCCGGCCTCGCCTCGAGCGGCAAGGGTGTGAGGCGCGTGCTCGTCACGCTCAATGGCGTGGAGGTGTCGCGGCTGGAGGAGCGGGCGCCTCTGCAGACGATGCCCGTGAATCTTCCCCTCAAGCTCCAGGACGGCCAGAACACCATCGTCGTCACCGCCACCGACGCCGACGGAGCGACCCAGCAGGACGTTCGCGCCGTCTTCTTCGATCGCGCCGTTCCCTTTACGGTGCAGTTCCGTCATCCGGAGAACGGAGCGCGGTTGAGCGATCAGTCGAGCCTGGTGGCGGCGGAGGTCAGCTCGGGCAAAGGGGTGGCGGCGGTCAACGTCCTCCTGAACGGCGCCGAAGTGTTCAAGGAGGTCGAACGCCCCCCCAAGCGATCATTGGCAGTCGCGGCGCCCGTCAAGCTCCGGGAAGGCACCAACACGATCGTCGTGCGTGCCACCGAGCCCGACGGCACCGTCCGCCAGGAGATCCGTACGGTCATCTACGAGCGGCCGTCCCCGGTTCAGCCAACCGTAGCCGCGGTGGCGGTACCCAAACCCAGCCGCGAGCAGTGGGCGGTGGTGATCGGCGTGGGCCACTATAACAACGCCGCGATCCCCCAGCTCCACTACACGGTGGCGGACGCCGAGCTGGTTCAACAGGTGCTGGTGGGCCAGGGCGGCTTCAAGAAGGACAACGTGCTGCTGATCACCGACAAGACCGAGCGGAAACCCACGTTGCGCGACCTCAAGTGGGCTCTCGGCACCTTTCTGGCGCGCTCGGCCAAGAAGGACGACCTCATCGTGATCTTCTTCGCGGGGCACGGCGCCCCCGAGGTGGATCCGCGCGGCGCCGAGTCCGACGGCCTCGCCAAGTACCTCGTCCCGAGTGACGCCGATCCCAATGACCTCTACTCGACCGCCCTGCCCATGGACGAGTTCCAGACCATCTTCGACCGCATCGAAGCGGAGCGTGTCGTGGTCTTCGTGGACGCCTGCTACAGCGGCGCGGCCGGCGGTCGCACCTTCGCCTCCAAGCGGACGCGTGCGGCCCGGGTCGACGAGGTCTTCCTGGACCGGCTCACCCGCTCCAAGGGGCGCGCCATCCTCACGGCGTCGCGGGGCTCGGAAGTCTCGCTCGAGGTGCCGGAGCTGGGCCACGGCCTGTTCACGCACTATCTCGTGCAAGGCCTCAGGGGCGCAGCGGATCTCGATCGCGACGGCATCGTGTCGCTCCAGGAGCTGTACCAGTACCTGGAGCAGCAGGTCTCCCAGAAGTCGCGGTCAATCGGCGGCAACCAGCACCCGGTGATGAAAGGAGAGCTGGAGGGACTCATGCCTCTGATCAAGGTGGGAGGAAAATGAAGGCCTCCGTCGGCACGCTTGTCGCCATTGGCGCCCTGTCGCTCGTGGTGTGGACCGTGGTCTACATCTTCAACCCGTCGACCCCTCTGACCCAGGCGGAGACCGTGATCGTGGTGGGTGCCTGTGGCGCGCTGGTGCTCGGCCTCAGGTGGATCGTGTCCGCTCTCAGCAAGACTCGGGGAGGCGATGAGCCTCACGCCTAGAGCCGTGCCGGCGGCGATGCTGCTCGCCATTCTGCCGGCCGTCATTTGGAGTGTCACCGGTGGGCAGGCGGCGGAGCCTCTCGCGCTCACCTGCAGTGCCGACACCCCCACGGTACCCCTCGGGGGCAATGTGACCCTGAAGGCTTGGGCCCGGTCACCCTCGGGGCGGGCGCTCCGCTATACCTGGGGGGCCACCGCAGGGCGAATCGAGGGGCGCGGCGCGGAGGCGCGCTGGAGCCTGGCCGAGTTGAGGCCGGGCACCTTTGCCGCGACCGTCACCGCCGGCGACGGCGAGAGCACATCGAGCGAGTGCCTGATGCGGGTCACCGTCAGGCGGGATGCCGGTGGGCGGGGCCTCTCGCGCGAGACGGGTCAGTCATTCCTGCCGCCTGGCCAGTCCGAGGCAGCCGGCTACGGACTCTACAGCTATCTCCTGCTGGGCGCCCCGCCGAGCGAGTCGAGCCGTGACCGCTATCTCAAAGCGATCGACGCCTACCTGACCCTGGTCCCGGACGTCGCCGATCTCGAGCAGTACGTGCCCCGCCGCGAGCTCAACATTTTCTACATGCCCGTGCGGAGCGTGCCGCCTCCGCCCGTCACGGCCCAGTGGGTGCTCGACAACTACGACTATGCACGCGCGCGCAGCTTGCTCAGGGCCCTGCCCGGTCCCAACCGCGATGGGCCGTACATTCTGGCCGCGTTCAAGCCGCCGGGCGGCGCGAACGGGAGCGCCGGCGGCCAATATCTTTTCCAGGACCTCTCCAGCGTCCCGCCCCACCTGGCCGCCTCGTGGGTCAGGGAGTTCCTGAACCAGGCGGCACAGGAGCGTTTCTGGGAGGAGAAGACGGCGGTGCAGGTGGCGCAACGGCTGCGCGTGACGGTCGGCATCATGGGCGCCGGCCTCCCGGAGGTTCGGAAGTCCCTGGACAGCTGGATCACCTGGGTCAAATGACAATCGTGACGAGACCCGACACCTCGGGCGAGGACCATTGACGGGGCAGGCCCGGGCGTGCCACGATTACTGTATGCACAGGTCCGCGCGTTTCAGCTTCCAGCAGAACTGGTGGTGGCCGCCGAATTAGGCGGCTCCACGTGAACTAGTCCCCGCGTTATCCATTCACGAGCCGCCTCCCCCGGGCGGCTTCGTCGTCTCACGAGACCGCCGCCCGCCGGAGGCTGGAGGAATCATGAGACGGACCATCCTGACGGGCGACAGACCCACCGGACCTCTCCACCTCGGGCACTATGCGGGATCACTGGCCACCCGCGTCGAGCTCCAGCACTCGCACGACACCTATCTCTTGATCGCGGACCTCCAGGCCTTGACGGACCACGCGGACCGGCCCGAGGAGATCCGCCACAACGTCATGGAAGTCGCGCTGGACTATCTCGCCGTGGGCATCGATCCGGCCGTCAGCGCCATCGTTGTCCAGTCCGGAGTGCCCGAGCTGGCGGAGCTGACCGGATATTTCCTGAACCTCGTGACGGTCGCGCGGCTCGAGCGGAATCCCACCGTCAAGGAGGAGATCAGGCAAAAGGGCTTCGGCGGCGACATCCCGGCGGGGTTCCTGGTTTACCCGGTGAGCCAGGCCGCCGACATCACGGCCTTCAGGGCGCACCTCGTGCCCGTCGGCGCGGACCAACTGCCGATGATCGAGCAGACGGTCGAGATCGTGCGTCGCTTCAACCGCCTCTACGGCTCGATCCTCGTCGAGCCAGAGGCGGTGGTGCCGAGGATCTCGCGCCTGCCCGGCACGGACGGTCGCGCGAAGATGAGCAAGTCTCTCGGCAACGCCATCTATCTCTCCGACCTTCCCGACGTCGTGACCGAGAAGGTCATGCGCATGTACACCGACCCCCGCCACGCGCGCGTCGAGGATCCGGGGCAGGTCGAGGGCAACGTCGTCTTCACCTACCTGGACGCGTTCGAGACGGACCGGCCCGCGCTCGAGTCTCTCAAGGAGAGATACAGAGCCGGCGGCCTGGGCGACGTGGCGCTCAAGCACTACTTGATCGACGTCCTGCATCGCCTGCTCGCCCCGATCCGCGCTCGGCGCCAGGACTTCGCGCGCGATCCCGAGCGGGTCATGCATATCCTCAGGGAGGGTACCGAGCGGGGCCGGGCCGTCGCGCGGGAGACGCTCGCCAAGGCGCGCCGTGCCATGCACCTAGACTACGAGCCGGACCCGCGAGTCCCATAAGCCGCTTGACAGGAGCCGGCGGCCTGTCCCACAGTGGGCGCCACTTCCAGCCGCAAGTGCCCGTCATTGAGCACGTTGCGTCATCAAGGAGGGGTGGCCATGGACGCCCACAGACCTTCACAGCAGTCGTTGACCCGTCGCGACCTGCTCAAGTGGGGAGGGGCGGGCGTGGCCGCCACCGCGGCGGCTCCATTGCTGTGGACTCCGGCGGCCGCGCAGTCGCCCAAGCGCGGGGGCACGATCTCGCTTCGCCTGTGGGACCCGCCGCACTGGGACCCGCATCTGACGATCTCGTACAAGACGCACATCGCCTACTCCTTCACCCACAGCCGCCTGCTCAGGCACAAGGCCGGTCCGGCCATACAGCCCGGCACCTTCCCCATCGAAGGCGATCTTGCCGAGTCGTGGACTCAGCCCAACGAGACCACGTACATCTTCAAGCTCCGAAAGGGCGTCCGCTGGCAGAACAAGCCCCCGGTGAACGGGCGTGAGCTGACGGCGGAAGATGTCGTCTACAGCGTGGAGCGCTTCAAGACCGTCACGGGCAATGCCAACGCCTACATGCTGTCCTCAGTGGACAAGGTCGAGGCGACGGACAAGCACACGGTCAAGTTCACGCTCAAGGAGCCCTACGTCTGGTTTCTCGACATGCTCGCCAATTCCCATGCCGTCGCCATCATCGCGAAAGAGTGCGTGGAAAAGTTCGGCGATCTCAAGAGGCCCGAGAGCGTCGTGGGCAGCGGTCCCTGGATGCTCGACAGCTACCGGCCCAACGTCGGCTACACGTTCGTTCGGAACCCCGGGTACTTCGTGGCGGGTCAGCCGTACATCGACAAGGTCGAGGCCGGCGTGGACGAGGACAATGCCTCGCGCATGGCCGCCTTCATCGCGGGCAAGTACGACCTCGGCTGGGAGTACCAGGGTGTGATCAACCGCGTGGACTGGGTCCAGATCAAGGACACCCTCAAGCAGAAGCGGCCCCGGCTCCAGACTGCCGAGTACCCCAATGCCGTCATGACCCACATCTCGATGCGCACCGACAAGGCGCCCTTCAGCGACGTGCGGGTGCGGCGAGCCATGTCGCTCGCCATCCACCGTCAGGGGATCGTCGACGCCGTCTTCGAGGGGGCGGGCGTATTCAATCCGCCGGTGCCGGCCGCGCTCAAGGAGTGGTCGGTGCCGATGAGCCAGCTGGGAGAGGGCGCTCGCTGGTACAAGTACGACCTGGCCCAGGCCAAGAAGCTGATGGCCGAAGCCGGCCATCCCAACGGCTTCCAGGCGACCATGGATTTCACCACCTACGGCTCCACGGTCCTGGTCGACATATGCCAGCTCGTCCTCAAGCACCTCAAGGACATCGGCATCGACGCCAAGCTGAACCAGAAGGAGTATGGCGCCTACATCAGCACGAGCTTCTACGGAAAATTCGATTCGATGACTCTCGGTCCGCAGACCGGCTTCCAGGAGCCGGACAACTTCCTCTACGGCCAGTACTACCCCGGCGAGCTCAAGAACCAGAGCCACATCAACGACCCGGTCGTGGCGGACATGCTGGTCCGCCAGCGGCGTACGCACGACGTCGCCAAGCGGCGCGAGGTGATCTACGGCATCCAGCGTCACCTGGCGAATCAGCAGTACTACGTACAGCTGGCGTCTGCCGTGCAGATCGCGGTTTGGGACGCGGCGCTCAGGAACTACGCCACCAATGTGAGCTACGACTACGGCGGGCGCCTCCAGGCCGCCTGGCTGGACCGCTAGCGCATGCGCGAAGGGCTCAGCCGGCGGGCCCTGCTCAAGGCGGGCGGCGCTGTGGCCGCCGCGGCCGTGGGCCCGCAGCTGGGGTTGCGCGACGCCCGGGCCCAGTCGCCGAAGCGCGGCGGCACCATCTCGCTCCGCCTGTGGGACCCGCCGCACTTCGACCCGCACCTGACGATCTCGTACAAGACCAACATCCTCTACACCTTCACCCACAGCCGTCTCTTGAAGTACAAGGCCGGGCCGGCGGTGCAGCCGGGCACGTTCATGCTCGAGGGCGACCTGGCAGAGTCCTGGTCCCAGCCCAACGAGACGACCTACGTCTTCAAGCTCCGAAAGGGCGTCCGCTGGCACGCCAAGCCCCCGGTGAATGGGCGCGAGCTGATCGCCGACGACGTCAAGTACACCTTCGACCGGTTCGTGAACGAGAAGGGCAACGCCTATCGCAGCATGCTGGCCGCCCTCGACAAGGTCGAGGCCGTCGACAAGTACACCGTCAAGATGACGCTCAAGGAGCCCTACGTCTGGTTCCTCGACATGGTCGCCAACCCGATGGCGCTCGCCATCATCGCCAAGGAAGCCGTCGAGAAATTCGGCGACCTCAAAAAGTCTGAAGCAGTCATCGGCACTGGCCCGTGGATGATGGACAGCTACCGTCCGAACGTCGGGGTCACGTTCGTCCGAAACCCCGGCTACTTCCTGAGCGGGCTGCCCTACATCGACAAGATCGAGGCGACCGTCGACGAGGACAACGCCTCGCGCATGGCGGCCTTCATCGCGGGCAAGTACGATCTCGGCTGGGAGGCGGCGGGGACGATCAACCGCGTCGACTGGGTCCAGATCAAGGACACGCTCAAGCAGCGGCGGCCGAAGCTCCACAGCCTGGAGTTCGCCGCCAATCAGATGAGCCATATCTACATGCGCACCGACAAGCCGCCCTTCAACGACGTCCGCGTGCGACGCGCGATCTCGCTCGCCTACAATCGCCAGGGCTTGATCGACGCGCTCTTCGAAGGCGTGGGAGTTTTCAATCCCGCCATCCCCTCGGCGCTCAAGGAATGGGCGCTTCCGGTGGACCAGCTCGGCGAGGGCGCCCAGTACTACAAGTTCGATCCGGCGCGGGCCAAGAAGCTCCTCGCGGAAGCGGGCTATCCCAACGGCTTCCAGGCGACGCTGTCGTATGCGACCTACGGCTCGACTATCCAGGTCGATGCCGTGCAGCTCATCCTGAAATACCTGAAAGACGTCGGCATCGACGCCAAGCCGATCCAGCAGGAATACGGCGCGTACATCAGCACCACCTTCTACGGCAAGTACGAGTCGATGGCATTCGGACCGCAGACGCCCTTCCTCGACCCCGACAACTACCTCTTCGGCCCGTACATGCCAGGCGAGCTGAAGAACCAAAGCCACGTCAACGACCCGGTGCTCGGCGACATGCTGATCCGCCAGCGCCGCACCGCGGACGTGGCGAAGCGGCGCGAGGTTCTCGCCGACGTCCAGCGTTACGTCGCGAAACAGCAGTACTACGTCTACTCGACGTCGCCCGTCTATATCGGCGTCTGGGACGCGGCGCTCAAGAACTACGCGCCCAATCTGGGCTATGACTGGGGCGGCCGGCTGATGGCGGCCTGGCTCGACCGCTGATCCCGGAATGAGACGCTACCTCCTCAAGCGCCTGATCGTCGCGATCCCGTCGCTGGTGATCGCCTCCCTGATCGTCTTCACGCTGCCCCGGCTTCTGCCCGGCGACGCCGTGCAGCTCATGCTCGAGGAGAAAGCGTACGGCAAGGACGTCGACGATCTCCGGCACAAGCTCGGGCTCGACCGCCCGGTGTACGTCCAGTACTTCGCCTGGCTCGGCCAGATCGCGCGGGGCGATCTCGGCGAGTCGCTCTGGACCAAGCGCACCGTGACCGAGGAGCTCGGCATGCGGCTCCCGGTCACCCTCCTCCTCGGAGGCATGGCCGCCGTCTTCTCGGTCATCATCGGCATCCCCATCGGCGTCCTCTCCGCCGTCCGGGCCGACACCCTGAGCGACTACACGGCACGGAGCGCGGCCATCCTCGGCCTGTCGGTGCCCGGCTTCTGGCTCGCGACGCTGGTCATCGTCCTGCCCGCCATCTGGTGGGGATGGACGCCGCACCTGGGCTTCACCGAGTTCAGCAAGTCTCCGTCGGCGCACGTGCTCCAGTTCATCCTGCCCGCCTTCATTCTCGGCATCGCCTCGGGGGCCAGCATCATGCGGCTCACCCGCGCCATGCTGCTCGAGGTGCTGCGCCAGGACTACGTGCGCACGGCGTGGGCCAAGGGCCTGCGCGAAGGCGTGGTCGTGCTCAAGCACAGCCTCAAGAACGCCATCATCCCCGTGGTGACCATCTTCGGCATCCAGTTCGCCCAGATCTTCAGCGCTACCGTCATCATCGAGAACATCTTCCAGCTGCCGGGCGTGGGGCGCTTCCTCTTCGACGCCATTCTCCAGCGCGACTACCCGGTCATCCAGGGCATCAACCTCGTCGTCGTGTCGATCATCGTGCTGATCAACCTCACCGTGGATCTCGTCTACGGCGTCCTGGACCCGAGGATCCGCTACTCGTAATGGCCAGGTACCTCGAAGCGGCGCCCACGGTCGAGCCGGAGCGCCAAGTCTGGGCGCTTCCCGGCGCGGTGCGAAGCCTGCTGCTCTTCTGCCGGCGCAAGCCCCTCGGCGCCCTCGGCGGTTTCCTTGTGGTCGTCATGCTGGTGATGGCCCTCGGGGCGCCCTGGATAGCCCACTACGCCTACGACGAGAGCATTCCGGGAGCGCGGATGAAGGCTCCGGACTCGCAGTTCTGGATGGGAACGGACAACCTCTCCCGCGACATGTGGAGCCGGGTCGTCTACGGCGCGCGCGTGTCGGTCACCGTCGGCTTCATCACGATCGCGCTGGCCATCCTGCTCGCGACGGCCGTCGGGGTGTCGAGCGCCTACCTGGGCGGCGCCTACGATATCGCCGTCCAGCGCGTGGTGGACGCGTGGATGTCCTTCCCGTACCTCGTCATCATCCTCTCGATCATGGCCGTGCTGGGCCCGGGGCTCCTCAACCTCATCCTGTCGCTCTCCGTCCTGGTCGCCGCGCAGTTCGCGCGAGTCATCCGCGGGGCGACCCTGTCCGTGATGCA
>WNFT01012342.1_pt1 | contig 14096 bp, 16 predicted proteins | sample 5400191 | NCBI WGS metagenome assembly WNFT01 (sample SAMN13153359, study PRJNA577476) | soil metagenome | isolation source: 80 cm saprolite under Madrone tree | place: USA:California | collected 2016-06-14
CCTCGCGCATCCGCGGCAAAATTCCGGGCCCGTCGTCGTCCACCGCGATCGTCAACCAGCGGTGGTCGCGATGGCCGGTGAGCGAGATTGCGCGCGCGAAACGCGCGGCATTCGACACCAGATTGGCGAGGCAGCGCTTGAAGGCGGCGGGCCTGACCCTGACGATCGGATGACCGTGGAAAACGACGTCGGCGCGGTGGCCGTGGCGCTCGGCGTCGGCCCTGAGCTCGTCGAGGAAGGCGGCCATGTCGGTTGGCGCCGATTGCTCGCCGGCATCTCCACGCGCGAAGGCGAGGTAGGCTTCGAGCATGCGCACCATCTCGTCCACGTCCTTCTTCAGCGCATCGAACTCGGGGCTGTCGCCGACGAGCGCGAGTTCGAGCTTGAAGCGGGTCAAGATCGTGCGCAGATCGTGCGACACGCCGGCGAGCATCGTCGTGCGCTGCTCGATGCTGCGCTCGACGCGGCGTTTCATCTCGAGAAACGCGTTGGCGGCGCGGCGCACCTCCCTTGCGCCGCGCGGGCGGAAGCCAGGCACCTCGCGACCCTTGCCGAAGCCCTCAGCCGCGTCGGCCAGCGCCAGGATCGGGCGGATCTGATTGCGCAGGAACAGGATGGCAACGGTGAGCAGCACCAGCGAGGTGCCGACCATCCACAGCAAGAAGATTTCGGAGTTCGACGCATAGGCGGCGCTGCGGCGGGCGAATACCCGCATCACCGCATCATCCAACCGGATCCGGATCTCGACGAGCGCGGAGCGCCCGACCGTGTCGATCCAAAACGGACGAGCGATCTGGCGGCGGAGTTCCGCAGAGAGCGCCTGGTCGAGCAGCGAGAAGAACGGCTTCGGGCCAGGAGGCGGAAGCTCGGTCACCGGCAGGAAGTCGACGCTGAGCGCGAGCCGGTCCTGGGCAATGCGGCGGATCGCCGATCGATCGGCATCCTGCGGGTAGCTGTTGTACACGTCGATCAGCGCCGCCACGTCCTGGGTCACGGCGGCAGAGAGCCGTCGCGTCACCGTGTTCCAGTGGCGTTCCATGAACGTGAAAGCGACCACCGACTGCAGGATCACCATCGGCGTGACGATGATGATGAGCGCGCGGGCGTAGAGCCCTTTCGGCATCTGGCTCTTGAGCCAGCCGCCGAAGCGGTCCCAGACACCGGAGAGCCGGCCGGCGGCCGAGCGCAGCGTCGCGACGCCAATCCCGAACCCGATCGCGGCGCGGCGCTCGAGCCAATCGCCGAAGCGGGCGGGCGCGCCGGCCCCCCGGGCGGCGGGCGAGCGCAGCACCTCAATGGTGCGGCGCTCGAGCCAACCGCCGGCGCGGACCCAGGCGCCGGGGAGCCGGCCCGCGGCCGAACGCAGCGTCGCAGTGCCATTGCCGAAGCCGGTCGTGGCGCGACGCTTGAGCCAACCGACGAAGCGTTCCAAGGGGCCGGACACGCGGCCGGCAGCTGAGCGCAGCCTCGCCAAGCCAAGGTCGAGGCTCGTCATGGCGCGACCACCAGTCGGTAACCGATCCCGCGAACGGTCTGCACGAACAGGGGGTTGGCGGGATCGCGCTCGATCTTACGCCGCAGCCGATTGACCTGCACATCGACGGCGCGTTCGTTGGATGATGCGCCGGTTCCGGCAAGCGCGAGGCGAGGCACGGTTTCGCCCGGCGCCGCGGCGAGCACACGCAGCATCTCGCGCTCGCGGTCGGTGAGACGAATCGTCTCGTCCCGACGCCGCAGCTCCCCGCGTGCGACGTGGAAGATGAACTCGCCGAAGCGAACGGATTCGACCGCCGGCGTCGGCGTCGGTAGCTGACGCCGGAGAATATTGGCCACGCGCAGCGACAGCTCACGCGCCTCGAAGGGTTTTGCCAGATAATCGTCGGCACCGATCTCGAGGCCCTTGATGCGGTTCTCGGTCTCGGCGAGCGCGGTCAACATCAGGATCGGCACTGCGGACGAGCCGCGGATCGCCTGGGCGAGCTCGAAACCGTTTTCCCCGGGCATCATCACGTCGAGAATGAGCAGATCGAAGCTCAGCCCCCCGAGCTTGGCGCGCGCCACCGCGGCGGTCTCGGCAGTGGTCACCCGATAGCCTTCGGCGAGCAGGAAACGGGAGAGCAGATCGCGAATCCGCCGGTCGTCATCGACCACGAGAAGATGCGGGGCATCGTCGCAGGGCGCGGCCGCCGGGCGGGCCATGACCGGCACCCCGGAGGCTCAGCCGCACGGTCGGCGCGCGCGGTCCGCGCCGGCGATGAACCGCAGCACCCGGTCGCGGCCGTTCGCGTCGATCATGGCGGCGAGAAAGCGGCGCGCCGTCTCGTGCGCGCCGGGTCCGAGCTCGCAGAGCGCCCGCGTGATGCGCGCAGTTTGCAGGCCCGCGAGCTTCATGGCGAGCGCCTCGCCCTTCGAGGTCACGTAGAGCAGGCGCTGGCGGCGGTCGTTCGCACCCGCTCGCTGCACCACATAGCCTTCGTCGACCAGCTGCTTGAGCACGCGGCCGAGCGATTGTTTGGTGATCTTCAGGATGTCGAGGAGATCGGCAACCTTCATGCCGGGGTTGCGGTTGACGAAATGCAGCACGCGGTGATGGGCCCGTCCGAAGCTGAATTTCGCGAGCACCTCGTCGGGATCGGCAACGAAATCCCGGTACGCAAAGAACAGCAGCTCGATGATGTCCCAGATCGGATCGTCAGCAGGACTTTCGGCGGCCACGTGGCGCGCCGTCGACGGGTTGGCTGGGACATCGACAGTTATGTCAGCCATATTGACATATTTCGGTTCGATTGTTACCCAAGAGAACTCGACCGCGAAAAGAACGCACCCAAGTCGACCCGGCAGTGCCGGCGCGCAATGCGCGTTCGCATTGCAACGGCCAGAACCATATCGGGACTTCGCCCGTGACGCAAAAGAGCCGTGCGATCGTGCCATGATGCATACCGGCAGTCTTGCGACGATCGCATCGCTTGCGGCGATCGAATCGCTTGCGGGGAACGAATCGGAAGACCTGCAAATTTCCATCAAGTTTTGTATTGTGGCGGCGGGCGTGGGCCGCAAATCGAGTTTGGGGGTTGGATTCTAGGGAGGAAAGGCAATGGCTGTGCCCTTCGACCAACGCGATGGCGTCATCTGGTATGACGGCAAGCTCGTTCCATGGGCGGATGCGAAGCTGCACGTGCTCTCGCACGGCCTGCACTATGCGAGCTGCGTATTCGAGGGCGAGCGGGCCTATGGCGGCGCGATTTTCAAGTGCACCGAGCACTCCGAGCGGCTGAAACGCTCCGCCCAATTGCTCGATTTCGAGATTCCGTACGCGGTCGCCGAGATCGATGCGGCCAAACGCCTGGTCCTGGAGAAGAACGGACGAAGGGACGCCTATGTGCGCCCGATCGCCTGGCGGGGCAGCGAAATGATGGGGGTGTCGGCCCAACACAATGCCATCCATCTCGCCATCGCAACCTGGGAGTGGCCGAGCTATTTCGACCCGGCCCAGCGCCTCGAGGGAATCCGGCTCGACTTGGCGCAATACCGTCGCCCCGATCCGGCCACGATTCCGGCCATGGCCAAGGCCGCGGGCCTCTACATGATCTGCACCATTTCCAAGCACAAGGCTGAGCGCAAGGGCTACGCCGACGCGATGATGCTCGACTGGCGCGGACAGGTCGCCGAATGCACCGGCGCCAATATCTTTTTCATCGAAAATGGCCGCATCCAAACCCCGATCCCGGATTGCTTCCTCGACGGCATCACCCGGCGCACGGCGATCGAGCTTGCCCGCCGCCGAGGCATCGAGGTTACCGAGCGGCGCATCATGCCGGAGGAGATCGCGGGGTTTTCGGAATGCTTCATCACCGGAACGGCGGCCGAGGTGACGGCTGTCTCGGAGATCGCGCATTGGCGATTCACGCCCGGTGCGATCACCCGCCAGCTGATGGACGACTACAGCGCCGAGGTGCAGCCGAAGGCGGCCGCCGCATAGAGGTGGCGTTTCCTATTCTCTGACGACCGCCAGCCGCGAGATACCGGACTCGCCGCCCCAAACTTCTCCCGGGCGGCCGGCCAGTTGCCGGATGTTCGCGTTCTTGCGATCGTTTGCAAAGCTCGCGAATGCCTCGGTCGCCGGGTCGAAGCGCACGATCGCATTGGCGAGCCAGTCGGTCAGCCAGACGCGATCCTTGTCGTCCACGTAAACCGCGTAACAGCCGGACTTGCTCTTCGGGAGGCTCCACGTCTTCCAGATCTTTGCGGTCGGATCGTACCGCCCGACCGCGCCAGCATGCCAAAAACTCACCCAGAGCATACCCTTCGAGTCGGACCAGATGCGGCGCGGACCGACGCCCGGCTTGGGCGGTTCGACGACGGTCGCGGTGCCGGTGACGGGATCGATGCGGGCAATGTGATCGCCTGCGAGCGAGGCGTACCAGACGTCGCCCGACGGTGTGGCGGTGATTCCATAAGGCCCAGGCCCCTTGGGCGCACGCCAAGCCTCCACCTTTCCGGAATCTTTGTCGACGCGCCCATAGGCCCCGGCCTGTCCGGTGAACCACAGCACCCCGCGCGTATCGAAGACGGGCGTATTGAGGTCGACATCGGCGAACGCCTTCGGCAACGGGAAAACTTTGACCGTCCGCGTCGCCGGATCGGCCCGCACAATGGCATTCTGCCCGCTATCGGTCAGCCAAGCGGCGCCGTCGGGTCCGACGATGACGCCGTGCGGCGCCGAGCCCTTGCCGAGCGCAAGCTGGTCGACCTTGCCGATCCTGGGGTCGAGACGGCCGAGCGCGCCGTGACGCTGATCGCTGTACCAGACCGCGCCGTCGCGCGCAGGTGCGACATCGTGCGGGTAGGCACCGGAAGGGAGATCGTAATGAGCCAGTTCGGCGGCGCAGACCGCGGAGGACAGAAGACCGACGACAGACGACAGAAGACAGCAAACCAGCAAGACGACACGGCGCGGCATCGCAATCGCGATCTGTCCGCCGTCGTCCGTCGTCTGTCGTCTGTCCTGCGTCATCTGTCACTCCGCCTGCGATCGCGCGGGCGCCGACGCCCAGCGTTGCGCAGCCGTATCGTCGGCCGCTTTCGCCTCGACCCATCGCATCTCGCCGGCGAATTCCTCCTGCTTCCAGAACGGCGCGCGTGTCTTGAGATAATCCATCAGGAATTCGGCGGCTGCAAAGGCCGCATGACGGTGCGTAGCGGCGGTCACGACGAGCACGATATTATCGCCGGGCCGCAGGCGTCCGTAGCGATGAATGACGGTGACGCCGAGAAGCTCCCAGCGCCGGCCGGCTTCATCCACGTGACGCGCGATCTCGGCCTCGGCCATGTCGGGATAATGCTCGAGGGTGAGCGCTGCGATCGGACGGCTCTCCTCGCTGTCGCGGCAGATCCCGGTGAATGTCACCACCGCCCCGACATCGCTCCGTCCGCCGACGAGCGCCGAAATCTCGGCGGCCGCATCGAAGTCCTCGCGCTGGAGACGGATCATCCTCCCACCCCGAAGCTGTTACGGCCGATCGCTTTCAGCCTCCGGTCATCGGAGGGAAGAAGGCGATTTCGCGCGCCCCGGCGATCGTCGCCTCCGGTTTGACATGCGTGCGGTCCATGGCGGCGCGGATCACTCGCGGATCCGCGAACGCATGGGCATATTCCTCGCCCCGGCTGCTGAGCCAAGTCATCAGCTCGCCAATGGTCGACACGCCCGGCGGCGGCTCAATCTCCTCATCGGTACGGCCGATGCGTTCGCGCACCCAGGCAAAATAGAGAAGCTTCACGCTCGCTCCTCGATCAGATGGCGAACGCCGGCCCGGAAGTAATCCCACCCGGTATACAGCGTCACGATCGCCGACAACCAGAGCAGCGTCAGCCCGGTCAACGTGGTGATCGGCACGAGCTTGTTGCCCGCCTCGCCCAGGATCAGGAAGCCGATGGCGACGAGCTGCACCGTTGTCTTCCATTTGGCAAGCCGGGTCACCGGAACGCTCACGCGCAGACCCGCCAGGTACTCGCGCAAGCCCGACACCAGGATCTCGCGGCACAAAATGACGAGCGCGGCCCACAGCGACCAGCCCTTGATGGTATCGTCGGCGGCGAGCATCAAAAGGCAGGACGAGACCAACAGCTTGTCGGCGATCGGGTCGAGCATGCGGCCGAAGGTCGTCTGCTGTCCCCACATGCGGGCGAAGTAGCCATCGAAGAAATCGGTGACGCCCGCCGCGATGAAAATGACCAGCGCGACCCAGCGCAGCGCGAGGCCGCCCTGAAGGATTTCCGACCAATACATGCAGGCGACGACGGCCGGCACGGCCGCGATGCGCGCATAGGTCAGGACGTTGGGTATCGATAGCGCCGGCGCCGGCGCGCGCGGAGTGGTCGCCACGGTCATGGTCGGAAGGAACACCGCGGCCGGCGAGGCGTCAACCCGCACGTTCGGCACGGCCGCCCAAGCCTCGGTCAGCGGCTCGGTCAGCGTACTATTCCGGTCGATCGGCCCGCGGATTTGGGGAGCCTCGGCACCTACGTCGGACATCCTCGATCCCAGCCTCGCGCCGCGTCAACGCGGCGTCCCATGGAAGAAATCGTAAACCTTGCGGGCCGTTTCGGCATTGATGCCCGCAACCTGCTCGAGATCCGAAATGGAGGCGCGCTCGATCGCCGTCAAGGTCCCGAAATGGCGCAACAGCGCGCGCTTTCTCGCCGGCCCGACCCCGGGGATCTCCTGCAATCCCGCCTCGCGAATATCGCGTTTGCGTCGTTGCCGATGCGACCCGATTGCGAAACGATGCGCTTCGTCGCGCAGCCGCTCCACGAAGTAGAGCACCGGATCGCGCGGCCGCAGCTTCAACGGCTCGCGGCCCGGAATGAAGAACGTCTCGCGCCCGGCATCGCGCTCGGGTCCCTTGGCGACGGCGACGAGCGGGACGGAGGCGACGCCCAACGCGGTGAGCGTGTCGCGCGCCGCATTGAGCTGGCCGCGGCCGCCGTCGACCAGCACGAGATCGGGCCAGGGCGATTCGTCCTCGCCGCCCGCTCCGGCATCCTGTTCCGAGCTGCGGGTCGCGTCGACGCGATCATCGGAAGCGATGGCGTGGCGCTCTCCCGCACCCGACGCGCTCGCGCCGCCCGGCGTTCCCCCGCCCTGCCACGGCGCCTCGAGGAGCAATCGCTTGAAGCGGCGCGAGAGCATCTCCCGCATCATGCCGTAATCGTCGCCCGGCTCCAGCTCGACCGACTTGATGTTGAACTTGCGGTACTGGTTCTTGCGAAAACCCTCGGGTCCCGCAACGATCATGGCGCCGACCGCGTTCGTGCCCTGGATGTGGCTGTTGTCGAAGACCTCGATGCGGCGCGGTGGATGCGGCAAGCCGAAGGTCTCGGCGAGCGCGGCCAAGAGCCGCTGCTGCGAGGAGGTCTCGGCCAGCTTGCGACCGAGCGCCTCGCGGGCATTGGCGAGCGCATGGCCGACCAGGTCCTTCTTCTCGCCGCGCTTGGGCACCGCGACCTCGACTTTGCGGCCGCTCTTGATCGTCAGCGCTTCGGCGATGAGTTCGCGCTCTTCGATCTCGTGGGAGATGAGAACGAGCTCGGGACACGGCTTGTCGTCGTAGAACTGGGCGAGAAACGCGCCGAGCACCTCTGCGGCCGAGAGCGACCGGTCGGCGCGCGGGAAATAGGCGCGGCGCGGTAGATCGCAGCGCGCTCGAAATCCAGCGCGTTCGATGCCTTTTCCATATCGGCGGCGAGTTCCTCTTTCACGATCCGGCTTTTTCCCGAGAGGAATGCCGTGGCTTCGCACACGAGCTCCGCATAGTCGGCGAGCGCGATCTCGCCGGTGCACGGCGCCGAGCAGCGCTTGATCTGATGGAGCAGACACGGCCGCGTACGGCTCTCGTAGACCGCGTCGGAGCAGGAGCGGATCAGGAATGCGCGCTCGAGCGCCGTGATGGTGCGATTGACCGCGCCCACCGAGGCGAAGGGGCCGAAATAACTCCCGGCGCGATTGCGAGCGCCGCGGTGCTTGAGGATCTGCGGTGCCGGATGGTCCCCGCCGATGAGGATATAGGGGAACGACTTGTCGTCGCGCAGCAGCACGTTGAAGCGCGGCCGCAGCCGCTTGATGAGATTGGCTTCGAGCAGCAGCGCCTCGGTCTCGGTCGCCGTGGAAACGAACTCGATTGTCGCCGTCGCGGCGATCATGCGGTCGATGCGCCCCGTATGGCCGACCGGTCGCCGATAGGCGAGAATGCGCCTCTTGATGTTCTTCGCCTTGCCGACGTAGAGCACCTCGCCGCGCGCATCGATCATCCGGTAGACTCCCGGGGAGGCGGGCGCGAGCTTGGCAAAATGCGCGATTGCCGAACGGCCGGCCGCAAGCGGCGGCTCCCCGGCTCCGAGCTCCGCCGCCTCTTCCATCATCGGCAGGCTCGGCTCCTCGTCCTCGTCGTCGAGGTCGATGTCCGGTTCGAGGTCTTTCTTCGGGTCAGCCATGGCGAATACGTAGGGTCTGCGTGCGGCGCCAACCAGTCGCGGCCGATCGCGATCGACGAGATCGGCAAAGCGCCGTCATTCGACGATTCCGCGAACATCCGGCGTCTGCCAGGCGAGGTGCTGGCCGCCGTCGACCGCGATCGTCTGACCGGTCACGCTGGCCGCGGTGGCGAGGTAGAGCGCCGCCGCGGCAATCTCCTGCGCGCACGGACCATGGCCGAGCGGTACGGCGGCGGCTTGGCGCGCGAAGTCTGCGTCGGTCTGACGGGGACTCTTGAATGTCGGTCCGGGCGCGATCGCGTTGACGCGGATGCGCGGCGCGAGCGCCTGCGCGAGCGTGGTGGTGGCGGCATGAAGCGCGCTCTTGGTCAGCGTGTAGGAGAAGTACTGCGGCGTGAGCTTGAGAACCCGCTGGTCGAGGAGGTTGACGATCGCGGCGTCGAAGGGTTCCGGGACGCTCTCCGCAACCTGGGCGGCGAAGGCCTCGGCGAGGAACACCGGCGCGGCAAGATTGACCGCGAAATGGCGATCCCAGCGGGCGCGTTCGAGACGGCCGAATTCGTCGCGTTCGAACGCGCCGGCATTGTTGACGAGGAGCACGAGGGGACCGACCGCACCGACGGCGGCTGAGATCAGCGCGCGCGGCGCGGCGTCGTCGGCGAGATCGGCGCGAACCGCGGCGGCGCGGCCGCCGCGCTCTTCGATTTCCCGGCAGAGCGCCGTGGCCTCGCCGACCGAACGATGGGCATGGACCGCGACCGCGAAGCCCGCTTCGGCGAGCGCCAGCGCGATCGCGCGGCCGACGCGTCGGGCGCCCCCGGTGACGAGGGCGGCGCGGGGCAACTTACGCCGATCGGAAAGGCTCATCCGATTTGGTCTCGGGCCTGACGGAGGTTATGCACCTCGACATCCGGTGCCGGTCGAACGGATCTCATGGCCCTCTGGAGCGATCAGCCATGGGGTCTCGCCGGCCGCCGTGACTGACGCTTTTCGGCCGCAACGCCTGCTACGGCTGGTCCGGCCGCGAGCGAATGGTGAACCTCGCGTAAAACACCCTGCGCTCGATATACTGTTTCTTAGGCCTACGGCATCGCGGCGTTTACGATTTACTCATGTTTAACTCAAGGCAAACGATATTTTTTCGGGCACTTCCCAATCGTCGAACGATCGATTTCCGCTTTGCGTCTCGGGAAAAAAGGAAGAGCTCGGCGTTTGGCCTTCGGTGACGATAGAGACGCGCTCAGACCTGCGTCGCCCCGAAAGTCCGGATTCGATGGCTCGGACGACACGGAGAACGCCATGAGGATGCTTTTCGGCGCAGCCGCGATGGCCGCCGCCTTCCTCGCCGGACCGGCGATTGCCGCCGATTACCCGCCGAGCCCGATGCCGTATGTGCCGGCGCCCTACAGCGTCTACAACTGGAACGGCGGCTATGCGGGCCTCAACGTCGGTTATCAGCGCGGCAGCGTGACCAATGCGCCATTCAACCCCGCCGGTGCGGTCGGCGGTCTGCAGGGCGGGTATAATTGGCAGAATGGCCCGCTCATGTTCGGCGGCGAGGCCGACATCCACATCTCGGGCGCGGAGGACACCTTCGCGGCCTACAAGTTCTCCAATCCGTGGTTCGGAACCGTGCGCGGGCGCGCCGGCATCGCGTTCAGCAACGTGCTCCTGTATGTCACGGCGGGTCTCGCATACGGCGATGGGAAAATCGAATTGGGCAACCTGTCCGAAACCCACACGAGCGTCGGCTGGACCGCTGGAGGCGGCATCGAGGTCGGCTTCACGCCGCATTGGTCGGCGAAGGCGGAATATCTCTTCATCGATCTCAACGAGCGCAACTTCGCGCTCACCGGAAGCAACAGCGGCATCGAGTCGAACCTGCTGCGGCTGGGAGTGAATTACCGATTCTGAGCCGCACAGATTCGGGCGTCGACCAAACAAATAGGCGATCTCGGCCGCGCATGCGGCAACCGCCGGGCGCGCCGGATCGGGCGCGGGCGGCTTCGATGCCGCCCCGCGCACCGCGTTAGGCGGTGACCACCAGGTTCACCGCCTTCGGACCCTTGCCCTTCTTGTCGGGCTCGACGTCGAAACTGATGCGCTGTCCCTCGGTCAACGACTTGAGGCCGGCGCGCTCGACTGCCGTGATGTGGACGAACACGTCGCGCCCCCCGTCGTCGGGTTTGATGAAGCCGTAACCGCGCTCGCTGTTGAAGAATTTGACCGTACCGGTCATCGCCATCGGGAAGCTCCTTTTCCCCAATGTTGCTCCGCCGCCGGCCCCCACGGCGCGACGGCTCGGCCGGACATTCGCAATCGGGGAAAGGCATCGGCCGCAGTAGGCCTCAGTCACCTCCGCCGGCCCCCTCTGGAGGCGGAACGTCAAAGCCAGCCCCATAGGAAGTAGACCAACGCCGTCGCGCTGGAAAGAGGCGACCAGCGCGTGCCGTCAATTTTCGCCGGCGAGCCAGTCGACCCGCGACCGGCCTCGGCGGTCGCGGGCAAGCACGGCGGCGAGAGCTGGAAGCAGGATCGCAAGCTCCCGTTCGAGCCTCCACGGCGGATTGACCACGACGAGGCCGCTGCCGATCAATCGATCTGCACGGGCCAATGTCTCCACCATGATCTCGGCGCGCAGGATCTTCGCTATTCCGAGCCGCGCGAGTCGTTGCGCGAACGCATCGGCGTCGTGCCGATCCTTGATCGGGTACCACAGCAGGTAGATGCCGCGCGACCATTTGCGGTGCGCCTCGCGGAGCTTTTCGCGCATGCGCTCAAACTCGTCCGGCTGCTCGAAAGGCGGATCGATCAGCACGGCGCCGCGACGCTCCTTCGGCGGTACCCAGGCGCAAAGCGCGGTCCAGCCGTCGAGCATGACGGCCGTCGTGCGTTCGTCGCCCTTGAGCCGGCGCGCGAGCGCCGCCGCGGCTTTCGGCTCGATCTCGCAGGCGAGCAAGCGGTCCTGCGGGCGCAGCCACGCGCGTGCGAGCAGCGGGGAGCCCGGATAGGTCGCGAGCCCTCGACCGGCATTGAGCGCGCGCACGACCGCGAGGTAGGGCGCAAGCAAGGCCGCGACGTCGGCGGGAAGCGGCGCCGACAAAAGGCGACCGATGCCGGCCTGCCACTCGCCCGTGCGAGTCGCCTCGGCGCCGGCGAGGTCGGTCAGCCCGGCGCCCGCGTGGGTGTCGATGATCCTGAAAGCGGTCGGTTTTTCCTTGAGATGCGCAACGACGCGTGCGAACACCGCGTGCTTGACGACGTCGGCGAAATTGCCGGCATGATAGGCGTGGCGATAGTTCATCGCGACTTTACGGGCGAAACCGGCCCCGGCGGTCCGCCGGCGCACATCCTTCCGACCTGCAAGCTCGCGCGCTGGCGCGTTGGGCCAGGAAGGGGACTCGATCGCCTCGGTTCATTGCCCAGATCGCCCCGGAACTTCGCAGGACCGGAACGGTCAGCTTAAAGATCGCGCCCGCGTTGCAAAAGCGTACCGGCCCGTTCGGCCGGCACGCAGCTTCGCCTTCGTCAACGGGCGTTGGCGACCGTGGCGCCGCGCACGGGCGGCATGACGACCTTGTCGCGCCGGCACGTCCGGCGCTCGACATCCGGGCACTCGCGGAAGCCGAGCTCCTGGGTCAGGCAGATGCGTACCTCCCGCAGCCGCTTGCGGTCGCAGGCGACCGCGACGGTGGTCCGAGCCATCCCGGCATTGGCCTGAACGAAGGCATTCTCGACCTCCTCCGGCGCCACCGTGAGTTCGCTCTTCAGCTCGAGGAATTGACTCGGGATTTTCACCACCGCGCGCGCCTTGCGCACGGTATCGAAATAGGCGCGTGCGGGCAGACCCGAGCAGGTGCCGTGGCGGTCCCACTGGCGGAAGATGAGGCGAGGGGCCGGCATCAGATCGAGCATGGACGAGATGATGCTGCCATTGAGCCGCGGTGCCGGCACCTGGCAGAACTCCGGAAAGCCTTTTTCGTATTGCGGCCACAGGCCGTGCACGACGAACGCATAGGGGCGTTCGCCGCATTCCGGCAGTTGCGGTTGCCGAGATTGCGCCTCCTCGGTTTGCTTCGGCTGCGGGCGCTCGCCCGACGCCTCGCAGAACGAGGGCGACCAGGACAACGCCAGGATGTAGAAGTCGAACTTGCCGGGCTCGTTCTGGCGGGAGTCTTGCGCCGAAGCGAAAGTGGTCGAAAGAGCGAGCGCGAATGCAGCGAGAGTTGCGGTGTGGGTTGTAAGCCGGAACATGGTATTCCCCCTGACGGGCGGGTTGGGACGCGAAGATGATAGCCCACCGGCAGGAACAATTCAAGAACAAAAAACGAACACCCTGTGTGAGCCACTTCACACAGGGAAGGGCCGCAAGCGGAATTGATCCGACTTGCCGCCCTCGGCGGCGGTTCAGGGACGGGCCATTCGGCAGTTGGGGCTATAGGCCCAATTGCGATCGAGCCCGACCACGCACCATTCGACCCCCCAGTCCCACCCGATGATCCCGGCGTCCTCGGCGATCGAGTAATGCACCGGACGCTTGATACCGTCGGAAACGCAGGCAATGGCGCTGCAGTACCGTCGCGGGATGGTATCGGGCGCCCACGGCCGGAATGCGGTCTCGCGCACCCCCTCGAACGCAACGATTTGAAGCGGCGAGTTCCAGAACCGGGCCTCCTTTTCGCGAAAGCGCGATGCAATCCGGGAAAGGGCCGAGGGCTGGTCGCACGGCGGCAGCACGCCATCGTAACGCGGGCCGGAGAGCCAAAAATTCTTTTCGAACCAGTTGGCGGAACTCGCTGGCGCGGCCGCAAGCAGCGCCAGCGCCATGCCGGCCATGACCGCACCGATGCAATATCTCGCGCCCGCTCTCACGCCCGCCATGCCCAACTCCTGCAGGATCGACGCTGCCGCAGCAACCCGACGAGGGTCAAGAGGCGAAAGGCGCGCATTCGCAGATTGCGGGCGACCGTGACCTCACGGCAACGCCCCTCCGATCGCCGCCACCCGCCGCGACGCCGGGCCCCACCCGGATATCGGTGTCGTCGGCGGCGACGCAGGGGGTGTCGGAGAACTGCCAAGAGGTATTGTTGAGGACCATGACGCAGGTCGCCAGCCGCGGCCCGCTCGGCGTCGCGAGGCAGGCCGTGCCGCCGAGATCGAAATTGCGACCAAAAGCGCGGCAGGTGCAGTCGGCGGCCGCGGCAGAGATCAGGCAGGCCGTGGCGGCGAGCACCGCGATGACGAGGGTTCGATGTCGGGTCGAGACCACGGCGTTTACGCTAGCACGGCGCGCGAGTACGCGCACCGCCATTGCGCCACCTCGCCATCTTCGACCTCCAACGCGTCGCGTTTCGGGCAAGGCATCGACGCCTGCGTACGCTCACGCTGGGAGCGCGTACGGATAAGCCGAGGGGCGAGGCCGGTTGCCGTGACAATGCCCTGCGGCTTGCTATAAGGGGCGGCAGCAAGTCGAGGCGACGATCTCCGCGATCCGCGTGAGCCATCCATGCCGAAACGGCCGGCGACAAGGGCCGGTGAGCGCGCCGTCGCCACCGAACTGACGGCGGTGCTGGTCGCGCTCACCAGGGACGAGCCGCGGGTGCTCA
>WNFT01003204.1_pt1 | contig 14095 bp, 14 predicted proteins | sample 5400191 | NCBI WGS metagenome assembly WNFT01 (sample SAMN13153359, study PRJNA577476) | soil metagenome | isolation source: 80 cm saprolite under Madrone tree | place: USA:California | collected 2016-06-14
TCCATTCGTAGCCAATCTCATGCCTCCCAATCTTCGACTTCTAATCCTGCAACACGACCAAATTCCTCTGTATTGTGAGTCACAACAACAGCACCATTTGCCAGCGCGATCGCGGCAATCTGAAGATCGTATGGTCCGATGAGGTTTCCTTGTCGCGTTAGTCGAGCCCGAATCTCTCCGTACTTCTTCGCGGCGGCCTGGTCAAAGGGCAGAACCGGAAAGCCAACAAGAAATCGCTGCAGGATTTCCAGCCCAGCGTGCGGATAGGCGCTGTTGTAAGCTCCAAAGTAGAGTTCAGCTTGAACTACGGGACAAAGATACTTTTGCGATCGCGGTACAGTCGTGAACCGCGCTTTGAGAGATGATGTTCGGCCGCGTAAAAAGTTAATGCAGAGGTTTGTGTCCAGCAAATACTTCATGAAAGGTTGCGGCGCTTTTCATAGTTACCTTGCGGCCCACGCTCTGGAAAGTCAGGCAGTGCTCCAAATAACTCCCCAGAGTCCGGTTGCGTTTCGACTGTCACGCTCGTTTTCGATCCATCATCATCAAGCGGCAGGATGATTACTTCTACTTTGCGATGACGCAGCTCTGGCGGAACCGGAATCGTGTCCGGCACGTCCTCATAGATTTTTCGCACGGCATCCATTTCGCAAGTCACCTCTGAAAAGCTGCCTTCGGTTGGCAACATCATTCTATCACTGGCCCACTGATCCACGCATTTTCGTTAATCGAATCCCAGTTCCCCGAGGATACAGACCCGGCAATGAAATCGGCAACCGGCCCGTGATGTCAATCTTACCAACTAACGCATCAGCGGTTGCTTCCTGCAAACTGGGCATGTCGCCGTACGCTACCAGATACGTCCGCAGTTTCGGAATACTCAGAAGCAAGTAAGGATTGCCAAAGCTGATTCCGATTAACGGCGCTTTGCGATCGATCAATTCGTTTAGTGCTTTCATTCCAGGGTCTGGTAACGCCACACTCCGGGCTTGGCCGGTGCGCACGCGACCGTACATCGAGACGATTACGACATTGGCTTTGCCGGCACTATCCAGGGCCTTTTTCACTTCCGCGCCGGATGAACGATCATCCAGGACGATTGTTTCGATCTTCACGCCAGCTCGCGCCATCGTCCCGACAAAAGCTTGGGCGATCCACAAACGATCGTCACCGTTTGTAATGGCAAGATTGAAGATGCGTTTAGCCGGGGTGATTTCCAACGGCAAAAGCTTCGCATCGTTTCGCACGAGCGTGATGGCGTGTTCCGCAATCTCTTCCGACAGCGCGACGGCCTGCTTGCCGGCGACGACTTGATCGATTTCATCTAAGGGCGTCAGGCGTTCTTGCACGAGACCAAGATCGTATTTCGCGGCCAGCACTTTGCGCGTAGATTGTTCGATACGCTGCTCTGTGAGTCTGCCGTTCTTGACTGCATCGCGCACGCCCCGCAACGAGGCGTCCGGGTCGGCAGGCTTCAAAAGTAGATCAGCGCCCGCTTCGAGCGCGCGCACCGATGCTTCTTCCTGGGTAAAGTAAAGCGTCAGACCGCTCATGCTCATGGCGTCTGTCACAATCAATCCATCGAAATGCAAATCGTTTCGGAGGATTCCGTTCATGACCGGCGAAAGGGTCGTGGGCATCGTTCCCTTCGCGTTGATGATTTCGCCATTCTCATCTGTGTCGATTGGTTTCAGCTTTACGTCGCGAGGCAAAGGAGAGATAACGGTTGAATCGATCTGCGGCAGGCCGATATGTCCATCCATCACGGCGCCGACGCCCGCGCTGACCGCCGCGCGAAAGGGAACCAGCTCGACAGAATTCAGTCGCGCCCGCGTCACGTCGATCTCGGGAAGTCCGCGATGCGAATCCGTCGCGGTATCGCCGTGCCCGGGAAAATGTTTGGCGGTCGCGATCACGCCGCCGCGCTGCGCGCCTGCGACAAAGGCTGCGACAAACCTGGCCACCTCTGTAGGATCTTCGCCGTAAGAACGCACATTGATAACCGGGTTTGCAGCGTTGTTGTTGACGTCAGCAACCGGCGCGTAAATCTGTTGCACACCCATCGCCCGCGCTTCACGGGCCGTCAATTCGCCCTCCCGCTGCGCGTAGTCGGGATTACCGGTCGCGGCGATCGCCATGTTCCATGGAAAGTTCACCGTGTCGTCAAAGCGCATGCCCGAACCGGCCTCCAAATCGGCAGAAATCAAGAGCGGATACTTTGCCAACTGTTGCATGCGATTAACTAGTACGACCGACTCGTATACCGGCCCACGAAACAGAATGATGCCTCCCACATGATTGTCGACGACTTGATGACGCAGTGCCTTGAAGGCTTCACTGTCCTGATTCAGAAACGTCGCGTTAACGGCGGCGCAAATCAATTGGCCGATCTTTTCGTCAAGCGACATGCGCTTGAGTTGTTTGTCGGTCCAACGCAGTGCTTCTTTGGATGGCGGTCGCGAATAGGGCTTGATCCTTTGATCGAAGTTCGAGGGCGGACCAAGGTTAGTTAAATCGAATGCATTAAGCCTGAGCAAGGGCGCAAACAACAGAGCGCCCAGCGAGACTAACGTGATTAGTGTTCTGATGATGCGGATTCGTTTCATTCGTTTGCTAGAATCATAGTCGCACTCGGTAATTCGAGGAAATCGAGCCGTTTCACGGCTTTCACATTCGATCTATAGCGTAAAGCGGAACCGTTTAAGACGGCTACCGAGATTCTGAAGGCCCCGCTTTCACCCGGTTGAAACCGAGCGAGAATGAAAACTGATTGCGTTGGCTTAGCAACTATTTTCCAATCTGCTCCACCGCGACGTCCGGCACGGTTGCTCCTTTCAACAAGCTAACCGCATAACCGACACTGAAACACACGACGGTTCCGATGAGCACGTACCACGTCCAAGCAACCGCGGCGGAAAACTGAATCTTGATAAAGAGCATGAACGCCAGCGACAGGGCCATTCCGGTCATCACGCCGACTTGGTTTGCGCGCTTGGTCAGAACGCCAAGCAGAAACGCCCCCAGCATCGGGCCATAAACGAGCGAAGCAATCGTCAGGCCCGTCGTGAAGACTGATCCCCAACTGCTTGCCAAAACTGCAATGCCGATCAGGACGACGCCCCACGCCGCAGTCAACCAGCGTGAGAGCTTTAATAGATCATGATCCGATGCTTCCGGCCGCAGCAAAGGCTTGTAGAAATCAAGCACCGTGCTTGAAGAGAGCGAGTTAAGCGAGCCACTCAAGTTTGACATCGCTGCCGCAAAGATGGCCGCGATCACCAGGCCCGAGATTCCATGTGGCAGCCTTTGCACGATGAAGGTCGGAAAGATCTCGTCATTGCTCGCAAGCTTCGTAGTCAGCGGAGAAGACTTGTAGTAAACATAAAGCATCACGCCAATTGTCAAAAACAGAGTGAACTGAAACAGAATGACAAAGCCGCTGAGGATGAGCGCTTTCTGGCTCTCCCGTTTGTTCCGGCACGTCAGCAAGCGCTGCACCAGCAGTTGATCCGTGCCATGTGAAGCCATAGTCAGAAATGTTCCGCCCAGAAGTCCTGCCCAGAAAGTAAACGGCACTCCGAAATCAAATTTGAACGAGGTCAGTTGAAATTTGCCCGCCGCCTGCGCTTGAGCTGCAATGGTATTCCAGCCGCCGGGAACCAAATGCACGAGTTCATAAGCAGCCAACAACGAACCGCATATGTAAATGACCAACTGAATTAGGTCGGTCCAGATTACCGCCGCGATGCCGCCTTCGAACGTATAGATCAACGTCAGCACGCCGACGATGACGATTGACCACAGCCACAAATAGGGCAGACCGGGCAGACTTGCACTCAGCACTGCGCTTAACACGAGCGATGCCGCAAACACGCGCACGCCCTCGGCCAGCGCGCGCATGATCAGAAACAACGACGCGGCAAAATTCTTGGTCTTAACGCCGAATCTGTTCTTGAGCAGCTCGTAAGCGGTCAGCAGATTGCCGCGAAAATACGCCGGGATGAAAAGAAAGCTAATGATGATTCGCGCGACTATATAGCCGAGCACAACCTGCAAATAAGTGAAGTTGCCGCCTTGCTCAGGCCGCGCATAGTTGGCATAAGCCAGAGCGGGAACGCCGATGAGGGTAAGCGTGCTGGTCTCGGTTGCGACGATTGAAAGACTGATGACGACCCACGAAGTATTCTTGTCGCCGAGAAAATAATCTTTGACAGTGCGCTGCTGCTTGCGAAACATCACGCCAAAGATCGTGATCCCCGCGAGATAGACGAGCAGCACAATGTAATCGACGACGGAGAAACCCATACGGACGTTTCGAGATATTCCAGCTTTTCTCTGTGGTGCTCTGTGCGATCTCTGCGTCTCTGTGGTTCAGATCGCCACGAAGGACATTCACCACGAAGACACAGAGATCGCAAAGAGTTTCACAGAGAAAACCGCTAAGATGCTTTCCTAATAAAGTTCACTGCCTCATTCACCACCCCACGCGCTTTCTCCAGCGCGGATTTTGCTGAGTCCAGCGAAGCCCCAGTCTTGCTCATTACGAGTGCCACCGGCAAATTGCCATGTGCCCAATCGAGAATTTCTGTCGCGGCTTCTTCATCGAGGCCAACTTCCAATTGCAAAATACGTAATGCCCGCGCGCGCAACTTCACATTCCGCGTCTGCACGTTCGTCATGCGATTACCAGTAACGTAACCGAGCCGAATCATAGTTGCGGTCGAGATCATGTTGAGCACCATTTTTTGCGCAGTGCCGGCTTTCAATCGCGTCGAACCTGCGATTACTTCCGGTCCCACTACCGGAACCATGCTGACTTCCGCGGCTGCGGTAATCGGCGAATCAGGCACGCAGGTAATCGCTAATGTTAATGCTCCGAGTTGTCGCGCATGCTCAACCGCGCCGACGGTATAAGGCGTACGACCTGATGCGGCGATCCCTACCAATACATCCTGACCGGTAAAACCGCGCGCAGCTAAATCGCGAGCGCCGGCTTCCGCGTCATCTTCCGAAGCTTCGACGGCCCGATAACACGCTTCGTAACCACCGGCAATGATCGCCTGAACCATCTCCGGCGAGACGCCGAAAGTAGGAGGACATTCAGCAGCATCGAGCACGCCCAATCTTCCTGACGTGCCCGTTCCGAGGTAGAAGAGGCGGCCACCGGTGCTGAGACGGGCGACGGTGCCATCAACCGCCCGTGAAATCTCGGGCAGAACTTGCGCGATGGCGTCGGCCACGCGCGCGTCCTCTTCATTCATCAGACGCAGAATCTCTTCAGTTGTCAAAGAAGTGATTTGAGCGGTGCGGGGATTCTCCTGCTCAGTTAACGGGACCGAATCAGCGACGCTTGGCATTATCGTGAAAGCGAATGTCCGATAGACTTTAGTTCGTCGATTCTCGTGTCAGAAGCCCGCGCGTAAGCAAGGGCCACTTGCCGTCCCTTATGGCCGGGGTTCTGACACGAGCAGCGTTATAATCAAGCATGGATTCTAAGAGCAGCGACAAACTGAAGTTTATCGGACAGGAAGACATCATACCGCGACTGGCCATCCGCGAAGGTGTTCCTGGGCCATTCGGCCCGCAGCGATAGTTGGTGAAAAGCTTGGCGCGGCAATGAAAGCCTTTTTCGTCACGCGCGAGATTTCTCCGCGCAACGGTGCTATCAAAAGCTCGCCCGCTCCAAATACGCCGCCGACGAAGGTCACTTGAAATCGTTCCTGTTCCATCTTCAATTTGCGAATCACAGTCACCGCGGCCTTGCCCAGTTCCATCCCAGCATCGGCCAGAATCTTCCGCGAAACTGTGTCTCCGGCGCGGGCGGCGTCGATCACTCGCTTGCTGAAGCCGGCGATTCGTTCGTTCGTCATCGATGGAGCATAAATGGCAGTCGCCAGATCATCCGGCGTTGCCACCTGAAAATATTCACAGGCGGCAGCGACCAGACACGTTTTTGGGCCGCGTTCATCCGTTGCCTGGGCCGCTGCCTGAAGCGCGCGGCGCGCGATCCAATTACCGCTTCCTTCGTCGCCCGCTATCGGGCCCCAACCGCCCGCGAATACTCGCTTGCCCTGGCGATTAACTCCGCAGCAAATCGAGCCGGTGCCGGAGATTACCACAATTCCCGGCGCTCCATCGGTGGCGCCATATAAGGCCGCCTCGCCGTCCGTCATCACTTCGATGTTCTTGATGCCCAGACTTTCGATCAAGACTTCGCGCATTCGCGTCCTGATATCTTTGCGCCGTACGCCTGCGAGTCCGATTCCGATTGCCACGATATCGTCGCGGTGGATCAAAGCCGCAGCGCAGGCTTTATCAATCGCTTCGCGAATTGCTGCACCGGCGTTGGCAATGCCCACACGCAAAGGGTTCGATGGACCAGCCGTTCCTTCCCCCAGTATGTGATCGCCGTTGAGAATTACGGCCCGGGTAAGAGTTCCGCCACCGTCAACACCTGCGACCAGCTCACGCAAAGGGGCAAGCCGCCGCGGCAGCACGTCAACAGTTGGTTGCGCGATGGTCATTAATAGTCTTCGATGTACGGTAGGCGGTTAAAGATTTCTATTCTAGGAACGCCCCAGCTATAATGGAAACTAAAAGATCTTATCCGTCTAATAATTCTGATTGATGTAGAGAGCGAAATGGAAATCCGCCAACTAAGGGCATTCGTGGCGATCGCCGAGACGGGCACCTTCACGGCGGGCGCCGCGCGCGTTCACGTGACGCAGGCAGCGATCAGCATGCAAATCAGGCAACTTGAAATCGAGTTGCGCGCACAGCTCTTCGTGCGCGCGCCGCGCCGGGTGATTCTTACTGAAGCAGGTGAAAAGCTGCTCGAGCGCGCCTACGTGATTCTGCGCGAGCATGATGCGGCGCGAGAAGAATTGGCCGCTTTGACTGGAGCTGAGCGCGGCCGCTTACGCATTGGGAGCGCATCGGCAATGGTTAGCGCCGATCCTCTGCCACAAATTCTCAAAGAGTTGCGCGAGAAATATCCGGGAGTCGAGGCCTCAGTCGCTTCGGGAACAAGTGCGCTGCTCGTTCAGCAAGTCCTGGCGGGCGAAATTGACGCCGCATTCGTGTCATTGCCCGTCGAGGCGCGCGGCGTGCAGACGGAACTCTTAAGCGAGGACTCGTTAGTGGCTATTGCTTCGCCGCGACATCAGCTCGCGAAACAGAAGGTTGTTAGCGCCTATGCGCTGGCGGGCGAAAAGTTGATTCTCGGAGAACGCGGCGGCAACACACGCCGCCTGATCGATCAATTTTTCGCGCAAGCCGGCGTGAAATTGAAAGTCGCCATGGAACTGAGCCGGCTAGCGGCCATCAAGCGCATGGTCGAAGCAGATATGGGCGTCGGCATTGTCCCGCTGCAATCCGTGCTTGAAGAAGTTGGGAACGCAACTCTGGTGCGTTGGTGGATCGAAGGCGCGCAAATAAACTGGCAGCTTGGCGTCGCGCGTCTGGTTGGTGGTTATGAATCGCCAATTCATCAGAAGTTTTTGGATCTCTGCCGCAAGCACTTCGGGCAATCCACAAAGAATCCTTCATCGCGTCAAAGACCAAAATCAAAGAAGAAGACGTAGTCTTTGGTTTTCGGACTTCACGGTACAGCGGACCTACGATCTCGCCAGCAATGTGACATCACAAACATATCCTTCCGGCCACAGAGTTGACTACGCCTATGATTGGGCCGGAAGAGTCAGTAGCTTTACCGGTAATATTGGCGACGGAATCTCGCGAACGTATGCCTCTGACATTAGTTATGACGCAGGCGGACGAATGACCGGCGAGCAGTATGGGACGACGCAATCAATCCCGCTCTATCATACTATGCAATATAACATCCGAGGGCAGTTGTCTTACGTTAGCCTCGGGAGGAATGGCGGGGGCCGACCGTGGATATATAGCAATCTATTACAGAGGCAATGCCTCGGGTTATAATGGCGGGACGGATAATAACGGCAACGTATTGTGCACTGAGACCTGGATACCACATGACGAAGTTATATCCGGCTGGGACGTTACCCGCGACGATTATGCCTACGATTCGTTGAATCGCATCTCATCAGTCAACGAATATGCCGCCTCGATTGGGACATCTTCAGTAGGCGCAAAAAGCCGTCAAATGCAGCATCCAGAAATAACACCGATCTTTCCGCCGATACCTTCGGTCACTCAGCAATTCGTCTACGATCAATATGGAAATCGCATTTCAACCGGAACGTGGACGGTTACAAGCACGAAGCAATTCATTGTTGACGCATCTACCAACCGGCTCTACGCGCCTGTGGATCCGAACCATACCAAGATGAACTACGACGCGGCCGGCAATTTGATCAACGACACGTACACAAGCTTTGGTGAAAGGACCTACGATGCAGAGAACCGTATGATCATGGCCGGAGACGGTTCGGTGGATTACTCCTTTTACTTCTATGACGCCGACGGCGACCGCGTGCGCCGTGTCTTTGGACAAGAGTATTGGCAGGTCTATGGAATGGACGGCGAGCTTCTCGCAGAATACGTCGGCGGGGCCGGACCGACGCCGCTATCGAGGGAATATGGGTATCGCGGCGGCCAGTTGTTGGTGACGGCGACCAATGATGGTGACGTGCGATGGCTCGTGCCCGACCAACTCGGAACGCCGCGGATGATTGTGGACAAGGGAGGTTACTTGGGAGGAGTAAGCCGACATGATTATCTGCCGTTCGGTGAGGAACTCTTCGCCGGAACTGGCGGCAGAACCACCTCACAGGGTTATAACCAACTAGATGGAGTGAGATTCCAATTCACCCTCAAAGAACGCGACAATGAAACGGGACTCGATTACTTCCTTGCTCGATACTATTCATCGACGCAAGGAAGGTTCACGTCCTCTGATCCATTACTGGCGAGCGGAAAGCCGTGGGCTCCGCAAAGGGAATCGTTATACTTATTGTATGAATAGCCCCTTGGTGTTGGTTGATCCAACGGGTATGGACTGGGGCTACTATGATCTGGGGAATGGCGAGGCGAGCATCGTTTGGTTTGAAGGCAAATTTGGAAAGTATAAGGGTCGTCAGTACTCAGCAATAAATTTTGGCAAATCCTCTTCAATAGTTGTCACGCTCGTAGGCGGCTCAGAGGTTGAGATATTCAAGAGTGGAGGAATTGATCCACTCAGCCGGCGGGCTATACCTCCTTCCCAGGGGCAAAGTCGTAACGGAAGTCGAGACGACTCTTTGCCCGAAGCGAACCAAGCCGTAATCCGCCAAGTAGCAGCACAGCCTTTTGAAAAAGCCACCGCTGCTTTTGCCATCGCTTCTGTGATGCAGGGCGCTGGTGTAGCCGGTTCGTCAATCCTGCTGCTCGACTCCCTCGCTGCCACAGGTCTGATTCTTCATGAGCAGGCCGAGCGCGAACATGATTCAGCGAACAGTGTGGCCATGGCGGCCAACACTATTGAGGAAGCGGCGAGCAAAGGACAGAGATTTGGACCCAATCAAGACGCATTGATCCAATTAGCCAAGGAGGCGAAGCGCGGTGGCGTAACCCCCGACCAGGCTAAGATTCTCATCGACTGGGCAAGTGAATACGGCGTGAGAGCTCACGGACCTGAGATGCATCCAAACCGACCGTTTGGAAGCCAGCCCATATCCACGTGGGACCGGTTGATCACACTCTAATAAAGCCATGACGAATCGATTTGTCTACAACTTAGTTGATGAGGTGAAGGGAGAGAGCTACTTCCGGATGCTTCATCATGCTTTGAGTTATTGCGACTCCTTCACGCTGGTCATTCGTCATTCGGTCGCTGTGAACGCGACCGCAGAGGCGGCGCTCAATAGGTTAGAGCCATATCTCATTCGCCGAGAAGAAAAAGAGGAATGGCCAGGGACGAAACTGCTTGATGGCACCGCGCAAGTGAGCAGGTTCAAGCTATCGCCAGAGACGGCATCGATCTTGGCTGAAGTTGCTGACGGACTCTTTTCTTGGATCCAGCCCAACCTGTCAGAAGACTTGTGTCTATTCAGAAAGGAGGGAGAGCCCTGGTTGGTAAGTATCGCTCACGAGAAAGATGCTTACATGGTGCTCTCTCCCGAGGAAAGCGCGGCATTAACTGAGAGCATTCCCATGCTCTCTTTGCATCAGTATCAAGAGGTGGGATCGTAAGCGCGTTTTACTCACGCTTGTGAGCTTTCTCTAAGACAGTATCGATGAAGCGGATGACGAACTCCTGTTCTTTGCGGGGGAGTCGTCGGATCTGATCGAAGCGGAGTTGCAGATGTGGAGGTGGGCCAGGCCTGCCACGCGTGGCCTTCAGAGATCGAGCGGGTGAAGCGGGGGAACGAGTTGGTAGCGTTCATTCGCAGCCGCGGCGTCACTCTCACGCAACGCGGCAAGCAGCTTGTGGGTCTCTGTCCCTTCCACAACGATCACGAGCCGAGCCTCATCATCGATCCAAAGAAACAACTAAATTAAGTAGAAATTAGGGTCAGGCCTGCGATTTTGCGATTCTTCCAGAGGGTAGCCGCGGACCAAGACTAATCTTGCCTCGCCTCGCGAGAGATAGCATGCACGGCACAGAATTCTATCTCATCGCCGCAATCAATCTCTCGATATCGTCTTCGTTGTTGAAGAAGTGCGTGGCGACGCGAATGCCTTCCGGTTTTTCAGTTACGATGACGCCGCGCCGGGATAGTTGATGGACGACTGCGGCGGGCTCGTCGACTTGGACCAACGTCTCTGCCGATCGCGTGTTTTCATTTTTCAGCGGCGATAGGACTTTCCATCCAGTTTCTGCGAGCCGCGTCGTTAATATTCGATTCAATTCCAGCGCCCGCGCTTGAATGTTCGCAATTCCGATTTCGTCAATCAGATTCAAGGCCGCGCCCAGTGCGAAGATTCCCGCGAAGTGCGGACAGCCAAGCTCAACTCGAGCCGCGGCATCATGACGAGGTCGCAACTCGTCATTCCGATCCGCGAACGGATCTTCAACGCTTAGCCAGCCGAGCGTGCGCGAATGTGTCTGATAAAGCAGTTCGCGGCTCAGGTAGACAAAGCCCGATCCATACCCAGCCAGCATCCACTTGTGACCCGTGGCACAGAGCGCATCGATCTGCATACGCTTCACGTCGATTTGGAACACGCCCGCCGATTGGGCTGCATTAATGACCAGCGCGTGGCGACCTTTGATCTTGGCTAGCTCCTCCGGGTCGGTCCTGAAGCCGTTCGAGAACTGCACGTGACTGAGAGCAATAACACCGGTCTTTTCCGTCATGGCGCCGCGGACGTCTTCAACTCGCACTTCGCCATTCACCGGCAAGAGAGGATGAACGGGAATGCGTCGATTCATCCACGGCAGCGTCGTCACGGGAAATTCCAGTGTGGATGAAATTACCTCGCCACGATCTTCCAGCGCGTCCACGATCACGTTCATGCCCGCGGATGTATTGGTGGTGAGGCCAATTTCGTCCGGTTCGGCGTTGATAAATTTTGCGATCTTCTTTCTGATCGTCTCGCGCTCCGCCAGCCACTGATTCCAATGCACATCGCCATCGCGCATCATCTTTTCGTAATAACCCAATGCCGCCTCGCGCGCCGCGCGCGACACTGGACCAGCCGCCGCGCTGTTGAGGTAGGCCACAGTTTCAGTCACTGGAAACTGTTTTCTAATTTCGTTCCAATCAATCATCCTTGAGTCCGAAGATACACGATTGACTCAGCGTTGCGGAAATCGGCCCGCGAGTGATGCAGTCGGTCAGCTTGTCTTGATTCATCGCGGCGACTAGACTCCACTCGATTATTGGGAGCGTGCAAATGTCTGACGATTCTTCAAACTGCTCTGCGCTCGAAACCACGACGCATCAGGATCACGTCATCAAACATGTCGTCGGCGCAACGGTCCTCGGCTGGTTTATCGCCGGCGAAGCAGCGCACCTGCTGTTGGACATCGGATTTCTCTGGACGATCTACCTGGACGGAGAGATGAATCTGCTGCCACAAGGCGTCGCGATTCCGGAGTTGGATGCCGATGAGATAAATGGCGCTGACAAGGCCACACTCGTCTTCGACGCGGAGCTGCTTTTGAACGAGGGTCGCGAAGCAACTGGTTTGAAGCGCTTCATGGCCGCGCCAAATGAGTGTTTGATCGAGGCCGTCGATATTCAGGGCTCGAAATCAAGACGCCGCCTGGTGATTCAAGGCGAGTTGGAAAATCTGATTATCGAGTCTTCGATCGAAGCTGGAGAGATAAACGTCGCCGTCGATAATATTAAGAGGTAGACTGCGAGCTTTCTGACTTGCAAGACTTAATCTAGCGCGGGCCTTCACGCCTGGAAAAACGAAACCAAAATTGAAACCACCTCCTTCAGGAGTCTGTCGCGAAAATCCCGTAGGGATGCGATGTTTATAGAGAAGGTTCCAGGCCACCATCTTGGGAGCCCATTTATGGGCGAAAGGTGTTCGGTTGCGCTCCTAAAGGAGCTTCCAGATCTCAATTCGGTCTGGTGTTCTATAAACATTTCGCCGCTACGCGGTTTTTTCGACCGACTTCTTCTGCAGGCTTTTCGGTACATCAATATACGAAGGCTCTTCCTCGAGGTTTGGGTGGTCTCATGACCTGGTCACAAGTTTACGATCCAATAGGCAATGCTCTGTTGTCTACTGCATTCGCGGCGCTGCCGATCTTGGTTCTGCTTGGCAGTCTCGGAGTCTTCCGAATCAAAGCGCACTATTCCGCGCTGCTCGGGCTCGCAACGTCTTTGGCTGTGGCCGTCGTGGTGTTTCGCATGCCCGTTAGAATGATTCTCACCAGCGCGGTCTATGGTGGCGCATACGGTCTATTTCCGATTGGCTGGATCGTTCTCAACGTGATCTTTCTTTATCAATTGACCAACGAGCGCGGCCTCTTCGACGTGTTGCGTAAGAGTATTACCGGGCTCACTCAGGACCGAAGGCTGCAACTGCTGCTGGTGGCGTTCAGCTTTGGGGCTTTCTTCGAAGGCGCGTCGGGTTTCGGAACTCCCGTCGCTGTGACGGGAGCGATTCTCATCGGATTAGGATTCACCCCGCTGGCGGCGTCGGGGTTGTCTTTGATCGCGAACACCGCCCCGGTGGCCTTCGGAGCGTTGGGGACACCGATCATTGGTTTGCAAACGGTGACTGGTCTTGATCTACGAGCACTAAGCGCGATGGTCGGCAGGCAGCTTCCTTTCTTCTCACTCATCGTTCCTTTCTGGTTGATTTGGGCTTTCGCTGGCTTTCGCGGAATGCTCGAAATCTGGCCCGCGATTCTAATTGCTGGAGTTTGCTTCGCGGTGCCACAGTTTCTGATCTCCAACTTTCACGGTCCATGGTTGGTTGATGTAGTCGCCGCGATGATTTCACTGGCGTCGCTGGCGCTCTTTATGAAACTCTGGCATCCGAAGCGCATCTGGCGCTTTCCGGGTGAAGTGATCAATGCGGCCACAGAGACACAGAGCCACGGAGCCGAGACGAATGAATTAGAAAGCGACTGCACCAACGGTTTGAATTCCGCAATCCGCAATCCGCAATCCAAAATTCTCCGCGCCTGGCTGCCATGGATAATTCTCAGCGTGGTGGTTTTTATTTGGGGATTGCCGCAGACGAAAGCTTTGCTCGACGGAATTTCAGCGCCGAAGATTCCAGTGCCTGGTCTCGACAAGCTTGTTATGCGCATGCCGCCAGTAGTCGCGAAGCCAACGCCCGAAGCCGCGGTCTTCAGCTTCAATTGGTTGTCGGCGACGGGCAGCGGAATCTTCTTGGCTTCGATCATCGCCGCGTTCGCGATGGGATATTCACTTCGTGAACTGCTCAGAGTCTATTGGAAGACTCTCAAGCTCGTCCGCTTTTCTCTGCTGACGATCGCGGCGATGATGGCCATTGGATTCACGACGCGTTACTCAGGCATGGATGCCACGCTGGGGCTCGCGTTTGCAAGAACCGGATTTCTCTATCCCTTTTTTGGAACGCTGCTAGGTTGGATGGGTGTCGCCCTCACTGGTTCCGACACTTCTTCCAATGTCCTCTTCGGCAGTCTGCAAAAGATCACCGCGACTCAACTCGGTCTCAGTCCGACATTAATGGCCGCCGC
>WNFT01003404.1_pt1 | contig 14095 bp, 14 predicted proteins | sample 5400191 | NCBI WGS metagenome assembly WNFT01 (sample SAMN13153359, study PRJNA577476) | soil metagenome | isolation source: 80 cm saprolite under Madrone tree | place: USA:California | collected 2016-06-14
AAACTTTTTCTCGCCGGATCACATCGAGTGCGAGGTTGCGCGACGCGCGCATGATCCACGCGGAAGGATTTTCCGGGATGCCGCGGTATGGCCACGTTTGCAATGCGCGTCCCAACGCCTCCTGCACGACATCTTCGGCCAGGTTCAAATGTTCAATCCCAAAAATCCGGCTTAGCGTCGCCACCATTTTTGCCGACTCATGGCGAAAAAGGTGTTCGACCAATTGAGATATGCCTTCGGGCTTCTGCATAATCATTACATTCTCGATTCTGCGAGTACGAGTGCCATTCGCAGACGTAATGCGCAATTGTCTGCGTTGCATTTGATTAAATACGACCACGATTGTTTGCTCGCGCGATATTGCCGTGGCATTTATGAGTGTGTATCCGATGGCTGAGAAACAAGAGATCGTCCAGCCGGAGCAGTTTAGGTTTGATGACGACGGCGTTTTCCCAAATAGCTTGCTGCCGTTGCTGGTCTATCGGAAAGCACTGAGGGCCGATGGCCGGGATCCCGCTTGGCTTCTTGAGGAACGCTTCGCTAACAACGACTGGTGTAATTCATGGCGAAACGGCGTGTATTCCTTTGCTCATTATCACAGCACCACGCATGAAATTCTCGGTGTTTACTGTGGCGTCGCGACACTGAGACTGGGCGGCACCATCGCTTCCCTGCCAATTCCCGATTACGACCCGATCTACGGCGCCGATGGCCCACTGCGGCAGATTTGGAAAGCGGATCGGAATAAATGAGATGACCGGGCGGATTCGCCAACGGCCTTCGCAGCTTCAGCACAGCTTCGCGGTAAACTTCGGAGCTTTTTGGTATTGCCGATCTGGGTAAAAGCGGCGGGACACCGCCGCACTCCAAAACGTGGCCGTCCTCGCGATACTCCATTTCGCGCTTGTGTTTTGGAGTGCGTGCGCTGCTGCGCCGCTTTCGCTTTCCGAAGCATCATGCCCTCGCCGGAGCAAGTGTATTGTTGAGCCATGGGATCAACGCAAAAATCCGCCGCTGCAACCTTTCGCGCACTGCACGCGTCTGGCTGCTTCGTACTTCCAAATCCATGGGACATCGGGACGGCGATCTACCTCGAGCGTCTCGGATTCAAAGCGCTCGCCACCACCTCGGCTGGCTTTGCTTTTTCGCGCGGCAAACCTGATGGCCGCGTTCCGCGTGACGAAATGCTCGCTCACATTCGCGAGATTGCGAAGGCTACCTCACTACCGGTTAATGCAGATTTCCAAGCCGGCTACGCTGATGAACCGGAAGAGGTCGCAGGAAATGTCCAACTTTGTATCGAAACCGGCGTTGCTGGCCTGTCCATCGAAGACAGTACTGGACGCAGCGATCGCCCGCTATACGGGAAGGAGTTAGCAGTCGAGCGTATCCGCGCGGCACGCAGCGCGATTGACAGCTCGGAAACTGACGTTCTGTTAATCGGACGTTGCGAAGCGTGGTTGGTCGGACACGCCGATCCATTGCGCACCGCGCTCGACCGACTCATAGCGTACGCTGAAGCCGGGGCCGATTGTCTCTATGCACCGGGCGTTACTAAGCCGGAGGAAATTGCACATATCGTAAAGACGGTCGCACCGAAACCCGTCAATGTCCTCGTCTCCGGATTTAATCATCAGCTTACCGTGTCGGAACTCGCTGACCTCGGTGTGCGTCGCATCTCTGTCGGCTCAGGATTCGCGCTCGCAGCATGGGGCGCGTTTCTGCGGTCAGCGCGAGAAATCAAAACACATGGCACATTCAATCTCCTCAGTAACAATGCGCCTTCCGCCGACTTGAACGAATTGTTTCACCAAGCATAGCTTGTTTTGGTGCTTTGTATTTGAACGCGTGCGGCCCATTCCATGTCAGTATGTCCCCAAAAGGGCAGTTGCAATTTGAAATCCGGCATCTTGATTTAGGTAAGGCTGTTTAAGTTTCGAGCCTTTCTCGCCATGAAACGCATTTTTCTCAGTGGTTACGCTGCTTTGTTTTTCGCCTCGCTGGCCTATGCCCAGGAAGGCACACCGGCGCCGCCTCCAATGGAGCCGCAAGGTCCCCAGCGCACAGGTCCATGGAAATCAAGCCCGCCCGCGCAAGAAGTGGTTCCGGTTCCGGTGCCGATTGCTCCGCCAAAACCCAACGGGCCAGTTCAAAAAAGTCTTGTCCGAATCACAGCCACGTCAGTGGATCCCGATTACAAAGCTCCATGGAACGCAGGCTCACTCCAGCGCGGTGTCGGCGCTGGATTTGTCATCAACGGCAACCGCATCATGACCAATGCGCATGTCGTCGCTAACAACCGTTACATCACAGTTGAGCGCGACGGTGATCCTAACAAATATCCCGCGCAGGTCCAATTCATCGCCAACGATTGCGATCTGGCTTTGGTCACCGTGCCCGCAAAGGACTTTTTCAAGAACATGGTCCCGCTAAAATTCGGCGGCATCCCGGCACTGGAATCGACGGTGTCAGCGTATGGTTATCCAATTGGCGGCGAACGGATGTCCGTCACAACCGGCATCGTGTCGCGGGTCGATTTCCAGCTCTACACGCATTCGTCAGTTGACCAGCATCTGGCGATCCAGATCAGCGCGCAAATCAACCCGGGCAACAGCGGCGGCCCCGTCATGCAGGACGGCAAAGTCGTTGGCGTGGCGTTTCAGGGATATAGCGGCGACGTCGCGCAAGGCGTTGCCTACATGATTCCCACACCGGTGATGAATCGTTTTTTGAAGGACATCAGCAACGGGCAATATGACGAATACCCCGATCTCGCGATCACCTATGCGAAATTGCAAAATCCAGCGCAACGAAAATATCTCGGATTGGTAGATGACGACCGCGGTGTGCTCGTGAGCTCCGTGGTTGCCGCAGGTCCCTCCGACGGTATTCTGAAATCGGGTGACGTGCTCCTTTCGATCGACGGTCACCCAATCGCAAGTGACTCGAACGTAGAACTCGACGGCGAACGCGCGCAGTTCGAGGAAGTCGTAGAACGAAAATTCAAGGGGGATTCGGTCAAGCTCGACATCCTGCGGGATAAAGGGCCGATGACAGTGACGATCAAATTGTTCAAGCCCTGGCCGTATTCGATCCAAGGTCACACCTACGATGTGCGGCCGCGCTACGTTCTTTACGGCGGGTTGCTCTTCCAACCGCTAAGCCTGGACATGCTGGAGGCCTACCGCACAAGCGATCTGCGTCTCCGGCATTTCTTTGAATACTTCATTCTGGAGCAGATTTATCTTGTGCATCCTGATGTCATTGTCCTCAGCAACATTTTGCCGGACCCTATTAACAGTTATCTCACGCCTTACAAGGGCGCCATCGTTGATGAAGTAAACGGCAAAAAAATTCGGACGCTCGATGAATTGTCGCAAGCCTTCGCGCAGGCGCCGGAGCGGCTTGTGATTCGGATGATCGGAGACGGACCGCCCCTCGTGCTTGATCGCAACAAGGTGGAAACCGCACGCGAACGCATCAAGACGCGTTACAACGTTTTGAAAGAGCAAAATCTCGAGGAACGGCCTGCGTCGCGCATCGCCGCCGCAGACGAAAAGAACTGAAATGCAAAGACACGCTTTCATCACTTTCAGTATTGTGCTTGTCGCCGTCAGTGGCGCGTTAGCAAGGAAGGAACCGGCTATTCCGACCACTGCTGCTCGGCCAAAACAGGTCGCTTTGGTCCGCGTAAATGTGACCGGTCAGGGGTATGACTATTTTCGGCCGTGGCAAAAGAAAGCCCCGTTTTCAAAACGCGCGCTCGGCGCCGTTTTGCCAAAAGGCCGTGTGCTTGTGACTGCCGATTTGGTAACAAATCAAAATTACGTGGAGCTTGAGCGCGCGGAGTCCGGTGAAAAAACTGCGGCCAACGTCCGAGTGATCGATTATGAAGCAAACCTAGCGCTACTTGAGCCGGCAGAGAAGAGTTTCCTCGACGGCATCACACCGCTCGAAATCACATCCGACACAGTGGTCGGCGACCGGCTTGCAGCGTGGCAATTGGAACCGACCGGCGCGTTGTTGGCGACCGAAGGCTTGGTGACAACCGTGCAAATGATGCCGTACCCGATCGATGTCGGGCAGTTCCTGACTTACCGCGTCAGCATTCCCATGCAATATCGCGAGAACAGCTACACGGTTCCGCTGGTTAAGAATAACAAACTCGCCGGATTACTGCTGCGTTATGATTCGCGCTCGCAACTGCTCGATGCCATCCCGGCCCCTGTCATCACGCATTTCTTGCGCGAAGCCGACAGCCAGAATTATCGCGGGTTTCCCTCGGCTGGGTTTTCATTTTTCCCGACACGCGATCCAGCGCTGCGTGAGTTTGCCGGGGAAAAAGGGAAGCGCGGCGTTTACATAACCAACGTAGAGGCTGGCACGCCTGCCACGAGAGCCGGACTCAAGGTCGGCGACATCGTGACGGCGGTTGGCAATCATGACATTGATGAGAACGGCAACTACACGGATCCGCTCTATGGCAAGATCGAGTTCACCAATTTGCTGACCGCGCACGCCTATGCCGGCGACGTTGTTCCCTTCCATCTTGAGCGCGATGGCAAACCGATGCAGCTCAATCTGACTCTGGAGCATCGTGATACGAAGAATTACGTGAGCCCGCCGTATAATCTCGATGAGCCACCGCGATATTACGTTCTTGGCGGCATGATCTTTCAGGAACTCTCCCGCCAGTATCTCAAGGAATGGGGACCGAACTGGCAACGTGAAGCGCCCCAGCGCCTGGTGTACATGGACCATTTCCAATCCGAGCTGTTTCCAGACAGAAACCGTCGCGTCGTCATTCTCAGTCAGGTGCTCCCGGCGAACAGCACAATCGGATACGATGACCTCGCCTATCTGACGGTGAAAAGGGTCAACGGCAAGGAAATCAAATCACTGGGTGATCTGGCCGAAGCCGTGAAGCAACCAGTCGAAGGTTTTATCAAGATCGAGACCGAAGAAGATCCAAAACAAATCGAGCTCGACGCCTCGCAAGTCGCCGCCGAAGCCCCTGCGCTCCAGGAAAATTACGGCATCTCGTCACTGCAAAGATTGCAGTGATTTTTCCAGAATGCGGCCTGCATCTTAGGCCTTATTTCACGGACGGTTCTGGCATTTTGAATTCCTTCCAGCGTCGTTCCTGCTCATCGGGTGGAATATCCTCGACGTGTGTGGCCACCCACCAAATATTGCCGCAGGGGTCTTTGACACCGCCATACCGTTCACCGGAAGGCAATGTCATGATCGGAAAAACGGAAGTCCCGCCGGAGTCAAGCGCACGCTGGTACACTCTGTCGCAATCGGTGACGTACAAGTAAATTGAGCTGGGCATCGGCCCAAATTCTGGAGTGGGGTCAGCAAGCATGAGCATGGAATCTCGAATTCGCATGGTTGCGTGCATGACCGCGCCATCGGCGCGCTTCTGCTCGAAGATCAACTCACCCTCGAACGCGGCCACGATGAACTCGATCAAGCGCGACGCGCCCTGGGCGAATAGGTATGGTGTAATGGCGTGGAATCCTTCAGGAATTGATTTTGTAGGCATTTAGTTGTGTTGAATTGATTCTGGTGCAGCGCTGCATCGGCCTAACGAGACAAAACATCAGCGACCGCGAGACGTGAGCGGCGATCAACGCAGTAAACGGATGCATGGCGTGATAACGAGAGAAGGCACGAGTCAGGTGTCCCGTTGAGAAACATTCTTATATGTGAGCTGCCATGTGGACGATGAAAAAGCACAGAATGATTGCAACGAGTGGCGTTAGTAGCCACAACGCTGCTGCCGCAGACCATAAGGCGAACATGGCAACGTCGCGTGCACGGGCCTTCACACTCGGTGCGCCCACTGCCAGGCGTGCGCGCAGTATTCCAACAGTTACGTCATCCAACTGCAACTCGGAAAATCCTGTGTGGTAGAGATTCGTTCGAGAATGCCGGCCGCGAACGAACCCGCGGAACAGACTTTTCGGGGCAACAAACAGGCCGACGGCAAAGGCTCCTAAATTCAGTATCCACGCAGCGTAATAATGGGTGCAACCACTCGCGATCTCCCACGCGGCAATCTCCGCTTCGCCGGGCCAATCGGTGCCGTACTCGGCAACAATATGATGCAAATCATGCAGACGAGCGGCCGCAACGCGGGAACGACAATTCGGAAAATAAAATGCAATCGGCTTACTTTCCACTCGTACCCAGCGGCTCGAGTAGCCTCCATCTGCGCCGAGATTGCCACGCTCGAAAAACAGAGTGCGTGCGTTCCGTAGGGACATGGTATCTGGATAGCAAGACATGCAACATCGCGGCCTAACGAGATCGAGCTGGGTCACCGCTGGCGGCGACGAGTGTCGCTCGTAGTCTATGGTCAGTAGTCATGTTGTCACGCGGAGCGCACACCGGCCCAGCGTTTGTCTGCAGCGATTGTTTAGGTCTCGGGATCGCTCGCGTGCTATCGATCATGATAGAGGAGCTCTATAGCAGACGGCCAAGACCCATTTCCTTAGGCGGTTGTTTCAGGTCAAGCACGGCATCAGCAACCATTTCGCCCATCACCGGACCGTGCTTAAAACCGTGGCCGGAGCCCCCGCCCACGATCCAGACATTCCCCGCATCCGGGTGGCGATCCAAGATAAAATTGTGGTCTGTAGAGTTCTCGTATTGGCATACCCGGCTTTCAACTAACGGGGCGTCGGCTAACGCTGGAAAACGCATGCGAAGATAGGCGCGCGCGCTAGCCAATTTCTCCTCCGATATCTGGCGTTCCACGGTGGTGGGATCAATAACAGGTCCGCGCGTGTCGTCGGCTATTTTGAAGCCGCGCCAGTGGTTTCCAGGAACACCGAAGAAAGGACTCTTTCCACCGTCAATCCAGGTTGGCAGTTGCGCTTCGGTGAAACGAACGTCGGCTGCGGGCGTGCCGAAAAAGAAAACCTCCTGGCGAGTAGGAGTGATAATCGAGGTCAAAAATGGGAAGATTTTTCCAAGCCATGGACCGAGAGCAAAAACATAATAGTCAGCAGTTAGAACCTCACTTGTGCCAATGTTGATGCCCTGCATTCGATTGGCCACAATTGGCCCAGGGGTTGCCTGCGTTTGTCGATATTGCCCGCCGTTTTTGACGAATGCGTTCAGAACAGCCTCACACGCACGACGTGAAGCGAGAAAGCCGGAATCGGGCTCAAAAACGCTCCACGGCACGCCTTCAAAATTGATTTGAGGCCAACGCTTGGCGCATTCTTCGGTTGAAAGCTTCTCATAACGAATACCGGCCTGTTGCAGTACCGGCAGCGCCGCGCGTTCGTACGAATCGTCCGGGCCCGCCATCCGGAGCGCACCGCTCCGGAAGAAGAGCTTTACGTTCCATCGCCGCTCATGCTCCTGCCACAGCCGCAGCGCCCGGGCGACCATCTGGGTGTATAAGAGAAGCGCAGGACCATAAGTCGCGCGGATTGTGCGAGTTTCGCCGCCAGAGCTGGCACGGGAATTTCCTGGGCCCCAAGCGTCAAGCAAAGTCACCTTCGCTCGTTTTTGCAGGAGTTGGAGAGCTGACCAACCGCCAAAAGCACCGGCACCGACTACAATCACAGAAGCTCGAATCGTCCGTGCAATCACTGGTGGGCCGATTGCGTAAGCCGCCGCTGCGACAGCAGAGCCTTTCAAAAAACTGCGACGCGAACAATCGATTTGCATGATTACGCACTTGAAAAACAACGGCCCTTTAAGATGAGCGTTGCCACTAGTATCAGCGTGCGCATAGACCTAACGAGAAGTAGACGAAGATTCGTAAAAAACCACGAAAATTTCTTCGTCTAGTTCGGCCATTACGGTTGTTGTTCTGTCGCGCTGACGAGCGTGCGTGGCCTTGAAAGAAAATGGTCGACTTCGTCGTTGTACGTTTCGAAGGGGTTGCCCATGACAAGGAAATCGCGGCTGTCGCAGGCGATGGAGTCCCAGTTGATTACATACGGGAAATTGCAGGTCTGAAAAAAGCTGACGGCGCGTGAGCGACCGGATGCGCGGGTGTTGGCCGGAGGAACATGGGTCGCGGTGGCACGGCGGACACCGTTGTTCCAGTCTGCAATTCGTTTGCCCGGCGTGATGCTGAAGAATAATCCCCGGCGCGGATCGATGTTGTGGTATTCCAGGTCGATGCTCTGCAGCCACGGATCGTCCCAGCTTAGTCCCTCCGATTCAATGAACGTTTCCAGTAACCATTTTTTGGTGATCCAGTCAACGCCACCGATCAGCGCGTGCCGGTTGTGCGCGATGGCTTCCAGAACGAACGCCCAGTTTTCCAACAGCCAGTTCGTTTCCGCGCTGCTATGTCGGAAATGTTTTTGCGCCAGATGATGAAATTCCCACTGCACATCGACCGCGCTGACGGTTTTGCCGTTCTCGAGGCGTACCATCCATTGCTCGCTCGCATCGCGGGAAATGTCACGCGTGCTTTGCACCGCGTCGACCAAAACAAGGTTTCGCGGCAAACGGCCTTCCTCAAGCAACGATAAAACGCAGGCCGTCGTCCCGATTTTTAGCGCGGTCGCATACGGGCTCATGTTCGAGTCGCCGATGAGCAAATGCAGTCGCCGATATTTCCGGTAATCGGCCAGCGGCTCGTCGCGGGCGTTGATAATGGCGCGATTGAACTGCACCCACTGATAAATGTCGTTGACGATGTGATCGGCGCGCTGGCTCAGCTGAAAATTCACCTGGCCCTGTGGTTGGGGCGGCTCGAAATCGAACGCCAGCGGATTCGATTGTCCAACGCGTCCCGCGCCGGTGAAGATCTGCCGGGTTGCCAAAAAAGTCAGCAACGTTCCAAGAATCGGCGGAGTGAACTGGGCCTCGCGTCGCATGAGATAATTCTCGTGGCAACCAAACGTTGCACCGGTGTGATGGTCCACGTTGTTCTTGATGAATGAGACACGGTCCTCCCCGCCCAGAGCAATCAGCGCCGATCGCAACAGGTCGTCCCCCGCCAGCTCATAGCTCACGAGATCGTGCAGATGCAAACATTCCGGCGACGCGTACTCGATGTGCCCCATGTCGAGATAGAGCCGGCCGCCGTTGAGAAGAAATCCGCCGTTGCCCGGCGGTTCCTCGTAGTCGCGGTAATGTAAATCGATCGTTCCCGCGTCCGCCTTGCGAAATAGATAATTCTTGACCTTCGCCGGCCAGAGCTCCGAGTTCACGTGCGGCTCATCTTCGCTGAGGAGACAGCCGTACTCCGTCTCGATGCCAACGACGCGATCCATTGCAGTCAATTAACGCATCGAATCCAAATTTGGCTAAGCCAAAAGATGTCCCCTCACCTTCATCCTCTCCCAACCGGGGAGAGGCGAATCACGTAACGCAGTACGCCGGGCGATTAAGCACCAAGGAGCGACGGCTTGGCCAGCGTCGAAAAATGATAGCTGGGAAGCCGTCACTCGTTGAGCCTTGCAGTCCGCCTCTCCCTTTGCAAAGGGAGAGGATCGAGGTGAGAGATTGCTTTCGAGCTTATCAGGTACCGAATAAGAAGTGACGAAGATAACATCTCCCCGCATCGCTACAACGCCCTCTCTTTAGCAGAACTGTACAATAAGAAACGGCCCAGAGAGCAAACCACACAAGCGACCCAATCTTCCCCGCACTAGCACTTTGCTTTCTACTGCCTTGCCGAGCGGGAGTCCGCAACTCTACCTAAACTTCATTCTAGCTCACGGCACGCCTCGGCCCCGCCACCCGAAAAGCAACGAGATTATGAACAGCACAAGGAATATAACGAACAGGACTTTCGCAATGCCCGCCGATGCCGCGGCGATACCGCCAAACCCAAAGACCGCTGCCACGAGCGCGATGATCAGAAAAACTACAGCCCAACCTAACATGTTTCACCTCCTCAGAGATTAAATCGTATTTGCAGAGTGCCTCGCGCGCCTGTGGGTGTGTGTTCGCGCACAGAGACTTGGCGCCGATTCTAGCGGTTTGCCCCGGCGGGAAACATCACCTTGTCGGGTGCTGCATTAAGCGCCGCTAGAAGTTTTTTGATCAGTCGACTTTTGACGCGCCCCGCTTCACGCGGTGCAACGAGATAACGCACAATCGCTTCCAGCCACGTATTATCGGCGACTCGAAAAATCACGCGCGGATGCTCGTGCACATCCAATTCGTCCACCGGCGTGCGGGCTAGTAAATCTCGAAACGTTTCCACTCGTTTGAGCATCTCCTTTCCCAGCTCTTCCTCGGTGATTTTCTGCATGGTTTTGGCGATAAACTCCAAGTCCGCATTGTAACCCACCTGGAATTTCACCTCGTTCCAGATGTAAGGAAAAAGTGGCCACGAATAGTTATAGATGAGTTCGTCGAGTACTTTTTCATTCGGGAATTTGATCAGCCGTCCGCTGGGATGATCACCGGTAATGTACTGCCCGCCGAATTCCCACAACGTCGTGTCGAGGTAACCGACATCAATCACGTCTCCAGTGGCGTCGCCGATTTTGATGCGGTCGCCAACGCGAAAAGGTTGACGAACCAGAATGTAAATCCATGCGATGAAGCTTTTCATCGGAGTTTGTACCGCCAGCCCGATGATGATCGAGCCAACGCCAAGCGCGGCCACCGCGCCGTACCAATTCACGAAAACGATCGACACCACGATGAGGGCGACGGCGAGCCCCACCACCAAATGCGCTATGCGCTGGAGGGTGAAACGAGTCGATGCATCCTCGATACGCGCAATTCCATAAACGGACATCGCTCGCGCGGCTGCCAGCACGATGGTGATCAGCACCGCACCTCGGAGAATTCGCTTAGAAATATCAAGCCCACCCTGCGGCAACGGAATCAGGTTCGCACTGACGAGAAAGTAAGAAACGGCGCAGATGGCAAGGGCAACCGCGTAAGCCACGAACCAGAATCTGTCGCGATCGGGCGGTTGAATCTTTTCGCGATGCTTTTCGCCTGTCGTCCGCTCCAGTTCTTTGCGAATTTCAGGTCGTTTACGGAGTTCCTCCGCTGTTTCTGCCATCATGATTAGAATCGAACCGCGCGCAGGAACAGGCCGCACGCGCCGAGGCACTTCGCTGCATCGAAACCGCTGAACTTGCCACCCCCGACGAATCTCAAAGTGTGCTATCAAACACCGACATTGCAGAGCTGCTCGCGCAACAGGCCGAAGGAGAAACGGGTATTCTTTCTCGCGCATTTCGTCGAGCCGCGCGCAGTGCGTTTCTCTGGCCGGCAGAGGTATCGGATCTGATCGAGCAAAACCGGGCCTTAACCGAGCTGCGCGGCGTCGGTCCGTTTATCGAGAAACAAATTCGAAATTGGATGGAAAAACCGCCGCGTCGCGCGAAAACAGTTCCTGCGGTTCGCCAGGACTTCATCTCGCTGGCGGAAGCGCGGCGGCGCCTCGCCAGACGACCTGCCTGGCCGAAAAAGCTGCATGGCGATTTACAAATGCACAGTCGCTGGAGCGATGGATCAGGGACAATTGCGGAAATGGCGGACGCCGCGAAAGAACGCTCATATGAATACATCGCCATCACCGATCATTCGAAGACGTTGAAGATCGCAGGCGGAATCGACGAGCGCGCCTTGAAAGCACAAGGAGCGGAAATAACCAAAGTGAATATCGCGATTCGAAAATCAGGTCCAGACCTCACCGTGCTCCGTTCGATCGAGATGAATCTCAACCCGCGCGGCGAAGGCGATATGTCGCCGGAGTCTTTGGTAGATTTGGATCTTGTTCTTGGCTCGTTCCATTCCTCGTTACGTGCGACCGAAAATCAAACGGAGCGTTATCTCGCAGCGTTGCGGAATCCAAACATTCACATCCTCGGTCATCCGCGCGGCCGCATTTACAATTTTCGGATCGGTCTCAAGGCAGATTGGCCGCGAGTGTTTGCGGAAGCGGCCCGGCTCGACAAGGCGGTGGAGATTGATTGCTATCCCGACCGGCAGGACCTGAACGTTGAGCTACTCAAATTTGCGCGCGAACACGGAACACGCATTTCGCTCGGAACAGACGCTCATCACCCGTGGCAGTTGGAATTTATTGACCTTGGATTGGCGGCTGCACTCCGAGCCAGGATCGCAGGTGATAGAATTCTCAACTTCATGCCATGGAGCGAGCTACAGGCATGGACGCAACGCATGCGCGATCGCAACACATCTAAAACATAAAATTGCACACTGTCATCGCGCCTTGCTCCCCACGGAGATCACAACTGGCCTCAGGTTATACGTGATTCACGCATGACGCGGGTCACCCTGCCAAATCGTTAGGGCAGCAGGTTTGACCGTGATTTCAACTGCGCCTCGCAGCCGCTTGTTATTTTTGTTCCCGCTCGGCCACTGCCTGCCGTCAAGATGCATTGCGCCGGTCGGCGAATGAATAATCAGCTTGCGAAACTTCCGCGGCGTTGGCGACCCGCGTTCCTTTCGTCCCGCCAGGTGCGCATCGACGTGCTTAATGAAAGCCTTGCGTTCATGCTCGCGCACGGCCACAAAATCCAGCTGGCCATCATCCGTTTTTGCTTTTGGAGCGAGATGGAGCGCGGGACCAGCCGAGCGAATGTTCATTGCTCCCCAGAGGATACAGCCATCCGAAATATCTTCGCCTTCAATGCTCATTTTCCATCGACACGCCGGATAATCGACTGCTAGCTCTCGCAGGAGCGACAGGTGCGCCTTGAGTTCTTCCTCTGGAGAAGCATCCTTTTTTTCGTTCGCCTCTGCGACGGAAAAGTAGTCGGCGAACAACCCGCCTCCCGCCGCCTCCAAAAAGTATTCCGTCCGCGAGGAAGTGCGCGCAACGCCAACATCGAACGGCCGTCTTTTTCCGCAGTGAACCGATTGAAGGATTTCCTCGACAGATCCGGTGAAACCGAGGCTGCGCGCCAGATTGTTCGCGGTGCCCAGGGGCAAAATCGCCAGCGGGATGCCGCTGTCCAAAAGTTGCCACGCAGTTTTGTGCACCGTGCCGTCTCCTCCGGCGGCAATGACGAGATCCACCGGTTTTTCGAAGGCTTGTTTCCAGCCACGTTTTTTTATCGATTGATAGAATGCCTGATGGCCGGATCTCGTCAGGCTTGCCAGCAATTGTTTTTTGCTGTGTTCACGGTCTCCGGCTTTCGGATTGTGGATCAACAGGATTCGCATGACTGGTCTGTTACAGCCGTTACTGTCACAACCTATTCGGCCAACAACAGGCCGACACGCGTTTCTTAAAGTGTGAAAATGCGAATCCTGATCTCGAACGACGACGGAATTTACAGCCCGGGAATTCCGGCGCTGGCGAAAGCGGCGGCGCGTTTCGGCGAAGTGCGCATTGTGGCGCCTGACGTAGAGCAATCCTCAATGAGCCATGCGATCACATCATCCCGGCCCTTGCGGTTTAAACGTATTCATCTCGACCGTTTCGAGGCGTACAGCGTGAATGGGACACCGGCCGATTGTGTCGCACTCGGAATGCATCGGTGGGGACACGTGGATTTTGTACTTTCCGGAATCAATCTGGGCCTGAATCTCGGCAACTCACTCTGGCATTCCGGCACGCTGGCCGCAGCTAAACAGGCTGCATTGCTCGGATCCAGAGGCATCGCGTTCAGCACGAACGTCAGCGACAGTCGCGAGCCGGATTTTGCAGGGCTTGACCCCTACGTTGCCAAGGTGCTCGATCTGCTGATGCCCAGGAAGACATTGCCTTTGGTAAACGTGAATCTTCCGGAGAAACCGAAGGGAATTCGTTGGACGCGTCAATCTGTGCGCCACTACGACGGCAAAGTTGTTCCCGACAAAGATCCGGTCGGGCGTGCCATTTTCTGGTTCACGGTCACACCGTTGCAAGGTGCCGCGAAAGGGACCGACCGCTGGGCTGTCGAGCATCATTGGGTCTCGATTACGCCGTTGCGCCTCGACCTCACGGATGAAGCCGATCTGGCTCGAGCCTTGGCTCTTTCAGACACATCCGCCACAAAGATCGCCGGAAAACGACGCCGTTCTCGACCGTCACGCGCAAGAAATTAGTAGATGCAGTGAACAAGTCGTGTAGCCACCGGTTCGCCGCAGGACGAATCCGTCCAGTGTGCGGACCTGTGGCCGGTTAACAGCG
>WNFT01003206.1_pt1 | contig 14094 bp, 14 predicted proteins | sample 5400191 | NCBI WGS metagenome assembly WNFT01 (sample SAMN13153359, study PRJNA577476) | soil metagenome | isolation source: 80 cm saprolite under Madrone tree | place: USA:California | collected 2016-06-14
CGATCAGCCGGTGCGCATCGTTGCGGGGGCGCTTGACGATCTCCGCTACCTTGCCCTCGTCGTCGAGCACGATCTTGGCCTCGGGGAGATCGAAGTCGATGCTGCCGCGCGCGCGCCGCTGTCCGGTGAGCTTCTTCGACAGCTCGTGGGCGGCCTTCAAGTCGTCCAGCAGGGGCCGCGCTTGCGGATCGGGTTCGCCGGCGAGCGCTTCCGCCACCCGGTCGTAGGTGAGTCGCGCGTGGCTGCGCATCACCGCTTCGTAGAGGTCGGCATGGAGCGGCTTGCCCTCCTTGTCCAGGGCCAGATCGCAGACCATGCACAGGCGGTCCACGTCGGGATTCAGCGAGCAGATGCCGTTCGAGAGACGCTCCGGAAGCATCGGCAGGACGGTGCCGGGAAAATAGACGCTGGTGGCGCGCCGCAGCGCCTCGCGATCGAGGGGCCCGCCTGGACGGGCGTAGTGGGCCACGTCCGCGATGGCGACCACCAGACGGTAGCCGCCGGGCGTGCGGGAGACGTGGATCGCGTCGTCGAAGTCCCGCGCGTCCTCGCCGTCGATGGTCACCAGGGGCAAGTGCCTGAGATCGCGCCTCCCGGAGATCTCGTCCGGAGGAACGTGGTCGGGTACGCTCTGGGCCGCGATCAGCGTCGCCGGCTCGAACTCGTCCGAGAACCCCTCCGCGTAGGCGGCGGCGAGGATCTCGAAGCGTGGATCGCCCGGCGTCCCGAGCACCGCGACGATCTCGCCTTCCAGCGCGCCCTGGACGTCGCGGTGCAGGCGCACCTTCACCATCTCGCCGTCGCGGGCCCGAGGGTGGCGGGGCACGGCGATGTTGCCGGTCAGGTTCCTGTCGTGCGGTATCACCCAGGCCGCCTTCCCCTTGGCCTGGTAGATGCCGAGGACCAGCTGGCGCCGCCTCTCGACGATCTCGACCACCTCGGCGGCCAGGCGGCCGTCGCGGCCGCGGATCACGCGCGCGCGAACCACGTCGCCGTCGAGGGAGCCCTTGGTGTACTGCGGGGGTACGAAAAGGTCGTTGTCGCGCCCACCGTCCCCGAGGAGGGGGGTGATGAAGCCGTAGCCCTCCGCCTTCAGATGGATGACCCCGGTCGCCTCTCCGCCCGGCTTCCGCCCGGGTTGGCCGGGACCCTGCTCGCGGCGCCGGCGGGTGCCCTCGGCCATGGCGGCGGAGGTGCGCCGGGGCTGGTCCCGCCGCGGCCCCTTGGACGCCATCGGGCGCCCGCCGTCGGCGCCCTTCGGGCCCTCCCCGTTCTGCCCCTGCTGGCGCTGCCGCTCGCGGTAGACGTGGCCGTCATAGCTCGCCCGCCCCTGCTTGAGCAGGTGCGAGAGCGCGCGGCGGAGAGGATCTTTCTGGGCCTGGCCCAGCCGGAGCTGGCCAGCAAGCTGCTTGAGCGAGAGGCCCTTCCCCCGCGCGCTCCGCAGCGCGAAGAGAAGGCTCTCGAGATCGATGTTCATGGCGGTACTTCTAGACTTTCTTCGGTCCGGTGTCGGCGGCGGTCTCGACGATGACCGCGGTGGTGTCGGACTTCGAGCAGGGGAATCCGGGCACGTGCTTGCCGAGGAACAAGGACAGCGAGCTCATCAGCTCGCCCGGCATCTCGGCCACCAGCGCGCTCCTGCACAACCTGCGCGTCGCCCGGTAGGTGCGAACGAAGGTGATGCAGGGCGGGCAGAAGCTGAGATGATCTTCCAGGGCCTTCGCCCGCTCGGGCGACAGCGTCCCCTCGATGTACTCGCCGAGGAGGTCAACGCATTCCTTGCAGTGCTGAATGGGGCTCGTCAAACGGCTTTTCCTCTGCGAGTCGTTTGGGCGGCAGTGATATTAACCGACCCGGGAAGAAAGATGCACTGGCCGGGGGACGGATTCGGCGATTCGGGTCACCGGGGGGGAGGGTCGAAGAAGTCGCCGAGCTTCTCCCGCAGGGCCAGGCGGGCGCGGTGCAGCCGGCTCTTCACCGCCGGGACCGTCAGATCCAGCGCGTTGGCGATGTCCTCGTTGGAGAGCCCGTCCACGTCCTTGAGCAGGAACACTGTCCGGTAGTCGGCAGGGAGCTCCTGGACGGCCTTGTTGATCGCGGTTCCCAGCTCTCCGGACATCATCTTCTCGTCGGCGCGCTGCGACCAGTCGCTGCTGCTGGTGGGCTCGAGGTAGCCCTCGGCCGAGAACCTGGGGCCCGACAGCTCGAGCGGCTGGTCGGACAGCGAGTCGGGGGCCCGCCGCTTGCGGCGCAGGCGCATGAGCGCGCTGTTGGCCGCGATGCGGTAGAGCCAGCTGGAGAACTGGGCCTCGCCGCGGAAGAGGGGGAGCTTCTGGTAGGCGTTGAGGAACGCTTCCTGCAGCACCTCCTGCGCGTCGGCCTCCGAGCCCGTCATGCGCAGGGCCAGCCGGTACAGCTGGCGCTGGTGCCGATCGACGAGCTGCGCGAACGCGGCGCCATCGCCCTTCTGCGCGCGCTCCACCAGCTCCCGATCGCCGGGTTGGCCGTCGGAACGCGGCTCTTCGGGAGCGAGCTCGTGCTGCTGCGTTTGCGGCGGATCGGCCAAGGGCGGGGGACCCTAGAGCACGCCGGAATGGGGGTCAAGGGGTGGGGAGTATCTTTCCGGGATTGAGGAAATCATCCGGGTCGAACGCTCGCTTGAGGCGGCGCTGCAGCTCGATCACCTCCCGGCTCTGCTCCCGCGCCAGGAAGGCGCGCTTGGCGAGCCCGACTCCGTGTTCCCCCGTAATGGTGCCGCCCAGATCGATGGCCGCCTGGAGGACCTCCTCCACGGCGGCATGTCCCTTGGTCCGCTCCTCGGGAGAGCCGAAGAGCAGGTTCACGTGCAGGTTGCCGTCCCCAGCGTGGCCGTAGCACGCGGTGGGCAGGCCGTAGCGGGCGCCGATGTCGCGCACGCGCCCGATCAACTCCACCAGCCGGCCGCGGGGCACCGCCACGTCCTCGCTGATCTTGTTCGGACGGATGGCGCTCAGCGCCACCGAGGTCATCCGGCGCGTCTCCCAGATGCGGCGGCGCTGGGCTTCATCCTGCGCGGCCACCACCTCCTGCGCGCCCGCCTCGGTGCACATCTCGCCGGACTTGGCGAGCTCCTCCAGGACGCCCTCGCCATGGCCGTCGTGCTCGACGATCAGCGCCCCGCCGATGCCCTCGGGGAACTTGAAGGGTGCGCGGGGGCTGACCGCGCGCATGGTGGGACCGTCGAGCAGCTCGCACGCGCGCGGGAGGAGCCCCGCGCCGAAGATCTTCTGCACCGCCAGAGCGGCCCTGTCCTCGTCGGGAAAGAACGCCAGCAGCGTGGCGACGGACCGCGGCAGCGGCAACAGCTTCAGCGTCGCCTGGACGATCACGGCCAGGGTCCCCTCGCTGCCCACCAGAAGCTGCGTCAGGTCGTAGCCGGCGACGCCCTTCCAGCTCCGGTGGCCGGTGCGGATCAGCTCGCCGGTGGGCAGGACCGCCTGGAGGCCAAGCACGTAGTCGCGGGTGACGCCGTACTTGACCGCGCGCGGTCCGCCGGCGTTGTGCGCCAGGTTGCCGCCGATCGAGCACATCGCCTGGGAATTGGGATCGGGCGGATAGAAGAGCCCCTCCGCCTCCACTGCCGACTGGAGCTTCTCGAGGATGACCCCGGGCTCCACCACACAGACCATGTCCGCCCGCGAGACTTCGACGATCCGGTCCAGCTTCTCCAGCGAGAGCACCACTCCGCCCCGCTCCGCCAGCGCTCCGCCGCTCTTGCCCGAGCCGGCGCCCCGCGGCACCACCGGGAGCTTTCGCGACCGCGCGTACGCGAGCAGCTTCTGCACGTCGCCCACATCGCGCGCCTGGACGGCGGCCTGCGGGGGGTACTCGCCGCAACCGCTCTCGTCGCGGGAGTAGGGTTCGATCGGCACGACCTGGAGCCCGAGCGCCGCAAGGTCCTGCGCGAGCCGGTTCATCCGAACACCTCGACCGCGCTCCCCGTCATGGCGAAGGGAGCGTCCGTGCAGAGGAACTTTACCACCCGCGCCACGTCCTGCGGCCGCAGCCGGGGCGAGAACGGCGTCTGCTCGAGCATGCTGGTGTCCACCGAGCCGGGGAGCACGGCCGCGCAGAAGATGGCACGCTCCCGGCCCTCCTCCGCCAGCGACTTGATCAGTCCGGTCAGTCCCCACTTGCTCGCGTTGTAGGCAGCGGCCTGCGCCGTCCCGAGCGTGCCGGAGATGGAGCCCACCGCGACGATGCGCTTGGCGCCGCAGCGGAATCCTTCCCGCGCGCAGAGGAAAGCGCCGCGCAGGTTGACGCCGAGCACGCGGTCCCACTGCGCCGCGGTGAATTCCTCGATCGGCCCCCGCTCCAGCACGCCGGCGTTGATCACCACGCAGTCGACCCGCCCCGCCTCCGTGAACAGGCCGGTGACTTGCGCTTCATCGGCCACGTCGCAGCGGCGGGTCATGAACGAGCCCACCACCTGGGGCGCCGACGTCGAGGCGCAAAGGGCCACCTGGAGCCCGTCGGCGATGAGCGCCTCGGCGATGGCGCGTCCGATCCCGCGCGAAGCGCCCGTGACCAGCGCTTTCATCCCCCTTCCGCCCGCCGCGCCAGCGAATGGCGCAGCTCGGAGTCCTTCTCGAACACGCCCGCCCAGGCCTCCACCGTCACGCGGCTGTGGCGGCGCATCGGACCTCGCACCTGCATGCAGCCGTGCTCCGCGGCGATCACCACGCCGGCCCCCAGCGGGCTGAGCGCCGCCATCACGCTCTCGCAGAGCCGATGCACCAGCTGCTCCTGGAGGATGAGCCGGTGCGACAGGGCGTCGGTCGCCTCGGCGATCTTCCCGAATCCGACCAGCCAGCGGTCCGCCACGTACCCCACCGCGGCCGTGCCCTTGTAGGGGAGCAGGTGGTGCGGGCACATGGCGTGAAAATCGATCTGCGAAGCGATCACCAGCTCGCCGCGCCGCGGCGCGGGGACCAGGGAGCTCTTGAGCGCGTCGACCGGATCCCGCGTGTACCCGTCGAGGAGGTCCTCCGCGAATGCCTTGGCCACCCGTGCGGGGCTTTCGCGCGTCTCGGCGTCGAGCTCCGCACCGGACGCGAGCAACAGGTCCTCGATGGCCTTGGCCAACGCCTTGCGGTCGGGCGGCTGGGCTTTGCGATCCGGCAGCGCCATTCACCACTTCCCGCCAGGCCCGCGATAGACCACGCAGCTGGTGGGGATCTCCCACAGCCGCACCTCGGCCAGGCCCGGCAGCTTGCCCTCCAAGCGCTGCCACATCCAGGTGGCGATGTTCTCCGCCGTCGGGTTCTCGATGAAATCGTTCAGGTTGGTATGGTCGACCCGATCGAGCACCTGCTCCTTCACCATCTTGTCCACGTCGGAGAAGTCCACGAAGATGCCCGACCAGGGATCCGGCTCTCCCCGCAGCACCACCTGGAACCTGTAGTTGTGGCCGTGCAGATTGAAGCACTTGCCCTCGTACCGGGGAAGCCGGTGCGCGGCGGCGAAGGTGAACTCGGCCTCGATCTGGTGCATGGCGCGCTCCTGTAACACTTCGATGCGCAGGCCGGCAAAAAGACCGGGGGCCCTGAGCGTTTTGGTCGAATTAGGGAACGTTTCGCTCTGCCGCGCATCTGATCGGATGGCTGAAGGAGGACTCGTTTGACGACCGCCCATCTGCACCCGGTTCCGGCGCCTCGCGACCTGATCGAGCTCTACTCGGAGGCGCCGCTCCCCACGCGACACGGCCCCTTGCGCGCGCTGGTCTTCCGCGAGAAGGGCACGGGCAAGGAGCATGTCGCCGCCGTGAAGGGCGATCTTCGCGGCCACGAAGGCGTGCCGGTGCGCGTGCACAGCGAGTGCCTGACCGGCGAGATCCTGGGGTCGCTCAAGTGCGATTGCCGCGAGCAGCTGGAGCACGCGCTGGACTTGATCGGGCGTTCGGAGCGCGGCGCGTTGATCTACCTGCGGCAGGAAGGGCGGGGCATCGGCCTCGGGAACAAGATTCGCGCCTACGCGCTGCAGGCCCGCGGCGCGGACACCTATGAAGCGAACCGGGCGCTGGGTTTCGTGGACGATCTGCGCCGCTACGACGTCGCGGCCCGGATGCTCGAGCACCTCGGACCCCAGTCGATCGACCTGATCACGAACAACCCCCTCAAGATCGAGGGGCTCGAGGCGGAAGGGGTGCGGGTGCGCCGCCGCATTCCGTCTCTGGCGGCGAGCAACCCGCACAACCTCGGATATCTCAGGACCAAGCGGGAGCGGAGCGGCCACCTGATCGAGCTGGGCGAGCAGAAGACCTCCGCTTGAGCGGAACTGCCGAATGACCTCGCTCAAGCATCGCCCCTGAGTTGGCTGCGGCACCGGGGCTACCGGGCGGCCGGCTGCGAGCGGACGGCGGCATGCGCGGGCGAGGAGAGCCCCGACCGCTGGAGCGCCGTTCCCAACAGAGCGATCGTGCAGCAGGCGATGGCGGCAAGCAGCAGCGGGCGCGACGGACGCGCCCGCCAGGCCCAGAGGCGGTCGCGCCGGCGCTGGTACGGCAGCTCCGTCTCATACTCCTGCCAGCAGCGGTCGCGCTCGGCGCCGACGCATCGTACCGACCGTGCCTGGGAGCAGACAGTTGCCTGTTGTGCGTCCGGGTGGGTCGGACGTTCTCTTGCGTCGTCCGGTAGACGGCGGTACGGCTGCCGCTTGCAGGCCCCCGACCAAGGAGTGCAAATGAAGCTCGTATTCGCCGTAGCGCTGGCTTTCGCTCTCTCCTCCGCCGCTTTCGCCAAGGGCAAGCTGCACTGCGTGAATTCGGACGGCTCCGAGAACGCCTCGGCGGCCTCGAAGAAGCAGTGCAAGAAGGCCGGCGGCAAGTGGCAGAAGATGAAGTCCGGCAGCGCGTCGTCCTCCGCCACTGCGCCGAAGTAGGATCAGCCTGCCTGAGCGAGCCGGACTGCCCGCCGCAGTCCGGCGAAGGGGAGGAGCTGCAGCGCCTCCTCCGGGGTGCACCAGCGGTGCTCGTCATGCTCGTCGGACAGGCGCGGCTCGCCTGAAACCCTGACGGCGAACGCGGTTTCCTCCGCGAAGAGCGGCGGGACCCGCTCGGCGAGCGCAAAGCCGTGCACGTAGCGCAGGTCCCGGATCTCGTCCAGGCGCGGCGCGAAGCCCGTCTCCTCGTGCACCTCGCGCGCGGCGGTCTGCAGCGGGCTCTCTCCGCGCTCGATCCGGCCGGTGAGGATCTGCCAGAAACCGCCCCGCTCCGGCGTGCGCTTGAGCAGGAGCACGCGGCCGTCTTCTCGCTGGAGCGTCACGCTGACCGTGCGCAGCTCGGGCGGGACCTCGAACACCTCGCTCTCCCACACTTCGCCGGCCTCGAGCGCGAAGAGGTCCTCTACCTCGCGGAGCGGTGGCGCATCGCCGAGGAGGGACTGCAGCGAGGTCACGCCCGCGCCCCGGATCCCGCACGGCACGATCGCCTCGAAGTCGCCCAGCTCGGTGCGCACGTTGAACGCAAATCCGTGCGAGGTGATCCACCGTGAGATGTGCACGCCGATGGCCCCCAGCTTGCCCGCCTCCGTCCAGACCCCGATGCGCCCCTGGATGCGCTCCGCCCGGATGCCGTACTCGGAGGCCACGCGGATCATCAACTCCTCGACGGACGCGACGTACTTGCGCACGTCCTTGCGATCCGGCTTCAGGTCGAGGATGGGATAGCCGACGATCTGGCCGGGACCGTGGTAGGTCACGTCGCCGCCGCGATCGGTCTCGAAGACCTCGAACCCGCGGGCGGCGAGAGATTCCGGGGACCAGAGGATGTTCTGTCCCTTGGCGCCGCGTCCGAGCGTGATGACGCGCTGGTGCTCGAGCAGCAGCAGGGTGTCCGGGATCCGGCCTTGGGCCCGCGCCTCCACCAGCACCTTCTGCATGGCGAGGCCGTCGTCGTACTCGACGCGGCCGAGCCGGCGGACATGCAGCCTGCGGGTCACGCCCCGGAGTGTAGCCAGAACGCGTTCCAGAAGCAGACAAGTCCTGACCAAGGGAAACCGCCTTGAAAAGCGGGCCTAGTGCGTGGCGCCGGCGCGCGGAGCGGGCGGCGAGGCGAGCAGCTCTTCGCGCTGTTCTCGCAGCGACCAGGGGAGCCTGGCGTAGACGTCCTCGAAGAGAGACTCCCGCGCGGGATCGGGCTTCTTCTCTGCTTCCGCGATGGCGCCGTTCACTTCCTCGAGCAGCCTCGCGCGCAGCTCGTCCTCCTGGCGCGCGTTCCACAGCTCCCACGCCTGCAGCCGCGAGCGCATCAGGTCGAGGGGATCGCGCTTCTTCCACTGCTCCACCTCGCGCTCGTCGCGGTAGCGCGTCGGATCGTCGGACGAGCTGTGGGCGCCGATGCGGTAGGTGTCGCACTCCACCAGGGTGGGACCGCCGCCGCTGCGCGCCCGGTCGACGGCTTCCTTGACGGCGCGGTAGACCGCGACCGCGTCGTTCCCGTCTACCTTGACTCCGGGAAACCCGTAGCCTTGGGCCTTGACGGCGATCGACTCGCTCGCAGTCTGCTTCGAGCTCGGGACGCTGATGGCCCAGTGGTTGTTCTGGCAGACGAAGACCACCGGCGCCTTGAACACGCCCGCGAAGTTCATCGCCACGTGGAAGTCGCCCTCGCTGGTCGCGCCGTCGCCCAGGTAGGCCGCGATCACCGTGCGGTCGCCCTTGATGCGAGCCGCCATCGCCGCGCCGACGGCCTGCGGGAGCTGGGTGCCGATGCAGCTCGACCAGCTCACCTGGTTCACGCTCCTGGACGCCATGTGGGAAGGCATCTGGCGGCCCTTGGTCTCGTCGCCCGCGTTGCCGAAGATCTGGCAGAGATACGGCACGAGCGGAAAGCCACGCAGGAGCATGGCGCCGCCCTCGCGCAGGGCGGGGAAGATCCAGTCGTTCGCTTCCAGCGCGATGGCGGAGGCCAGCGTGGCCGCTTCCTGCCCGGTGCAGGCGCCGTAGAACCCGACCCGGCCCTGGCGCTGCAGGGTCATCATGCGCTCGTCCAGGGTGCGCAGGCGGACCATCTCCCGGTAGAGGCGGAGCAGCGTCTCGCGCGGCATGGGGGGCGCTTCGAGCTTGTGGGCGGGCTGCATGGGACGGCAGATCTAGAGGAACCGCGTCCCGCCCGCAACGTTCAAGGGCGCGGTCCGCCGGCGCGCCGGGCGAGGACCCGCTTCAGCTCCGACAGCGCCGCGAACGCGGCGCGCTTGGTGGAGTCGAGGAGGAGCGATCGTCCGGGCGGCCGGGGCGAGAGCCCCAGCGTCCGCAGCTTCGCGTTCGCCCGGTAGAGCAGCTCGCGCTCCTTCGAGCTGTCGCTGCGGAAGGTGATGCTGAACGAGATCGAGACCTCGGGCCCGTTCTGCACCCAGTGCGGGACGGCGACGGGAAAGTGCAGGCCCTGGCCCGGCTTCAGCGGCACGACCCAGGCAGTGGTCTGGAACACCTCCCGCCAAGGCAGGTTCCGGTGTACGAAGGCGGCGTAGAACCTCTCCAGCTCCGCCTCGGGAAGCACGAACCGGTCGTCGCGGTCCCACATGCTCACCGTCTTGCTGCCCCGGATCTGCAGCAGGAAGTTGTGCTCCGGATCGAGATGGAACGGCGTCACGGCGCAGGGCGAGGAGAGGAAGATGAAGCCTTCGCGGCGGCGCATGGGCGGGAGATCGCCGCCGGCCTGCACCCCCAACTCGTCGAGGCAGCGGTCGAGGAGCGCGCCGTAGTCCGGATCCTGCTCGACCCGCTTGAGCACCATCCAGGAGCCGCACTCGCCGATCCGGCGCACCGTCTCCTCGGCGGAGAGGCCGGTGCGGGGAGTGTCCGAAGGGTGCACGCCCACCGGCAGCGCGCCCGCATTGTACTCGACGAATTCCTCGGGAAGGCCCCGGGCCAGCTGCATCAAGCGCGGCAGCGCGAAGAGGGGGTGGTCGGCGAGGCCATGGCGCAGGTGGAACGGCTTGCGGTCGAAGTAGGCGGACAGGATCTCAGGATCGACTCCGATCAGCGCCTCGCTCATGCGGCCCTCACCAGGCGGCGAAGGAAGTGCAGGAGCGGGATCATCGCGACGGCGAGCGCGCCCCGCCGGCTGCCGGTCGAGAAGAAGACGGTCTGCATCTCGCGCCGGTCCGGCCAGAGATGGTTGATCATGAAGCGGTTGGGGGCCGCGCAGGAGTCCATCCAGCGCAGCGCGGGAAGCTGGTGGGCGCGCTCCACGTTGTCCAGCTCGAGCAGCACGCCGGGAGAGAAGCGGCGGAAGCTCTCGTCGAAGGTGATCTTGAAAGCGAAGGCGCCCTCCCCTCCGACCAGGTTCAACTTCATCGCCACCGGCCGGCCGTCGAGGCGCAGGGCGAGCATCTGCAGCTTGCCTCTGCGCGCCGCGCCCGCGGCCATCTGCTGGAAGAACGTGCGGTCGCGCAGCGAGTCGACGCCTTCGCGCCCCTTCCATCCTTGCGCTTCCAGGTCCAGGAACTCGTCGACCCAGGGTGCGGGGTTGGCGCCCGGCTGCAGCTCTTCGGTCGTGAGCCCGCCCAACTCCGAGAGGCGCGTGCGCTGGCGCCGGAGCTCCTTGCGCCGTTTGCCGGCCAGCGCGCGGCTGAGAAACTCTTCCGCGCTGGGTCCGCGCCGCAGGACCGCGCGCGTGTACGCCTCCGAGACCAGCGCCGGCCACTTGCGCTCGTTCAGCTCGTCGACCAGGTGCAACCGCACGCAACCGTCGCCGGGCACGTCCTCGAGGCGGACCACGGCTGCGCGCGCCGCCAGGGTGTCGAGCCAGCAGTGGATGGCGGCGCGCTCGCAGCCGCGCCGGAGCAACGGCGCCGTCAGGTAGCAGTACCGGTGCCGCCAGAGCCCGGCCCGGCCGCGCCGGTGGACGATGGGAAAGAGGCCGCAGAGCAGATCGCCCCGGAACACCAGCACCACCTCGACGCGCTCGCGCCGCGCGAAGGAGCGCAGGGCGGGCAAGAGCATCCAGGGCTCGTAGAACGGGTTCGGCTCCACGGAGGCGGCGGCCAGCTCCTCCCACGCGTCCTGCAGCGCCTCCAGCTCCGCCCAATCGGAGAGGGTCCGGCTGGCGAACGTCCCAGCGGCACGGCCGCGATCCAGGACACGTCCAGGGACCGGCGCATCGGTGAGGAGCAGGGCTTCGTCGGAAAACGCCGGCTGCTCGAGTGCGGGTCCCGCGAGGGGCGGTCGAACGGAGGTCTGGGGCATTCCGGGGCTCCGGCAGGCGATCTAGGGACGAAGCGCCTGCTCGCCAACAAGTGCTCGCGAATGAACACGCCCGGCAAGCACCGAGCCGTACATGGCGGCGTGGCCGCGGGCAAGAGCGTCGAGCGAGTAGTCGCGCGCGATCAGGCTGCGGCCCCTGGCCCCCATGGACCGGGCATTCACCGGGTCGGCGAGTACCTCCAGAAGCGCTCCCGCGAGATCCTCCGCCGCGCCCGGCGGCGCCAACAGGCCGGTCGCCCCGGGGATGACCAGCTCCGGCGTCCCACCCACCGCGGTGGCCACGACCGGCAATCCCGCCGCCATCGCTTCCATCACGGCGTTGGGGAGTCCCTCGGCGAGCGAGGGCAGGCACGCGGCGTCGGCGCGGGCCAGGATCGCGGGGACGTCATAGCGGGTCCCGAGGATCTCGACGGTGTCCTCCAACCCCAGCTCGGCGATGCGGCTTTCCAGGAACGGTCGCTCGGAGCCGTCGCCGACCAGCGCGAAGCGGACCTCCGGCCGGCGGGCATGCACCGAGGCCACCGCCTCGACCAGGATGCGGTGCCCTTTCACGGGCCAGAGGTTCGCGACCACTGCGACGAGCGGGCGCCCCGGCCGCAGGGATCCCTGCAGTGGCTGGGTTGCGAGCGCGTCGAAGCGGCCCAGGTCCAGGCCGTTCCGGACCACGAACGTGCGCTCGGGCGCGCTGCCCTCCTCCTCGATGCACAGCCTGCGGACGCGCTCCGCGTTCGCGCACACCGCGTCGGCGTGACGCGACATCCACTTCTCGACGCGCCGGTGCCAGACGCCGAACCCGTCGCGGAGATGACCGAGATCGGCGCGGCTCACCACCACCGGGACGGCCGCGGCGCGTGCAGCAAGAAAGCCGATGAAATTGCTGACAAAATCGGTCGCGTGCACCAGCTTCACGCCCCGTCGGCGGATCAGCCGCGCCAGCCGCGCCACCTGCAGGAAGGTATTGAGCTTGAGGAGCGACCCGCGCAGGTTGAACAGCTCGGGCCGCGGCAGCCCGAGCGAAAGGAACTCGGCGAGATTGCCTCCGGAAAGCTCGAGGCAGGCGACCACGGGCGTGTATCCCGGAGGATGGGCGCGAAGACGCTCGATGAACTGGCGCTCCGACCCGCCCACCCAGAGGCGCGAGACGAGGTGCAGCACGGGGACGGACATGGCGCGCAGGGTGTGCACCGTGGGGCCTGGCGGGAAGGCGCGCTCTGCTGGATTGCCCGCATGCGGACCTTCGCGAAGATGTGGGCGCTCGCGTTGACCGGCCGGCTCGCGGCCGAGCTGGAGCGGGCAGGAGTAAAGCCGCGCTACTGATCCATCAGCAGCAGCTCCGGCGCCTCGAGCGCATGGATCACCTCGTACAGGAACGCGGCGCCGATGTGGCCGTCGATCACGCGGTGATCGAACGAGCAGGAGAGGTTCATCCGCTCGGCGATCTCCACGCCGACGCTGCCGTCTCCGTGGCGCACCGGCTTCGCGTACTCCTTGATCTTGTGCACCCCGAGGATGGCCACTTCAGGGTGCTTGACCACCGGCGTGGCCATCAACCCGCCGTCCTTGCCCAGCGAGGTGACGGTGAAGGTCGAGCCCTGCAAATCCTGCAGCTGCAACTTCTGCTCGCGCGCCGCCTTCGCCAGCCGCTCGATCTCGCCTCCGATCTCGCGGATCGACTTGCTGCGCACGTCCTTCACGACGAACACGGTGAGGCCCTGCTCGGTGGCGGCGCCGAATCCGACATTCACGTCCTTCTTCACCAGGAGCGCCTGCTTCTCCTCGTCCATCACCGCGTTCAGCTCGGGGTATCTGGCAAAGCCCTGGAGCAGCGCTTTGGCGATGAACGGGAGGTAGCTGAGCTTCGCCTCGCCGCGGCGGGTCAGCTCCGCATTGACGCGCTCGCGCAACGAGGTGAGCGGCCCCGTGTCGCACTCCTCCACGAACGTGAAGGGCACCACGTAGGTGTGGCTCTGCGCCATGGTCTTCGCGATGCTCTTGCGCAGCCCGCGCAGCGGGCGGACCACGTCCTGGGCCAGCGGCTCGGGGCGCGGCGGCGGCCGCTCTGGGGCGGGCGCGCGCGTCTTGTTCTCGGCGTGCGCGAGCACGTCGGCCTTCATCACCCTTCCCTGCGGTCCGGAGCCTTGGAGCGCGCCCAGGTCGACGCCCATCTCCCGCGCCATCCGCCGCGTCACCGGCGTGGCCAGGACCTTCCGGCCGTCGCCGTTGCCGGCGTGCGCGCTCATCTGCGCCCCGTGCGCGGACGCCCCGGCCTGCGGCTGCGGGAGGTTGGCCGTCTGCAGAGGAGCAGGTTGCCCGGCCTGCTCTGCCGGAAGGCTGGGCGCGGCCTGCGCCGCGGCGCCGGTGCCGGCGGCGGCCTGGGACGCGCCGGCGCCGTCCACCTCCAGGACGATCAGGGTGGAGTGCACCTTCGCGATGTCGCCTTCCTTGCCGACGGTCTTCACCACCTTGCCCCGGCGCGGGCTCGGGATGGTCACGGTGGCCTTGTCGGTCATCACCTCCACCAGCGGCTGGTCCTCCACGATCTGGTCGCCGGCCTTCACCAGCCATTTGACGATCTCGCCCTCCACCACGCCTTCGCCGATGTCCGGCAGCTTGAACTCGAACTGGGACATGTCAGGCCTCGTAGGCTTTCAGCTCGCGCAGCGCCTTCAGGATCCGTGGCGCGAGCGGCAGGTAGTCGTTTTCGAGCGTGTACGGGAACGGCGTGTCCCAGCCGGTGATGCGGGCGACGGGGGCCTCCAGGGAGCTGAAGCAGCGCTCCTGGACGAGCGCGCTGATCTCCGCCGCAAAGCCACAAGTTCGCGGCGCCTCCTGCACGATGGCGCAGCGGCC
>WNFT01003620.1_pt1 | contig 14090 bp, 17 predicted proteins | sample 5400191 | NCBI WGS metagenome assembly WNFT01 (sample SAMN13153359, study PRJNA577476) | soil metagenome | isolation source: 80 cm saprolite under Madrone tree | place: USA:California | collected 2016-06-14
CGCGATTACGTCTCTGAGAATTACAGGCTCATTGACGCGCACCCCGACGCGCACTCCGTACGCACTGAATGACATCCCATCCGCCCAGCCCAGGCGGTCGATCTTTGCCATTCAAGTAGAACGCCTGCGATATCGTGGAATTGTCATCAGCAATGAAACCGTGTCAGAAGCCCGACTGTTAGGGAGGGCCTGCTTAAAATCGATGCCCTCCCTGACGGTCGGGCTTCTGACACCAACTCCTACAGATTTTCGATCGGGACCGGCTCAACTTCATCGGCCAATTCAAATCCGAACACGCGCGAATAAAAATACAGTTCGCCGTCCAGCGAGCGCTTGATATTCTCGGCCCGGCGAAAACCATGCTGCTCGCCCTCGAACGCAACGTAAGCAACGGGCACACCTTTCTTCCGTAACGCTTCGACCATCATCTCGGCCTGGTTAGCTGGCACGACTTTGTCTTCCAAACCCTGAAAGAAAATCACCGGACACGACAATCGATCGGTGAAGTTAATCGGAGATCGTTCGACGTAGAGGTCTCGGCGCTCGGGATATGGCCCAATCAGGGTGTCGGAATAGCGAGATTCGAATTTGTGCGTATCCAGTTCCAGGGCTTCGAGATCGCTCACACCGTAGTGACTCGCGCCCGCTTTGAAGTCATCCCGAAACGTCAGCGCGCACAGTGTAGTGTAGCCGCCCGCACTGCCGCCATCGATCATCAAACGATTGCCGTCCACTTCGCCGCGCGCCGCCAGAAACTTCGCGCCATTCACGCAATCATCGACATCGACGATGCCCCAGGCGCCATTCAAACGCGCGCGATAACCGCGTCCATAGCCCGTGCTGCCGCCATAATTTACATCGAGTACGGCGATGCCGCGGCTCGTCCAATATTGAATACCGAGTTGCAGAGACGCAACCGCCGCCGAAGTCGGTCCGCCGTGACTCTTAACCAGCAACGGCGGCTTTTCGTTCGGCGCCGCTTGAAAGTCGCGATTCTTTGGAGGATAGAAGAATCCATGGGCCGTTAAGCCATTTTCGGTGGGAAACTCAAGTGGCTGTGGCTCAGAGATATATCCTGGATCAATTTGAATCTTGTTAGCGCGCTGCAAGGCTTTCGTCCGGCGATTTGCGAGATCCATTTCCACGATCGCAAATGGCTCGTTAGGCGAACCGGCGCGAAACACCGCGCGGCCCCGGGCGGCGCATAGATACCCGATGTCGGTGTAAGCTACATCAATCCGTTCCAGCTCGCGCGTCCGCGTGTCGATTAAGCCAAGACGCCAAATGCCGCGTTCAGCAAATGTGCAGACAATTCTTTCGGCAGATTCAAAGGCGTACGTTGACAGGCCGAAGATCCACTGCGGTACACCGAACTCCGCTTCCATCTCGCAAATGTTTTCAACTGGGCCATCTTCACCGGCGCGATAAATATTCCACCATCGGGTTCGGTCAGAAACAAAATGCAGCACGTTGTCAGGAGACCACTCGGGCTGGAAGATCGATTCGCGCGGGCCGCCGGCGATTAATCGTTGGTCGACAATTGTCCCATTATTATCCAAGTTGCCGATCCAGAGTTCGCAACCATCCCAGGGCATGTTGGGATGGTTCCACGCTAACCACGCCAGGCGCGAACCATCGGGACTTATACGCGGCGAGGAATAAAAGTCTTTGCCGGAGATGAGGACCTTTGCTTCGACGTTTCCATCGCTCGGAAGCGCCACCAATTCGTTAACGGCCTCGCGCCCTTCGCGACGATGATCTTCGCGAATGCAGATTATTTGATTCCGCCGCTCATCCACTACCGCGTCAGCATACCGCACACTGGAATCGACGCTGTTCCGGCTGATAATTCGAGGTGCTGACTCGGCTGACTGCACATAGATTTGCTGATCGGCAAAATTCGAAAAGTAAACCACGCCCTCGCGGGCCACGTAGTCGCCGCCGCCATATTCATGAACCCGGGTGCGCGCGTTGAATTCACGCGGGCTAACGTCGATGTTTTGATCCGCAGTCGTTCGCCGAACGATTACCTGTCGACCGCCTTCGGACGGACGCATCTCGATCCAATAGATGTCGTCTCCATCCATCTTGACCTGTCCGAGCCCGATCGATTCCGTGACAATCAAATCAGAAGTAATCGGTGATTTCCACGAGCAGTAAGGAGAAGTTTTTCCTTGAGACATTTTGATGAGTTATGGTGATCTGGCGAATAGGAATTATCGACACAATGCAGGAAAGTGCAAGTCAGAACCGCCTGCGGTAGCGGGCGGTTGATCGTTAGTGATAGAAACCGCTGTAGGATCCAAAGATCAACCGCCCGCTACCGCAAGCGGCTCTGACAAAAAAGCAAAGGCGCCGACCTCCCCCAAAGCCGGCGCCCTACCCTTCAGTCTCAGTTCTCACAAGGAGAATCAATGAATGAACGCATCCTAAACTCTTCCACATCGAGAAGGGTTGCAGAAATCTTGCGATGCGCTTGCAAAGTTGTGACTTAAAAATCGCAAGAGCGCGTTTGTCATTGACTCCGAGCCCGAACAAGAATAACAATCACACGAATTTTTCTGATGAAAAACCCGCTGCCGGAGATCAAGACAAATGATTACGCGCCGCTCTTCTTGGCTTTTTTTAATCGCGATCACAATTAGTGCGCTGTTGCTGGCGGCTATTCCCTCTTCTGAGGCCGACACGTTTCGTCCCGTGGTGCGAGGTCGTCGCGGGGTGGTCGCGGGCGGGCATCCACTTTCAGTCGAGGCGGGCATGCGCGTGCTTCAGCACGGTGGTAATGCTGTCGATGCTGGCGTCGCGACTATTCTAGCGGCATCGGTGATTGAGTTCTCGCATTTCTCGTTCGGTGGTGAAGTGCCGATCCTGATCAAGTTGAAAGGCAAGGACGTAGGGGTGATTGAAGGGATGGGTGCGGCGCCGGCCAAAGCGACTCGAGAGTTTTTTGTAAAACGTGCGCAGGCGCACGGCCTTGCGGACACGACCGCGACAGCCCCTGATTCAGCCGCAACGCAACGCGTTGCGAGTGGCGATTTGGATATGCCTTCGATGCCCGGTGGGCAGCCGGGAATGATCCCGTCGACTGGCCCACTGTCAGCAACCGTTCCCGCGGTACTCGACGCGTGCGTCACCGCCCTGGATCGATTTGGCACCAAATCACTTTCCGAAGTAATGCAACCCGCGATTGAATTGGCCGACGGATTTCCGGTTGACGAACTGCGCGTCGAGTACATCAGAACGCGGGCGCCGATCTTTTCACAGTGGCCTGAGGCTAAACGGATCTTTCTCCCGAACGGCGCGGTGCCCAAGGTTGGCGATGTCTTCGTGCAAGCGGATCTCGCGCGGACTCTGCGCGCGATTGTCGCTGCCGAGAAACGAAACGCTGGTCGCGGTCGTCACGCAGCATTGACCGCGGCACGTGACTACTTTTACAAAGGCCCTATAGCTGAACGCATCGGCGATTACATGCAAACGCATGGTGGTCTAATCGCCGCTTCAGACTTCGCTGCGTGGCATGCCACTGTGGGCGTGCCGGCGAAAGGCGAGTATCGAGGTTATCAAATTTATAAGACGGGATTCTGGGCCCAGGGCCCAATGATGATTGAAGCGCTGAACGTGCTCGAGGGATATGACCTTAAGAAGATGGGCCAGAATTCGCCGGATTACATTCATACCGTGACCGAGGCGCTGAAGCTCGCCTTAGCCGATCGCGATCGTTTCTATGGCGATCCGAATTTCGTGAAGATTCCTGCGCAGGAATTGCTTTCGAAGAACTATGCGGCTATGCGGCGGAGTCTGATTGATGAAAAGCGCGCATCTCTCGATCAACGTCCCGGTGATCCGACGAACATGAAACCCTTGCTGGCGTCTGCGACCACAATTTCTTACAACCTTCCTCCGATCCCGGAGATCGAAAAAGCCAACGACACCACCTGCGTCAACGTTATCGATAAAGATGGCAGCATGTTCAGCGCTACGCCCAGCGGCGCTTGGCTGCCGGCGGTCGTTGCCGGCGACACTGGAGTGCTGATGGGCCAGCGTCTGCAATCAGCGCTTACCGATCCGAATAGTCCAAACGTCGTCGCACCCGGTAAACGTCCCCGCATTACTTTGACTCCAACGGTGGTTCTGAAAGACGGCCAGCCTTTCATGATTCTGTCGACGCCTGGAGGCGATAATCAGGATCAGGCCTTACTCCAGGTGTTGCTAAACGTCATCGAATTCGGCTTGAATCCGCAGGAAGCAGTCGAAGCTCCGCGCTTTGATACTCAGCATTACGTCAGCTCGTTTGACAATCATGAGTTTCTGGCCGGCGTGCTCAACGTTGAGTCGCGTATTCCGGCTGATGTGATTCAGAAACTGGGAGCGCGCGGACACAAGATCAAGATCCAATCCGCTTGGGGCACGGGCTCGTCGCCGACGGTTATTTTGTACGACGGGAAGACGGGTGTGATCTCTGGCGGCGCCGATCCGCGGCGGGGAAGATATGCCGTCGGGTGGTAATGGCTCCGCGGTGCGGCGGGACCTCGAAGACATCATCGAATTGGGCAAACAGATAAAGAAAAGTAGCGACCGTTTCGGGAAGGACGCCCCGTAGCGGAAGAAAGGAAACAGTTCATGATCAATGGCGCGCACCTAATCATCTACAGCACCGACGCCGATGCCGATCGCGCTTTTTTCAAAGACGTGCTCGGCTTCTCTTCAGTTGATGCGGGTCATGGTTGGTTGATCTTCGCTTTGCCGCCGGCCGAAGTGGCTTGCCATCCCGCTGATAAAAACAACCAACACGAACTTTATTTGATGTGCGATGATCTAAAGTTGGCGATGTCAGCTCTCGATGCGAAGGGCATTCACTGCTCGGATGTGGAGGAACCGCCCTGGGGCTCGCTGACCAGAATCAAGCTTCCAGGCGGAGGCGAGCTTGGTCTCTATCAGCCGAAGCACGCGAGGCCATAGCAGACGCAAGCTTAACCGCAGAGTACGCTGAGGTATTCGCGGAGGACGCGGAGTAAGAGCGTTCCTTTGCGACCTCTGCGCAACCCTCCGCGTCCCCTGCGGTTAGGTAGGTTTTTAGTTAGCGATGAACTGGCAGCACAATCTCATCACTGAAACCGAGCGCATCCGCGAATTGATCGTGGAAGCAAAAACGATCGCCGTGCTCGGCATCAAGACTGAAGCACAGGCCGGTCAGCCGGCGTTCTACGTTCCACAGTACATGCATAATGCGGGATTCAAGATCGTTCCCGTTCCCATCTATTATCCAGAAGTTACCCAGATTCTCGGCCAGAAAGTTTATCGAAAGTTAGCCGACATTCCCGTTGAAGTCGACATGGTCAACGTCTTTCGCCGGCCGCAAGACATTCCGCCTCATCTCAAAGACATCCTCACAAAGAAACCCAAATCAGTCTGGTTGCAATTGGGCATTAGCCACGATGCGGTTGCCGAAGAACTCGCCAAAGCGGGAATTAAAGTAGTTCAGGATCGTTGTTTGATGGTCGATCATCGTTTGTTCGCTCGCGTCCGATAGAAGCCTCCAAATATAGCAAGACTAACTTCTGCGAATCGCTTTGCAGACGCGAGTCTTGAGTTCATAGGAAGCCCAATTCTTCAGTGGCTTTGCCGCCGCATCTTGCGGAAAGGCTGCGCCCTTCCGGATACTTGTGCGAATTAAGATCTGGATTACGCATCATTCATTTTCCTTCTGCATAATCGGCGAAATCTGCGGATATCTGATATAGATCGAACATGGATCACAACGAAGCAGGCCGCTATTGGAACGAAAGCGCAGAGTCCTGGACCAAACTCGCCCGGGCCGGTTACGACGTCTATCGCGACCACCTCAATACACCCGCATTCTTTGCGATGCTGCCGAGCGTCGAAGGCCTGACGGGCCTGGACATCGGCTGTGGCGAAGGCCACAACACGCGTCTGCTCGGAGAGCGTGGCGCGCGCGTCACGGCTATAGACATCGCTGAAGTTTTCATCGCTCACGCGCAAGAAGCTGAAAACGAGAACCCGTTGGGCATCAATTATCAAGTCGCCAGCGCAGTCGATTTACCATTTCCCGATCCCACTTTTGATTTTGCCACGGCGTTCATGAGCTTGATGGACGTTCCGGAAACCGACCGCGTGCTCGCCGAAAGCTATCGCGTTCTGAAGCCCGGCGGCTTTCTCCAATTCTCGATCGCGCATCCGTGCTTCGACATCCCGCACCGCCGCAACCTGCGCGACGCAAACAAGCGCACCTACGCCATCGAAGTCGGCAAGTATTTTGAGGGCAGTGAGGGCGAAGTCGACGAATGGCTCTTCAAAGCAGCGCCCTGGCAAGCGAAGCAAGGACTGCGAAAGTTCAAGATTCCCAGGTTCAGGCGGACCCTGAGTTATTGGCTGAATCTCCTGATCGAAACCGGCTTCCAACTCGAGCGCATCGAAGAGCCACGCCCCAGCGACGAAACCGTCGCCGCCTGCCCCGACCTGCAGGACGCTCAAGTAGTCTCATACTTTCTCCACCTGCGCGTCCGCAAGCCGACCTAGCGCTGTGCCGTTACAGAACCGCGAGCGGTAGCGACCGGGGTAACGCCGAAGGCGTTTCCTAACCCAGCCCAGGCCAAGCGAAAGACTATTACTGTCCCCGTGATCAAATATGCGAAGGAAGCAGCATAGACATTACTGCGGCTCGTCGCTTTCGTTTGCAGCGATTTCTTGTTCAAATATGCCCAGGCATTCGCAAGATCTTCGGCACGGAGGGTTGGATAAGCCTTTAGCAGATCAGCATCGCTGGTTCCGAGTCGTCCGGCTTGTTCGAGCAGCCCTACCGGAATGCGCGTCCGAATGATGCAGGCAGCGCCGCCCACGACGCCCGGACGACCCTCGGTTCCCGGCGATTCTTCACCGAGTTCGCTCAACAGTGTCATCGGGCTTCACTTGATGAGGTACTCGCAGTTTGCGACAGGTACCCGCCGGCGCGAACTTGTGCCCGCACGACTGAAGAGCGTATGCGAACTGGTGAGCGGCACTGCCAAACTCGAACGCTTCATCACTCTGGCAGTTATGTCACTGCAAAGCCCAATCCCAAATGATCTTGACATCATTGCGGATAATGCGTGGCCAGGGAATTGCGGAATTCGAATTTGACGGAGAAGAAAAGGGCTACGCGAACTCTGCGACGACAACGGTGCGGCGGGTGCGGCTCTTTCTCAAACTGACGCGGCCGTTTAGTTCTTCGTTTGCTAATGCTTCGACTTGCTTGGCAGTTCTTTCGTCGATGTAAGGTTCGCCGCAGTTTGCGCAGATCCGCGCAGGAATATCGGTGACGAGCAAAACGGCCTTGCCGCGCTCAATGGGAAGCACCGTTGTGCCTCGCTTCATTTTTTTGTTCTTACAGATAACGCAAGTCATTTGCGCATGCCTCTTCGTGCTTTGAAGCCAGCGTTCCAAACTTTTCGATCGGGCTCATAAGCGGTTACTACTATCGTCTCGCCAGAAACCGGATCGTCCTCTGCAACGACATGGAGTGGCCGCTTACCGCTCCATCCTAACACAAGATAACGGGGCGGCTCATCTGCTGGGTAGCGCTCGATGAGTTCGCCCGTCTCCACTATGTCGCGCACCTCACGAACGCTGATCTGGCGTTCGATCATGCGTTTGAGTCAGTAGCGCGGAAAGACGAGTTTCATTTGTAAACTCTAAATAACAAACACCCGAGAAAAACTGAGTCGTCGGGTTATAACCGAGCACTGCTCTGATTACTTGCTGAAAGATTTTATGCTCCTCCGCTTTTTCCTTCTTCGCGAAATCTGTGTAATCTCTTGGATTCAAATCATGTCCACAGAACCTAACAAAGTTATCTACTCAATGGTCGGCGTCAGTAAGTTTTATGACAAGAAGCCGGTCTTGAAGGACATCTATCTATCCTATTTCTATGGCGCGAAGATTGGCGTTATTGGGCTCAATGGATCGGGGAAGTCTTCGCTGCTGCGGATACTGGCCGGGGTTGATAAGGATCATTTGGGGGAGACGGTTATCTCGCCGGGGTTTACGGTTGGCTTTCTCGAACAGGAACCTTTGATCGATGACAGCCGCACGGTGCGCGAAGTCGTTGAAGAAGCCGTAAAGCAAACTGTTAGTTTGCTGAAAGAATTCGACGAGATCAACGCGAAGTTCGGTGAAGCGATGTCCGATGAAGACATGGACAAATTGCTCCAGCGGCAGGGCGAGGTGCAGGAGAAGCTCGATCATCTCGATGCGTGGGACCTGGATTCGCGACTCGAGATGGCGATGGATGCTTTGCGTTGTCCGCCGCCGGATACTCCGGTGAAGATTCTTTCGGGCGGCGAACGTCGACGGGTTGCGCTGTGCCGTTTGCTGCTACAGAAACCCGACATTCTTCTTCTCGACGAACCAACTAATCATTTGGATGCCGAGTCGGTTGCATGGCTCGAGCATCACTTGCAGAGTTATCCGGGAACGATCATCGCGGTGACGCACGACAGGTATTTCCTCGATAACGTGGCGGGTTGGATTTTGGAGCTGGATCGCGGCGCGGGCATTCCGTGGAAAGGGAATTATTCGAGCTGGCTGGAACAGAAGCAGGAGCGTCTCAGGCGCGAAGAAAAGTCTGAAAGCGAGCGGCAGAAGACTTTACAGCGCGAGTTGGAGTGGATTCGCATGTCGCCCAAAGCGCGCCATGCCAAAGGGCAGGCGCGCGTCAATGCTTATGAAGAGCTGCTCCAAAAGGAATCAGAGAAGCGCCGCGAGGATTTACAGATTCACATTCCGCCGGGTCCGCGTCTGGGCGACGTGGTGATCGAGGCAGACAAAGTGAGCAAGGGCTACGGCGACAAGTTGCTGGTTGAAGACATGACGTTTGCGCTGCCGCCGGGCGGGATTGTGGGCGTGATCGGTCCGAACGGAGCAGGGAAGACGACGTTGTTTCGCATGATCACAAAGCAGGAACAGCCCGACGGCGGAACGATCAAGATCGGCGAAACCGTGCAACTCGCTTATGTCGATCAGAGCCGCACGCTCGACGCAAACAAATCGATTTGGGAAGAAATCTCCGGCGGTGAAGACGTGTTGAAGCTCGGCCCCCGCGAGGTGAATTCGCGTGCTTACGTTGGTCGCTTTAACTTCTCGGGTTCGGATCAGCAGAAGAAGATTTCGATGTTGTCCGGCGGCGAGCGCAACCGCGTCCATCTGGCGAAGATGCTGAAAGAAGGCGCGAACGTTCTGCTGCTTGATGAACCGACTAATGATCTCGATGTGAACACGCTGCGGGCTTTGGAAGAGGCTTTGGAGAATTTTGCCGGATGTGCAGTCGTCATCTCGCACGATCGTTGGTTCCTCGATCGTATCGCTACGCACATGCTGGCATTCGAAGGCGATAGTAAGGTTATTTGGTTTGAGGGGAACTACTCGGATTATGAAGAAGATCGCAAGGCGCGCCTCGGTGCTGAAGCGGAAGTCCCGCATCGGATTAAGTATCGACAGTTGACGAGATAATAATCCGCAGATTACGCCGATTACGCAGAGACAAAAAACAAGCCTATGTTCATTGCAATCGTCGTGTTGCTTGCGGTTGTCGGCGGGTTGGGCTACTTCTTCTACCGGCGCAAAGTGCGGGGGAGGGAAATCGCGGCAATTCTGGACGATCCAAATCCGCTGGCGGTTTGGACCTACACGCCTGAAGACTGGCGGCGGGCAGTTGAAGATGAATTCTCATGGGCGCGAAGCGACGGTAGTTCTGCACAAATCCGCATTTGTGAGACTGGTATCTATCTTAAGACCGATTCGCAGAGTCATTTGATCGAGCTGGCGAGTGGACCAAAAGTCGTAACGTTCGCTGGTTATCGAGGCACCGAGGGAAGCCCGCTTAAACTGCGCGTTCGCTGGAAGATTGTCAGGCGCCGCAGGGGTGGTGGTGATGAGGTGAAGTACTACAAGGAAGACTATCGAATACCGGTCCCGTTGAGAGAGAAAGATGCGGCGCAAGAAGTGGTCGATTTCTTCACGGCGCGGCTGCAGAAGAATCTAGATGCCTATACGGCCGTGGTCCCTGATGACGAACCAATCAGTCTTTTTGGTAAGGATTCGTTTTGATGAACGTTCGCTTGTGAGTTGAAATCTACAATCCGAAATAGGTCGGCCCCGTCGAGGATCGATTTGTTTCCGTCCGCAGGCTAAGAAGCAGTTTCATCTTCGGCCATCTGATCGTTGATGGACTGCAAGGCGCGTTCAAGCACAATGCGATGTGACGGGTGGGTTGCCAGTTTGAGTTGCTCCATGAGGCGCGAGCGAGAAACCCTTAAGGATTGAAATTGCGCACTGCGCGCACGCTCTTCAGGAGTCGAACTGTGCCGCTGAGCACGAGCGTCGGCCACTGCCTGTTGTCGTTCGAAAACCTCTTCCATTTGTTCTGCCAAAGCATCTCCGTCCCAGCTCATCCATTCACCTCCTGAAAGTTAGGCTTTCATCGTAACACTTATTCTCTGATTCTACGATGTAGCTTGCCACCTGATAGTGGGGTAATTCTGTGGACTTTTGGTGGCCCGCGAATTTGAATCGCGCTAACAGTGCGACCCTTCCCTTTCAAAGTCCACACTTTTACCCATATCGCCCCGCTGCAGGCCGCGTATCAATCTGTGGCCTGACTCTAAAAGACCGCGCAAAGTAACGATCTTTATCAAGCGAGACAAAGGGGGATCTAATGTCGGTTCCATACACGGTCGTTACTCCACTTAATGGTTTGCAAGTCGGCTGATACATATCCCTGAAGCTGTACCTCGGGCAACGGGTTCCCATTCTTATCCTTGCCGGTGAAGGTGGCGTGAAGTTTTCTTGACTCAAACACTTCCCCATAACCACCCTGCCAGTATTTCAGAATTTCAGGAGAAATTGCCTTCATGTTGAATGCACCATCACCCGCATCACCCACCGTAACAATCATTACTGAGTAATTCTCGGGCGGTGATGTCCATCGACCATCGAGATTTGGAAGTTGTCCCATGATTTCTCCTCCATTCACTGAGTTGGCGAGCCAAAATACACTCGATTTCTGTTCTTATATCACCGATCAGAACGTGAGACAATAGCGAGCCGGATAGCGAGCCGGAAGAACGCCGTGCCATGACTTTGAATCAGCGCCACACTTTTACCCCACTATCTGCCACCTTACGCGGCTGTGCTCTCAAACTCCCGGCTTCTATTCTAATCCGTCTTAAGCTATAAACAACGCTTGCTTCGCAAAACGGATCTTGAGGACAACTACTACATGATTACAAAAAATGTTCGCACGCCTGGCTTCATCGCGATGATATTTGTCGCGGTCTTCTTGTTCGTTTTTGCATCTGCGACGCTGGGGCAAACGCTACCCAGCGAGGTGCCGCAGAAGTTCGAACCGACAAACGACGGGTTTGAATACACGCGTCGCGAGGTGATGATTCTGATGCGTGATGGCGTGAAGCTGCACACCGTAATCATCGTGCCCAAGGGCGCGAAGCGTGCGCCGATTCTTTTGACTCGGACGCCTTACAACGCGACTGAGTTGACCAGCCACGCGGCGAGTGCGCATCTTGGACCGATTCTTAACGGCTATGACAATGCGCTCGAAGTGATTGTCGAGGGCGGTTACATTCGGGTCGTGCAGGACGTGCGCGGCAAGTACGGTTCGGAAGGCGACTACATAATGAATCGGCCGCTGCGTGGGCCGCTGAATCCGACGAATGTCGATCATGCGACTGACACGTATGACACGATCGACTGGCTCGTCAAAAACATTCCGGAGAGCAATGGCAAGGTCGGTATTCTCGGCATTTCCTATGACGGTTTTCTGCCTTTAATGGCGTTGGTGAATCCGCATCCGGCTTTGAAAGTCTCCGTGCCGATGAATCCGATGGTGGACGGTTGGATGGGCGACGACTGGTTTCACAACGGCGCGTTTCGCGAACAGAACCTGCCGTACATTTACGAGCAGGACGGCTCGCGCGCGAACGATTACAAGTGGTGGACCACGCACTTTGATGATTACGACATGTACATGCAGGCTGGCTCGGCGGGCGAGCTGGGCCGTCAGCGCGGACTGGAGCAGACCGGGTTCTGGCGCAAGATTCTCGACCATCCTGCTTACGATTCGTTCTGGCGCGAGCAGGCAGTCGACAAGCTGCTGGCGAAAGAGCCTCTTAAGGTGCCGGTGATGCTCGTGCATAGCTTGTGGGATCAGGAAGATATCTATGGCGCGATTGCGGTTTACAAAGCGATCGAGCCGAAGGACGCAAACAATGACAGAGTGTTCCTGGTGATGGGGCCGTGGCATCACGGGCAGGAGATTGCCGATGGCAGTTCACTCGGGACGATCAAATGGGGAATCGACACGGCGCTTTATTTCCGACAGAAGATTCTGCGGCCGTTTCTCGATCATTATTTGAAAGATGATGCGCCGAAGCTCGAGGTGGCGCCGGTGACGGCATTTGAAACCGGCACGAATGAATGGCGGCGCTTGAATTCGTGGCCGAGCGGCTGCGAGCACGGATGCACTGTGAAATCGACGCCGCTTTATCTCTATCTTGGGTTCAAGCTTGGGTTTACCCGCCCGCTAGCTCCGATGGAAGGCGGCCCGGTTCCGATCGGTTCTGCTACATACGACGAATACATTTCCGATCCGGCGAAGCCAGTTACGAATCGAATCCGGCCGGTGCCTACTGCCGGTTATGACTCGTGCGCGCAATGGCCTTGCTGGCTGGTTGACGATCAGCGCGATTTCTCTGGTCGGCAGGACGTGCTCTCGTACACAAGCGACGTTTTGAAAGAGCCGGTGAAGATCAGCGGACAGCCGCTAGTAAACTTGATTGCTTCGACGAGTGGCACTGATTCGGACTGGGTCGTGAAGGTTATCGATGTTTATCCCGATGAAGTCGGCGGCGACGCGAAAATGGGCGGGTATCAACTAGCTGTTTCGATGGATATCTTTCGCGGGCGCTATCGTGAGAGTTTGGAAACGCCTAAACCGATCAAGCCGAACGAACCGATGTTATATCGCTGGAGTTTGCCGACGACCAATCACGTCTTTCTGCCGGGTCATCGAATCATGATTCAGGTGCAATCGAGCTGGTTCCCACTTTACGATCGCAATCCGCAGACGTTCGTCCAGAACATCTTCTGGGCGAAACCGGGCGATTATCAGAAGGCCACTCAGCGGATTTATCACTCGCCGAGGCAGGCGAGCTTTATCGAAATGCCCTTGGTGATGGGTAGGTGATCGCAGTTAGCCGATTTTCAGGGAGGAGTCGAATGGCTGAAGCAAAGACAAAACCAACTAAAGAGAGCGTCAAGAAGTTTATTAGCGGAGTTACCGACCCACAAACACGCGCGGATTGTGCCGCGATAGCAAAGCTAATGGAGGAAGCGACGGGCAGCAAACCGGTTATGTGGGGAAAGATAGCCACGCGGATTTGCTGACCAAACTGGGGAAGCACAGTGTGGGCGGAGGTTGCTTGTACATCAAACGGCTGTCGGATGTAGATTTGCCAACGCTAAAGAAACTGATCAGCGCTTCAGTGAAAGGGAAAAAAGATTAATCCGCAGATTACACAGATTACGCAGATAAGGCAGAACAAATAGCTGGCTGTTAGTTCGACGCGTGACCGCGCGACGTTATGTTACTGATTTGCCAATCTGTGTAATCTGCGTAATCTGTGGATGAATTCTGAATGAGCGACAAGCGGCGTTTTTCGAAAGCCATTGTGACCGCGATTCGCGATGGCAAGATTCTGGGCATCCGCGCCGGTACCAAACCGCACCGGATAATCGGTATTTGGGCCGTCGTCGTTGAAGGGCGTGTGTTTGTCAGGTCGTACAGTCTCAAGCCGCGAAGCTGGTATCGCACCTTTCTGGAAGAGCCGCGCGGCATAGTCGAAGTGAATGGAACGCAAATCAAAGTGCGACCCATTTTCACGCGCAGCGAGCGTTTGAAGAAGTTAGTCGATCGCGCATACGCTGAGAAATTCCCTACGCCAGGTTCGCGCATCTTTGTCGAAGGCTTCAAGGAAAAGAAGCGTCGCGATACGACTACTGAGTTAGTCCCGCTTTAGGAA
>WNFT01009976.1_pt1 | contig 14089 bp, 13 predicted proteins | sample 5400191 | NCBI WGS metagenome assembly WNFT01 (sample SAMN13153359, study PRJNA577476) | soil metagenome | isolation source: 80 cm saprolite under Madrone tree | place: USA:California | collected 2016-06-14
CTCGAGCTCCGGCCCACGATGATCGATCTGCTCACCGAGCAAATCGCGGGATACTACGATCCCGATTCGAATGCGCTGTATATCCCCGCTGATATCGAGCCGTTTCAGCTGCGCATCGTGGTGTCGCACGAGCTGGTCCATGCCTTGCAGGATCAGTACGTCCGTCTCGACTCGATCATCACGCAACGCCACGCCAACGACCGCCGTTCGGCGGCCCAGGCGATTCTCGAGGGCCAAGCGACGGTGGCGCAGATCCCCGTGCTGATGCCGGAGCAGAAACCGGACACATTCGCGCTCGGGTGGTTCTGGAAGCAGCGATCCGCGATGGCGGCCCAGCAGGCGCAGATGAAAGAATTCGTGCGCGCGCCGCTGTGGCTGCGGGAAGGTCTCGTCTTTCCCTACCTCGGCGGAGCGGACTTCATCGTCTGGTTCCGGCACAAGTACGTCGGCCGCTCCGTCCTGGATTCCATGCCATGCTCGACGGAGCAGATCCTCCACCCCGAGCGCTACGCGGCCCACGACGAGCCGACCGACGTGAGTTTTGCTCGGGGCGAGGCCGATACCGTCCAGTGGGAAGACAACCTGGGCGAGTTCGAAACCCGGCTGCTGTTTCAACAACTGTTGGGCGACGAAGCCGAGGCAACGAATCTCGCGACCGGATGGGATGGCGACCGCTATCAGGTACTCGGGCCGAAGAGCGACGCCCTCGTCTGGTACAGCGTGTGGGACGACGCCGCCGCGGCGCTGCGCTTCGCAGGCGGGCTCCAACGCGCGTGGGCGAAACGACGGCCGGACCCTACAGGACGCCGGTCGGAAATAACACAGCTGATCGTGGATGGACGTCCGGTGGCTCGCCTGGTGGACGCGCCGGTGGACTGGCGGGGGTGGCGTGCCGTACCGACGGTGCGTCTTCTCGAAGCGCCGCGACGTTGCCGCCGGATCCCAACTCGCCACCGTCTGCGCGATCAAATCGCCGATCTCGTGCCGATACTTCTCGACCACACCAGCCGTGACATCGATCAGCAAATCGTCGAGGTCGGCGAGGAGCGTGGGATTCGAGAGGAGAGCGATCCCGAATTCGCTCAAGCCGCTGTCGAGGGGGCTCGGACCCGCACCGCTGCCTCCGTCGGTGCCGGTCGCATACTTGCTCACCGCTTGCCGGATTCCCTCCCAGAGTTTTCGCGCCAGCTCGTCCGTCTGCGCACCCATGAGCCACTCTTCCTTCAACGCCTCCGCCCGGGCGATGACCTCGGGCGAATGCTGCAGGCGCTCGATGAAGTCCCGAATCGCGTGGTCGAACGCAGTGCGCAGCGGATGCGCCGGATCCATGACCATGTCCTGCAACAGCCGTTCGACCGCGACGATGATCTTCTGATAGATCTTGTCGTCGACCACCGGCGGCACCCACCACGGCGTCTCGGCGCGCACACGCTCCCGAATCAGGTCGCGGTTATTCCGGACCGCCTCCGCCGCCAGCTTCACCGTCGCGTTGAGCAGCTCTTCCTGCCGGTTGTCGGCGAGCGCCAGCGCCAGCGTCTTGCCGAGCGCCGGCGCCACGCGAAACGTCCGGACGCGGTTCCGCACAACCTGACTCACGAGGTCCTGGAGCTCGTTCGGAGGCAGTCCATCCAACGTTTTCACGAGGCCGCTGGCGAACTGCCGGGAGATCTGCCGCGCGTGCTCGCGATCGGCGAGCCATTGCGCCGCGCGTTCGGCGGGGTGGACGCGGCGCAGGTTCGCGGCGATCACCTCGCGCGACAGAAAGTGGTTCTGGACGAAGTTGCCGAGGATCTGCCCTATGCGCTCTTTGCGCGTCGCGACGATGGCGGTGTGGGGAATCGGCAGGCCCAGGGGATGGCGGAACAGCGCCGTCACCGCGAACCAGTCCGCTAGCCCGCCAACCAGCGACGCTTCGGCGGTGGCGCGCACGTAGCCGAGCCAGGGGTACAGCGGCTCGTAAATGCTTGCCACCACGAATACCAGCAGCGCGACCCCGAGCAAGGCGGTCGCCCGCCGCTTCATGGCATCGAGGCGGGCTTGCCGCTCGGCGTCGTCCGGCCGCGACCACTGCGGGATTCCCTGCTGCGTCTGCGGCGTCGCCATAGAAGCCAAGATAAGACCCCCACTTGGTTTGCGGGTACTCGCCATTTAGCTTGCTACGCTTATGTTTACGGCCCTTTCCGAGCAGCTGACCGGGGTACTGAACCGGCTCAGGGGTCGCGGGGTGCTCTCGGAAAGCGACGTCACCGACGCGCTGCGCGAAATCCGCCGCCACTTGCTCGAGGCGGACGTGAGTTTCGAAGTCACGCGCGGATTCGTCGAGCGCGTCCGCGAGCGGGCCGTGGGGACGCTGCAGGTCAAGGCAGTCAGCCCCGGCCAGCAGATCGTCAAGCTGGTGCACGACGAAATTGCGACGCTGCTCGGCGGCACCAAGGCCGGCCTCGAATTCGCCTCCGTAGGTCCGACGGTCATTCTCCTCGTCGGGTTACAGGGATCGGGGAAGACCACTACCGCAGCCAAGCTCGCGCGGCGGCTGAAGCTCGAGCAGAAGGCGCCCGCGCTCGTGGCGGCCGATATCTATCGGCCCGCGGCGACGGAACAACTGCAGCAACTGGGTGCGCAAATCGATGTCCCGGTTCTCGGGAAACGGGAAATGGGAGACGTGGTCAAGCTGGTGCAGGACGCGTTGCGCGAGGCGGAATCGGCGCGGGCGCGGACGGTTATCGTCGATACGGCCGGCCGGCTGCAGATCGACGCCGAGATGATGGATGAGCTGCGGGCGTTGAAAGCGGCAGTCTCCCCGCGCGAAGTGTTGCTCGTTGCGGACGGGATGACGGGGCAGGACGCCGTGAAGATCGCGCGCGGCTTCCACGAGGGCGTCGGGCTCACCGGCGTGATTCTGACGAAGCTCGACGGCGATGCCCGTGGCGGCGCGGCGCTGTCGATTCATGGCGTGACCGGCGTGCCGATCAAGTACGTCGGCGTCGGGGAAAAGACCGACGCGCTGGAGCCCTTCGATCCGGCGCGCATGGCGGGGCGGATTCTGGGACAGGGCGACGTGGTCGCACTGGTCGAGAAGGCGGCGGCGAGTGTCGATGCCGAAGCCGCCAAACGCCTCGAGCAGAAAGTCCGGTCCAAGAAGGGCATGGACCTGCAGGATTTTCTGGTGGCGTTGAAGCAAATGCAGCAGATGGGTCCGCTGAAGCAGGTGCTGGGTCTATTGCCGGGCGTGAACGAAAGGGTCGGGCCGGAGCGTGCAGGAAGTGAATCGGCTGCTGGAACAGTTCCAGCAGATGCGCAAAATGAGCAAGTTCATCAAAAGGATGTAGGGCAATGGCAACTCGAATTCGACTGCGCCGGGTGGGACGCAAAGGTCAGGCCTATTTCCGCATTGTGGTCGCGGACTCGAAATCGCCGCGCGATGGCCGGTTCGTGGCGGCGATTGGCCATTACAATCCGCGTGCCAATCCGGCGGTGATCAATGTGAACGCCGAGCAGGCGCGGGCCTGGCTCGAGAAGGGCGCGACGCCGACCGATACGGTGCGTTCGCTCCTCAAGAAGGCCGGCGTACTAGGCAAATCAGCGCCCACTTCACCGCCCGCCGCGTAGTCGGGCGGCTGCGCAAGCCGCACGGGCAGCAGGGCGAGGTGGCGGTCATCCCCCTCGTCGAGAAGCCCGGGACGGTGTTCGTGCCGAAGGCGCGGCTGTACGTCCTGAACGAAGCGCGTGAGGTGTTGGCGGGCCCGCTGGTGGTATCTCGGCGCCGTGCCTATCACCGCGAGTGGCTGCTCGGCTTCGAAGGCGTCACGTCACGCGCGGCCGTGGAAGGTTGGCGTGACCAGCTGGTGGCGGTGGACGAGTAGCGATGCTCAGGATCAACGTCGTCACGTTGTTTCCAGATTGGTTTACCGCGCCGCTCGCGTCGAGCATTTTGGGGCGCGCGACCACAGCGGGACTGGTGCAGTACCGGGTCGTGCAGCTGCGCGATTACACGCACGACAAGCACCATACCGTGGACGACGCGCCGTACGGCGGCGGGGCCGGAATGGTGCTGAAAGTGGAGCCGTTGGTGGAGGCGGTGGAGGATCTGAAGGTTGTGCCGGGTCCAATCGTCCTCTTGTCGGCGCGCGGAACGCTGTTCACGCACGATAGCGCGGTCCGTTATTCGCTGGGCAGTGAGCTGACGTTGTTGTGTGGGCACTACAAGGACGTCGATCAGCGAGTGGTGGACGTCCTTGGTGCGGAAGAGATCTCGATCGGCGATTTCGTGTTGACGGGTGGAGAGCCGGCGGCGTTGTGCGTGGTGGATGCGGTGGTGCGGCTGCTGCCCGGCGCGCTGGGGGATCACGAATCGGCGTCGAGCGACTCGCATTACCAGGGTTTGCTGGCGCCGCCCAGCTACACGCGGCCGCCCAGCTATCGCGGGCTCGACGTCCCGGACGTATTGTTGAGTGGCGACCACGACAAGATTGCGGCCTGGCGGGCGGCGCAAGCCGAGCGTCTGACGCGCGAGCGGAGACCCGATTTATGGGCAAAGAACGAAGATTAGAAGAAGTGGCCATGGAAAACCTGAGAGACAACATTCCGGCTTTCGCTCCCGGCGACACGGTGCGCGTCATGGTGCGCGTGCGCGAAGGTGAGAAAGAGCGGCTCCAGGCGTTCGAGGGCATCTGCATTGCCCGGCGCGGTGGCGGCATCAACGAGACCTTTACCGTCCGCAAGATTTCGGCGGGCGTGGGCGTCGAGCGCATCTTCCCGCTACACGCGCCGTTGATTGCCGAAATCGGGCTGCTGCGGAAGGGCCGCGTGCGGCGCGCGAAGCTGTACTTCCTGCGTCGGCTGGCCGGTAAGGCGGCGCGGATCCGCGAGAAGCGGGGGATCACCGTCCCGACCGCCGGTACCGCCGAACAGGAGCCGACCCAGACGTGAGGCACCGCCGCCCGTCGCTGAAACGCGAGGCGGCGTTGTGGTGCGAAGGTCGGAGTATCGTCGCCGGAATCGATGAAGTCGGCCGCGGCCCCCTGGCTGGTCCAGTGGTCGCCGCGGCCGTCGTGTTTCCGGTGGGCGCGAAGCCGATCCGCGGCCTGGACGACTCGAAGGTCCTCACGGCGCTGCAGCGCGAGAAGTTCGCGGCCAAGATCCGCGAGCGCGCTGTCGCGGTCGCCATCGGGGCGGCCAGCGTCCGCGAGATCGACCGGCTGAACATCCGCCGCGCCTCCATCCTCGCGATGGAGCGCGCGCTCCGCAGGCTCGGCGTCGTTCCGGCGCACGTGCTCGTCGACGGACTGCCCTGTCCGGAGCTCGGGTGTGAGCATGAAGCCATCGTGGATGGCGACGCCCGCTGCCACTCGATCGCGGCCGCGTCCGTCATCGCCAAGGTCCTGCGCGATTATCTCATGGACCGCCTCGCGGTGCGGTACCCCGGCTATTTCTGGGAAACGAACCGGGGCTACGCAACGCCCGAGCACCTGGACGCGATCCAGCGACTCGGCCCAACGCGGCATCACCGGTACAGCTTCGAGCCGGTCGCGCAGACCGAGCTGCTAATGGTTTCGGCTGCGCCGCAGTCCCCGTAGGAAGTCCGCCGTCGGGCGCGTGTTCAGGATGTCGGCCGCGGTCAGCCCCGCACGCCGCGCCACCGCGACCGCGAACCGCATGAATCCGAGCTCGCGCTGGTTGTGCGCGTCGGTCGAGAGAACGAAGCGCACACCGTGCGCCTTGGCGGCGGCCGCCAAGGTATCCGATAAATCCATCCGTTTCGATCGCTCCGAGCAAACGGTCCGTGAGTTGTCGCTCGCTCTGTTTCAAGCCGTAATGAATCGTCGCCACCACGTAGTCGGCTTCCGCGAGCACGTCGTCCGGCAGATCGAGCTTGCCGCTTTCCAGAATGTCCATTTCCACGCTTTTCAGCACCCGGATGCCACGCAGCCGGGGGTTGAGGCGATCGATCTCTTTCCACTGGGCTCGCAGCTCGGCGGGGCTTTGTCCAGCCATCGACATGCGCGGGGAGTGATCGGTGATCGCGATGTAGGCATGGCCGATCGCACGCGCCGCCTCGACCATCTCCCCGAGGCTCGCCTTGCCGTCGCTCGCGTCGGTGTGCATCTGGAGGTCGCCGCGGATCTCCTCCAGCGTGACGAGTGCGGGCAGCGCGTGCTCCTTCGCGAGGGCGATCTCATTCCGTCCTTCGCGCAGCTCGGGCGGGATCCAGTCCAAACCGAGGGCGCCGTAGACGTCTGTTTCCGTCCGTCCCGCGATCGCCTTCGATCCGCGATACAGCCCGTACTCGTTCAGCTTCAGCTTCTTGGCCTGCGCGATCTTGCGCAGCTCGATGTTGTGCGCTTGCGAGCCGGTGAAGTACTGCATCGCCGCGCCAAAGGCGGCCGGTTCGACGACGCGGAGGTCCACCTGGAGTCCGCTGGTGAGCCGCACGGTCGACCGCGTGTCTCCCTGCGATGCGATCTGGGCGACTTCGCCGAACTTGCCGAATCGCTGGATCACCGCCGGCGCGTTGACGCAGCTGACCACGATGTCGAGATCGCCGATCGTTTCGCGGCGGCGCCGGAAGCTGCCGGCGACGTCGATGGCGTCGATTCCTCCGCCGGCCTTGAGGTACTCCACGATGGCCCGCGCGTACTGCTCGGCCTCGTGCAGCACCATCCGGTTCTGCGCGGTAGCGCCCGCGCCGGACACCCCCTCGCGGATTTTTTCCAGCAGTTTAGGACCGAATCCCTGCAACTTGGCGATTTTCCCCTCGTCCAGCGCGGCCTTGAGATCGGCCACGCCGTTCACCTTCAGCCGCTCGTGGAACAGCTTGACGCGTTTGGGGCCGAGGCCGGGGATGCGGAGCAGGTCGAGCAGCCCGGGCGGAATCGTGGCGACGAGCTGTTGGCGTTGGGGCAGGGTGCCGGTCGCGACCAGCGCCCTGATCTCTTTCGCGATGCCGTCACCGATCCCGGGCAAATCCGTGAGGTTGAATTCCCCACCCGACACGAGCTCGGCAATCGGATCGGAGTGATCCGCGATGGTGCGCGCGGCGTTGCGATACGCGCGCACCTTGAACGGATTGCCCGCCGAGATTTCCAACAAGTCGGCGACGTCGCTGAGGAGGCGGGCGATTTCGGCGTTTTGCATCGCCTGAAAACTAAGCCTTGCGGACGTTCGTCACGGGTGATACGCTAGCCGTCCCGAAACATTCTTCCCAACCCGTCGGAGGCCGAAGCATGGTGCGCAAGCTCCTCGGGCCGGTCGTATTGGCTCTCGCAATCCCCGTTTTGCTGGGTGCACAATCGCAGGCAACCACCGGCGTCATTCGCGGCACCGTCACCGATCCTTCGGGGACCGCGGTCGCCGGCGCGTCGGTTGTCCTGCACGAGGCGCAGACCGGTTTCCAGCGCCAGGTCGTGACCAATGAGCGCGGGATTTTCATCGCCCCCCTCATGCCGCTCGGGACGTATGACGTCACGGCCCGTGCCGTCGGCTTCAGCGAGACGCGGCGCACCGGCGTCCACGTGGGCGTCGGTGAGACGGTGAACCTGACCTTGCCGCTCGCCGCGGTGCAGCTGCAGGCCGTGGTGGTCGAGGCGACGCAACCGGTCGTCGAGGCGACGCGGGTCGAGAGCTCGACGCGCCTGCCCGACGCCGCGGTCTCGCGCCTGCCGAACAACGGCCGCAACTACCTCAACCTGACGCTCCTCACGCCCAACGTGGCGATCGTGCAGGGCCCGGACGGGGACGAGCTGTCGATCGGTGGCCAGAAGGGAATTCACAACAACGTTTCGGTGGACGGTGCAGATTTCAACAATCCGTTCTTCGGCGAGCAGCGTGGCGGCCAGCGGCCGCCGTTCACCTTCAATCTGGACGCCGTCGAGGAGATCGTCGTAACGTCGTCCGGCGCCAACGCCGAGTTCGGCCGGTCGTCGGGCGGGTTCGTGAACGTCGTGACCAAGTCGGGGACGAATCAGGTCCACGGCTCGCTCCACTACTATGGAAAGGACGGGGCGCTCTCGGGCCAGCCGCACCACGGCGGCGTCACCCTTCCCGCCCCGGACTTCACGCAGCATCAGTTCGGCTTCACGCTCGGCGGCCCGATCAAGCGTGATCGCGCCTTCTTCTTCCTGGCATACGATCAGCAGATCTACGACGAAACCAAGCAGACCAATCCCAACCGGATCGCCGCGCCGCTCCGCGCCTGGATGGACACGGCGTTCGGTGGTGCACTGCGCAACGATTACGGCTCGATCGCGCGCACCAACGACGCCCGCGCGCTCCTGGCGAAGTTCGACTTCCGGCTGTCCGACCGGCACAACGCGTCGATCAAGTACAACTACACCTGGTCGGAGCAGGCGAACGGGACGTTCGACGTGGATAGTTGGGGCCGCAGCGCCAACGGCCTCGAGCAGGACCACTCCAACGCCGTCAACGGCAGTCTCGTGTCCTTCCTGTCGCCGCGCGTCGCGAACGAATTCCGTTTCCAGTACTCGCGCGAAGACCGGCCCCGTCCCTACGACGGCCCGCGCAGCAGCGTGCTCGGCACCGACCCGACGGGCACGGGGGAGCGGCCGTTCCCCGACGTCGCCCTCGATTTTGTCGGCGGGTATCGGTTTGGCATGCCGTTCTTCCTGCCGATCGACTACTACGACACGCGCGTGCAGCTCCTCGACAACATTTCGTTCCAAAAGGGCGAGCACTTCTTCAAGGTGGGCGGCGAGTACAACCGCGTGAACTCGGTGCAGACATTCATCGGCTTCGCGAACAGCCGCTACATCTTCAGCTCCGTTGCCGGATTCCTCGGCTACGTGGCCAACGATTCGAATTACGTGGAGTGCAGCAACTCGGCGCCGCGTACTGATGGGACGTGTCCCGGGGGGTCGATCACCGGGCCAGTGCTGCTCTACCTGCAGCAGGCCGGTGTGGGGCGTTCCGTGCGCGACGCGGGCACGCAAGGCATCCCGCAGACCGAGCTCGATTTCTACGCGCAGGACAGTTGGAAACCGAGCCCCAACTGGACCATCGACTACGGCCTGCGCTGGTCGGCGCAGCTAGAGCCGAGCCTCCTCTCACCCCGCGATTCGACGGCCTACGCGGGCCTCTACGGGACCACCGTCACGAATGCCAAGGGCTCGTTCAGTTTTCCGTCCGACGGCACCATTCCGTCCGACAAGAAAATGATTCAACCGCGCCTCGGCATCGCGTGGGATCCGCACGGTGACGGGCGGTCCGTGGTTCGCGCCAGCGCCGGGCTGTACTACGCGCGGATTCCCGGGCTCAATCTCGCGTCCACCCGCAGCACCGACGGGTATCGCGGCGTCACGCTGTTCGGCTCGAGCGGCACGATCCCGTTTGGCCTGCCGGCCCCCACGTTTCCGCACCTGTTCCCGTCGACCGTGCCCCTCAGTGCGGTGTTCGCCCCATCGGTGTTTGTCTTCGACAAGAACTTCCGCAATCCCCGGACGCTCAACATCACCGTCGCGTACGAGAAGGAGGTGGCAGCCGATCTCGGACTGATGCTCAGCTTCAGCCACGCGCACACCGATTTCGTCAGCCGGTTCATCAACCGCAACGACTCGCTCTTCGGCGTTGGCAACGCCGGCCCATTTGCCGGCATCGGCACGCTCACGACGGTTGAGGCGAGCGCCAAGTCCACCTACAACGGCTTCACGATCGGCCTGAAACGAGTCCGCGATCCGAATTTCCAGTTCCAGCTGAATTACACGCTGTCGTTCGACAAGTCGGACGACGACAACGAGCGCGATCCGTTCACGTTCCGCTATGCCCGGGCCGACAATCTGGCTCCGGAATACAACTGGAGCGATCGCGATCAGCGGCACCGCTTCAACGGTTGGATGATCGCCCACATCGGCGGCGGATTGTTCCTCAATAACCGGCTGAGCATCTACTCGGCACAGCCGACGTCGGCGAGCTGCGGTCCCAGCCCCATGAGCCCGTTCGCTCCCGCGAAGGGTCAGCGCGCCACGTCGGCGGCAGATCGGAACTGCGCGGACGGCACCGTGCTGGAGCGCAACACGCTGCGCAAGGACAACGCTTACTTCTCGTGGGACGTGGGACTGACCTGGCCGTTCACCGTGGGCAAGGGGCGCGTCGAGTTGATCGCGCAGATGTTCAACGTGCTCGGCAACCAGAACTTCCGCGACCCCGCCGCGACGAGCCTGCTGTTCAACTTCGATGGGACGCTGCGCAGCGGTTTCGGCGATCCGCAGCAGACGCAGATCGGATTGCACTGGGTCTTCTAGAACAGACGGTAAAAGACGGTAGGGGACGGAAAAGGACGGTAAGGGTCAAACCCCTACCGTCCTTTACCGTCTCTTACCGTCGATTACTTGACCGCGACCTGTTGCACCATTCCGTGGACGAAATGCGGCTTGCCATCCTTCACGTCGGGCACGTAGCAGTTCAACAAGTAATTCCCCGGCGTCAGCGTAATGGTCAGCCACCCGACCTTCCCCGTATCCGGTCCGGTAAACCCGCCGGCCGGTTCTGCCGGGGGTGTGCCACGCATCCCCCCGGCCATCCATTTCTGCCAATCGGCCAGCGTCTTCCCCGGTGCCAGCCGTTCGATCGTGAGCTCGTGGAGCTGCGGCCCGCTGTTCTCCACCCGGATCGTATGCGTGCCCGCCGCCAGCGGTGTCGAGAGCGCGAAGGCGTAGTCGGACAGGGTCACGGTGACATCGGCCTGCGGCTCCGCGGCCAGGGCGGCTCCCGCAGGGGCCGGCGTCACGACGAGGCGCCGATACATGCCCTTCTCTACGTGCGGCTTGCCATCCAGGCTCGGGATGAAGCACAGAATCAAGTAATTGCCCGCCGCCATGGTGGTCGTGACGACCGAGCTGTCGCCGCCGCTCACGACGCCGGCGCCGCCGGGGACCGTCAGCCAGTCGGGGAGCGGGCCTTCCTTGAGCATGCCGGCTTCGAGCTCGGCGAACGTCTTTCCGGCTCCGCCCACGACGACCGCCTGGTGCGGCTCACGCCCCGGATTGATCATCCGGAAGGTCGTCAGCCCCGCCGGAATCGTGTCGGGTGCACCGAACGCGTACTCCGTGGCCGTGATGGTCACGATATTGATCACAGGCGGCGCAGCGCGTTTGGCAGGACTGCAGGCAGCAACGATTGCAAGCAAGGAGAATGGACGCCATTGGGTCACGAACGGTCTCCTAGGGTTGATGTTTGAACAGGACGACGCCAGAGAAGCGTTTGAACTCCGCACGCCGTTTTTTCGAGGCGAATAGTCCCAGCAGTCTCCACACCCACGACATCTTCGGCGCGCGGCGCAGCCGCAGCGCTGCATCGAAAATCGCGTGATATTCCGCCTCGCCCCATCCTGCCGGAGCGAAGAACGCCGTCCCTTCCGCTGGGAAGAAGCGCATCGGCGCGTTTCCGGCGCGCAGCTGATCGCCCCAGGTGCGACTGAGAAACTGCTGCAGCGCCGGTGATCCGAGGTCGATCAGCCACCAGCGAAACGCCGGCTGGGCCGAGAGATCTTGGGCGAGTGATGTGACGTCCTCGGGCTTGAGATAGACGAGCAGCCCCTCAGCAATCACCAGGGCGCGCGTAGCCTGGGCGCCCACGCGTTGGAAGAGCGAGCGGCGTGCCGCAGGATCCGTGAGATCGGTGCGGACGAACTCGATTCGGCAGCAAGGCCGCTCTCCCGCGAGCGCCGCTTCTTTATATGACAGGATTCCTTCGAGATCCACGTCGATCCAGCGGAGCTGTGCGGGCAGATCCAGACGATACGGGCGTGCGTCCAGCCCGGCCGCGAGGTTCAGGACCATATCGACGCGCTCCTGAGTCACGAGACGCATGATGATCTCGTCCATGACCGCGGTGCGCACGATCATCGGCCAATCCCAGCGGCGCCCCTGCGGCATCGACGCGAGAATCGCCTCGCCGGCCGGCCCCGCGAGGCGCCGCGCGAACCGGTCGTGGAACAGGGCGTCGGGGCGCTCGCTTTCCATGGCCCGGTACATCGCCACCCAGCGCGCGGTATCGGAGACGCTTGAGATGGGATTCGAAGCGGAGGCGGTCATGCCGGCAAAACGTAACTCGCGACACTATCTTTCGGCCACCCGAGGCGGTAGCTCAGTTGGTAGAGCAACGGACTTTTAATCCGTAGGTCCTGGGTTCGATCCCCAGCCGCCTCATCCAGTTTCCTTACCCCGGTTGTCAGACGAGAGCATCGGAGGCAGATTCCCCCCCGATGCCCTCAATCGTGTGGATCGATGGGACGTGGTTCGACCGCGGCAGCGCGGTCGTTTCTGTATTCGACCACGGCCTGCTCTATGGTGACGGCGTATTCGAAGGCATCCGTGCCTATGGCGGCCGCGTCTTCCGCCTCGATGCGCACCTCGATCGGCTGTTCGCCTCCGCGAAAGCGATTTGGCTCGAGATCCCCGTCGCGCGGGACGCCATGGCGCGCATGATCGAGGAAGGCGTCGAGAAGAGCGGCATCAAGGACAACTACATCCGTCTGGTCGTGACGCGCGGCGTCGGCGATCTCGGTCTGGATCCCCGCAAGTGCGTCAAGCCTACCGTCTTCTGCATCTTCGATACGATCAAGCTGTGGCCGCAGGACCGCTACGAGAAAGGGCTGACCGCACTGACGGCCGCGACGCCGATTCATCATCGCGAAGCCCTTTCCCCCCGCGTCAAATCACTGAATTACCTGTCCCACATTCTCGCCAAGGTCGAAGGCATCGCGGCGAACGTGGACGAAGTCATCATGCTCGATGCTGCCGGCTATGTCGCGGAAGCGAGCGGCATGAATCTCTTCGCCGTGTCCAACAGCACACTGCGGACGCCCCCCCCGTACACCGGCATCCTGCGCGGTGTCACACGCGACACGGTCATCGAGCTGGGCCGCGAAGCGGGCTATGGAGTGGAAGAGCTGCCCATGAATCGGTACGACCTCTACACCGCCGACGAAGTGTTTCTCACCGGAACTGCCGCCGAGGTCGTCGGTATCTCGAAGCTGGACGGCCGAGCGATCGGGAGCGGTGTCTCCGGCCCAGTCACGCGAGACCTGGCGACGCGCTTCCGCGCATACGTCACGCGCGACGACTAAAACCCCCTAACCTATTGACCGGGAAGCATCTAAGCCTCATATTGGGGGCCCTTTGCGCCCTTTCCGGGCTCGAGGTGAGCCATGTCATGGCGGGTGATTGCGCACGGGGACCAGGTTTGGCATGTGGACGCGGTCGCTGAGCGTCGCGCGAATACGGCCGCTTGGCAGTTGGTCTTGTCGTTTCGCGCCGCCGCCCCAGCCCCCGCGTCTGAGCCGCTGCCGGGTCGGCGCCGGTCGTTCTGGACGCCGTATCCGTTGGAGGCCACCTCGAAGGCGTCATTGTTCATCCAGGCAGAGCGGATTCCCGACACGGCGCTCTCCCAGCTACTGGCTGAGCGTCTGGCGTGAGTACCGTGGACCTGCAGGATCTCCGGCGTGTCGTCGGAGCGGTGACGCGGCTCCGGGGTGAGACGGTCAAACAGGTCACGGTGCGCTCCGATGTGCGCACCGTGAAAGTGGAATTCGAGAGCGGACTGATTCTCCTCATCTCGGCGGAACGCGATGCGCAGGGGCGTCCCCGGCTCGAGGTCGATGTGGTGGAGGCAACGCAGGATTTGGCCGTCAAGCAGCAGATCGAAGTTCGGTTCGACTGAGGGCGGCGCATGCCCGAGGAGCGCCTGCGGTTTCAGGAGTTCGGGTTTCAGCGGCTGGCGAACGGCCGCTGTCGCGCCAAGGTGGTGCTGACGTGGTCTGATGGTCGGCGGTTCGAGGGCGCGTGTGACGGGGTCTCGTCACAAACCGGCGAGCTGCGCTGTTGCGCCGTGGCGGCCGTGAACGCGTTGGAGCAAGCGGTCAGCCCTCGACTCACGTTCGAATTGCTGGGCGTGAAAGCGGTGCGCGCGTTCGACGCGACGGTGGTGATCGTCTCGCTGTCGGCGCGCGCGGAAGAAGCGACGCGGCTCGTGGGGTCGTGTTTGACGGAAGTCGATCCGCCCCGTGGCGCGGCGCTTGCGGTATTGAATGCGACAAACCGTTTACTTGGGAACTACCTGGCGACACGATGAAACGACT
>WNFT01003625.1_pt1 | contig 14085 bp, 11 predicted proteins | sample 5400191 | NCBI WGS metagenome assembly WNFT01 (sample SAMN13153359, study PRJNA577476) | soil metagenome | isolation source: 80 cm saprolite under Madrone tree | place: USA:California | collected 2016-06-14
TCACCCATGTGCCAATACTCCTGCGAGAACGGACTGGCCACGGATTGGCACCTCGTTCACCTCGGAAGCCGGGCCGTCGGCGGAGCGGCACTGGTCATGGCCGAGGCTACGGCTGTTCTGCCGGAGGCGCGCATCAGCCCTCAAGATTCAGGAATTTGGAGCGAAGCGCACATTGAGCCGCTCGCGCGCATTACGAAATTCATCCATTCGCAGGGCAGTGTTGCGGGTATCCAGATCGCCCACGCGGGGCGCAAAGCGAGTACGGTGCGTCCCTGGGATGGCGCCGGCAAACTCGCCGAGCATGAAGGCGGCTGGAGCGACATCGTCGCGCCCAGCGCCATTGCCTTTGCGGCGAACTATCCCATGCCCGCCGCAGTCACGATCGAAAGAATCGCCGCGATTGTCGATGCCTTCGGTAAAGCCGCACAACGCGCCCTCGACGCCGGTTTTCGCCTGCTCGAGATCCACTCCGCGCATGGATATTTCCTCCATGAGTTCCTCTCGCCTCTTAGCAACCACCGCTCCGACCTCTATGGCGGCTCCTTCGAGAACCGTACGCGAATCGTGCGCGAGGTGGTTGGCAAAGTCCGCCGCTTTTGGCCGGAACGATTGCCGCTCTTTATTCGCATCTCCTCAACAGACTGGGTAGAAGGCGGCTGGGATATTGAGCAAGCCGTGGAATTGGCTCGAAGCCTGCGGACGCTTGGCGTGGATTTGGTGGACTGCTCTTCCGGAGGTAACGTTGCCGACGCAAAAATTCCCCTGGGGCCGGGCTATCAGGTGCCGTTCGCGGAGCGCATTCGCCGCGATGCCAGAATCCTGACCGGAGCTGTGGGCATGATTACCGAAGCACATCAGGCCGACGAAATCATCCGCAGCGGCCAGGCGGATATCGTTCTGCTGGCCCGCCAGATGCTGCGCGATCCTTACTGGCCGCTCCACGCCGCGGCCCAGCTTGGCAAATCAATATCCTGGCCTGCGCAATATCTGCGCGCAGCGCCTGCGGCAACTGCGGCGCGCCAGCCTGCGGAGGAGATTGAGGCGGCTCAAACGGTTGCCGAATCTTCAAGAACTAGAAACTGAGAATGCTGAGGTCGGTTGCTGCTTGAATGCAGCACCACCATCGGGTAGACTGTTCTTATGAGATTAGCTGTTAGAAGCGGCATCGTGTTTGCCTCTCTAATTCTGCTTTTGACGCCAGCACTTTCATGTTTTGTTCCACGGCAAATCTTAAGCGCTGGTGCGAATGATTGTTGCCAGTACATGGGATCGCAATGCGGGTCGCAAGGGATGTCTTCTTCGCAGTCTTGCTGTGAATCGCCCAATCAATCTGCTCACGCATACATAGGAAGTAGAAGCATTAGTGATTCCCAAGCTGATCGTGTGGCGATAGCGGCAAACTGGGTATTCGCTTCAGTGCAGCGCTTAGCTGTAACGGCAATTTTGATCTTTACGGGCTTCCATTCTCCGCCTATAAGCCCTCCTGAAACTGCCTCTATTCTAAGAATCTAATTCCGTCCGCCCGTTTTTCCGTGGTGCCCACGTGTGTCCGCGTGCATTCCATTTGTGACGGAGGGCGATAATGCGACGTATCTGTTTTCGCGTGCGGGTCCTTACCCGGCGCGAAGAGTTTCGGCTGATTGTATTTGGCTTTCTCACTCTCATTGTGTCGTCCAGGGTATGCGCTGTGCCCCAAGAAGTGCTGAAAAACGAGCCATCCCCGCAGGCTTCCAGCGAAATGGGACACGAGGCCGGAAATCCCACGCCATTAAGTGCGCTCATTGAGGAGGCCAAGAAGAATGATCCGGCCATTCACAGTGCTGAAAGCGCGGCGAGGGCAGCGACATTTGCTTCATTGCAAGCGTCTGCCTTGCCGGACCCTCAGTTCACGCTACAACAATTCAGTGTAGGGAGCCCGCGACCGTTTGCCGGATACACAAACAGTGATTTTGCTTACATTGGCCTCGGCGCTTCTCAGCAGTTTCCGTATCCCGGAAAGCGCAAGCTGCGTGGTGCAGTGGCGGATCGCGATGCTGATGCCACAAAGGCGCACGTTGAAGTCGTGCTGCAAGACGAAATCGAAACCCTGAAGACGACTTATTTCCATCTTGCGTATCTTCAACAGACTTTAGGAATCCTTCAGCAGAATGCCGCCTTGCTCCAGCAAATAGAACAACAAGCCGGAGCGCACTACTCCACTGGTCAAGGGAATCAGCGGGACGTGCTAAAGGCGCAGCTTGAGCGGACCAAAATTCTTCGCGAAATTTCCATGCATCACCAACTGGTCGGTGAAGATCAAGCTGTGCTCAAACGGATTCTTCGGAGGCCCCAGGATTCCCCGGACATTATTCCCCAACCTCTGTCAGAGACTTTCCTCCGTTACACCGCGAGCGAGCTTCTGGAGAAGGCCCGGGGACAGAATCCTAATATTCACGAAGATGCAGAGATGATTCAGCGCAACCAAATGGCAGTCGAGTTAGCCCAAAAGGAATTTCGTCCCGATTTCGAACTCTCCTACATGTACGAGAACACAGACCGCAAGTATCGCGACTATTACATGCTCTCCTTCAGCGTGAATTTCCCTCGACGTAAACCACGACAAGCAGCACTCGCTCAAGCTCGAGTGAACGTTGAGCGTGCGCAGCAAGAACAGGATGCCCAGGTGCAGGCTGTACTTGCCGAAGTTCAGAAGCAATACGTCACGATCAAAGCCTCCGAAGAGCAACTGCTGATTTATCGTGACGGGTTGATTCCACAAGCCCAGGCAACCATACAAGCCGGATTAGCCGCCTACGAGTCCAATCGTGCCGATTTTGAGACCTTGTTTTCATCTTACATGGATGTTTTGAACCTCGATCTCGAGTACCAACAAACTCTCCTTGGCCACGACACGGCAATTGCCCACATCGAGCGACTTACGGGGGTGACGCTCCCATGACAGGAACAAAAGTGATCGACGAGACAAAGAGCATGTTGAGCCAACCGCCAGCAGGCGATAAGTATCGCCGAGCTTTCCTGGTTACGCTCGTGGCATTGATCGCAGTTGTCGCTGCGGCCGGTTGGCTCTGGTGGCGCTCGCCAGTCAATCCAATTATGCGTCGCGTACAACCGGCAGCAACGGCGAGTGGGAGCGAGCCGTCACAACCTGCGGCGCCAGCAACAGCGCCCTCTGATGATTCTGCCGCGCCTCCATCAGAAACGCCGCTCGCGCCCATTCAACTCTCGCCACAGCGCATGCAAAGCATCGGCGTAAAGGTGGGCGTGGTCGAATCAAAAACAATCAATGACGAAATCCGTTTGTACGGAAATGTCCAGCCAAGTGAGCGCCGGTTTGCTTATGTGCAGACGCGCTTCGCGGGATGGATTCGCCAGGTCTATGCGGATGCCACGGGAGATTTCATCCGCAAGGGACAACCGTTGTTCACGATCTATAGCCCCGATCTAGTAGAGACAGAACGTGAGTATCTGTTGGCAAAGAAGAATGCCGGGGCTTTGCAACAGAGCACGGTGAGCGGGGTCTCGGACGGGGCTGCGTTACTGATTGCCGCAGCCAGGGCAAGACTTCAGCAGTTCGACATATCTGAAAGCGAGATCGCGAAGTTAGATGAAACCGGCGAAGCGATTACCGATCTGACCTTCTACTCTCCGGCTTCTGGTTACATAACGGAGAGAAATGCTCTGCCAAATATGCATGTGCAGCCGGATACGAAGCTTTACGCCATTGCTGACCTTTCCGATGTCTGGGTACTCGCCCAAATCTTTCAGAATGATGCAGGGAAGATCAAACCAGGTGATCCCGCCGAGGTGACACTGGATGCGTACCCCGGACGGGTTTTTAAGGGAAGAGTCGATTACTTGCTGCCACAGCTGGATGTGGCAACGCGAACATTGCCGGTCCGCCTTGTATTCTCGAACCCTGATCTAAAGCTTCGACCAGGCATGTACGTGAATGTGAGCCTGAAGCTTCCTCTGGGCAAGCGTCTCGTCGTGCCCGACTCTGCCGTGTTCCATTCGGGAACTAAGAGCCTGGTCTTTACGTACACAGGCGAGGGAAACATACAGCCGCGTGAAGTTGAGATGGGCCCTCACGTCGGCGACGAATTTGTGGTTTCGAAAGGTGTGAAGGCTGGCGAACAGATCGTTACCTCGGCCAATTTCCTGATTGATTCAGAGGCTCAGTTGCAAGCCGCTGCGGGCGCGTTCATGCCTCCACCTCCAGGCGCGGGACAAGCTGCTGCGATGAATGCCCCAACGCAAGCCCAGGCCAGCGTTGAACTGACGACGGCACCATCTCCTCCGCAGAAGGGCACCAATACCGTTCGCGTGAAATTAACGGATCAGTCGGGCAAGCCCCTGACCGGAGCACAAGTCACCGTCACCTTCTTCATGGCCGCGATGCCTGCAATGGGCATGGCCGCGATGAAAACCGTGGTTCAGACGAGCGATAAAGGCGGCGGTACATATGAAGGCAGTGCCAGCCTCGGTTCGGGAGGCACCTGGCAGGTCACCATTACCGCGGTTCAGAATGGCCAAGCCATCGCTAACAGGCAGTTCACCGTCGATGCCACGGGAGGGATGTAGCTATGATCGCCCGCGTCATTGAATGGTGTGCTCACAACCGGTTCCTCGTCTTCACAGGTGTTCTGCTGTTGACGTTTGCGGGAATTTGGAGCATGGGGCACATTCCGCTCGACGCCCTGCCGGATATTTCGGACGTTGAAGTCATCATTCATACGAATTGGGAAGGCGAGCCTCCCAACATCATCGAGGATCAGGTCACCTATCCCATCGTCACAGCGCTCCTCGCTGCTCCGAGTGTAAAGGCTGTCCGCGCACAAACGATGTTCAACGACAGTTATGTCTTCGTCATATTCGAGGACGGAACCGACATCTATTGGGCACGCTCACGAGTTGTCGAATACCTACAAACGATTGCGGGTCGCTTGCCCGCCGACGTGCATCCGGCGATTGGACCCGACGCAACCGGCGCGGGTTGGGTTTACGAATACGTTCTGGTAGATCACACGCATAAATACAGCCTCGCCGACCTGCGGGCCGTCCAGGACTGGCACCTCCGCTATCAATTGGAGACTGTTCCCGGCGTTGCCGAGGTCGCCAGCATCGGCGGCTTCGTTCGCCAGTATCAGGTGAACCTCGACCCCACCAAGCTGCTTGCATATGGCATTCCTCTCTCGACCGTCATCGACCGGGTGAAGTCCAGCACGAATGAAGTTGGCGGGCGCGTGTTGGAGTTGAGCGGCACGCGATACATGATCCGTGGCCTGGGTTATCTGAAATCGCTGGATGACTTGAGGAATGTTCCCCTGATGGCGAAGAACGGGACTCCGGTCTTGGTTAAGGATGTCGGTACAGTGTCGTTCGGCCCCGACATGCGAGAAGGCGTGGCGGAGTGGCAAGGTGAGGGAGAAACCGTTGGCGGCATCGTAGTAATGCGATACGGGCTCAACGCCTTGACCGTAATCAATGGAGTCAAGAAGAAGCTGGAGGAGATTAAGGGCTCGCTGCCGCCCGGTGTAGAAGTTGTCGCGGGATATGATCGCGCCGGTCTGATTCAGGATTCCATCAAGACGCTGCAACGCGACCTAGTCGAGGAAGCAATCATCGTCAGCCTTGTGATTATCATTTTCCTCTTCCACGTTCGTTCCGCGCTGATTCCTATCATCACCCTGCCGATTGCGGTTTCCATATCCTTCCTACCGATGTACTACCTGCATGTCAGTTCCAACATCATGTCGCTCGGCGGCTTGGCGCTGGCGATTGGAGTTTTGGTAGATGCCGCGATTGTCATGGTCGAGAACGGATACCGGCACCTTTCCGAAAACGCATCGCGGAACGAGCCGGATCGTCGGCGCGTTCTCATCGGTGCCGCCAAGCAAGTAGGGCCAGCGCTGTTCTTCTCGCTTGTGATTATCGTTGTCTCCTTTCTTCCGGTCTTTCTGCTGGAAGCACAAGAGGGGCGAATGTTTAAGCCGCTGGCGTGGACGAAGACCCTTGCGGTCGCCTTCTCTTCCTTCCTGGCGATCACGCTCGTTCCTGTGCTGATGGTCATGTTCATCAAAGGCAGGCTGCGACCTGAGTCGGAAAACCCGATTTCGCGGATCACACAGGCTTTGTACCTGCCCGTCCTTCGACTCTGCTTAAAATATCGGAAGACGACGCTGCTTCTGAACCTCGCATTCCTCGCACTTACCTTCCCGTTGATGTTCAAGCTCGGCAGCCAATTCATGCCCCCGCTCTATGAAGGTTCTTCGCTGTACATGCCTACATCTCTGCCCGGCATCTCCATTGTGGAAGCTTCCAGGCTCTTGCAAGAACAGGATCGGATCATCCGCTCGTTTCCCGAAGTAGAAACAGTGTTCGGCGCGGTCGGCCGCTCGGACAGCGCCACGGATAATGCGCCGCTCGATATGTACGACACAACTATCATGCTCAAACCGCGTGAGCAATGGCCCGCCGGCATGACGTACGAAAAGCTGATCCGCGAAATGGATGAGAAACTTCAGTTTCCTGGCCTGAGTAATACGTGGACCATGCCCGTTGAGAACCGGCTGGACATGGCCCTAACGGGAATCAAAACGCCGGTCGGGATGAAAATCGAAGGCCCGTCTCTTGAGGGCATTCAGCAACTTGGCACTCAAGTGCAACACATTCTGTCCAGTTTGGCGCAGGTGCGGTCCGTCTTTGCCGAGCGCGTCTCCCAGGGTTTTTACGTCAACGTGGAGGTGAATCGCCCGGAAGCCGCGAAGTACGGCTTGACCATCGCGGATGTGCAGGCGGCGGTGTCTTCCGGTATCGGAGGAATGAATATCGCCGAGAACGTGGAAGGCCGTGAACGGTACCCCATCAACGTTCGGTACGAGCGCGACTTCCGCGACAACTTAGACGAACTTCGCCGCGTGCTCATCGCCACGCCAGCCGGCGCTCAAATCCCAATTGAGCAAGTGGCGAGCATTTCTTTCTCACGAGGGCCCGCGATGATTCGAGACGAGGACGGCCAGCTCACCGGCTACGTCTACATTGACCTGAATACGACCGACTATGGCGGGTTCGTCCAACAAGCTTCGAACCTATTTGAGCAAAAGTTGCGGTTGCCTGCGGGATACACATATCAGTGGTCCGGCGAATACGAGTTTGAATTGAGGGCGAGGCAACGGCTGAAAATCATTCTTCCCATTGTCTTCTTTGTAATTTTCATGCTCCTTTACATGGTCTTCCACTCCGTCACAGAAGCCACGGTGCTCGTTTTTCCGACGTTCTATGCGATGACCGGCGGTCTCATCCTCCAATGGCTTCTCAAGTACAACTTCAGTGTGGCCGTGTGGGTGGGCTACATCGCTCTCTTCGGAATCGCCGTCGAGACAGGCGTGGTGATGGTTGTGTATCTGCACGAGGCGCTTAATCGGCGATTAGCAACCGGCGCTCCGCTCAAACGTGAGGACATCGAAGTTGCGGTCATTGAAGGAGCGGTTCAGCGCCTTCGCCCCAAACTCATGACAGTATTCGCAGTGCTAGCAAGCCTAGTTCCGATTCTTTGGGAAACAGGAATCGGTTCAGATGTAATGAAGCCAATTGCCGCTCCAATTGTGGGAGGAATGATCACCTCAACGATTCACGTCCTGATTTTGGTTCCTGTTTTCTTTGCGCTTATGAAAGAGCGTTCACTCAAGCGCGGAACGCTATTAGGTTCAGCCGTCCGCTGAACCATCGTTATTGTCGTGAGCCCTTGTCGTTGACTCGATGTGACACGTCGGAATGTGTGACATACTGGCTTCCGTATTGCGATCCACTCACGGATGAGCGTATCGTAAGCTGCGGCAGCTCACACGTTGCTCTGGAATTGAGCCGCGTCCGCCTTTCGACGTCAGGAGGCACATTATGACGCCCGGCATTTCCGAATCGTCTCGCCGTTCTTTTCTGCACCGTTTAGGCTTTTTTGGCGCGGGTTCGACCTTCCTGAGCCTCCTGAGCCGAAACTCACTGGCCGCACCGAAAGCACCAAGTCAAAGGATGACGAAGCACCTTCAGCTTCCGCGGACAAAAGAATTTGGAGCAATGAGTATTGGGCTCAACGCGGCAATCTCAAGCTGAACCTCTTCCGAAAGCGCCTGAATGCTCCGCATTCCCGCGAAGTGGCCGAGCCCGTGCTCTTCCTGGTACACGGGTCATCCATTTCCGCCCGGCCCAGCTTCGATCTTAATGTCCCCGGCCACGGCGAATACTCTTTGATGAACAAGTTCGCCGAGTATGGATTCGATGTATGGACCATGGATTTGTCCGGATACGGCCGATCCTCGGCCGGCGAAGGCAACTCCAACATCGCCGATGGCGTTGAGGACCTTAAAGCCGCCGTGGAAATCGTGGCGCGCGAAACGGGCCAGCAGCGTTATCATTTTTTCGGCGAATCATCGGGCGCCCTCCGCGCGGGCGCTTACGCCATGGAGCAGCCACAGCGCGTTAATCGCCTGGTCCTTACCGCTCTCACTTATACGGGTGAAGGTTCGCCAACGCTTGCCGATCGCGCCAAGCAGCTCGAGTTCTATCGCACGCACAACCGCCGCCCGCGCGACCGCGCCATGGTCCACAGCATTTTTACCCGCGATAAGAGCGGCACTTCCGATCCCGCTGTGGGAGATGCGCTCGCGGACGCGGAACTGCGTTTCGGCGATAGCGTTCCCACCGGCACATACCTCGATATGACCGCTAATCTCCCGGTCATCGACCCGCAAAAGATTCACGCGCCGGTGCTCGTTGCGCGTGGCGAATACGACGGTATCGCCACTGACGAGGACTGCCTCAATTTTTACCGCAAGCTGGTCAATTCGGACCGGCAGTTTGCGATCTTGCCGGGCATGGCGCACTCTCTGGTGCTCGGGCTAAATCGTCACCAGTTGTGGCACGTCGCGCGCTCTTTCCTGGAGATGCCGCCCAGGCTCGATTCATTGAAAGCCTGATCGCGCGGCTTGGCGCCGCAAAGCTTCCGCAGCTATATCTCTGCTAAATGCTAGGATCGCGCCGAGGCACGCTGCTCTCGAGCCGCGGTGTACGTGTTGAGGAACGCCAGGGTAAGCGGCCAGGCTTGCGCGGCCACCACCGGGCTGTAGCTCGGGCGCGCGTCGCAGAAAAATCCGTGATCCGTTTCAGAAAATTCCACGTTCACGTAATTCTTTCCCGCGTTTTTCAGAGCATCCGCCACCGCGCGTCTTTGATCCACTGGAATGTGTTGGTCCCGCCCGCCCCAGAAAAGCAGGACCGGAGACTTCAACTCCTTTACGCGATTGAGCAGGCCCGGATTCGTCGGATTCGGAGCAATGCCGCCGCCGTAAAAAGAAACCGCGCACTCCAGCGGCAGCGTGATCGCCGCCAGAAACGCGGCTCTGCCTCCCATGCAGAAGCCGGCCGCCGCGATGGGAGAGCCTGCGGCAACACCATTGGCACGCAGCCAATCGTAAGAGGCTCGAAAATCAGCTTCCATGTTTGGGTCGCGCAATTCCTTCATATGCGGCATGCACGCGGTGAAGTCGTCGTACCGGCCCTCGAATCCGGCCCCGGTGCGATGGAAAAGCTCGGGCGCTGCAGCCAAAAATCCTTCTCGCGCGAAGCGTTCGGTAACGTCGCGGATATGCGCGTTGATACCGAAAGCTTCCTGCATGACCAGCAAACCGCGTACAGCCAGCGCGCCAGTCGGACGCGCCGCGTATAGCCGCATGGACGTGCCGTCGCTCACCTTGGTGGCCACAAATTCGCTGTGAATTTCCATTGCGCTCCTCCTGGATTCGTTTCTAACGAAGTCTCGCGCTTCGCCTGAACACCGATCTTTCTGCCGGCGCCGAAGAATACACACCGCTGGGTACCTTGTCTACCCGGGAAACTTCCGTAGGAAATATATCTTATCGAGCGAATCAGTGGCTGGTGGCGCTGGGTAGAGAACGCAGGTAAGCGATGATGGCTTGCGCGTCGCTGTGATTCAGGTGGTAGATGTGCATCGGCGGTTGAATCTCTCTCCCGTTTGCCGATTCGCCTTTTTCCAGGACGCGCTCCATCTGTTCGTCGCTAAGACTGGGCAACCCCGCGAGCGTCGGCGCAAATTGAGCCCAATTGGAGACGGGGCGCACCGGCTCGATCCAGATCGAGGCGCCCTGAAGCCACCGCGAACGATCAAGCTGATTATTGGCATCCCGAGGTGTGTGGCATTCCGTGCATTTCGCTATCTCCTCGACGAGATAGCGTCCCCGGCCGGCTTGATTATCCGCAGTTCGGGGCTGAGGATTTTGCGCTCCGCTTACGATAATGGAAGATCGAGCGCCGAGAAAAAGTAGGAGAGTAAAAGCCGCCAAGACAATCGCTCGCATATTCCGCTCTTTTCCGTGGTGACAGGTCTATAGCCCCCACATGAGATTTCGCAGACTTGATTACCACTGATCCGAAGCGAGGTCGCTGTCTGCGTAAGGCTCGCTCCACAACGCGATCTGCAATTGCACGGACTTGCACCACGCACGGTGCATTCTCTCGACCTCCTCCGGCGAGTGACCCTTGGCGGCTAAAAATGGCTTGATGGCATCATTGATGATTGCGGTAAACGCGATCACATACCTCAGCGGAATATAAGCTGCCGATTCCACGTGGTCGGTCTTATTCTTTTTCACACTGGTGTGACGCAGAGCGATCTCCTGCTGATAATTGAGCCAATCCCGGTCGTAGCTGCGGAAACAGGTATCGAGAACCCATTGTCGAAATCGCAATCCACTATCGGCGGAATAATGCGCGTCCGGTTTTCCTTCGGGGCCCAGCGAATATTGGGCCAGATGCGGATTGGCCGCAATGACGCCCCGCCATTTCTTCACTACTTCCTCCGTTTGGCTCGCCAGCACCTCGCCAGCCATGCGCAGATATCTCTGGTCCTCGTCGGTGAAATTCACCGTCTTCTTCAAAAGTTCTAAGTCGGCGAGCGAAACCGGCGATCTTGCTGCTTCGGCAGTCCCGTAGGTATATCCGGGAATCTCGTTCGCGATCTTTCTGGCTGCTTCTGGCTCACGCGCTTGTTTCGGATTCATGTGTCGCTCCCTCCGCATCCGCATCCGCATCCGCATCCATGCACGAGAATACGCCGGATTCAGGCGCATGTGGCACTCAGGATTTTGAAGCGCAGCCGATCGGCCTGGGGCGAACGGCAGCGCGATTGCCAGCGCCAGCCAGACCATCGCTCGCCCGGCCTGGTAGACAAATCGATCCATGCGCGCAAATGTCTTCGGCTGGAAAACCCGATAGGAAAGTACCCGGAAGCGCCTAGAACGCGGAATACTTCTAATACCGGGGAATGAGCGCGGGATTTGCGGTAGGCCGGTGGAGAGAGACCGAGCCCGCAGTTTAAAGCTTCGCAGGTGAGAGCGGAGAGCTCAAATCCTTCTGAACTCTCAAATGTGAACGCAAATTTGAACTGGCGGCGCCTCTCACTTTGTCGAATAAACTAGAATCTCGGCGCCCTGCCGGCCATGATGCGGGATGGCCTCGAAAAGTTCGCCTAAATCGGGCACAAACAAACCGGTGCGCCCGTCGGCCGGCGTCGCATAACGCCCAATTCGCTCGTACTGATCGGGACCTTTCTCCTGCCACGCCTCGATGAAACCTTCACCGAGAATGTAAATCCGGCCCTTGCTGGCATCGAAGAACAGATCATCGGTATGTTCGACGATCGTGGGCGACGCCACAATTTTCCCCGTTTCCGTGTCGAAGACCGCCAACCGCGCAGGTATCCGGCAGCCAACGAACAGACGGTGATGCGCTTCGTCGAGCGCCATCGGGAAATTTGTCGTGCAACTCACCTTCCACCGCGCCAATACCGTGCCTCTCACCAGGTCGGCGACTTCGACCTCTTGATGGTCGGGAATGTTCGCGAAGACCCGCGTGCCCACCTTCTCCAGTTGAAACGATTCCGGGTGCGCGTCCATGGGAATCTCGGCGATCTTCCTCCCCATGAGATCCAGGATGGCCAGCGCGCCGTCCCCACCCGGCCGTGCCACTTTGCCCGCCAGGAATTTTTCTCCGCCATAGCCTACTAGCACGCGATTCGCACGGGCGTCGTAGCGCACGTTGTCGGCGTCCGAGGAAAGCTTCACGCTCTGCAGAACCTGAAACGTGTTGCCGTCGAAGATCTTCACCGTGCCGTCCCCGCCGCTCGCCACAAACAGGCGATTCGTGGCGGCATCGAAATATGCTCCTTGCGGCTCGTCCAGATCGGGAATGGTGTGCACTTGCCGCCCGGCCTTCAAATCGATCACCTCGAGCGTATGGTTCCCATTGGCGGAGGCGAACAGGCGCTGCCCTTTCACATCCACCGAAAAGTGATCGATGCGCCCTTCGACGTTCTTCAGCGCGATGGGAGTTTTGGCGATCAGCGCCGGAGATTCCTGCGCCGCCGCCCTGCCGCACACCCACAAACTACAGGAAAGCAATGAACCCAACAGCAGCATCGCCATCCACTTCCTCATTCGCGCCCCTCCAAGTTCAACGCCATCCAAATCACGCAGCCTAATCGCATAACCTGAACACGGCCTGAACGCCCGCGAGGCTGCGTTGTTAACCCGAGCCTGCTTCGTACGGTGAGGGACGGCGAGAGAATACCACTTTTCGGCTACTGCGAGCGAAGAGGGGGAATGACTCACTTTGCCGTTCCAGAATTTAATGGGCTGCGGCGGGGTAGAGGCGAAAAAAATGTTCCGCTATGCGCTCAGTTGGCCGAATCGCTGCTCGCGGCGGTCGCTTTCGCGCGGATGGCTTTGGCGCGCGCCTCGGCTTGCGCCGCTTCCGCGGTGTGATTGGTCTTCAGCAGCACGGCGGCGTAATTGTCGAGAATGGAAGCAAGCTCGGGATCGTCTTGGCCAAGCACTTTTTCCTGAATCTCTAGCTCACGTTGCAACGCCGCTGTGGCTTCCGTGTAACGTCCCTGCAGGTAAAAAACCTCGCTTAGCCCGCCGAGAATGGGCGCCAGTCGCGGGCTGCTGGAGCCGAAATCTTCTTCCACGATCTTGAGGGCGCGGATATCCAGTGGTTCCGCCAAGGCGTAATGCCCCTCCGCTACGTCCAGCCGCGCAAAGTCGCTGAAGATGGTTGCCGCGAGCGGCTCCTTGGGAAAATTCCGGTCGGCCAGCGCCGCGGCTTGCTTATAGATCGGTTCGGCTTGCGCGTACTTACCTTCGGCGAGGTAGATGGATCCAAGATCATTGAGCGTACTCGCAAGCTCGCTCTGCTCGTCGCTGGCATCCTTTTCGTCGGTCGCTTTTTCATCGATCGCCAGCAGGCGCCGATAAAGCGGCTCGGCCTCCGCATAGCGCCGCTCGTCGCGATAGAGGCCGGCGAGATTCATCAAGCTCTTGGCCACTTCGGGACGATCGGGAGCAAACACCTTTTCGGCTCGGCATCGGCGAAATTTCCCACCTCCTCGTAGAGCACGGCCAGCTTATTCAGACTCGAAGCCACGTTGGGAGCCTTGGCGCCGAATTTCTCCTCCGCGAAATCCACAAGCTGCTGGGCCGCCGGAACCGCTTCCGCATATTTCCCCTGCCCGTAGAGCGAATCGACGCGCGCGTTCAGCTCATCCCAGGCGTTTTGTTGCCCGAATGCGCTCGAAAGCAAGCTGAGGAACAAGCCAAGAATAAAAGTGATTACAGTACAGCCGTAGGCAAGTTTTCGACAGGGGAAAATCACACCACTCTCCTTGGCAGATGCTTGCACGGAGCAGGACTGAAACCGGAGCTGGACCCGGTTAGCGCGAGAAATGGCGCAACTTTACGAAGGGTATCGTGCAGGTCAGGGCCGGTCAATTAACCGACCAGACACATGTTCCAAAGCGATATGTGGGGCGGAAAGGAACCGCAAAAGCGCAAGAGTTTAGGCGTGTATCGTCACACTATCGAGGTGTGTCATCCTGAGGCCGTCCTGCGGCCGAAGGATCTCTCCGGGAGAATTCCCTGCGAAATCTCGGTTGTCATCCCCTGGCGCGCATCCCGGGCCGGGGGATCTGCAGTCGACCTTAGCCGTCGACTCTCAACTTTTAACTCTTAATTCTCG
>WNFT01003213.1_pt1 | contig 14083 bp, 12 predicted proteins | sample 5400191 | NCBI WGS metagenome assembly WNFT01 (sample SAMN13153359, study PRJNA577476) | soil metagenome | isolation source: 80 cm saprolite under Madrone tree | place: USA:California | collected 2016-06-14
GGGGGATTCATGTAGAGGCCGACCACGTCCCGCAGCTTGCGGACAAAGTGCGGATCGCGACTCAGCTTGAACGTCTTCGTGCGATGCGGCTGGAGGTGCGCCGCCTGCCAGATCCGATGCACCGTCGCCGGACTCACCCGCTGGGCCTGGGCCAGCGACCGCACGCTCCAGTGGGTAGCATCCCGCGGCGTCGGGTGCCGCGTCGCATTCACGATGGCTTCCACCTTCTCCGGCCGAATCCGCTTGCGGCGCCCCGGGCGCGGCGCATCCTTCAAGAGGCCGGCGACCCCCGCCTCCACATACCGCTGGCGCCACCGCAGCAACGTGGGACGGCTGATTCCCAGCTCTTTCGCCAACCCGTTGTTCGACTGCCCGGCGGCCGCGCCCAGCACGATCCGTGCCCTCAGGGCGACCCGCTGCGGCGTCGTGCCGCCGCCCACCAAGGCTTCCAACCACTCGCGATCGTCCGGACGGACTCGCAACGCACGCGCCGGTTTCCACATCGTGAGGCGACTGTAGCATGACCGGCCTGCATTGTAACTATATATCTGAGACAGGACACTAGAGCCGCCAGGGCCGAGGCCCCCGGAACGTCGACGCCAGCGCACGGGCCGAGGTGCGCCTGCTTGGCGTGTCAGTCGATGCGCTGCTGCTCCGAGGGCCGACGACTGAGCACGGCCGCGTAACGCCCCCACCGCCGAGATCGGCAAGCCTGCTCGATGCGGCGAAGCGTCCAGCCTAACTGCCCGAGAGCAATGAGGATGCTTCTTCGCGTCGTTCAAGATGTTGGTCATGCTGGCGAGAGGGGCCACAACCCCGCTCGCCACGTCAACGTCTTGAGGCGCTCGGTTACGTCACTGGCCGGTTCTCAGGTGTCGACGACTGGTTTTGGGTGTCCACGGAGGCTTCAGGGATTTCCCCATACCCGATTCAGGGAGGAACCTACTAGAAGCGGATTCTCGGCCAGGCCTATCCTCCGCACTGGCCGCATATGGAGAACTGTGAGCTAGAGGCAAACCCGTGAACCCGCACGGGCGGTTTGACGTCGGCTCGCGTCCCGTCCCACGGGAGTACGTCATCGTCGGTGTTTGTCGTGACCGCGTGGAAGGATCGATGAGCGCTAGAAGCGGTGCACGCCCAACGCGCAGCCTGATCAGTCGCGACCGGCAGGACCGAACCGAACGGGCAGCCTGAGGGGAGCCCTCAGCCTTCAGGCTGCCCGTTCTGTTTTGGGCGTGATGCGTACGCGTTCCTACGTACGCAGCCGGGCGGTGAGGTCATGCCCCGAGAAAAGGCCGTTAGAGGACGGCAGAAGAGTTGGTTCTGGCGTCGAGCAAGAGGGGGTGAGAAGAACGCGCACACTGTCAAAGAGGCTCTCGGCGCCAACTACGGGCCCGATCCTCTAATCGGACCGACACAGGGGAAACACAAGCAAAGGAGGGGTAAAACGAGTAGGCTTCGTCGCCACTGAACAGCGCCTACGTTGGAAGGAGCCTCCAGTCAAAAAAGGGAGAGCTGTCATGAAGCGGAAACTTTTGGTCGGCGGCTTTGGCTTGGTCCTGGTGCTTAGCCTTATTTCAGTCGCTAGCGCCTTCCTCGGCATGGCGCCGCCCCCGGGTGTCGGCGATTTCTGTACGAGTAACGGGAATTTCGGGTTCGGCCACGACACCTGTGTGGTCTGCGCCAACAAGGGCAACAACGGCCAGGTCTGCATGTGCAAGTTGCTCCAGGACACAGGTCTACTCGGAACCTTCGGCTTTACGAGCTTTGGCGACTGCGTGTCACAATTCGCAATGATGTAACAGGAACGGCCTCGAAAAAGCCGTGGGGAAAGGGTACCAGAGGTACCCTTTCCCCTTGGCGAGCGCGCGTCGGTCCTTCCCAAACTAATGACCTCGGCGGAAACTAACCGTAGAGGGTAACGGATGATGGGCCGGTGGCGAATGCTTTCTTTCGCTCTCGTCGGTGTCGGTTGGCTGGCCTCGGGATATCTTCTGCTGCGAACCTTCGAGCTTGGTCGGGGTACGCCAATCGTGAGGGTAGACTTGTGTTCCGTGGTCTTCGGAGTCGGTTGCGACGCGCAACTCCTCGACGCGAGGTCATCGCAACTCGGTGTCCCGCTGGCGGGGTGGGGGGTCGTTTACTTTGCACTGCTCGGCTTTCTGCTCGCCCTTGGGGGACCCAGTGTGTTAAGGGCAACCGTGTTTCTTGCCGGGGCAGGAGCCGGAGCGAGCTTGATTCTGACCTCCGCGCTGCTTCGCAGCTGGGCTCCCTTTTGCCCGCTCTGTCTGCTGGTGCACGCGAGCAGCTTGGCCCTGTTCGCCGCCCTCTGGCGGTGGGCGGAGCCCGAGCAGCATTGGGTCCGGGGGGTATCAGCAGTGAGTTTTCTCCGGTGGAAGTATCTGCCCGTGGCGGTAGCCATTGCAGCCGGCGCGCTTATTCAAGGCCTCTTCACATTTCGCAGCCCAGTCGGTGGCGGGATTGATGTCAAAAGCGTACTTACTGTCCACCAGTCCGTACCGCAACAGGACATCGTTACTGACTCCCGTGACTCTTCCCTCGGCTCCGCCGATGCGCCGGTCCGGCTCGTCGTCTTCAGCAGTTTCCAGTGTCCAGGCTGTCAAATGTTCGCCAGGTGGGCGCGATATCTGAGAGAGCGTTTTGACGGCGGGCTACAAATCACTTTCAAACACTACCCGCTTGGGAAGGCATGTAATCCCTCTATGCGGTTTGACATGCATCCGGGTTCGTGTGCGGCGGCGTGGGCCGCCGAGGCGGCTCATCGCCAGCAGGCTTTCTGGGCGTATCACGATGCGCTGTTTGCCTCCGACCTCCTCGCCAGGGAGGAAACGCTCCGGCGGCTCGCGGGTCAGGTCGGGCTCGATGAGGAGCGGTTCGAAAGCGATCGTCACTCGGATGAGGTGCACGCCAAGGTGAGATCGGACATTGAGTTGGGCCACCGCTTAGGGGTGGACGGGACGCCGGCGATATTCATCAACGGGCGGCACGTTCGGCAGTTCAATCTTGCCGTGCTGGAAGTCGTGATCAACCACGAGTTGCAGTCTCAACACAAATAATGGCTTTCTGGCTAGGCTCCTTCCCTCCCGGAGAGATCGGCGTCGGCGGCGGCCGAACGGCACACGGAAAGACTAGCTTCTTGATTCACTAGCCCTTCGCGCGGCGGCCAACGGCCTCCGGGTGACATACCTCTGCCTAGAGGAGACAAAGGCCCTTTGGACCGCTCGAGCGATCGCCGCGCGGGCGGGCGTGCCGTACAAACGGCTGGCGCAGGACCAGTCACTGAACGAGCACGAGCAGCTGGAGGTCGACCGGGCGCTCACCTGGCTCGATGACCTTTCGCCCGTGTTCACGCTGCTCACCGGCGAGACCCTGAGGAGCCTCGAACGAGGATACTGTTTGTGGGGCCGTGGCGGCTGCGAAGGCCGACCTCGTACTCGTTGACTATTTGCAAAAGGTCGAGTCGAAGGGCGAGAGCCGAGTCTACGGCCTCGAAGGTGTCATGAACCGGCTCCACGCCGCGGCGCTTCGCGACCGGCGGGCCGTCATCGTTGGCGCCCAGGTGGGCCGCGATATGGTACAAGGAGCGGCGCTCACCGCGCCTCTCCGACCTCCGCGACTCTGGTTCGGTGGAGATGTTCGCGCGGAAGGTGCTGCTCCTACTGGGCCCTATCTCCACGACTCGGAGAGGGCCCCCCCATCACTACCAAGTCGAGGTGGCGAAGTCGGCCGGCACGGGCGTCGTGCCGCTCCGTTGGGGGGCGGCGCCGGGCAATTTCTGGGCCGCCGCGCCGGCGAGGGCGGCGGCGTGACGGCCCCCCGCGCGCCGATGTCGGCAGCCAAGGTGGCACGAATATCGAGTGAACTGGCGCGCGGAAGGCGTGACCGACTTGTTCCGCCCTCGTATGACTGGGACGATAGAACGTCGAGGCGGAGCCGTACAAGGACCCACGCGCGCGATCTCCTGATCGAGACGGGCGTGCGGGTCGGAGAGGCGTGCCGGCTATAACGTCGCCGATCTACGCGAGGCGTCCGGGCGCTACTACTTCGCCGTGCGGCGCAAGGGCCGGGGGCAGCAGCGCCGCCAAGAGACGCGCCAGGTGCCGCTCTCGAAGGCGCTCGGTGCCGCGCTTCACGGGTGGGTGCTGGCGCGGGGCGCCGTGCATCCCGACGAGCCCCTGCTGGTCAACAGTGAAGGGAAGCGGTGGCATCGCGCTTCGCTCTCGAACATGATCGTCCGGTTGGCGGAGGACGGCCGGGGTGACCAGGCTCAGGGTGAGCGCCCACAAGGTGCGCCACACCGCGAACGTGATCTCGCGGCTGGCGGGTACCGACGCGGCGACCCGCGGCCGGCTGCTCGGCTATTCGAGCCTCCGCAGTCTCGAGCGGTACGAACACGTCATGCCGCACGAGCTCCATCAGGCGCGCGAGGACCAACTCGCGGCGCTCAGGCAGTACGTCGGCGAGCCATTCCGTGTCGAACCGGAATCGACGGCTCTGGAGCGAAAGAGGGAAGGGGAAACCGTCAAGGAGGACGCGCAGATCCGCGATCGCTGATCCGAATGCCACTTCCGCTTTAACGTCGCCAAGTAGCTGGGGCTCAGCGGCCGCCGACCGTCGTGACGACGGCGGCCAGGTTGGCGGGTGACGCGGCGGGGGGGACGACGCAGCCGGGACCCACGATCAGACCGATCCCGCCCGTCTGGGCGATCGCGTCGCGGGTCTCCGCGCGCGCCTGCTCGGGCGTGCCGTCGGCCAGCGTTCTCCACTGGTGGAGACCGCCCAGCACCGCGCCCGCCACGACCGCCTTGCCGTCGCCGAGCGACGGCGGGGTCGCGCGGTCGTCCCAGCTCCACACGTGACCGGGCAGCGGGGCCAGCTGTGTCCACATGAGTCGATCGCCGTGGCAGTGGATGATCGTCAGCCCAGACCGCGCCTCGAGCGACTCGAGGACCCGCTGGTCGTAGGGCGCGCCGAACCTCGCGTACTCCGCCTCCGTGCAGACGGACAGGCTCGCGGCCTGGATGGCGTAGAAGATGCCGCCGGCGCCCTCGTCGAGGACGAGGGACGCATACCGGGTCAGCGTCTCCGCGATCGCCTCGAGCGCGGCCTCGACGGCTTCGGGGTGCTCGCGTAGATCGGCCGCCAGCCGGTCCCCCGAGAGCTTCCGCGCCACCGACAGCGGACTGAAGAGCGTAGGCAGGATCGCGCAGTCGACGCGCCCGTCGCCCCCCATGCGGATGAGCGTCTCGACCTGCTGAGCGTATCCGTGTGCCGCCGCGGGATCCAGGGGCCGGATCTTCGCCCAGTCCGCCGGGGACCGGACGGCGCAGGTGGCGCAGGGCCGATGGCCGTCGGCAGAGACCTCCGCGCTCTCGACGCATCCCCATTCGCGCACGGCGTAGCCACCCGCCGGCGTGAGCTTGATGAAGTCGGATCCCCAGCGCGCGTGGAAGGCGAGCGTCGCCTCCGCGAGCGCCCGCGGGGAGTGATCGGCGTCGGGGAAGTGGCGCCAGAACGCGTACGGGACGCGGTCCACCGGCGCGCGGTCGATCGCCGCCTGGACCCGCTCGGGCTTGGTCACGGGCGATCCAGGTGGAGGGCGCCCTGGGAGAGCACCGGCCGGCCGTCCTCGGCGAGGGCGTCGAAGGGCATCACCGGGGCGCCGGCGGCGGGCCGCGCGCGGACCGTGAAGGTGGACGGCAGGCGGACCATCCCGGTGAAGCGGCAGGTGACCCGCCGGACCCGCGCCGGGTCGGTGTTGTCGGCGGCGAGCAGACGGGAGACCGCGAGCGCGAGCGTCGCCGTTCCGTGCAGGAAGATGCCGAGGAGCGCCGCCGCCTCCGCCGCCGCGGTGTCGGTGTGGATCGGGTTCCAGATGCGCGCGCACTCCGTGTAGACGTGCGCGAGGTTCGCGGCCACCGCGACCGTCGAGAGGGCCGGCAGTTCCCCGTCGGGCGCGGCCTCAGCCGGCCAGGGGACCTCGACGCGGTCCGGGCCCGTCAGGGTCACGCCGCGGTAGATGCTTCCGTAGAGGGTCGTCGTGACCGGCCTCCCGGTGGCGTCCACGGTCTCGTAGCGCACGACCAGGAACACCCCCGGCCGGCGGCTCGCGAGCGCGACCACGCGCGCCCGCGTCAGGAGCGTCTCGCCGGCACGAGGCGGGCGGTGAATCGTGAGGTCGTGGGCGGCGTGCACGCTCCGGCGCTGGAGGGCGTCGGGCGCAAGGCGCGCGTGGAGGGCGAGCGCGAGCGGCCACTCGTAGGCGACCGGGAAGATCGGGTGGGCGGCGGGGCCGCCGATCTGGCGGGCGTCGAGGTAGCGCGGGGCGGTCTCGCCGAGCGCGGCCGCGTACGCCATGAGCCAGCGCGCGTCGATCGCGTGCGCGACCGGACCGGCCTCGAGGCCGACCGTGTCGCTCGACAGGCTCGCCTCAGCGCGCGCGCAGGCGTCAGCCATGGGGGAAGTTCATGCAGTCGACGAAGATGTCCTGGAACTGGGGGTGGGCGGCGAGCGACACGTGCTCGATCGAGCGCGCGAGGAGCTCGGCGCGCGCGCGCTCGGGCTCGGACACGAGGCAGAGTTGGGCGCCAAGGGAGGCGGCGTTGCCGACGTAGCGGATCTTCTCCGCGGGCAGGGGGGGAACCAGGCCGATCCGGAGCGCGCTCTGGATCGAGACGTAGTTGCCGAAGCCGCCGGCCAGCATGAGCTCGGCCACGCGTTCGCTGCCGACCCCGGCCACCTGCTGCAGGAGCGCAATGCCGGAGGCGATCGCCCCCTTGGCGAGCTGGACCTGGCGGACGTCCTCCTGGGTGAGGACGATCTCGCGGGTCGCGCCGGCCTCTCCGGAACGCAGCAGCACGACCTCGCGCACGTCGCCGACCTGCCGGACGCGGTCGCGCAGCGCGGGCGGCAGCGCGGCGCGCCGGTCGAGGTCGATCAGACCGGTCCAGTCGATCACGCCGGCGTCGAGCAGGCCCGCGATCAGGTCAATCAGGCCGGAGCCGCAGATGCCCTGGGCCGCCGCCTCGGCGATCGTATGGACCTGGATACCGTCCGCGTCGACCCGGACGCGGTCGATCGCCCCCGCCGAACCCCGCATCCCGTGACGAATCTGCGCGCCCTCGAGGGCGGGTCCGGCCGGCGCCGAGCAGGCCCAGAGCCGCTCCCGCGAGCCGAGGAGCACTTCGCCGTTGGTGCCGATGTCCACGGCCGCGCGCACCGCCGCGCTCTCGTGGATGCGCGTCGCCAGCGCCACGGCGACGGCGTCGGCACCGACGAAGCCGGCGACGATCGGGAGGAGACACACCCGGGCCTCGGACGCCACCGCGAGGTGGAGCTCGCGCGCGGGTATGACGAGCGGATGCCGCAACACGGGCGCGTACGGGGCCAGGCCCACGTAAGAGGGGTCGATGCCGAGCAGGAGGTGGTGCATGCACGTGTTGCCGACGACGACGACCTTGAAGATCCACTTGGCGAGGACGCCGCTCTCCCGCGTGAGCTGCTCGATGTGGCGGTTGAGCAGGCCGATGATCCGCGTCTGGAGCTTGCGGAGGTTGCCGGGATTGAACTGGACGAAGGCGATGCGCGACATCAGGTCCCCGCCGAACACCGCCTGCGGGTTCAGGCTCGAGACCGAGGCGAGCTGCTCGCCGGACTCGAGCTCGATCAGGGAGGTGACGACGCTCGTGGTCCCGATGTCGACGGCGAGCCCGAACTTCATCAGCGCCGTGTCGCCCCGCTCGACGCCGATCACGGTGGAGCCGAACGTGGTCACGGTGACCTCGCCCTCGCTCTCGCGCAGCGCCGCCGGGAGCTGCCTGAGCAGGTCGGGGTGCACGTCGGCCGGCGCCCGTCCGATCGCCTCGAGGAGCTGCTCGAGGTCGGAGGTCTGGTGGTGCTCCTCCCGCGGCAGCGCCACCTTGACCACGTGCTTGACGACCCCCGAGTCGATTGGGATCCGGCCCGCGACGCCGGCGCCCGCGCCGAGGATCTGGAACGCGCGCTCGTCGAGGGGTGGCGCGAGTTCGACGGTGATCGGTTCCGTCACCCCGCACTGGCACGAGAGCCGGTAGCCGTCGCGCACGAGGTCGGCGCCGAGTTGGAGCTCATCCATGATCGTCGGCGGTGGAACCGTGCCTTCGATGAACTTCACCCGGCAGGAGGTGCACCGGCCCCGGCCGCCGCAGGTCGCGGTGATGTCGACGCCGGCCGCGTGCGCGGCCCTGAGGATCGTGGTGCCGGACAGGACCTCGAGCGTGCGGTCGTCCGGGAGCATCCGCAACGCGATCGCCATGAATCACGACTCTATCACGCGGAATCTCATGACGCAGTGTGCCCGTCTCAACATAGGGAGGAGATGGGGACATGCTTGAGACACTGAGTGCGCTCGCGTTTGTGGGGGCGCTCGTCGCGGCGCCCCTCGCCTGGCGGGAGTGGCGAGACCGGCGGGAGGCGCAGGGGCTCAGACTGCAGGCCGACGTGCGGGACGCCGTGAACCGGCGCCTCGAGGGCGAGTCCCTCGTGTCGGTGCGCGTCCGGCCCGGGGCTCTCTGGCGTCCGGGTCGGGTGGAGCTGTCGACGCCGTCGGGTTGGGAGTGGCTGGTGGAGCAGGTTTGGCTGCCAGTGGTGGCGCGGATCCCGCCGGACTACGAGCTTGTCGTGCGGCCGGCGCGCCGCAGGGTTCCGGTCCGGGCCTCCGGCCCGGAATGGAAGCGCGCCGCCTGAGCGCGCCGGGCGCTCGCGCCTGACCGCCCGCCCCGCTTGAGCCGCCGGGCCTGACCGAGCCCGGCGGCTTCGTTGTTTTTTGAGCGCCCGCTCGCCCGACCCCCTCGACTTGGCTCCGGCGGTCGTCGAGATCGGGAGCGTGTGCTATGCTCCCCGGGATGGCGGAGCTCAACCCCGGGCTCATGCGCCGGATCGCCGCGCTCGCCGGCTACGACTGGACAGAAGAGGAGCTGCGGGCGCTCGCCCCGGTCGTCGAGCGGTCGCTGGCGCTCCTGGAGCGGCTCGAGTCTCTGCCCCTTCGGGACGTCGAGCCCGGCGTCTTCTTTCCCATGGCCTGAGCCCCGCGCCGATGGACGACCTCGTCTGGAAGTCGCTCGGCGAGCTGGCGCGGTTGGTCGCGTCGAAGCAGGTTTCCCCCGTCGAGGTGGTCACGGCCCACCTCGACCGGATCGACGCCCTCGACCCCAAGCTGCGCGCGTTCATTACGGTGATGCGGGACAGTGCCCTCGAGGCCGCGCGCGTGGCCGAGGCCCGGGTCCTGTCCGGAGAACCGCTGCCGCCGCTGCACGGCGTGCCGATCGCCCTCAAGGACCTCTACAACACGAAGGACGCCCCGACGACCGCGGGGTCGAAGATCCTCGCGGGCTCCAAGCCTGCCGAGGACGCAACCGTCGTGAGCCGTCTGCGCGCGGCCGGCGGGATCATCCTGGGCAAGCTCAACATGCATGAATTTGCGTACGGCCCGGAGGGGCTGAATGCTCACTACGGCACGGCCTGGAACCCGTGGGACGCGCGCTCCCATCGGATCGCCGGTGGGTCGTCCTCGGGATCGGGGGTGGCGGTCGCGGCGGGCCTCTGCCCGGGCGCGCTCGGCTCGGACACGGGCGGCTCGATCCGCATCCCGGCCTCGCTCTGCGGCATCAGCGGCCTCAAGCCGACCTACGGCCGGGTGAGCCGCGCCGGCGTCCTCCCGCTCGCCTGGTCACTCGACCACGTCGGTCCCATGGCGCGCTCGGCCGCGGACTGTGCGCTGCTGCTCCAGCCGATGGCCGGCCACGACGCGAAGGATCCGACCACGGCCACGCTCCCCGTGGCGGACTACGCGGGGGCGCTCTCGGGTGAGCTCAACGGGGTGCGGGTCGGCCTGCTGCGCCCGTTCTTCCTCGAGGCGGCGGGCCTGGTCCTGCGCCAAGCCATCGAACAGGCCGTCCGCGACCTGGTGAAACTGGGCGCGCGGGTCGACGAGGCGAGCCTCTCTTACGCCGAGCACGCCCACGCCGCGTCGTTCGCGGTGATCGCCTCGGAGGCGCTCGCGTACCACGAGGTGTGGCTGAAGCGGCGGCCCGGCGACTACCAGGCCGACGTCCGCGAGCGGCTCAAGGGCGGCGCCTTCGTGAGTGGAGCGCAGTACCTGCGCGGCCAGCGCGCCCGGCGGCTGATCCGAGACGAGGTGGACCGCACGCTCGAGAGGTTCGACGTGCTCATCGCGCCGACGACGCCGATCGTCGCGACCTCCGTCGGCCAGGCCGAGGTCACGATCGAGCACGAGACCGTCGACGTGCGCTCGGCGCTGACGCGCTTCACGCGGCACTTCAACCTGTCTGGCCATCCCGTCTGCTCGGTGCCGTGCGGCTTCACGACGGCCGGGCTGCCGATCGGGATGCAGATCGTCGGCCGGGCGTTCGACGAGGCTACCGTTCTGCGAGTCGCCGACGCCTACCAGCGGGCGACCGACTGGCACACCCGTCGCCCGCCAGTGGGCGCTCCACCGGCGGCGGCACCGGCCCCACCGGCCCCCGCGGCCCCCGCGGCGTCGGCGACTCCGACGAACGCAGGCTGACGGGGGGCGGGCTCCTGGGAGGGATCGAGATGGACCAGTCGGTCGAGGAGCGGCTTCAGGCGCTCGAAGCGCGCCTGGCCCGCATCGAGGCGCTCTTGGAGCGGTCGGCTCCCGACCTGACCGCCGTGACCAACAGCATCCAGGCGTGGGTGACCGAGTACGTGTCGCTGCGGCTCCAGCAACTCGTGCCCGAGACGTGCGAGCACCCGCCGGCGCCCGGGGTCGTCGGGGGGCCGGTGCTACCCGGCACCTCGGTGCGGTGCACCGAGGACGTGATCCACCGGCTCGGCCGGATTCCGATCCCGTTCGTGCGCCAGATGGTGACCCAGAGGGTCGCGGAGGCGGCCCGAGCCGAGGGGGCACCAGTCGTCGACGTCGCGTTCTTCGAGCGCGCGGCGACCTTCTGACAGTGCAAGCTTTCGGGGGAGGATCTCTCGAGCTTCCGACACTGGCAGACGCACCTCCTGGCGGGGCCGACCTTCTAGTCGCGCGGCATGCCGTGGAGTCCCCCGAGCCGGTCCGCATCCCGATCGAGGACGCGCTTGACCTGCACGCCTTCGCGCCCAAGGACGTCGCCTCGGTCGTCGACGACTACCTCCGCGAGGCGCAACGGGCGGGCTTCTGCGAGGTGCGGCTGATCCACGGCCGCGGCTCGGGAACCCAGCGGGCGATCGTCCGCGCCCTGCTCGCCCGGCACGCTCTGGTGACGGGCTTCGCCGACGCCCCGCCCGACCGGGGCGGATGGGGCGCCACCGTGGTCACACTGCGGTCGCGGACCACCCCCGGGCAGGGGCACCCGCCGGCCCGATAGCGCGTCCGGGATTTCGATCTGCCCACCGCCAGGCACGGTGCCGCCCAGAACCGCGTGGCAGCGCAAAAGTCAGCGCCGCCGACGGAGCGAGGAGTCGCGCCCGCGAACGTCGACCGCAAAAACGAAGTCGCCACGATAAGAGATAGCCGCGCAGGGTTTTTGGTCATCTCGGGGTCTACAGAACGGCGGCCCGCTTCAACCACCCGCGCCCTCCAACTCCGGGGACAATTAGGTAAACGCCCGGAAGGGACGACAAAGAGACGGCCGCGCGGACGCAGTGACACGGGATTGAAGGAGGGTCGCGCGCCGCGCCCTTCCTTTATACGGCTCGGCTGCGCCGGAGCGCCCCGACCCGATGCCCGATGATGTCTCGCCCCGATGCATCGTGGAGCCCTCAAACGTCGGGTCCTCCTCCTCTGCCATCACCCCTGGCTATCCGTAGGGGATCCCCCTAGGCCTCGATGCGGTATTTTCCGGATAGCGTCGGCCCCCTCTCGCCCCTCCAATGGCGTTCAGCGCAAAGAAGGTCCTCAGCCATGGCGGTCGGCACCGTCGTTGCGGAGGTCGGACGGCTGCCGAGTTCACACGGCAGTGTGATGCGCGGCTTCAGGGACGTGCCGCGGAGCGATTCGCCTCGACTGGAGCGTCGCGCTGTGGACACTCTGCCGACGCTAGAAGCGAACCGGCGTTGACGACCAGCTGAAGACCATATGGAGGGAGCCGCGATGTCTGCCTTCCCGGTCCTCTGTCGGCGTCTACTCAGGCTGCGGCATCCGACGGTCTGCGCCGCGGCGATCGGAAGCCTCGCCTGCGTCCTGATGGGCGTGACGGTGGTCGGCGCCCAGGTCGCGGTCCTGACGTACCACAATGACAATGCGCGAACAGGGCAGAATCTCAATGAGACCGTCCTGACCACGGCCAACGTCAATCCCGCCACCTTCGGTCGACTGTTCTCCTACCCCGTGGACGGCAACGTCTACGCGCAGCCGCTCTATCTGCCGAACGTGAGCATTCCTGGTCAAGGCGCCCACGACGTCGTGTTCGTCGCCACCGAGCACGACAGCGTGTACGCCTTCGATGCCGATGACAGCGGCGTTGGGTTGCTCTGGCAGGTCAGTTTCATTAACCCGGCGACTGGCGTCACCACGGTTCCGCCTGAGGACGTCGAGAGCCACGACATCGTGCCCGAGATCGGTATCACCGGGACGCCCGTCATCGACGACGGGAGCGGCACGCTGTACGTCGTCGCAACGACCAAAGAGGTAGCGGACGGAAGCCCCCACTACGTGCACCGGCTCCACGCTCTCGACATCGGGACGGGGGCCGAGAAGTTCGGCGGACCGATCGTGATCGGAGACACCGTCTTCGACGGAAACTCCACCACCTACGTCAGCGGGCCCTCCGTCCCCGGTACAGGGGACGGGAGCGTGGACGGCCAACTCTTCTTCAATGCGCTGCGCCAGAACCAGCGGCCCGGCCTCTTGCTGCTGAATGGCGTGGTCTACATCGGGTGGGCTTCGCATAGTGACATGTCCCCGTATCACGGCTGGCTCCTCGGCTACGATGCCCAGACCCTCGCGCAAGTCGCCGTCTTCAACACGACGCCGAACGGCGGTCTGGGCGGCGTCTGGATGAGCGGCGGAGGCCTCGCGGCGGACAGTAACGGGTCCGTCTACCTGTCGACCGGCAACGGGACGTTTGATGTCACGGGTCCCCAGACTCCGGCCTACGGCGACAGCGTGCTGAGGCTTTCGACGGGCAACGGCTTGACGGTGGCCGACTTCTTCACCCCGTGGGACCAAGACGCCCTGGCGACCGAGGACCAGGACCTTGGGTCAGGGGGAGTCCTTCTGCTGCCCGACCAGGCCGGGGCATACCCGCATCTCCTGGTGACCGCCGGAAAGAAGGGCACGATCTACCTGAACAATCGCGACGACCTGGGCAGGTACCAGCGGTGCGGAGCGAGCTGTGACGACATTGTGCAGGTGCTGTCGCAGACCATAGGCAGTTGTTACAGTACGGCCGCGTATTTCAACAATCAGGTGTACTTCCTATGCTCGTGGGATGTTCTAAAGGCGTTCCCACTGTCCAACGGACTTCTTTCGCCCACTCCGCTCTCGCAGTCGAGCGCCCCGGTCGATTTTTTTGGCTCGACCCCCAGCATCTCGGCCAATGGATCCAGCAGCGGTATCGTGTGGACGTTGCAGGCGGAGGCGTACGGTCCAGCGATCCTGCACGCCTATGACGCGCTCGACCTGTCGCACGAGCTCTACAGCAGCGATCAGGTGCCGGCCGATCAACTGGATGGCGCCGTGAAATTTGCCGTGCCGACCGTCGCAAGCGGCAGAGTGTATGCCGGCACGCAGAGCACTCTCGCCGTGTTCGGGCTCCTGCCGTCGGCGACCCAGACAACCTCGAACGATGGATATGACCGAGCAGCGGCACTATGACATAGTATTTCAGATGGATACGCCGCTCGAGCTGATACTCGGGATTACCCAGCGGGAGAGGCCAGACCGCGCCTAGTCCTTGCGGGCGCTGAGCAACACCATCCCGTCACTGAAGGACTCGATGCGGTCGCCCGAGATCTTGAACTCGAAGGCCGCGCGGGTCGCCGTCGGCGCGCCGAGCACGAAGCGCTCGAGCCCCGCCTTGGCCGCGGCGGCCATGCGCGTCATGCCCGTCCA
>WNFT01003214.1_pt1 | contig 14083 bp, 18 predicted proteins | sample 5400191 | NCBI WGS metagenome assembly WNFT01 (sample SAMN13153359, study PRJNA577476) | soil metagenome | isolation source: 80 cm saprolite under Madrone tree | place: USA:California | collected 2016-06-14
AACACGCCTGAGACAATGTTGCCAAGCACGCACGAATTCGCAGGTTCGTCGAGACCGACAGACCTCCTTAAATATGTTTGAACATGGCTCGTGCACACATCATGGCATTCGCCGCACTCTTTGCCAGCCTTCTGTTGCCTTCGTAGCCTCCATCGAATCTGCAGGTTGTGGTGGCGACGGTCCTTCTTTAAGAGTGCGACCAACTGGGTCTGGATGAACTGGATTTTGTGTAGCCCATATCGCGCTGCCTCCCGAAAGTTTTTTCGTGTTTTCAGGGAGTTTACCGAGTTGAGGTGTGAGCGCACGTTTTCCATGCTTTTGAAGAGATGACGCGAAAACCGGCGCGCGGGGTTTGAGGGAATGGCAAATCCTTCACAATGTCCTTAACTACGCTCAGGATACGACTCATCGTTTTCGGATTTCTGCTGATTATCGCAATTATGTTCGGCTTGAAATAAGTGTGGCTCTAGGTGCCTAGTGCAGCAGCGCGAAGGAGAGTGTCATGGCCGCCCCTAATTTGGAACGGATGTTCGATGATTGGGCGATGGCCTGGACATCCAACGATCCTGAAAAGGTTCTTGCCCTTTTTACCGACGACTGTGTTTTCGAGGACGTTACCTTCGGCGTGGTCGCTCGTGGCAAAGAGGAAATTTGCAGCTTCGCGATACGCGCCTCTGCGGCAGTCCCTGACTTCAAATATGGAGTGACACGTTGCTTTGCCACTAAACAATGGGCTGTTATGGAGGTGAGAGTGTTGAGAACGGCGGATTTCGCCCGCTCTCGGAAGCAGACCCTGAAGATTGACATATCTTGAGGCATCGAGAATTTCAATGCCGACAATTTTGGCGTTCCTAGTCGGCTGCGTATTGGTCTTGAGTCACAGCAGCATTGAGGTTGCCGAGCATGAAAAGATCGCGGGATATTCTTTATGACATATCAAGTCGACTTCTGATCGCACGATGGGCTCCAATTCCGCTGCGCCTGATCGTTGGATATGGTTTCATGGAACACGGCTTCTCCAAGCTGTCGAAGGGTCCCGACGCATTCGCCACCATCCTGCAAGCGCTAGGCGTGCCTGGACCACATTTCATGGCGTGGTCCACGATACTGGTCGAAGTACTCGGCGGCTTCGCAGTAATTCTGGGTGCTTTCGTGTCGCTTGTCAGCTTACCGATGGCCGCTGTCCTCCTGGTGGCCATGTTTACTGTGCATCTGCCCTACGGGTTCAGTTCGATTAAGCTTGTGGCTGTGACCGCTGCTGGCGCGCAGTTCGGACCGCCGGGCTATGAAACTAACCTCTTGTATCTAGCCTGCCTTATAGCCCTTGTTTTGGGTGGTCCTGGACCACTCGCGATAGATGGCCTTATTAGAAAGCGGAGGGAAGTTGGGCGTTCATGACAGCGAGCTCCCAAGTAACAGATGATGACCAAAACATCCTAAGCGCGCATACTATTCACCACTTTAATGACAATCGAAGTTTGTTTGGAAGAGTGTCTTAAAGGCTTCGCCTGACGCTGAAAATGCCGCTGGCACCGCTCGAGTGCGGTCCTTGAGGAGCCTCGATTTGTGCAACTCCAGCGCCATCGTAGCAGCGCACCCGAAAGACGTGTCTTCCGGGTTGGAATGGCCAATCGTAACGCCATAAGACCCAGGTCAAGCCGGAAAGAGGCGTACGCAAAGTTGCCGGCACCCATGCGTTTCCATCGACCTGTACCTCGACGCGTGAGATGGCTCGCGCTCCAGCGTGGGCAATACCACCGACAGGTATCAGGATCCGGCTATCCTTCTGCGTCATGGATTTCACAGCGACGGTATCGATTACGGATGTGGCCTTCATGCGGGCTGTTTTGTCCCAGCCTCTCGCAACCCAATATCCAGGTTCGTCCTTTTCGATGAATTCTGCCTTTACAATCCATTTCGGTTGCTTCATCCCGTAGCGATCCGGAATGTAAATTCGCAATGGAAACCCGTGCTCCACTGTGATCGGTCTACCATCCCACAAATAAGTAAACATGACACGCTCGTCCGAGTGGATTAGATCCAAAGGAACCGTCTCATAGAATCCGTCGGCGGCAGTTAGCTTCAGAAACTGGGCGCGGTCGTGGACGCCAGCATCACGAAGAACGCGTCGCACGCTGACACCCGACCATCGCGTTGTGCCGATGAGATCCCCGCCGAGCGGATTAGAGATGCATGCCAAGGTCACAAACAGATGCTGCTGTTCATCGAAATTCCGAAAGTCTCCAAGCGTCAGATTGAGAGGATGTTCAACCATTCCGGTGATCGGCAGCCGCCATGTGTCTTCTTCGATTTTCATCGGCCAGAGGTCAATGTCGATGCGGTAGTGGTCCGCAACTGGCGTGTATTCCGGCCGGGTTCCTGGAGCCGGCTCGACGTCGCCCGAACGATCCGGAAGCGGCACTTCCGACGTGGCATGGACAACAGGCTCCGATGAAGTGCGTAGCGCGGCGGCAACGACAGCTCCCACGACTGTGATGCTCGCCGTTGTACCTCCCAGGTTGATGAGAAAGCGCCTCCGATCGACGGGTTCCAGCGATGACGCGGGCGCCGCAAGCTCAGGTGCTGCGGAAGCCGTTAAGTCTGGGCCCAAGCCGGCGACACGATAACGCACGGCACTCACTGCCACCCCCCACGCTGTTAGCGCGGCCATCGTCCAGACAGGAGAGCCTGCCCCGATTGTCATCGGTATGGCGATGCTGATTCCAAGAACCACCCCGAGCGGAACTATGGAACGAGAATCTCTGCTTTTCAGCACGGCGAAAAAAATTCCGGCCCCAAGTGCAGAAATGCTCAAGAAGATTGCAGTCGCCTGGATCTGCTCCGCGATCTTTGAGGAATCGCTCAGGTTCAGCCTGAGAAACATGAGAAGGCGAACCATTGTGTCGATACCAAATGTAATAACAGTCCCTGGAAGTATCCGCACCAATCCATCGAACAGGTCGAATGGGATAAAAGGAGTTCCCATGGTCGCGTGGAGCAAGAAAAGGATCGAAACCAGCGGGGCTGCCAAAAGAAGTCCGACGATGAGGCCAAGGGCGAAACTCTTCATGAAAACAAGAAGAGCAAGTCCGAGGCCTATGTGGCCTGTAGAGTCAGGCCACGAAATCTAATCACGTGCCTTTTGACGTGGATCGCTACGAAATTTCGTGGCCGAGGGTGAGAGCGCGGAGGTTTTCACGCTCTGGTCGGGGCTGTGAATGCGAAGTGGGTCGTGGACGCCTACGCAGTTCTGCGGTTCTGGCCGGTGAATCACAAGCTTCTTCATCTTGCTGCGGAGAGATTTGCATTGAGCTGGAGAGATTTTGCCGCACCCTGAGGCCCTTCGATAACCCATCCCGATTGTCGAGAACGCTGAGGATATGGCGGCGTTCAACTGCTGTCCCGGCCGGTCTTACAACGGGGCCTCAAAATTCCTACGCGCCCTGGAATGAGAATTGCCAATCTCACTGTTGGAGGCTCTCCTAAACAAGAACCGGCAGCAGTGAACCTGAGAGCTGTTTGGCTCCGCTCTTTCCGCTCAATGGTAGACCGTTCAAGCGATGGATAATTTGGCCATCCGTAAAGGCACAGCAATGAAACGGTATCTGCGACACAGTTGGATCGGACTCGCTGCTGGGCTAGCCAGCAGTCCGGCGCTGATCGCCACCCAGAGCAACATCTATATGGCATTGACCCTGGCCGGCGTAATCGGTGTCACCTTCGCGCTGGGGTTCCGATACTCCCAGCATGCCTATATTGACAGCGTCATGATCGGCGCTGCGTTCGGTATTCCCCTGTGGGCTTCACTCAGCATTATCGTCTTCCCGATCATCAGTGGACAGATGCCTCACTGGACTGCGGCGGGGATGCGCGCGCTCTTTCCTCAACTGACGGGATGGCTTTTGTATGGCGCAAGCGCCGGTCTGTTTCTTCAGGCACTACGCGATCTGGCCTTCAAGAAACCCGCGGCTAGTGCCGAAGTTCCAGTGCCGCAGATCGCGCACAAAAAGCATATTGTTATTTTGGGTGGTGGCTTTGCCGGGATGAGCACTGCCGCAAGGCTGGAGCAGTTCTTTGGAGCAGACCAGTCCATCGAGTTCACTTTGGTCAGCGAGACCAATGCCTTGCTCTTCACGCCGATGTTGGCCGAAGTGGCGGGTAGCAGCCTCGAACCCACGCACATCAGCAGTCCGCTGCGTACTGCCCTACACCGTACGCGGGTGATTCGTGGAAAAGCGTCCCAAATCGATTTGGAAGGTCGCGGTGTGACGATCACGCTAGGCGACGGCTTCACAACGCAAGCATTGACCTACGATCACCTGGTGCTGGCTCTGGGCGCGGTTTCCAACTATCTGGGTCTTGAAAATGTGCAGCGCCTGGCATTTGACTTCAAGTCCTTGCTTGACGCGATTCGGATTCGTAACCACGTCATCGATATGTTCGAGCGCGCAGACCGTGAGCCAGATGAAGTCACCCGGCAGGAGATTCTAACTTTCGTCGTAGCCGGCGGCGGGTTTGCTGGCGTTGAACTGGCGGGATCATTGAACGATTTCGCCAGAGGGATGCTGACGGACTACCCCAACCTGCGCCCCGAAAATTTACGTGTCATTCTTGTCCACTCACGCGACCGCATTCTGCCGGAGCTGAGTGAACCGCTTGCCGCCTATGCACTGGAACGTATGCAGGAGCGAGGCGTCACATTTAAGCTCAATGCGCGCCTGGCGGATGCACGGCAAGGTGTCGTGATCGTGAAATCCATGAGCGGAGCCCGCCAACCGCAAGCCCGACAGGGCGCAGCCGTGAGTAACGCAAGCTCGATAGAGCGCAGCCGTCAAGACGAGGAAGAGATTCACGCTCAAACACTCGTGTGGGCAGCCGGTACAACGCCGAATCCGCTTCTTAAAACGCTTTCGGTGGAGCGCGACACGCGCGGGGCCATCATTGTCGATTCCACGATGGCCGTTCGGAATTCTCCTGGTGTCTGGGCACTCGGTGATTGTGCGGCGCTCATCGACTCCAGAACCGCGAAACCTTGTCCGCCAACAGCACAATTCGCATTACGCGAAGCTCGAACTCTCGCGAAGAACATTTATTCGAGCATTCATGGCAAACCCTTAACGCCTTTCCACTTCGACTCATTAGGGACGCTTTGCTTAGTTGGGCATCAGACAGCCTGTGCAGAGTTAACGCTGCCTTTCGCCAGGAGCAAATCCGTCAGGTTCTCTGGCTTGCTGGCCTGGATGATATGGCGCGCGGTGTATCTGGCCAAACTGCCCGGGCTCGAGCGAAAGGCCCGCGTGCTTGTGGACTGGACGATGGAACTGTTTTTTCCTCGGGACATTGTGCAGACGATTGATCTCAGCGAAACTGGCAGTCTCGACACTCAGCCCGCGGCGATTGAAACCAGACCCCGGAAGTTAGGCTAGCGGTACCCGTTTGTTAACTGGATGCGGTTACCCATGGAGGCATTGAATGAACTCAACGGCGAGGACCAAAATCTTAATCGGCGTTGTCGCCGGTGCCCTTGGTGCTATGGCCAGCGCCACCGTAACGGGAGGGACAACCGCCGTCAGCATCGTGGCGGGAGCGCTCTACGGTTTATCGTTTACACTGCTGGCGGCGAGCCGAGCGGTCAGCCTGGGTTCGGGTTTGCTCTGGGGGCTAGCTTACGCATTTCTTCTCTGGATCACTTTCCCGGCGGGTATCGTTCCTTTCATGATGGGCCGAGCAGCGGCAATGGGGATGCTCGACACGGCACGCGCTCATTTTCCAGATCTCGTGGCCTACATTCTTTGCTATGGAGCCCCACTCGGGTTGTCAATTGGGGCTTCGGGCGGCCGGGACCCTCGGCTGAGGACCGACACACCACAGGCGGTTTTCAGTTTTCTTCGAGCGTTGGTGGTAGGCGGTTTCGCCGGGATTATTGGTGGCTGGGCCTTCGGAGAATGGATGGCCCAGATCAATTTCTTTCCCCTCATTGCAGGTTTAGTCAATTCGAATTCGATGATGGTCGGCATGACGCTGCACTTCATCTTTGCCGTGATCATCGGTGCCACTTTCGGTGTTCTGTTTCAGCGTGACGTGCGGGGCTACGGGTCAAGTATGGGGTGGGGCGCCGCCTACGGTTTGTTCTTGTGGTTCCTCGGCCCGTTAACGATCTTGCCCAAGTGGCAAGGACTTTCGTTGGACTGGACCTACGGGCGAGGAAGAGCGTTGTTCGGATCCCTGGTGGGCCACATCATTTACGGTTTGATCGTCGGCCTGATTTATGGAGCACTGGACCGGTTGTGGGTGGGATTTACGAGGAACTCCGACCCGATCAACAGGGAACCGGAGGGTCCGGGCTCACGTGTGCTCTATTCGGTCGGCTACGGCGCGGCAGCGAGTGTAGTTGGCGGCTCGCTGTTTACGGTCGTGCTGCTGGCCACCGGGTCTGTTCAGGAAATGGCGAACATTTTCGGCGGCACATCGCTCGTCTTTGGTGTCATCGTCAATATGATCGTGAGTGCCTTTATCGGCATAACCTACGGTTTGTTGTTCCACCACGAGGCCCCGGACGCCGCATCCGCTATCGCCTGGGGCCTCGTCTATGGTTTGCTCTGGTGGTTTATTGGCCCAATGACCCTGCTGCCGATCTTGCTCAGTGGAAGCTTTAGTTGGACCGCCGGAACCGCTGCTGCGTTGCTCCCTTCGCTTATCGGTCATTTGATTTATGGCGCGGCAACCGCTGCCACTTTTCTCATTCTAGAGCGCCGCCATTCGGCATGGCTCATGCTCGATCCTCGCATTGCGGCAAGAGAAGCAAGGCGCACTCGCCCAGTCGGCACGCCGGCCCCGGCGTTATGGCTCTTCACGTTGGGTCTGGGAGTACTACTGCCGATCATATTGGGCTAGCAGCCCGTCGTAGAAGTCGCTTTCTTAGTCCCCGAGAGTCAGGAGAGTTGGACCGAGACTGTCCCTACTTAAATCCACCGTGCGCCCGGTCTGGAGCCACTCGGCGGTTAGCATAATACCCACACGGCGACAGTCACGGCCGGCGACATTATCCGCTCTCGAGGTAACGGATTTCTCTGCCACCATCGATCTGTACTCCACGGTCGAACACGTGTACTCCATGGGCCACTTTCCGGTGAGTCCCGGAACGGTGCGCGAACTGCTTGTCGTGACGACCCTCCCTTTTGTGTCAGCGATACTCACCGCCGTGCCGGTCGGAACCATCCTCGACAACATCGTAAAACTCCTGATCTAGATCGCTTCTATGCCGCGGTGCAGCAACAGCATGGCCGCCTCGATATCGTTTTCGCCAACGCCGGTATTGGGGAATTCGCTCCCCTCGGGGAGATTTCCGAAGCCCACTTTGACAAAATGTTCAACAGCAACGTCAAAGGGTTGCTCTTCACGGTGCAAAGGCGCTGCCGCTCTTGCAGGGCGGCGGGTCGATCATTTTGACCGCTGCGACTGCCTCGATCAAAGCGGCACCTGCGTTCAGTGTGTACTGCGCGACAAAGGCTGCGATACGCTCATTTGCACGCAGTTGGACCCTGCACCTGCAAGCCCGTCAGATCCGCGTTAACGCCGTCAGCCCTGGTCCAACCGACACTCTGTTCCTCAATCATCTGGGTCAGACTGAGCAACAGAAGATGCAGTTCTTGACGTCACTCGTGACCAGAGTCCCGCTGGGGCGGCTCGGCAATCCTGACGAAGTCGCCAAAGCGGTCGTGTCCGGGACGCCGAGCCCGCGCGTACTGGAAGCCGTTGAGCTCACCATCCTTACGGGATGGGCAGAGGCTGTGGCAGAAGCCCTGGCTTGCGCTCCCGAGTGTGTTGAGGCCTTGCTGGCCGATGCACACGCAGGCGCTCCATGGCGGACCGCGCTCGGGATTGCAGAGCCATCCCCGCAGCTCAGCGAAGGGATCTACTGCATCGTCAGAGCCGTTCGAGCAGCCGCGCCTCCAGGCGGCGTGCCGACACTCAATGCGTTACTCATCGCGGCGCGAGAAGATCGGCCGGGCGAACAGGCACTCGACGGGTTGGCTCGCCGGGTGCTCCGATCAACGCTCGAACAATTCTGCACCCGACATGGGAAGCAAATCTGATGACTATGCGCGACCTATCGAGCCTCCGAAGCGGAACTCGAAGCCAGAATCCGCTCAAACACCGAGCCGCTGATCATGGCCGGGAATTGCGATTTCTGGTGGACCATTTTCGAAAGCTTGCCGACCACCTTGGACGTGGCCTCGAGGACGCAGGTTGGAACCGAAGACGAGAGATCATTCGCAGACTTATTGAGAGAATTGAGATCGGACGTCCGGGCCTCGCAATCATCTTCCGGGCACCCTATGGTATCCCTGTCTCAAAGGAGAATCCCATCGTTTTGACACTGTCACGCGAGTGAACGTGTAATTCTTGGGCACTTCGAGAAGTAAACGGCGCGAAGCCGGCCGAGGTGGAGCTTATCCGAGCCTGCTGAGATCGGTGAAGTCGTCAGGCGTGTCCACGGAATTCGATCTGACGCGCAGGCGACCCTTTGAATTATTCAGTCGTTCCGAAGTGTGGACACAATGTGATCAGAAAAGGATCTTCACAAACTATCTGCTTGTCCCGATCCGGATGACGATGTTTTTCTCGACTGCGGCCCAGGCGGCCCGTGCACTCCTCGTGGCGGACAATGCTGCCGTCTCAAAGAATCGCATTATGGTGACATTGTCGCGGGCGTGAACACGCCGGTTATAGCAAAGCGTTGTTTCGATCGTAGACGCGTTAGGACACCTTTAGTTGCTTAAGAAGGTCGACCGTCTTACGATCGATCAGTTCACCTTGGGCAAAGCGGTGGAGCACACTGCCAATATAAGTCTGATAAGGAATTCCAAGACGTTCGGCTTCGGTCTTCAGGGCCGCTAGTACTGATCCATCCAGGCGAATGCTAATGGGGATCTTGGCTGCCTCCGGATCGGATTTCGGAGTGCCGGGCCTGCGCTTGAGTTTCTTCAAATCATATTCCTTCTTCATAGGTTTTTGCTTCCTTCATGGTCGCCTTTCGAGCAGAGATCAGGCGAATCAGGCCACCAGATTTCCGCTCGCAGAAAACGATCAACAGCAATCGGCCTCCAGTCGAATACCCGATTCGGAGAAATCGATCCTCCGCTTCGCTATGCTCCGGGTCAAAGAATTCTATAGAACGAGAGTCCGCCCAGACGGTCTGAGCCTCTTCAAACCAGACCCCGTGTTTGCGATAGTTGGTCAGGTTCTTGGGTTCGTCCCACTCAAACCGCATGTATATTTGTATGCTATTGTATACACATAGTCAAGGGAGTTCACTCTGGCCAGTCCTTCGATGAAAGTTACACGTGACTTTGGTCGCTCAGAAATAGATGTGCCGTGACCGACGACGAGATAACGGCCATCGGCGGCGATTCGTGCAGGACATTCGGGCCAGATGACTCGGATCGTTCGCAACCACTGCCCGAGCTTTGCTCGGAACCTGCGCTCGCAAGAATATTCCACCGACCCAATCTGGCGGACTAGCCCGCATGGCCCAAAGATCGGGACCGACTCTTCTCCTTTTGCTGTGAAACAACGATAGGAAAGCCAGACATACAGATCGAGTGCCGCCGGAGCAGCGGCGAGAACTTTCACCACCTCGAGGTCCGTCGGAATCGGGTGCGCCATGACTTCTTGATAGAACTCATCACTGAGCACGATCACATTTCCGAACTCATCCGGGATTGCATCCTCGTTCCTGCGGTTGTACCAGATATGCGCTTCGCGTAAAAAGTTGAACCGGGATCGTTGAACCACTTTAGCTGTCGCGGAGAGATTCTCCGTGCCAAAAAACATCGTCGCGCCGAAGATCCTTTCAAACGCGGCAACCAGTCGTCGATATTCTTTTCCTCCTTTGCTCATGCCGAACGTTTCCAGCATTTCCGCTGCAGTAAGAAAGCGAACGGTTTGGCTCTTCTGCCGGACCGCCATCGTCGCGAGAAAGATCGGAACAATACGATCTTGCCCGAACGGCAGTCCGTAGTGCGGGTGACCGGTGATCTGGAGCACGAACCGGCCGTTCCGGCGCTCGTAGAGCAGTTGATTCGCGGGCAAGCGACGGACTGGAAGGCCACACAGGACAAACGGCCGGGAACTGAAGCAGAGATTCTGTTGCCCTTGGTCCCGTTTCAGCTGGATTAGTTCGATACCGTCGACTTTGCGGCGCGTCTGTTTCGAGATCCGGACAGTGTGCTGAAGTTGACTGGCTAAGCGATCGAAAATCTCGTGATCAGAAGGAGCAATACCCAAGGTGGACCATGCGGACACGGGTACCCACACCGCAACGAAAGGACAATTTCGGTGCTCCGAAAAGAGATGCTTCGAGGGTTGATTTGGGGAGAAAAAGCAGATCCGGCCCGTTACTACTTTTACTGCATTAAGCCCGGCAAAACTCGCAAATCGCTGAAACGCCATTGATGCAAATGAACAGGATAAACGCTATTGACGCATATGTTCTCTATAAACAAACGAGGTCCAGATTCCCAAGCTGGCAGTAGTGAATTTGACTGGCGTGTTTCGTTTTGAGACGTAAAGCCTTACAGTCCAACCGAATATCGCGTTTCCAGTCGAACTCCGTTCAGCCCCCGCTGGACGTAAACGGCAATCCCCGCTGGCAGTAGTCCGCTGGCAGTAGTGAAGGTCATTTTTCCCGGGTTCCGTTCGTGGGGTTTTAGGGATCCGTATATCCTAAGGAACCTCATTTTCAGGAGTGGGCACGAGTTGTAGTCCGAATTCTTTGGCTTTGCGGTGCCAAGGATTTCAGCGCCCTCTCTTTAAACTGATTGTCGTACTTTTCTTGGCCGATGTCGGTATAGTCGAGCCCACCCTTCAACATTCTGTAGATCAAGAGCGCCAGTTTGTGTGCCGTGGCGATGATGCCCTTAGGTTTTCCGATGCGGGAACAGAGGCGGCGACAAAAAGCGCCAAGTGCGCTTTGGCTGCGAAGCAAGCTTTGGGCGCACAGGCAAAGAATGGTTCGAGCGCGGCTGACCGTTTTTCGTGTTCGGCTTTTGAGGACACGGCCTCCACTGATTTTGTTATTGGGGCACAGGCTGAGCCACGACACGAAGTGTTTTTCGGTCGGCCACGGACTCATGTTGATCCCGATCTCGGAAATCAGACCCAGAGTCCAGATTCGCTAATGCCGTTCATATTGAACAGGGGTTCCCTCGCCACAGGTGTTCTTAGAAAGGTTGCGTTCGTAAATAAGGGTTGACCTGAACCCGGCGAGGCAGTCTGAAAAAATCGTGTTTTTGCACAGAACGGGATTAATACTTGAAGGATTTGAACATCATATGAGACAGCAGAACAAGTTCGCAGGTCGCTATCGATCACAAGAACGAGGTTTCTTCACTGAAGCTCAATTTCCGAAGTTCGGCGAAATGATCTCCACGCCGGGGGATCAGGGCGATTTTGTGCATACTCAGGTAATAATAGTCCACCCCTTGGTTCCCATGCTGCTTTCGCAAACCATCTGCCAACTTTTACTATCGAGATAGGTTATTGATCCGGAACAAGATGCGACTGACCGAAGGTGTACCGCGTTCCGGAACCCGAGTTGCTCATTCGTCGCGGCCGTTGCGCTGAAAGGAGTGATTCGAAATGAAGACAAAGTTACTTTGGCTCTTGGCGATTGTGGCGGCCTTCGCCGCGATCTCGACGATTGGCGAAACCGCGGCACAGGCCGCGACGCTTTGGGTGAGGGGGTCTGACCTCACGCCAACCCCCCCAGGAACGGATTGTGTCAACGCCGGCTATATGACGATCAGCGCAGCCGTGGCGGCTGCCAGCCCCGGCGACACGATCAGAGTGTGCGCGGGCTTGTACATTGAACAGGTGACCATCGACAGAACTCTGACTCTGCTCGGGGCTCAGGCCGGCGTCGATGCCAGGACGCGACCCTTCGTCTCGGCCAACGAGTCGATCATCAACCACCCGTGCGGACCGGTGCAGATTGAAGCGAACAAGGTCGTCCTTAACGGATTCACAGTTCAGGGATCGACGCTGCCCGATCCCTGCTTCTTATCCGGCATCTGGACCAATCCAGGTTTCTCTGGAACTGACGGCGGCCACCAGATCTTGAACAATATCGTCCAGAACAACATCTCGGGCATCGAGTTGGATTCAACCTGTGTCTACGCGACGCTGGTGCAGTTCAACCTGATTCAGAACAACAGCAACCCCGGGCCCGGCTCCGGCAACGGCATCCAGACCAACTTCAGCCTCTGCAGGGCCAGCATAGACCACAACAAGTTCAGCGGAGACACAAGCACGTCTGTCTTGGTGGTGGCACCCTCCTCCAACCTGTTCGTCACCAACAACGAGCTCGTCGCGCCAACGCCTGAGAGCATTGCACTCCTCAACGTGACCACCGCGACGATTAGTGGCAATGTCAGCACCGGCTCGACGAGCGACGGCACAGTCCACCTCTTCGGCGGCGATTCGCTGGTGATGGTTACCAACAATACGCTGCTCAACGGGACCCGCGCGATTGTCGTCGACAATCCATTCAGCACTTTCGGTGTCGTCGCGAACGCCGATATTACGGCTCACCAGAACTGCATCCAAGGAAACTCGGTAGCAGGAATGGAGGTCGACTCTCTCGCCTATCCGATGACGCCGCCACTGAATGCGGAGAACAACTGGTGGGGAAGCCCGTCCGGCCCGTCGAATCCCAACAATCCGCCCGGGCTCGGCGATCGGGTTATCGATCCAGACAACAACGTGGACTTCACACCTTGGCTGACCAGTCCTCCGACGGGCGTGTTCTGTCCACAAGTACCGAACACGCCCGGCAAGGCGACTGGCGGCGGCAAGATCCAGTCCGATCCGACGGGCCTTGATGTTGTGCTGGAACTGGCAACGCTGCTCATCAAACAGAGTTCCGACCCGACGAGCGTGGGCAGTCAGGCAACGTTCGGCTTCTCGGTTTCCTGCTGTGCCCCAAAGGGAAATCTCGAATACAATGACCATCAGGCCAACGTCCGCATTAAAGCAATCTCCATCGAGACATTCGTGATCAGCATGAGCATCGCCTGTCCCACCGGCAAACACGCCCAGTTCAAGGGCCAAGCCAATGAAGCGAGGCTGACAGGCACGCAGCAAGTCGGCTTCACGGTCGACGTCGACGACTGCGGGGAGCCGGGGTCTTCGACCGCCGCCGGTGCGGACATGTTCAAGATCCAGACTTTCGACTATATGGCAGCAGGGCCGCTTATCGGCGGCAACATTCAGATTCAAGCGGGCAGCCAGTGAAGTCCCACGCGAGGCGGGAGCACTAAATACCCGCCTCGCAATCAAACGGCAGATGGTAGTCGATGTATTTGGTCTGGAGACGGCCGCTCGGATCAAGGACGACTTGCCAATGAGCGATCCAGGCACCGCCACACCGAATTTGAATGCCCACGCGGAAAGATTCGTAAGAACGATCAAGGAGGATTGTTTGGAGCGAATGATTTTCTTTGGCGAAGACGCATTACGCCAGGCGGTGCAAGAATTCGTTGCCCATTATCATCTGGAGAGGAACCATCAGGGCCTGGGTAACCGGTTAATCGTTCCGATAGCAGCGATGGATACGACTGGAACTATTGAGCGTCGCCAGAGGTTGGGCGGACTGTTGAATTACTACTTCCGAAAAGCCGCGTGAGCCGAACGCGGAACGCGCAACCTGTACACGGTGCCCGAAGTGAGAACTAACGGTCCGGAGTTAGCGCGCGATTCTGCGCTCTCATTTTTCGAACAGGACAAGCTATATTCAGGAGTGGATATCGGCGAACGTTTACTCCTCCACCGAAGCGCCCCCGGACGACATGCAATCGCCATTCATGCATCCTGATTTTGAACGTTACGGGTCGACGCATCAGTTCGCGCCACTGGGTTGCCAAGTCGCCCCGCCATCTGTGCTCTTGAAGACGCCAGCACCACGCGTGCCGGCATATAGCGTTGCGGGTTTTTTCGGGTCGATCGCCAGCGCGAATACAATTGTGTCGCTGAGGCCGGTCTTAACCGCACTCCAACTGGCCCCTGCATTCGTGCTCTTGAA
>WNFT01003215.1_pt1 | contig 14081 bp, 13 predicted proteins | sample 5400191 | NCBI WGS metagenome assembly WNFT01 (sample SAMN13153359, study PRJNA577476) | soil metagenome | isolation source: 80 cm saprolite under Madrone tree | place: USA:California | collected 2016-06-14
TCTTCATGCCCGGGTTTGCTTCCTTGATTTTCCGGATGAGCTTGACGTCGCTCTCAAAACCGACCGTGGACGTGAACAGAATCAGGAATTCGTAGTCCTTGCAGATTTGCACGGTTTGCTGCCAGTTCACCTTGTGCGGGGAGGCGTCCAGTAGCCTGCTGCCCGGAATCATTCCCGCAGGGTATGTGAGCCAAACCGGGAACCAATAGGATTCAATTTCGCGCGTTGCGGGCCACCGCGAACTCGCGCCGCCATCGAAGTTTTCAAAACTCGGCGGATTCAACAGCAATGTCTTCATTACGTCCGGCATTCTTCACCCTCAGCCTTCGCGTTCCAAACTGGGCCGTGTCAAATCCCTGGCTCTTGCTTCAATTTTGCAATAGGGTAGGGCCGCGGATATGCGCGGGACTGGAGTCCCCCCATCTCTAAGATAGTAGTTTACCTGACTTCGTTGCTTCCCCTCAAACCTTTCTGTCAATGGCTGTTAACTGACAGCGAACGGCTATTAGCTTCATTAAACGGCGTCTCGCGGGCCTGCGATTTGGAGGAATCAGTTGCGCGCACCAAGGACCTCGGCGGTCGAGGCGGAGAGCAACTCCCAAATGCGCGGAATCCAATCGAGGTGTTCCGGCTTCATCAGGACGGAGCGCAGGCAAGTGAGCGTTTCGCGATCGCGCTTCATCGCTCCCAAGTTCGCTTCCCAGAAACGAATCGGCAATTCAGCTACCGCCAGATGGAGATTTCCTTTGGCCACCGCTTCGAAGATCTTGCGACTCAAAACTGAAGCTTCGCTCGCGCTCGAGGCTCTGGGGACGAAGACTACAATGTCCAACTCCGGCGGAAACGCCGCCACAAACCGCTCATCCGCGTGAACCTTTTCAAACAGCGCCAGCGCGGCCTTCCTCCCGCGCTCCAGTCCGCGCGCAAATTCGCCGTCCTTTTTCAGCGGCAGGAGTCTCTGCGTTGCCCACAAAGCGGCCGCAGCCGCGCCGGGACGGGAACATTCCAGGCTAATCTCTCCCAAATGCAGCTCCGAGGAGCTGAAATAAGTGATGGGCGAGTCGTGCTTGTACAATCGGCTCACTTCGGGGTCGCTAAAGAGCACGCAGCCGCAGCCGTAGGGCTGCAAGCCGTGTTTGTGCGGATCGATCACGATGGAGTCCGCTTCTCCAATCCGCGCAAAAGCTCGTCCGGCGCTTTTCTCAAGATTTTCCGCCAGCACGAAATATCCGCCGTAGGCGGCATCGGCATGAATCCTGAAGCCATGCTTGTCACGCAACCCGAGAATATCGGGAAGCGGATCCACCGAACCCGTGCCTGTGGTCCCCATTGTTGTAACGACGGTCCCGACGTCACCGCGCTCCAGCCGCTTCGCCAGCGCGTTCGCGTCCATGCGGCCCCGCGCATCGCACGATACCGTTTCGAATGGCAATTGCAGAACGCCGCTAATGCGGCCGTGTGTGTAGTGAGCTTGCTCGCTGGCGAGAATTTTCTTGCCTGGACGCATCTGGCCCGCCACCCACAAGGCCTCGAGATTCGCCATCGTTCCGCCGCCGCACAAGTGGCCGAGAAACTTTTCCCAACCATACATCCCCGCGATCTCCGCGACCGCTTCTCTTTCCAAGGCCGAGGTTGCACGCCCGCCATCCAACGCATGATTATTGGGATTGATCCACATCGCCAGCGCATACGCCAGGCGCGCCACCGGATGCGGCGGCTTCAGCATCTGCCCGGCATACAGCGGATGAAAATACGGATAGTTGTCTTGCAGGCGCTCGGCCGTCGCGCTCAGCGCTTCTTCAATCCGCGCCATTCCCGCCACCTCGCTCTCGAGGGCTGGCAGCTTCGCGAATCCGCTGTCAAGCTTCTTTACCGCCTCCAAGAGAGCGCCCAAACTTTTCTGATCGAGCATCCAAAGTCCCCGGCCGTGGTTCGTTTTCCCTAACCCCTAATCCCTATTCTCTAATCCCTATCCGCTCTCTTTTCACTGCCACACCTTATCCAATTGCCCGGCCGTCTTCAGCAAGTCCAGTTGCGCCTGCTGCTTCTGGAAGTTTGCGTCCAGATACAACATCCACTTCTCGTTCTCTTCCAGCCGCGCCCTCTCGACGTCGCGCAGGTTCAGCTTTCCTTCCGCAAACTGCGCTTGTAGCACCGCCAAATTTTGCTGCGCGAGCTGCAATTCCAGCCGCGTCACTTCTTTCGCGGCATCCCTCTCGCGAACCCGCCGCGTCCGTTGCCTGACGTCCGCGGTTAGCTCTGTCCTCTTGTTGGTGAGGTTGACTTTGGCCGCGTCCAGATTGATTTGCGCCAGTCCGACCGCTGCCTTCGTGTGCGCGCTGAAAATCGGCACGTGTGCGTCTATTCCCGCGTTGAAATTGTTCCGTTGAAACGTCCGGAAATACTGGGAGTAATTGTTGAACTGCGCCAGCACGCTGTAGATGCTGACCAGTTCCAGCGTCGGGAAATAGCCTCGCTTCTCCCCTTTCAGCCGGAACTCTTTCGCGCGAACGTCAGACTCCGCGAGTTGTAAGCCGGCATTGTGCGTCATCGCCATCGCCACGAGGTTGTCTCCCTCTTGCTCGGCTTCTCCTGGCAACTCTTCCGGCGTAACCTCGATGGCCTGCCCCTCTGATAACCCGAGCTGGTATCTCAGAAAAACTTCCAGTTCGTCCTCGCGGCCCTCGAGTTGCAAAATGCGCTGTACGACCTGGGCCTTCGTGAGCTGCGCTTTCGTCACTTCCACCGGCAGTTCGTATCCTTCTCCCTGCCGCTCCTGCGTCACCTGGAGAATCTTGTCCGCGCTCTCCTGTTCCTTGCGCAAAAGCTCCAGCGAATGCCGTACTTTTCCAAGTTCCAGATACGCCATAGCCGTTCGCGTAATGACGCTGTTCCTCACATCTTCGAAAACAATTTTCTGCGCTTTGGATTGCTCCTGCATCTCCTTCGCCTGGCCCCGAAGGGGTTCGTTGAGAATCTGTTCCGTATACGTCACGTTGAAGATCGATGGCGCGCGGCCACCCGGCGTTTCTGGGATGCCATAGGTATACCCCGCACCCGAGCCCGCGTAGAGATTAGGCATGAACTCCGCCCTGGTAATTTTCGAGGCGCGATCCGCCACGCTGGCCTGAATCTTCGCTACCTGAATTTCTTTGCTGTTCTGCAGCGCCAGCTCAATCGTGCGTTTCAGCGTCAAAACAACCGGCGCCATATCCTTCGATACGTCCGGCGCTGCAGCCACTGTGGCTTTCGGCGCAACAGGTTCCTGCGCGGCCCCGACGCTGCTGCACGCCACCATCAACGCAGCCATCCCTGCGACACGCCCTAGTAATTGCATTTGCATGCTCCCCAGCGGCCGCTTCATCTCTGCCGGCTCGCCGCAACAATCTCTTGCAAAGTCATGCTCAGTTTATTCCTCAACTTGCAACAAAACTCCGTTCTTCGAAAAATAAAAAGGTTGCTCAATTGCGTCCCGTTTCACTCGTCGTGCCTATTCCCTACTCCCTCTCTATTCGTATCTCAGCGATTCGACCGGCTGCAGGCTCGCCGCCTGGTTCGCGGGCAGGTATCCGAAGAACAATCCCGTCGAACACGACACCACGAAAGCGATCACCACGCTGAGACTCGACACCGGAACGCGCAGATTTCCCGGCAAAAAAACGAGCTGGATGATCAGGGGAACCGCAATACCGATCAGAATCCCTATCACCGCCCCTCCTCCGCTGATCAAGAAAGATTCGATCAAAAACTGGTACAGAATTTCCCGCCGCGCTGCTCCTATCGCCTTGCGAATCCCGATCTCCCTTGTCCGCTCGGTCACAGTAACCAGCATGATGTTCATGATGCCGATTCCGCTGACCAGCAGCGCGATCGTCGCGATGATGATCAGCACAATCGTCAGCGCCAGCGAAATCTTTCTCGCCATATCCAAAATTGCTGTCAGTGTCTGCACCTTGTAATCTGCTCCCGCCGGATGCCGGGCCCGCAGCAGTTGACCCAACTGCCGTTCGACGAATGGCACGTCTTCCGCCCGAGCCGCCTGCACCCCTAGCAGACGCACCACTTCCATGCCGGTGTAATACTTCATGAGCGTGAAGGGGAGAATGACGGAATCCTCCGAGATGTCGGAAAGCCCGAAAGTCTCCACCCTTTCGCGGAACACACCGATCACCGTGAACGTCAGCTCTGCCATGCGGATGGATTTCCCAACGGGATTGTCCTGCCCAAAGATACGATCGGAAAGTTGCGTGGTGATGAGGCAGACCTTGCTGCGCATCTCCATATCCGCGGCGTCGAGATAGCGCCCCCGCAATACGACCAGTCGCCGAATTACCTGGTAACCTTCCGTTACTCCCACAAGGTTCACGGGCCGCTCCACGCCGCCAGCAACCACCGTCATGGGTAGTTCGCGAGATCCCGCTACTTCAACCACATTGGGAATGGACTTGGCGGCCTCCATGTCCTCCACCGTCATTTCATAGCTAAGCGGCTGTGGCTTATCCGGCCTCTGGACCAGCTCCACCTGGACCAGGTTGGACCCGACCGCTTCGATCTGTGAAAGCACAAATTTCTTGCTTGTCAGCGCCACGGTGACCACCAGTACGATGGAAGCGCTTCCGATGATCACCCCAAGCGAAGTGAGCATGGCGCGCAATTTATTCGCTCTCAGCGCGTCGATTGCCACGGACACAGTTTCGCGGAAATCCATCATTGCCCTTTGACGAGAATTATTAGCGCATCTTTCAGCCGCCGCCAGTGCTGCTTGCGCTCTAGCTCTTCTTCAGCCGCTTCAAGGCTTCCTGCGCCATTTTATTCTTTGGATCCAGCCGCAGAGCCTGCTCAAACTCCTTCGTTGCGTCTTCCATCTTGTTCTGCTCTTCGAAGAGGCGCCCCAGCCAAACGTGCAACGTGGCCGGCCGCGGGTATCCTTCTCTCGTTGGTGCTTTCTTCGTGTATTCCTCCAGCAGCCGCTCGGCTTCCTCCGGGTTTTCTTTTTTCAAGACCAGCGCCACGGCCCTGTAAAACTTTCCCCGCGGATCGCCGGGCGCGACGCGCTCCCCCACGTCTGCTACCCTCAGCAATTGTTCCGGTCGGCTGCGCTTCGCGGCGTGATCTCCGATATCGTAGATCAGCTCTGCTGATTTCGGATTACTCTCCAGCGCTTTCGCAAATTCCTCGTCCGCCGCGCTGAAATCCTTTCTATGCCGCCGGCAATTTCCCGCGGCGTAATGCCCTTCGGCAGGGTCCATCTCCGCTAATTGCTTGATCTGCGGCAAGGCCTTCTCTTCACCTCCCCCCACCATGCCTGTTCCGCTGCAATCGAATTCGATCAGCGCCTGCCGCGCCGAATAATTTCTCCCGTCAAGTTGTACGGCGGTCTCGAATTCCTTGCGCGTCTTTTTGGCCAGCGACATCGCCGAAAACAGGCTGGCATGATCGGCCTTTTCTCCGTACGCCCTTCCCAGCCATTCGTGATAGACCGAATTCTGCGCGTCGATCGCCACTGCCTTCTCCGCGCTCTTGATCGCCGCATCATGTTCCTGCAGCTCGAGGTAACTTTTTACCAGCAGCAATTGCACGTCGCCATTTTGCGGATCTTTGGCCGCAGCCGCCTTCAATTCCTGAATGGCCTTCACATAATCACTCGCTTCGTAAGCGCGCCGCCCCTCTTCGAACCCCGCATCCTGCTTGAGATTGGTCGCTGCCATCGCCGCGCTCGCAACGAGCAGAATGGTAATAGGCCATTTCCTCATCCTAACCATTCAACCGTCCTTGAAAAATTGCAACTTCAGTGGCAATAACGATGACCGTCATTCCATCCCGCAGATCAACGTCTCCTGGCAACGCCACCAGTTCTCCTTCTTGCAGGCCGCTCACCACCTCGTAGTTCGCGGCGTCCGCGATGCCAACATGAATCTCCCGTTTCTCCAGCGTCGACTTGCCCACACCCAGTTGGTTCTTTCGCACCACAAAAACGTAGCGCCTGCCGCCGTCTGCTTCCACCGCGCCCCGCGGCACCGAGAGCACGCCGATTCGTTCCCGCGAGTTGATGCGTACGTTCACATTGATGTTCGGCAGCAGCTCCAGTTTGTCGTTGTTCACCGAGCAGAGCAGCTCACCGACGCTCCGTGTTTGACGCGCCACCACTTGCTTGGGAATATTTTCCGTTTTTCCCACCCAGCTTCGGCTCGGCAGCGCGTCCCAGGTAATCTTCACTGGCTCATTCGCTTCCAGCGCTCCCAACTCAGGCTCATCAATGAAAGCGCGCACGCGAACCTTGTGCAGGTCTGCCATTTCCGCCAGCAAATCTCCGAGCTTCACGTAATCCCCGGCTTTCAACGGTGTAGAATCGGCGCTCCTGCCAAGCGAATAGAGTGTTCCGTCGGCCGGCGCGGTGATGCGGCCTTGCCGCACTTTTTCTTCGAGCACGGCTACGTCGTCTTGGATCTGCTGCACGCGCAGCATTGTCTGGCCCGTGTCCAACTTCACGTTCCGATCAAATTCCTGTTTGGCGGCCGACAATCTGGTTACTTCGGCTTGCGCCTTTATCAGGGAGAGGTCGTTCGCCGCAAGCTCATCCTGCGTCGCCGCTTGCTGCGCAATTAGCCGCTGCAGCACCTCGTTGTTCTTCTGAAACCGGTCGCGTTCCGCCTGAGCCTTAGCCAGGTCGCCTGTGACCTTGGCTGCTTCATCAATTTTTCCGCCTGTCTTTGCTGCCCGGAGATCATCTTCCGCCTTCAGCAGTTTCGCCTTCGCTTCTGCAAGCCGGGCTGCCGCATCCTTTACGTCCAATTCCAGAATCACTTGCCCTTTCTTGACCGTCTGTCCCTCTGCCACGCGCACCTTTTCCACAAACGTATCCAGTTGTGCCCGCATCACGAACGGCGAGATCGGCTCGACTTTCCCGTTGCTGCTGATGGACGACACCAGATTTTCGCGCATCGGCGTCACCGCTGAAATCTTTGGCACCGGCTTTCGCCCGCTCAGCTCCACCCCCGCGTACGCCAGCACCCCCGCCAGCAGCAGGTAGAGCACGATCCGATTTCGCAGTTTGCGATCCATATTCTCTTATTCTGCCCAGTCTCCTTCACTCCCCAAGACGCACGAGTACATCCCTCTGGCGCGGCGTTTTTCTCACTTGTCCGTGGCTTGCTTGACCCCTGTCAGGTTGGCGCCAAGTCACCTCATTCTAGCAAGAGCGGCGCGCCTTTCTCTATATTGCTTGCGCGCGGTGTTCGTGTTTCGCAGCTTTCAGGATCCAGTATTTCCCACATTTAAAAGATGCGCCGCTACCTCCCGAGGATGCCGCAAGCTCTCGTTGGACGCAGCATCCCCGCGTGCTAGAATCCGCTCATGTCTACTGAAAGCATTCCAGAGAAAACTGCCGCTCCTCCTTCGAGCGGTTTGGACAAGTCCCTCCATTCCGGCTCGGTCATTAGTCCCGTCATCCATCGCGTCTGCATCCAGTGCAACAATATGTTCCGCGTCACGCCTGATAGGTTTGATGCCAAGCAGTGCCCTAACTGCCACAAGGGCTGATCCTTCACAGTTAATCCCGCCACCTGCCAGTGCTGCGCAACTCAAGCTTCCTTCTTTTCCCTTTTCCCTTTTCCCTTTTCCCCATTCCCTCGCCGCAACATTTCCCCTCCCCCCGCGTAGTACACTGTGAACGCACTGTACCCTGTCTCACCAATTCCCAGCGAGGGGTCCCTCGATGATCGAAGCTCGTGGCCTGTCCAAGCGCTTCCAAGACAAGAAGCGCGGCGTAATCCGCGCCGTCGATAACGTCAGCTTCACCTGCCAGCCGGGCAAGATTTACGGTCTTCTTGGAGCTAACGGCGCCGGCAAAACCACTACGCTTCGCATGCTCGCCACCATCCTCGAGCCCACCGATGGCACGGCCGTCGTCTACGGTCACGACGTGATCGAGCAACCCGAAAAAGTCCGCGCCAATGTCGGCTTCCTCTCCACCGCTACCGCTCTCTACCCCCGCCTAACCTCGCAGGAAATGGTCGAATACTTTGGCCGCCTCAACGGTTTAGACGAAGCCACTCTGAAAAAGCGTGTCGACGATATCTTCAACCGGCTGGACATGAACGGCTTCCGCGACCGCCGCTGCGACAAGCTTTCCACCGGCATGAAGCAGAAAACTTCCATCGCCCGCACTCTCGTCCACGATCCCCCGGTGATGATCTTCGACGAACCCACCAACGGCCTCGACATCATGACTGCCCGCACTATTACCGCTTTCATCCGCGAATGCCGCGACATCGGCAAGACCGTCATCTTTTCCACCCACATCATGAGCGAAGTCGAAAAGCTCTGCGACACCATCGGCATCATTCATGACGGCAAGCTTCTTACCGAAGGCACCCTCGCGCAACTCCGCGACAAGTACTCCGAGCTGGACCTCGAGGAAATTTTCGTCAAAGTCGTTGCTCCCCACTATGTCTCCGCGGAGGCCAACTGACATGTCCCTGCGCAACGTCGGCATCGTCTACAATAAGGAGCTCCTCGAAGCTCTTCGCGATCGCCGCACGGTCATCTCTACCATCCTCGTGCCTCTCCTGCTCTTTCCCGTCCTTAGCGTCGGCTTTGGCTCGCTCGCTGTCGCCCTCGTAGGCAAGGCCAAGGATGAAGTCCCCAAAGTCATGCTTCGCGGTGGCGATGATTCTCCTGCCGTTGTCGAAGGACTCAAGAAGCTCGACAAGATCGAAATTGTCCCGGAGACACCCGGCTGGAAAGACCAGATCATCAACAAGGAAATCCGCGCTGCCGTCGAGATTCCCTCTGGTTTTCAGGCCGATGTGGCTCAGCAAAGACCAGACACCGTCAAAATTTTCAACTATCAAGGAGAAATGAAATCTGAATTTGCCACGGACAAAATCGAAACATACATGAAGGAATATCGCGACAAAGTGGTAAGGGAGCGTCTTGCTGCGAAGAACCTCGCGGAAACCGTGCTCAAACCCTTTGAAGTAAACAGGGAAAACGTCGCGCCTCCGGAAAAAGTTAGCGGCGCCGCTTTCGGCGGCATCATCGGCTATATGGTCATCCTTCTTTGCATGACCGGCGCCATGTATCCCGCCATGGACCTGACTGCTGGCGAAAAAGAACGCGGCACCATGGAAACCATTCTCTCCAGTCCCATCTCCCGCATGCATCTTGTCCTCGGAAAATTTTTTCTGATCCTTACGGCGGCACTGGGCACAGCCGCTCTCTCGGTTTTGTCGATGGGCGTTTCGTTTTCCGTCTTAGGTCATTACACGTCACAATCTGCCGGCGGCCGCGCCGCTGCTGCCGAATTTCTCCTCAAGCTCGGACCCAAGACGGTGATTTCCGTCTTCCTCATGGCTCTTCCCGTGGCCGTCCTTTTCTCCGCAACGCTCATGACCATCGCGCTCTTCGCCAAGACTTATAAAGAAGCGCAAAGTTATCTCACGCCGATGACCTTTGTCGTCATCATTCCCGCCATCGCCGCCATGCTTCCCGGCGTGGAGCTGACTCCCAAGCTTTCTCTCATCCCTATTTTGAACGTCAGCCTCCTCTGCAAAGAACTCGTCGCCGGCACCTACCACTGGAATTACATCGCCATCATTTTTCTTTCCACGTGCGTCTATGCTGCGGCCGCCCTCTTTATCGCCATCAAAATGTTCCAGCGCGAATCCGTCCTCTTCCGCTCCTAGCTTTTTCTTTGTAGGGACAGACTTCAGTCTGTCCTCCTGCATCTCCTTGCTATGCGCCTTTCTTTTCAATCTCGCATCACCACGCACAAAAAGCTCGAGCGTTGAATCGAGGCACATCTCTTCATGCCCCTATCCGTCGGTCATAAAAGAGCGCACACTAGGGACGAGGTCGACCCCCATGGTAGCTACTGCCGGTGTTTGGAAGAAGAAACGCGACGATTTGAAAGCCAAGCGCAACTCATTATTCGAGAACTACGCGAAGCATCCTCAAAACTTTCAGCTCGCTCGCGAAATCAAAGCCCTCGACGACGAAATCGCCGACTGCAACCAGCACGTCGAACAAGAACGTCGCGCCGAACAACGCGCCGCCTCCCCCGCCGCCAAACTCGCCACCACTCCCAAGTAACGCATCTTGCTGCAATGCGAGGCAAGCGCACTATACCTTCGCCTTGATATTTCAGATGTTGAAATTCCTGTGCGTCGGTTTTGCGCGGGAGATCTTCTTCGTACGTGGTGATCTTGGCCCTTGCAATCCAACTCACCCGTTTTCAACCGACTGCCGCGAAGGGGTTCTCAATGCGAAGTCCGGCAATCTTCTGGCCCGGGTTCAAATCCTCCGAAAGCAGCCGCGTCGCGCCGCTCTTGGCCGCAGCGGCAACAATGAGCGCATCCCAGAAGCCTATCCCCGATTCGTCTTCGATACGGAATGCCACTGAAAGCTCGGCTGGAGTGGTTTCCACGCTCCAGATCGAGTAGCTGCTAACCACCAGGCGGGCCGAATCCTTTGGCAAAGGAGAGCGAATCTTGCGCGTTACGTTCACGTAGAATTCCTGCAAGACCTGCATGCTTAGAACACCCATGCGTTCGCTCCAAAGTTCGCGCAGAATGTTCTTGGCGATCCCATGTTTCGCTTTTGAATCCACGTCGTGGGCATAAATCAACACATTGGTATCGACGAAGGTCCTACCGTTCATGTAATTCTTCCCGGCTGACACGCACCCCGCCGCCCAAGTGAAATCCCTCTTCCAGGAGCGCCACTGCCTGACGCTCCGCGTGTTCGTACGCTTCTTCCTCTCCCACTAGGATTTCCAGTTGCCGCGCCAGCAGCCCGCTGATGGAAGTGTCTCGCCGGGCCGCAACGATTTTTGCCTTGCGTATCGTTTGACGGTCCAGACTGATGGTGACATTCTGCTTCATACCATCCCCTTTAATCACGAACACTTGCTCTAGCACACGCGCTTCACGTGGAGCACGTGTAATACGTATAACACGTATAACACGTAAAATACGTCCTGGCAAGGAAAACGCGCTCGCTTATGTGAGATGTCGGAGCCCCAGGGAGCGCAGCAGGTCGTCCCAGCGTTCTACGTTTCAACCTTCTAACGTTCCAACGTTCCCTCGGTACCCGCACGCGCCGCAACACTTCCGGTGCCGTGGACTTTTCTTCACCAGCCATTTTGCTATTATGCGCCGTTACTTGTAGCGGCGACTTTACGTCGCCACTCTTCGCTTCTCCCTTGTACCGCCGGGCTTTGCCCCGTCTTATGGGGACTCCCCGCGTCCCTCGCGGGGAGAGCCCGGCATCTTGTTCTTGTGTAGGGGCACGATACAACTTGTCCTGAGCGCAGCCGAACGGATCGTGCCCTCTTTTCTCTTTCTCTTCTGTAATGGCCGACCTTCAAGTCGGTTCTTTTCTCCCTCCGCAAGCGCCGTAGGTGCGTCAGAGGTTAGCCCAGCCCGGGAGGGCTGGGAAACCTACCCAAAACGATCCAAGCGCCGTAGGTGCGCAACCGCCTCTCTTCGTTTCCATTTTCCGATTTCTAGTTTCTGCTTTCTAGTTTCGGCCCGAATCCACAGCACGCGCTGCAACATTTCCGGTGGCGTGGAGTTCTCTTCCGCAGACATTTCGCTATTATGCACCGCTGCTGCACAGATGCCGCTCACGGCCGGCTGCCGCCATGCCGATCCGGGAAGCCACCTCTCCTGCCATTGCGCATGTTAGTATCTGCGCAACTAGACCAAAGGAGCGTTCATGCCCCTACTTCGCTGGTGTTCAATCCTTGTTTGCATTCTCAGTTTTTGCGGCGTCAGTTCCCAAGCTCAGAACCAAGACGAGAACTTTCCGACCAACGAGGAAATCAAACTTGTGCTAACGCAGGCCGATCGCGCCATACAACAATACAAACCACTGCTGGATATGGAAGAAAAGATGTTAGCCAAGAAAGGCGAAGATGCCGTTGCTAAAGATCGCGAGGTTGTTCGTGGCATCGAAACGGCTATCAGATCGTTCGGTAAGAATCCGCAAGCATTCAACGGCCCTCTCGGATTCAGCTTCTTCGAGTGGTTGGATGACGCAGATCGAAATGCTCTCCTATGTGTGAGCGGCGCATCGAACGAGGCTATCGGTCACATACTCGCGGGAGATAAAGAAAAAGCTGAACTGGCGATGAGTCTCTCTCAGAGTTGCCTAGCTGTATCGACGCTACTCTACACCGTCAGCGAAAACGCGGGAGCACTCTATACAAGGTATGTCCAAAACGAAGAAAAACTAGCCGAGCAAGGTGCCGAGGTCACGAAGAAGTGCATGGAAATCCTCAAACGGAACGGCACTGTGCCAAAGTAGTGGTTTATAGGCCGCAAGACAAGGCAAGCTCTGGAGGTCTTATGAGGCCGGAGTGCCACAGCATTGCGCAGCACGCGCTGATGAGGCACCCGGCGCTCGCTAGAAAGAATTACCTCCCTCTTCTAGCATTCATGTAGTCTTGCACTTCTTGTGATTTCACGGCGTTCCTCGTCCTCCGCCCAACCAGCCTATAAATATCCTGCGAGAGATCGGCGAGGATGATCGGATGAAGAGGATTGGAAAAGAAACAAGTCTCCCTGTGCTCGGCAGCTATTTGTTTTCCGACGCTAAGAATGAAGATAATCCCTGGAACATACAAGAGATATTGATGGTAGGGATGAGTTCCGCGCAGCATTGGCATGTTGAATCCGATCACGGCCTTTGCCGGGGGAGTGACACCTATCGTTAGACACGCCCTTGCGGGAAACTGCCCCTTGCGCATGAGGAACAGCCGGAATTGTTCTCGGTACTTTCCGAGTTCTATCAGTTGCGTAGTATTGTCTACATCCCATGAATGGACCGATGCCTTCCAAAATACCCCGATCGCGAAATTCGTTAGCTTGCGGAAGCCGATCTTGTCGTTCCGCGAGCACGCGTACGCTGCCGATCCATCCTCGGCGGTATCAGGTGCCACGCTCACGAGCAGGTCATAAAACGGGAACTTCTGATCTATCGTCGCTAATTTGGGCAAAAGCCAATTTTCCCCATCGCGGTTTAGTCGATCTTCGCACTCTTGGCATAGCAGAGGAGCAGTGACTTCTACATTGGCAACGGCAATTTCGTTCGCGGCCATCCGCACCGGGGCGAGCTCCGCGGCCTTACAGTAGCGGTACAGCCCCGCGGGTGCGAGATGGCTGTCACACAGCATCTTTACTTCAAGGCAGAGCTTGCAGGTACCTGAGACCATTGTCCCCTTTTGCGAGTTTACAGTTCACGACGGTATTCTATGCTCGCAGACTCTTAATCTCGGCGTCCACACGAATGGCTCATCTTCCGGGCCCTGCGCCATACCTCGTGGCAGTTAACTACGTCGATCCCTTGAATGAAGACCTTGGCTATTTCTTCAGCTGGCGCGGTCTCTCAATCATGCTGCTTACCAGAAGAATTGCTTGATTCTCAGCTTGGTAGTCCGTATTAAGGTTCGTAGGTAAATCCCCAATGACCACGCCTGCTCGCTCCAGAAAGGACTCCGGTAAGGTAACGCTCATCGAGATGGTCATGTTTCCGTTATACCTCTTGCTGATCGCCTCATGCGTTCGGTGGGCAGTACATAGATACGGCTGGCGCGGCGGCATCGGACGGTTTATCTTGGTATTCGTTGTCTTGCCGTTAGTCCCGTTCGCTTTGGGCCTTCTCGCGTCGGCGATCTACTGGGGGATGCCCAGCTATCCGGCCTGCCGCACAGGCAAGTGCCGCTCTTCCAATTACCAGCGTCGGACTTTGGATAAAGGTGGTCATGCTCTCTTCTGCGGTTGCGGAGCGCCCTACCGAAAGCGCGGCCGCCGCTTTTACGAAGTACAGCCCGACGGTTCCCTCCGCCCTTACATGGTATGGAGAGCCTTCCGGGGCTGGTTCCCAGACGCTTAGGCCGACCCCAGAAGAGCTTTCCGGCGACACGTGTACTTCCTCTGATGTCGTTGTGTATAGGCGCGCTTCAGCGCGTCCTGCCTTCTCTTCCGCCTCGCTCTTTTCATTCTTACCTTCTAGTTTCCTCTCCCCATCCCCAGTGAGCTCTACCCCTTTGTTTTCTTCTCTTTGCAAAATCATTCGAA
>WNFT01003216.1_pt1 | contig 14079 bp, 15 predicted proteins | sample 5400191 | NCBI WGS metagenome assembly WNFT01 (sample SAMN13153359, study PRJNA577476) | soil metagenome | isolation source: 80 cm saprolite under Madrone tree | place: USA:California | collected 2016-06-14
AATTGCTTGCTGCCGTACCTGCTTATCGAAATGACACAGGCTGCCAAGCCGATAGATATCCTCCTGAAAGAGATTCGGATTCACCGCGCCAATGCGCAGACCAAGAGCATGAGCATACTCCTTTATTGCCTGCTAATCGTCTTCCTTGTCCCAGGGAATGTGAATGGCGACACTGGGGCAAGTCCCCGTGACCTTCTGGACCTCAGCCGCATCTGCCAGCTTTTCGCGCAGGGAACGGGCCGCTCCTGGCCAATGAAACACCTTGAACCGTGTCCCTGAATCTCCATAGCCCCATGAGGGCGTTTCGACCGTGAACCGTTGGATTGCCCCTAAAACGGCTTCGACATTGATGTTTTGCTTCCCCAAAATGTCTTTCATTGAGAATTCACCTTATCTAATGGCGGCATGCATCTAATACGTGCCTTGTTGCCCCTGCTCCTACGAATTATCCAACCGCCCCGTAAAACCCCTGACTTCAGACATGGGATAGAAGGGGCGTTCCTTGTTTGGGGCCTGGGTGGGGACACCGACGGTCCGCGCAACCATCCGTAGGGCAAGCTTGATAGCGGCACTATCGGATGGACACCCGTAGAGTTCCCTCATCCGTGCCAGGGCTTCTCGATCTGCTGGGTCAAGTCGGATCGTGGTTGCATGTGCTTGCTTCTTTCTCAGAGCATGAATAGAGCACATTGACATCTACCTTGCCATCTGCTATGATACCCATGTTCTTTGGACACTGACAACCCAATACTGTTTGGGCGTTCCGCGGTAAGTCGTTCCCGCGGGTAAAAGCAGTAACGCACCAAAGCGTTCAGTGTGCCTCTCCATGAGCCAGTCGTCGGCCCACCAGCCGCTGGTTCGTCGGTTCCTCGACAGAGAGCAATGAACGAACGGGGCAGGAAGTGCCCTACGCAAGCCCTTGCGGGTACGTTCCGCAAGTGGGACTGCGTCGAAGCCCCTGCGTTCTACGCATGGGGTGCTTCACTCAATCGAGATGGAACACTTCAGGGAGCACATCTGGGAAGCCTGTAGCCGGGTCCGTCTCACGTATCAGTATATCGCTCATATACTGTTCCCAGCGCTGGCTCACCTGGCTCGCAGCCATCACGCTGAGAAAATGCTGGAAATCCTCCACCTCCATATACGCGAACAGGTCCAGCCCTCTGGCATAGATCGAGTATTGATGGCATCCTGCTTTCTTTAAATCAGCTAGCAACTCTGGCCAAACAGACTGGTGGCGTCTACGGTACTCTTCCTCGCTGCCTGCTTTGATCCGCATGGTAAAAGCGATGCGCTGCATGGTTACTCCCCACCCGGTCTACTCATCGGTTTGTCCTCCTTCTGTCCCTAACACATTTGGTTCGCCCTAGACCTGGCACCCACAAGGGCCCATCCACCCCCAACCCAGAGCCCCGTGCCACTACATCTCGCACGGCCTCCCTGCCCCGCTCGTATGTCCACTGCGCCGTCGTCTGGTGGTGGGGCGGCGTCCCCCGAGATGTAGTGGCACGGGGTGGTTGGGGGTGGATGGGCCCTTGTGGGTGCCAGGCCTCACGGCGCACTTAACCCTCTAGAAATTGAACTGATCAATGTTACTCTTGTCGAAGACGGTTGGCGGCCCTAAGAGCACGACACCATTAGCACCGATCATCTTCGTGCCCAGCTTGCCTGCATCAAAGCTCTCTCCAGGCTTGCCGGTGATCTTGCCCTGGATCAATGCGGCGGCTGCATAATACGCGAGGTAGCCAAGCTGCCCTGGATCCCAGAGGGCGAAGCTTTGAACCGTTCCATCTTTCACATACTTGCGCATCTGGTTTGGCGTTCCCAGGCCCGTGAGCGCGACCTTGCCACCTTTATTCACCGATTCGATGGCACGGGCCGCCGCTGCAATACCCACCGTGGTCGGAGAAATGATGCCCTTGAGGTTAGGATAGGCTTGTAGCAGGTTCAGCGTATCGTTGAAGCTCGTCTGATCGTCGTCGTTACCATAGACAACCTTGACCAGGCTCATTCCCTTATACTGAGGCTTGGAGAGCTCATCCTTCATGAAACCGATCCAGGCGTTCTGGTTGGTGGCCGTGCTGGCAGCAGAGAGGATGGCGATCTGTCCGCTATAGTTCAGTTCTTTGCCAAGAACCTGCACCTCAATTCGCCCAATATCCTCTGAGTTCGCCTGGTTCACGAACACCTGGCGAGCATCAGGAGCGACGTCGGAGTCGTAGCTGACGACCTTGATGCCCTGCGCAATGGCCTGCTTGAGCGCCGGCGCCAGGGCGTTCGGGTCGTTTGCAGAGACGACGATTGCGCTCACGTGCTGCTCTGTCAGTGTGTTAATCCACGTGACCTGCTCAGATGCGCTCGCAGTGGAAGGTCCTACCTGCTTGAATGTTCCTTTAAGTTCACCGGCCGCGTTCTTCGCTCCAGTAGCCGCGGTATCGAAATACGGGTTGTTGATGGCTTTGGGCAGGAATGCGATGTTGAGGTTGTTTGCGCCTCCAGTATTCCCGCCACTCGGAGCGCCTCCGCTCGGTCCGCCTGCGCTGCCGCCACATGCGGCGAGCACAAGCACTAGAAAAACAATAAATCCAGGGCCCAGTCCGTGAAACAGCTTTTTCATCTGTCTCCCCCTTTCTGCGAAAGGTCCTCCGATAAATCGGGGACCTACTTCTAAACTTTTTTTGTCGAACCGCCCGCGGCCAGTCGCCTGCGGGTCAGCGCCGCCTGAATATACTGAGCCACATTCGGCCCTAACACCGAGAAGACCAGCAATGCTCCAACAACGATGTTCTGGATATCGCCGCTGACATTGGCCAGCCCCAGGGCATTACGCAGCGCTCCTATGATAAACAGGGACAGGATCACACCGACCAGCGTTCCCCGCCCGCCGAAGATATTCACGCCTCCCAGCAGCACGATCGTGATCACGTCCAGCTCAAAGCCCAGCGCGTTGTCAGGGCGTGCGCTTGAAAACCTGGCCGTGAAGATGATGCCAGCCAGCGCTGCAAGCAGCCCAGAGAGCACGAAGAGCATCAACTTGAGGCGAGCAACACGGATCCCGGCGAACCGTGCCGCCTCCTTGTTATTGCCCACTGCATAGATCTGTCTGCCGATCCAGCTCCAATGGAGCACACCCATAAACACCAGCGCTAGCAGAACGAAGACGACGAACGGCCAGGGAATGAGCGTCCCAGGAACGCTGCCAAACCCGAAGGTGGTGAAGGCCGCTGGGAAGTCACTGACGGCCTGGTCGCCCAGCACGACATACGCCAATCCCCGGTACAGCGCCAGCGTTCCCAGCGTCACCACCAGGGAGGGCAGTCCCAGGCGCGTGACGAGCAGACCATTCAGCGCTCCTGCAGTAGCACCGACTACAAGGACGATGATCATTCCCAGCCAGAGGGGAACTCCCGCGTTCCAGGTCGCCCCCAGTATCACGCTTGCCAGACCAAGCGTAGAGGCAACTGAGAGGTCAATCTCGCCCGCAATAATGATCAGCGTCATGGACAGGGCCATGATGGCTTTCTCCATCAGGTCTCTCGTCAGCGAGGAAACATTGAAGCCCGTCAGGAAGTAGGGCGAGAGGCTACTGCCCAGGACGATAGCGAGCAGCAGGAGGACAACAAGAAGTGCCTCCCACGAACTCAGGAATGTTCTCAGCCGCTTCATCTTTGCCTCCGTGCGATGAGTGCGCGCTGCAGCCAGCGCGTGATGAACGCATCCAGGGTGACTGCTACCAGGATGGCGGCACCATCGATGGCCTGCAGCCAGAACTGAGATAACTTGAGCAGGTTGAGCGCGTCATCGATGGTGCCCAGCACGATGGCGCCAAGCATGGCTCCCAGGATGGTTCCTGACCCGCCGAAGATATTCACGCCTCCCACCACCACGGCTGCGATGACCTGGAGTTCAAGCCCTGTTGCTGCCGTGGCGTCCACCGTCGCAAAGCGCGCTCCCCAGAGCACGCCGGCGAATCCGCACAGCAAGCCCGAGAGGAGAAATGTGCCAAAGACCAACAGGTTGCTGCGAATGCCGACGAGGCGAGCCGCATCGGGATTGCTGCCGATGGCATACAACTGGCGGCCACTGCGTGTGGAACGCAGCAGATACGCAAAGATCAGGGCAATGGCAGCGGCAAATAGGATGAGGGCTGGAATACCTGCAATCTGGGTTGTTGCCAGGCTCAGGTAACTATCCGGCACGTCGGAGGCACTGACCTGGTTGCCTCCGGCAACGACAAAGTCCACACCACGGTACACATAGAGGGTGCCAAGCGTCACGATGATGGCAGGTACACGCCCTACCGTTACGATCAGTCCATTGATAGCCCCCAACACCAATCCGAGAACGCATCCCAGCAGGATGGCGACCAGGAGATTGGTTCCGGGCTGTTGCTTGAAGAGATCCGCGGCAACATAGGCGGTGAAGCCAACAATCGCTCCGACGGAAAGATCAACGTTGCGCGTTAGCACCACCAGTGTCTCACCCACGGCAACAATGGCCAGAATAGCAACGGATAACAGTATCTGTTCAATGTTTGACACCGTCAAGAAGCGTGGAACCTGCACGCTAACGATGACAACGATCAGGAGGAGGGCAATAAGAAGCCCAAGCTCACGCACCCTGCTCACTAACCCGACCAGTCGTCCCTGGCTGACCCGTGGAGTGGTGCGTACCTCCTCTAGCTCTTTACTTGTGGTCGTCATTGGTCACCTGCCCTGTTGCTGCAAACATTACTTTCTCCTGATCCGCTTCGGCGCGTTCGAATGTTCCCGTGAGGCGTCCCTCGTGCATGACAAGTACCCGGTCGGACATGGCCAGCACTTCGGGAAGTTCACTAGAAATGAGGATGATTGCCAGTCCCTTCGACGCGAGGTCCGAGATGATCCGATGGACCTCGGCTTTGGCCCCAACGTCTATGCCGCGCGTCGGCTCATCCAGGATCAGAATCGATGGATTCGTGACGAGCCACTTGGCCAGGACCACCTTCTGCTGGTTGCCTCCCGAAAGGGCTTTGACCAGCTGATCGATGCCTGCCGATCGGACATTCAACTGTTGCGAGTAGCTCGTGGCGATGGCACGCTCGCGTTGGCGGTCCACGACTCCCAGTCGACTGAGCTGTCGCAAAATGGGCAGCGTCATATTGGCGGCAATCGAGAAATCCATGATCAGCCCCTGCTGACGGCGATCCTCAGGGACATAGGCCAGGCCGTATCGCATGGCCTCTTCGGGTGAGGAAATGTGCACAAGCTCTTTGCCAATGCGAATCTCGCCCCCATCTGCCCGGTCGATGCCAAAAAGTACCCGCGCTACCTCCGTGCGCCCGGCTCCGACGAGCCCGGCGAAGCCAAGAATCTCGCCGCGCCGGAGCTGGAAACTCACGTCCTGGAAAACCCCTTTGCGTGTCAAATGCCGGACTTCGAGAAGGACTTCGCCTATCTCGGCCTCTCCCTTGGGAAATAGCGCTGCCAGTTCCCGACCGACCATGTGGCGGATGACTTCTTCTGAAGTGAGTTGTGAAGTGGATGCAGTAATGACATGCGCACCATCGCGCATGACGGTGAGCCGATCAGCCAGCTCGAATACCTCCTCCAGCCGGTGACTCACAAAGAGAATCGCAACCCCGCGCTGACGCAGTTGCTTCGTGATCACAAAGAGCTTCTCCACTTCGTGAGCGGAAAGCGCGGCCGTGGGTTCGTCCATCACCAGGACTCGTGCATCCAGGGAAAGCGCCTTGGCAATTTCGACTAGTTGCTGATCCGCCACGGAAAGGCCCTGCACCGGCGTGTACACGCTCAACGGAACGTCGAGCGATGCGAGCAGGTGCTCAACTTCCTGGTACATCCGCTTCCAGTCCACACGACCGAAGCGGTCGCGGGGATGCCTGCCCATAAAGACATTCTCTGCGACATTTAAATCGGGGAACAGCGTTGGTTCCTGGTTGATGACAGCTATACCCAGATGCTGCGCCTGGGCGGGATTATGCAGTTCCACCGCTTCGCCATCAAATTTGATCATTCCTGTATCGGGGCGATGGATCCCGGCCAGAATTTTGACGAGCGTGCTTTTGCCCGCGCCGTTTTCTCCAACAAGCGCGTGTACTTCTCCTGGATAGAGCGCCAGGTCCACACCGCGCAGTGCCTGAATGATACCAAATTGCTTAGAAACGCCGACGAGTTCAACAATGGGTTCGGAAGGCTTCGTCACTCTTCTTCCCCTCCTCACGGGTATACTTGACGAACTAGAACCTGTATAGTAAAATTACTGAGGAGTTGAAACGTTTCAATCGTAAAGCAGATATCGGCTCTCATTGTCACAAGGTTCGCAGGGAGAATTTTTTCACCTGCGTCAAAGCCACATGCTCATCTTTCAAAAATATCGAAGAATTGAAACGTTTCAATTACCTATAAGTATAAGTACCCGTTGCCCCATTGTCAAGAGGTTTGCAGATGAATTCAATATCAAGTATCCGTGAAGTAGCCAGGCGGGCGGGTGTTTCGCTTGGAACCGTATCGAACGTGCTCAACCGACCTGAAATAGTTGCTGAAACGACGCGGCAACGAGTACAGCTGGCTATCGACGAAATTGGCTTTGTGCGCAATGGTTCGGCTCGTCAGTTGCGTGCTGGTCGTAGCCAGCATATTGGTCTCGTCGTGCTTGATGTGGCGAATCCTTTTTTCACAGAGGTTGCGCGTGGTGCCGAAGATGCAGCGAGCGAGGCAGGATACGTTGTGATCCTGTGCAACTCCGATGATTCCTTCGACAAGGAAAACCGCTACCTGCGTGTGCTTGAAGAGCAACGGGCCCAGGGATTACTGATCACGCCTGTCCAAAATGATGTGAACTACCTGCAACGACTGCGTCGGCGTGGCATCGCCGTTGTCTTGCTCGACCGACCCTCTCGAACCCGGGATATGTGCTCGGTGGCAGTCGATGATGTGCGAGGCGGTGAGCTTGCTGCTACCCATCTGCTCGAACAAGGGCACAAGCGCCTGGCTTTTGTGAATGGGCCGCTCAGCATCCGTCAGTGTGCGGATCGACGGCGCGGTGTTCAACGTGCTGTGAAGGCGGCGGGGCTTGATCCCAGTTCTGCCATCTTTGAGATCACAGTGCCGACCCTCAACGCCAGGGAAGGTGAGGCTTGTGTCGAGGCGTTGCTCAATGCCAGGATAAAACCTTCGGCAGCATTTTGCGCGAATGATCTGCTGGCTCTCGGGCTTATGCGGGGTCTGACGAAACGTGGAGTCTCCATTCCCGGGGACCTTGCTCTCGTGGGCTACGATGATGTAGAGTTTGCCAGCGTCCTTTCGACTCCTCTTACGTCTGTGCGACAGCCAAAATACGAACTCGGACGTACAGCCACCGAACTGTTACTCGACGAGGCAAACAATCCAACGACTCATGAACATAGGCAAGTCGTGTACCAACCTGAGCTTATTGTTAGGGAGTCAAGTAGCTGAGCGTATTGCTACAACTGTCTCTCTGTCGACTGGAACTTTCGCTGCAGAATCTGATATAACACATGAGGAACACATAACGAGCAAAGGAAAGAAAAGATGGCGAACTTTGTGAAAGCCCCCTGCGACGAAGCAGTGATCCGGTCTGGGCCAACCGTCATATCCTGCTCTCCCGATGTAGGGATCTGGGTTCTTGTAGCAACGATCCTTGGGTCAAGCATGGCCTTTATCGATGGCTCAGTCGTCAATGTCGCGCTGCCCGTACTGCAGGTGGATTTGAACGCGACGACCACTGATGTGCAATGGGTCGTAGAGGCATACTCGCTCTTTCTCGCTGCGCTCATTCTGGTGGGAGGTGCACTCGGTGATCGCTTTGGAAGACGGCGCATCTTCGCCCTCGGTATTGCCATCTTCACATTGGCCTCGGTGTGCTGCGGTCTTTCACCAAACGTCCTTCTACTGATTCTGGCACGAGCCCTCCAGGGGATAGGCGGTGCTCTGCTTGTGCCAGGGAGTCTGGCCATCATCAGTGCCTCGTTCGGCGAGGATCGGCGTGGGCGAGCGATTGGCACCTGGTCAGGCTTTACATCGATTACCTCGGTCGTCGGTCCGGTGCTAGGGGGCTTGTTAGTACAGTATGCCTCCTGGCGTTGGGTCTTTTTTATCAATGTTCCTCTGGCGGCCATTGTGCTGAGCGTGTTGTTCTGGCGCGTGCCAGAGAGCCGTGACGAAGATGCGCCTGGAAAACTGGATTGGTGGGGTACCCTGCTCGTGACGGTGGGTTTAGGAGCGATCGTGTATGGACTGATTCAAGCGGGTTATCTTGGCTTGGGCAATGCAATTGTGCTCAGTACTGTGGCGGCGGGCATCGTCGCGCTCATCGCTTTTCTCTTTGTAGAGGCTCGTAGCCAGGTGCCGCTGGTACCACTTACCTTATTTCGTTCCCGTAACTTTAGCGGCGCAAACTTACTCACGCTCTTGTTATACGGAGCTCTGAGTGGCGTAACCTTCTTCTTCCCCTTCAATTTGATTCAAGTGCAGGGGTATTCTCCTGCATTTGCTGGTGCTGCCTTTGTGCCTTTCATCCTGACGATGTTCCTGCTCTCGCGCTGGACAGGGGGCTTGGTGGACCGCTATGGCGCCAAGCTTCCTCTAGTGGTTGGACCGGTCATCACTGCCGCGGGCTTTACCCTCTTTGCCCTGCCAGGCATCGGCAATGGGGCAGGCAGTTACTGGACCACCTTTTTCCCTGCCGTGCTCGTGATGGGCCTTGGCATGACAATAACCGTTGCACCGCTGACGACAACAGTTATGGGCGCGGTAGATCAACGCCACGCCGGGATTGCCTCCGGCATCAATAATGCTGTTTCGCGGACGGCAGGGCTCCTCTCCATTGCAGTCCTGGGCATTGTTATGTTAGCTGCCTTTACTAACAGCCTCGATAGTCACCTGGCGATGCTGAAGATATCCCCTCAGGTGCGACAGGTGATTGATGTGCAACACGTCAAGCTGGCCGGTATCCAGATTCCTGCACATACAAGCCCTGAAGTACAAGCAGCTCTCAAGAGCGCGATAGACGAATCATTTGTGAGTGGTTTTCGCCTGGTTTCACTCATCTGTGCAGGATTGGCCCTGGCAAGTGCGCTCAGTGCCTGGTTGCTGATTGAGGGCAAGCAAGCAAAACCTGTGGAGAGCGCGCTGACAGGTCAAGTTCCCTCACAACACCTGAAAAGGCAGACAAAAGCATAGGCCGCGCGGGGCGCGGCCTCCAGGGCAACCGCAAGGGTCACCCCTACCATACGACGAATCGGCCTGTGAAGCCGTAGTATGGTAGGGGCGGGGCTTGCCCCCGCCCTGGGAGCGGCGCGGGGCGCGGCTTACATATCGTTGGCCAGCAGAATCGCCTCCGCCACTTCTCGCATGGACTTGCGCTTGTCCATGCTCGCCTTTCGAATCTTACGGAAGGCTTCCTGCTCGGAAAGGCCCTGCTTCTCCATCAGAAGGCCCTTGGCACGCTCAACGACCTTGCGTGTTTCCAATTGTTCGACGAGGTTCCGTGTTTGTTCTTCGAGAGCACGAAACACACGGTAGCGTGCCAGAGTCACCTCAATTGCTGGAATGACCTCGCACTCCCGTAGTGGTTTGATCAGATAATTGAGGACACCTGCAGCTTTAGCGCGTTCAACCAAAGGCTGGTCACCGAGGGCCGTAAGCAATATCACCGGGGCAATCCTTCCCTGTATCAGGACTTCAGCGGCAGCTATGCCGTCCATGCCGGGCAGGTGGATGTCCATCAGAACCAGGTCGGGTTTTATCTCACGAGCCAGGTTGACAGCACTATGTCCATCAGTTGCTTCACCGACGACGAGATAGCCCTGTTTGGTCAGGATCTCTCTCACTTCGATGCGCTCAATAGTTTGGTCATCTGCAACAAGAATACGTACTGGCATCGCATTACCTTTAAACCGTTAGTCTCTCTCCCCTGGAGAGAGGCCGATCAGAATGCCTTTGTTCAGGCGCTATGGCGCAAAATCCCCTGTCATGAGTCCATCTTCAGAGGTGTGTGGTGTGCAAGGCGTAGACGCGGTTGCTCAAGCAATCTGCTCAGTCAGCCTGCCGGTCGTCACAAGCCAGCGAGCAAACTCAAGACGACGTTGGTCTGCAGACGGTTGATAGTGCTCTTTTTCGGCGTAATCCTTCCGCAGTCTCTCTAACCGCTCAATCTCTGACGTAGTGAATCCACTGTTACATAGCATCTCATAGGCTTCTTGCTGATCCATAAAATCCTCCTGGAGGACGGTCGATGGCGAGATCACTCTCCCTACCTTCCGCCTCGGAACTGAATGCGTCGGCTGAACGTCGCACTCCGCCCCTCCAGTCAAACGAGCCTTGTCAAGCATAGTCTTCCAAAGAGGGACAAACTGTTCCTTTGGCCCCAGAGCCATCTACCTCACTGCGTCTTCGCAGGTCGTTTGTGTTGAATAGGTATCTATATGCATTTTACACTTATATGCAGATTTTGTCAAGGGGGGGGGTTGGATCTGACATCCACTGATAATGCTTCTGGCGGGCCGCCGGCCCGCCAGAAGCATTATCAGTGGATGTCAGAGTAGGAAGAGATGTCAGTAGCCGAGAGAAGGTACCGGTTTACTTTCAGCCTCGGCCCCCTCAAGCCGGGCAGCCTTAACGATCAGAATCTGCCGCAGAGCCTCTTGAAGCGTTTTGCCGAAGGCAGAACAATCCTCTAGATCAGGGATATCTGCAATGTATCCTTCATACTCTTCGCTATAAAAAACATTAATGTAGTAACTCTTCATACCTGGTCTCCTAACTCAAGAATACTTGGAGCAATCGTCTTTACAAGACCTTCCATCGTAAACTCTTCACTACGAGCAACAACTTCTTCTACCTATATATTCCTACGATACCAGGGTAGATGTGGTTGTATTGCAAAAGAAATCTGAGAGGAATGCTACACAACAAATCAAGCGTATAGAACGTGGGCCCAATTCCCTGACACGAGCCACTCTGAGAATCCTGAGATATAATGATGGGGGGAATCCTCTCATGTTTTGTCTGAAGGATGACCTCGTCGTTTTTCGTTCTTTAGAGAGCCCTAGAAAAGGGAGTGAGATATGTCCACGATGAAAGCAATGCAGGTGCCTCATGCGGGTGGTGCGTTTGAATTGGTCGAACGACCTCTTCCTGAGCCTCAAGAAGGCCAAGTGCGCATCAAAGTGGAAGCTTGCGGTGTCTGCCACAGTGATAGCCTCGTGAGGGAAGGCGGGCCTTACCCCATCACCTATCCTCGTGTTCCCGGTCATGAAGTGATCGGGGTGATTGACGCGGTCGGCAAAGGTGTGCACCCCTGGAGCGCCGGACAGCGGGTGGGCGTCGGCTGGCATGGCGGGCACGACTTTGTGTGTCCTGCCTGTCGCCGGGGGGATTTTATCAACTGCCAGAACGCTCAGGTCACCGGGATCTCCTACGATGGCGGGTACGCCGAGTACATGGTGGCTCCGCAAGAGGCGCTGGCCCGCGTGCCAGACCAGCTCACAGCAGTTGAAGCGGCTCCGCTCGTCTGTGCCGGTATCACCACCTTCAATGCGCTGCGCCATAGCGTTGCCAAACCGGGGGATCTGGTGGCGGTCCAAGGTCTGGGTGGCCTTGGGCACCTTGGCATCCAGTTCGCCAACCGCTTTGGTTTCAGGACGGTTGCCCTCTCGCGTGGCAAAGACAAGGAGCGCCTGGCCCGGGAGTTAGGCGCCGATGAGTATATCGATACCGAAGTCAGCGATCCGGCCCAGGAACTCTTGCGCATGGGAGGCGCGCGTGTCGTGCTGGCCACGGCCCCGAGTGGCAGGGCGATGGCTTCGATCATGGGAGGGATAGGGATCAACGGTCAACTGCTCGTCGTAGCGGCGCCCCCTGATGCGACCGAGCTCTACCTGGCTTCCCTCATTGGAGGCACCCGCTCTATTCAGGGATGGCCATCTGGCACTGCGATGGATTCAGAAGACACGTTGAATTTTAGTACCCTTCGTCACGTTCGTCCCCTGACCGAAACGTTTCCCCTGGAACGTGCCGAGGAAGCGTATCAGCGCATGATGTCCAATCAAGTGCGTTTCAGAGCGGTTCTGACTCCATAGCAGAAAGAAGATCGCCGGCCTGAGAGCCAGGAGAGAGCACTGAGACAGAGCCATTGAAAAGTCGCCCCTTGGGCGCTCAACAGGGTGTTGATGTGGGAGGCTTCGCCGGCGAAGCCTCCCACATCAACACCTCAAAGAGGCCCGCTCGCGGGCCAGCGTGAGCAGAAAAACGACTTGTAAATCGCCCTGGCGGGAGGCTGTCAGAAACGGCAGATTAGTGGTTCTCCATCCATGCGGGGGAAAGTACCGTAGGGGCGTCACTGGTATCTCTCTGGGTGAGGATCATTTTCCTCCCCTAAGGAATCTTCTTCAAAGTCTACGTCCACATAAGCTTCGGCTACAGAAAAACGTATGTCAAGGCTGCTTAGTTCTATCTCCTCATTGGCTTTATAACTATCGTAAACCCACTTGCCATTCTCTTTCCGGTAAATTTCCATTCTGGGAAATTTCGTCTCCACAAGAACATATTCTTCTAAAGTTGGGAGAGCGAGGTAGTTTTGCAGTTTCCACGTCCTGTCTTTTAGCTCTGTGGTTGGGGAGAGTACTTCAAAAACCACACGTGGAGATTGTAGGAGATCACCTGTACCCCGGTCGCGTGGATCACAAGTGACGGTGACGTCTGGATGGAAATAGCGTTTTTTAGAAATTTGTACCTTCATGTCGGAGTTGTAAACACGGCATGGTTTTCCACGAAGGAGGTCCCAAAGCGTCCTATAGATATTTCCACTGATGGTACTATGATCGAAAATTCCCCCTGACATCATGTACACGTAGCCATCAACATACTCGTAACGGTGTTCGGAGTCGTTTTCTTCGAGTTGAAAGTATTCCTCAACGGTCATTGTGGTCACTTGACGCTCTAATGCCATTGGTTTCTCCTTTTCCTTGTACAAAGTACTCTCAACACTTGCCTCATGCATCGGTTCCAGTATATCACAAATTGGCTATGCTTCTTAACAGGGCTCTCCGCGTTGCCTCATAAACAGGGTGGCATGGCAATTGCTAACCATCAAACAGACAGTTATTCTCCAGGAGATAGAACGTTCTATAGATGTGTTTATGAATATAACACCTACTTCCAAAAAAGGTATGAAAGAAGAAAAAGGAAGGTCTCCTGAGGAGAGCATCAATACCGGTTAGGACACCCGTGTTGCTTTGCCTGCCTTTGAAGAGAGGCAAGGTTTTGCTGTACTGCCATTATCTGCGCAGGGCTCGCATGCTGTCTTTGCAATTTCTGGATTTGCGCATTATCAGATGCAATCTCATTATGAAGTATCTGACAAATCGAAGGTGCAGCTCCTCCAGCTGCCGGAGCTATCGAACCACAAGCTCCCAGCAAGCAGAAACTACAGATAAAGAGCGCACCCAGGATACATTCACATCCCAGGAGAAACCTCGGGGTTTGTTTCTTGAACCAGGACCGGAGACCATCTTGTTGTGGCTGGAGCCTATAGGGAGGCGGTTGAAACGCACCCGAGCGCCTCGAAGGTCGATTGGCATGGTATGGCAGGGGCCGAACTTTGTTGTATTGCGACGGTTGCTCCCGCTCTGAGTTCATGGGAGAGTGAGGATTGCTCCCTTGCAGTGGTTGGAATGGCCCTGTATTCATCGCTTGCCTCCGAGTCTGCTACCTATAGAAACGAGATCAAGCATCTCTCGTGCCACTTAATAACGACGGATAGGCTGTAACGAAAATGACTCAGGTGAAATGCAACTCAACACTATTATAACCCATACATCCTCTACATCGACCAGAGAATTACCTTTGACGTAGATGAAAGACTATGTCACAAATCCCACACCGACGAACCACTCACGCGCAGTGAACTCTTCAAAGCCATGGCACAGAGTGTAGGGCGGCGTCGGCTGCTCCATCTGCCAGGGCCATTGATGCGCTTGATGACTGGGGTCGCAGCTGATATGTTGAACCGCAGCCAAAGAGTCTCGAACCGCCGCTTCAAGGAGCTGACCGCCTG